>Ga0160427_10000836_pt1 | contig 18696 bp, 22 predicted proteins | sample SolpanmetagenomL_FD_108194 | JGI IMG/M metagenome (GOLD analysis project Ga0160427, IMG submission 108194) | Solar panel surface microbial communities from Lawrence Berkeley National Laboratory, California, USA - L | ecosystem: Engineered > Built environment > Solar panel > Unclassified ...
ACCGGTTTCGCGTTCAGCGCGACGCCATTGATGAACACGGTCTGCGTCTGCGCCAGCACCGTGCCGGTCAGCAACGCAGCAACCAAAAAAAGCTTCTTCATGGCCTCAAGATAGGCGAAACAGGCCGGGCAAGAACCACATCTGAGGTCACTCTCTCAGCTAAGTAGAGGACGGTTTGGCACCCAAGCCGAGAAAGCGGTGGCTAAGTAACCCGGAAGATGGCTTGGCGGAACAATACCTGAGCGGTAGGGTGGGTCACTATCAGGCAGAGGGCGCTGATTGTACGAACCCCAGCCCAGCAGCCCCAAGGGCTGAACTCCGCTGACCTGTTGGGCAATAGGGTGCAAAAAATCGAATGCGATCGGACACTACGCCAAAGTCCACTTCCAGCGGCTGGAAACAGAGTTACCTGGGAATTGGTTGGTCGGCTTCCGGACCTGAAGTCCAACGCAGGATGGCGCGCTCGATCAGTTCCTGATAGGTCCCGGATCTGGGTGAGGCCCAGATCTGATTGAGGCCATAGACGTCCAGATGGGAGCGAACCATATCACTGATCAGAACTTCGTCGAACGTCAGGTCCGCATGATCTCGGTGGACCAAGCTCTTAAAGACCGTTACAGGCTGCACACTGGCAAAGCCCCGGATCACCTCGAACACCGCGTTCCGGACAGAGAATTCGACGTTCTCCGATACCAGAACGTCAATCAGAGCTTCCAGCAGCACTGGCTCCAATCGGTCAGAGACTTCTCCGATCTGGCCGAGCGTTTCAAACAGGTCGTCATAGGTTTCAAGTTCAGGTGCCAGGGAGCGGCGGAGTTGATCGGTGAGGTCATGCTGATTGAGAGGCATGTTCGTCCTCCGGAGCTGAGTAGGGAACAGTTTGAAGTGGGATAAAAGGCTAGAGCAGCTCTGGAATGGTGTTTCTGTCGATGAAAACACCCCTGAGCTGCTCGCCACATTCTACGGTGCCCGCCCACCTTACCAAGTACCCCTGGGGCCTACGGGCACCCAGCTTGGCCCTCCTCGCCGCGCTGATCCTCGCGCTGATCGGGCGCGAGGACGTCCGACTGACGAAGCTGGCTGCCCAACTGCCAGGGATAGCCCTCCACAGCAGCAAGATCAAGCAGTTGCACCGCTTCTTCAGGAATATCCGCTTGCCGGAAGACGTGCTGGCGCGATTCGTCCTGGGCTTCGCCGACCTCAAAGAGCGCCTCTGGCTGGTCATAGACCGGACCAACTGGCGGCTAGAGCGCGTTTTGGATTTCACGTAGCTCAGAGGGTGGAATCGCATCGTAGGTTCATGCCTGCCAGGTCGTGCGACTCCAGCCTCACGGATGCTGAGTGGAAGACGCTTCAAGCGATCTGGCCGGCCAGATCGGCTCGTGGATCACCGCCGACTTGGCCGCGTCGCCAGATCCTGGATGCCATCTTCTACGTGCTCCGTGGAGGCATCGCCTGGCGTGCTCTTCCTCAAGAGTTTCCACCCTGGCAGACAGTGTTCTATCACTTCCGTCAGATGCGGCTCAAGGGTGTCTGGGAGCAGATCAACACAGCTCTTCGAGGCCAGTACCGGATGCACATCGGCCGAACGGCCGATGTGCATGCTGCGGTGATCGATAGCCAATCAGCCAAAACCACCGAGGTTGGGGGCGAACGTGGATTCGACGGTAACAAGAAGATCAACGGCAGGAAGCGCCATATCTTGGTCGATACCTTGGGCTTACTGTTGAAGGTGGTTGTCCACCCAGCGAGCCTGCAAGACCGTCAGGGTGGGCGTCTGCTGGTGGAGGCGCTCAAGGGTCAATTCCCGACCCTGACGAAGATCTGGGCCGACCAGGGATACACCGGGGCTTTCAAAACGTGGGCGAGCACAGAACTTCAGCTTGATCTGGAGGTGGTCTATCCCTGGTGGCGGCAGATGCAACGGTACGTCCCGGAAATGCTCGAGGAGCAAGGGCTTGATCTCCAGGCCTTCCACGTGCTGCCCAGGAGGTGGGTTGTCGAGCGAACCTTTGCCTGGTTGGGCCGCAACAGACGCCTCTCAAAAGACTTTGAGCGTCTTGGAGAGACTACCGAGTCGTGGTGTTACATGGCCATGAGCCGCCTGCTGCTGCGTCGCCTCACCCGACCCTGATGCCTTCGCCGGGACGCTTTCTCTATATCCGAAATGCGCTTCAATCTCCTAGCAGAGCGATTTGGTCGGCATAGTCGCTGAGTATATTTACCAAGTCGGACAATGCTACATTTATTCCCTTAAGCGTGTTTCCCCGACCGTCCAGTTCTTTAATTCGACACATGCTGTCTATGACTTTCAAATTCACCGCATCAGTACCATATCCGTAGAGTGGATGGTTCCCTGATGTTAAGTCTTCAATTCCCCTTAAGACCCTTCTGCGGTTGCTGGTTCCGAGAAAAGAATCAACAAACGCGGAGATTGGCGAGTCGTCGAGATCATCCATAACGAGATAGAGAAGCTCTGGATTGTAACCACCAAGATTAACTTCATCCTCGGGAGGGTATTTGGTTAAAACGAAATGATACTTGTGTTTCATCAAGTGAGCGACCTCAGCTAAGTTTTGAACGGATGTAAGTGCTATCAAACTTGTAGTTAGCGAATTGCAATATCCTTGAGCCGGATGTTATTTTCCGTCACTGGTTCTGTCATGTAGAGAGCGTCATAAGCTATTTTACTCGCATGTAGAGAGACATTCTTTTCCACGTCGAGAACCCATGATAACGACAAGCTCGATCTCGACCAAGTGGTTTCACATTGCTTTGAGTTGCCTGCTACTTCGGCGGCTCACCCGACACATACAGCCCCCCTCTTCTTGGGCAGCTCTCCCGATATCCAAAACGCGCTCTATGGCGTGTTGGCAAACTCCGATTTGAATGGACGTGCCCAGCTGCGCACAAAGGCGCAAGCCCACGTAGAGGCTGTCAACGTGTCTCCACAAAGCGGAAGAGCACTGAAGTCATAGGGACACGCTCAATGACACCCTGGACTTCCAGTTCTTGGAGTCCAGCACGGAGCTGTTGCAAATCGGACCAACTGCCAAACTCGTCAGGGTGGTCCTTGGTCAACTGCCATACTTTCCACGCTTCGAACTGATCGGTACGGTTTCCCTGAGCCCAATCCCAACTCACGTTGTAGCCATCGAAGGCTGCAGTGCAGCCCTTGCCGTGAAACCAAAACGAAAGAGTAGGCAGCTCCGCGGAGGCGAGCAGTTCACCGTCGAGCACGGCCTCTACGCTCGCCACCCATACGCCTGCTCAATACGAGAGATGGCCTCCTGAATCAGGTTCTGGTACCTTCTGAGGACTTGAGGCAGGGAGATCACCCGTCCAGTATCCCTCGCCGAACATCTCGCGTTACAGCCATTCGAGGATGCAAGCCAGGAAGAGCATTCCTGCGAACATACACGCCAGCTTCTCGTACCGAGTGGCCGCCCGCCGATACCGTTTGATTGGGTTGATGGCGCGTTCCACTTTGTTACGCTCGCGGCAAAGCGCCGGGGCAAAGGTGTCCTCTATCGCCTGATTGCTTTTCGTAGGAATGATGGGGGTGATGTCTCGCCGACGCAGCTTGTCGCGCAGGCTGGGGTAGCGATAGCCCTTGTCCCCAACGAGCTTCTTCGGACGGAAGCGAGGACGGCCGGCGCCGGGGCATTTCACTTGACCGAGCACCAGCAGCCACTCCAGAGAGCGAGATTCGTGTCGTTCACCGCTGGACAGGACGAACACCAGAGGTTTGACGTTCCCTTCGGCTCGCAGGTGAATCTTGGTGGTGAAGCCACCTCATGACCGTCCCAGCGCCTGGGTCGCTTGTCTGCCGCGTGCACCAGCGGCGCATTGATGGGCTCGGATGGCCGTGCCATCGACATAATGCTTGTCCCAGTCGATCAGCCCATTCGCATCCGCGACGCGCTGGAGTTCGGAGAGAACGCTGCCCCATATTCTTAAGAGTGTCCAGCGACGGAAGCGGGAGGAGATGCTGGCCCGCTTGCCGTACCGTGCTGGAAGGTCGCGCCATGGAGCTCCGGTGCGGAGGATCCAGAGGATGCCGTTCAGGAAAGCACGATGGTCAAAGGCGGGTCGACCGGTGCTGGAGCGTTGCGGCGGGAGAAACGGTTGAAGGATGGCCTACCGTTCGTCTGAGAGGTCACGCTGACATAGTGTGGAACGTTATCGCATGCCCCTGAGCGCACCATTACTCCAGCTTTGCAGACACGCCATAGATGCCTCAGTCGGGGCGGCCTATGCCAGAGTTAAATCCAACCTGCCGATCACCGAGCCGCTTCAGGAAGCCATCAACCAATTCTTCGTCGAGGTGCATGCATGAAACGAATCTTTTTAGCCCTCCTGGCCCTCCTACTCGTCCTCTCCCCTGCCCTGGGGGCGCGCCGCAGCGGTGGGAGCTTCGGTGGCCGCACCATGAGCCGCCCGAGTATCACGGGCACCTACACCCGGCCGTACAGCGCTCCCAGGCCGCGTGTCACGTACCAGCGGAGCACGCCCCGCGTCTCCCTCACCCCCAGGACGACTGTGCGCGTCACGCCCAGGTACCAGGCGCCGGCCCGGACAGTCATCGTCCACCACACCAGCTACAGCAGCGCCTTCCCGTACTTCTACCTCGGCTATTACTGGCCGCACCCACAGGCCTGGTACCCGGCGGGCACGGTCTTCACCAACAGCCCGTCATACACCCAGGCGGCACCCGTGGTGGTCAGCCAGGGCCGCAGCTGGAACTGGCTCCCCTGGCTGCTGGTCATTCTGCTGCTTGTGATCCTCGGGGCCATCTTGTATAGCAGGCGAAGGCCCAGCCGGTGAGGCTCGTCTGTATCAGCGACACGCACAGTCAGCACGCTGGGCTGGCCTTGCCCGAGGGAAACGTGCTGATCCACGCCGGCGACCTGACCGGGAAGGGGACGGCCAACGAGGTGCACGAGGCTCTCGAATGGTTCAGCCAGGTCGGCACCTTTCGGCATCGCATCTTCTGCGCCGGGAACCACGATTTCCTCTTCGAACGGGAGCCTCAGTACGCCCGCTCCCTGATTCCCCCGAATGTCATGTATCTGGAGAACAGCGGCGCGACGATCGAGGGCGTCAAGTTTTGGGGCAGCCCGATCACGCCGTACTTCCACGACTGGGCATTCAACCGGTACGCCAGCGCGATTGGGAGGCACTGGAAGGCCATCCCGAGTGACACGGACGTCCTGATCACACACGGCCCCCCGTTCGGTGTGCTCGACCGGGTGGATGGAGGTGAGCCGGTCGGCTCCCCTCAGCTGCTCACAGAGATCGTGAACCGCATTCGACCCCAAGTGCATGTGTTCGGGCACATCCACGAGGGATACGGAGTGGCGACGCTGCGGGACCTGTCGACCGTCTTCTGCAATGCCTCAGTGTGCGACCGGCAGTACCGGCCAACGAATGCTCCCTGGGTGATGGCCGCGCAGGTTAAGCCATGAAGGCCTGGGGCATCTCGTTCACCCCGTCCATGCAGGCAGCCATTGAGCAGGGCTGGAAGACCGTCACGCGCAGAGTGGTGCACCAGCAGTCGGACGAGGTAAGGGACGGCGATCTCTTCTGGGGCGAGCGCGCACCGTGGCCGCGCAGTGCCCTTACACCGGCGTCGAGGAGACCCAGCACGTCGAGCGCCTGCAGGAGCTGATGCGACAATTCCTCGCCAAGACCGCGACCCGCCATAACCAGTGTCGGACACCATCTACTGTCGTACAAACCTTATCCAAAAGCCAGCGGGAACCCCGTCGGGGTTCCCGCTGATGAAACTCCTCGTGAACAGAGAGCAGAATTTATGCACCACTCGCAGAGCGTCTCGTGGCTCACCTGAACGTCGTGCCGGTGGAGCGATTCCTGTACGTCACGGGCACTGAGGGAGAGCGGTGGTACAGCTAAACCACGTGCTGAATGATCGTCATCAGAAAGTGATGGCGGTCAGGCTTGAGGTCAGTCACAATGGATCAGCCCACCCCGCTCCAGTTAAAGCAATACAATCATCAATCCAGATGGATGCCGAGCGTGGTCACCGAAACCTCGAACTTGAAGGTCTGGCTGAATGTGGTGTCATGAGTGTCACTCAGCGTGATCGTGGCGAAGCCTGCCTGAGTTCCCGGCGTGACCGTCAGGACCCCGCCTTGCAGATTGACGGTGGCTACCGCCGAGTTGCTGCTGCTCGCCCGTAGGTCGAAGCCGTACGCCTGTTCAGAGGCCATGAAACTGTGTGGCGTTCTGCTCTTGAAGTCAAAGCGGGACGAGCCCGACGTCAGGGTGGTGTTGCCGTCCATCACCACGATCGGATAGGGCTTCACAGTCAGGGTGGCCTGCCCAATGTCCTGGCCGTCCACAAGGATGTTAATGATGCTGGTGTTGGTGTGCAGGCTTGCCGTCACCGTGTACATAAGGGTGTTACCACTTCTGGTCGGCGCACTGAGGGTCAGACCGTCCACCCTGATAATCGGGGTGGCCGTCACGGGATTGCCGTTCAGGTCCCTGAGCGTGACGGTCAACACCGTGCTGCCCTGAACTTGGAGCACCGAGTCACGCAGCGTCACGGTCGACGTCACGTGGCTGGGTGTACCGGCGACGCTGTGAAAGGCCGCAGCGCTGGATATGACACCGTCCACACTGGCCGTGACGGTTCCCTCGCCGACCTGGGGAGCGCTGACCAGCGTGGCCGTCGCGCTGCCACTGGCGTCAGTAGCGACGGGAGAAGCCGGCGCAATGCCACTCTGCGCGCTGAAGGTAACGGGTCGTCCGGCCACTGGAAGTGCCCGGCCACGGGCACTGTGCAGCGCTGCTGTGGCCAGCAGAGGGCTGCCAGCGACCGGTGCGGTGTTCGAGAGCGTCAATGACACGGTCTCTGCCGGTACGATCAGGTTCTCGCTCGCTAGGACCTGCACGGTGCCGGACGGCCCCGTCAGTCCCACGCTAAGGGTGGTGGACTGCGCAGCCCCGGTCGGATCCGGAGCGGTGAGGGTATAACTTCCGTCCGATGCCGCCGTCACCACAAAGGCAGGATTGCTGGACGTAAGGGTGAGCGTCGCGGACGTGAGCACCGTGCCACCGGCGGCATCCTGCAGAGACACTGCACCGTGATACGCCCCTCCCAGGTCAAGCATTTGTGTGCCGTTCTCGGTCGTGACATCGCTGGCGCGGTCCAGAGGGCCGAAGCTCGCCGTTTTGACGATGCCGCCCAGCGTGAGGATCAGAGCAGTGCTGCCGCCAGCCGCGAGGGTCAGTGCCTGGCTAGAAATGCCGAGGCTGTCTCCTGTTGCGTTCTCTGCCGTGACAGTCAATGCCTGCTGATCGGCGGCGGGCAGGGTCAGTGTGAGGCTGTACTGCCGCCCGCCGGACACCTCGGTGCTGGGCTGCCGGGAGAGATCAATGGTCTGATCGCTTCCGGCGTACTGGACGCGCAGTGCGGTCGCGGAGTTGGCCTGCGCGTTCTGAAGCACCACGGTCAGGGTCAACATGCCGGTCGTTGGGGCAGGTGTCGGTGTCGGTGTTGGTGTCGGGTCTGGGATGACGGGCGCAGGCTGAGTCGGCGTGGGAGTGACGGGCGTACCTGTTGCCGGAGTCGATCCACAGGCGGCGAGCAGGAGAGCAGGCAGCAAAAATAACAACACGTAGCGACGCTTCAGGGGAACCGGGTTCAGGAATCGGCTTTTCATCAGATTTCCTCTGTTGGAGAATTGAATGGAAGGAAGGTCAGATCGGGGAGAATCATCGACTTCCCGAGAAAACGTCAGGGCGTAGTCGGAGAAGCCAGAACCTCAAGGAAGGCCGACCCGAGAAAGATGTGATGCTGGTCATCTCCGGTGCTTACCGTGAATTGTGCGAAGCCAGGCTGGTCACCGACGGTCACCGGGTAGCTGTAGACGTTCCCGTTTTGACTCGGACGTCCCACCGTGGCGTTTCCAGCCAGAACCGTCGGAACGACATTGGCCACCGGGTTGCCGTAGCGGTCCCCGACGGCCACTGTAAGAACGGTATGGTCTCCCACATAGGCGCTCTGATCCCTCAGAGTGGTGACAGTACCGTCGACGCTCGGTGCTCCGGCCACGCTGGTGAAGCTGGCCTGAGCGCTCACTGCCCCGTCGCTGGCGGTCACGATGCCGATCGCCCCGCTCCGGGTGCCGACGTTGATTGAGACGGTGCTCTCGCCACCCAAGAAGTTCGCTGACCCGCCTCCCGAAAAGGTTCCGTCCGTGGTGGTGAAGGTGGCGGGCCGACCATATACATTCAGCTGGACTCCGCGGGCACTCAACAGACGCGCATCTGCGAAGATGGTCCCACCGGCTACGACGGTATTCGAGGATAACGTGAGCTGAACCTGTTCTGCCGGCACGACGACCTTTCGCTGCGCCAGGAGCAGGCCGCTGCCGGCATCGCGCAGACTCAGGGTCGCGGTCTGATCGACTGTAGTGGGGTCAGGTGCCTGGAGATGGTAACTGGTTCCGAGGTAAGCGTAGCCAGTGCTGTCGTGACCACTCACCACGAAGGCCGGATTGTCACTGGTCAGCGTCACTGCCGGTCGCCCGCTGCCAATGATGTTGGCCTTGCTGGCGTCGTTGACGGCCACACTGAATCCGTAGCTGCCACCCACATCGAGATAGATCGAAGGTACATCGTCGTAGGTGTAGAAGACGCGCGCTGGATCGAAGTCCGCACCGATGTTCCCAGAAGCGGCGACGCCCTGCAGGGTCAGGTTGACCTGATTGGCTGTGCCAAGTGTGATCGTGATCGGCTGGCTGGAGGTGCCGAGCAGGTGGCTGGCCGCGTCATACGTGCCGATGATCAGCGTCTGATTGCTCCCGGCCTCGACGTCAATGGTAACGTCAAAGGTACAGAGCTGGCCACCGTCGACGTAGACACAATTCTTGCCAGAGAGGTAAACCGTCTGGTCCGTGTTCCCGACTTGAATCCGGACGTGATCAGTTCCGGGGGAAACAAACTGTGGTCCTACACCCTCGGTTTTGACGGCCTTGGGCACGAACAGTTGCAGATTCAGCGTCGTCAGAGCCGAGGGCTGAGCAGTCACGACGCCAGCTTGCAGACCAGTCGAGTGTGCGCTGTCAGGTGTCTGGGACTGTCCGCAGGCCGCGAGCAGCAACGTGGGAAGCAGGAGGACGATACGAGTCGTTGAGCGGGAAGTTCGGCGCATGAGCAGCATCCTTGGAGTGAGGGTCGAGGCGATGTGCAGAAAGCAGGAGAAATGGGCGGAGTCGGAGGATGAGAGCCAGAGCACGCGTGCCCTGGTCTATGGGCCGCTTCATGTCAGTGATTTGGCGTTCACTGAATCTGTATGGGTTCCGCGAGTTCTGTTGGAATAAACATTCCTTAAGGTTCCTGAGAAGAGTATAAAGCTGAGTCTCACGATCTTCTGACGAAGTGGAGGAAGAACCACTGATGAAGCGAATCTTCTTAGCCCTGCTGGCCCTCCTGCTCGTCCTCTCCTCTGCCCTGGGAGCGCGCCGCAGCGGTGGGAGCTTTGGTGGTCGCAGCATGAGCCCCCCGAGTGTCACGCGCACCTACACCCGGCCGTACAGCGCTCCCAGGCCGCGTGTCACCTAACCTGGCACCCTGCCCGGCGTGGCGGTCGGCTGGGTATGACCTTCGCCATTCATGGTGGCGTCGTGCCCACCAAGAATTTAAGTAAGCGGCAAGAGGCCCGGATGGATCTCGCGGCGGCGCTGAGCATCGACGGTAAGGTGAAGCTAGTTGGTGTTGCCGACCTGGAGCGACTGGAGATGGGGATGGAGATCACGAATGAGGACCGTTTCTTCCTCCCCGGCATCGTGGCGATCGCCACCGTGGCCGCCATGACCTCGAACAGCCTATCAGCCCCTGCGCAGCAGCACTGGCTGCTGGAGGACGTAGTGGTGCTCGAGCAGCCCATCGCCCACCAGGGCGCTCAGGACCTGTGGATGATCGAGCTGGGCGCGCTGGCGCAGATCGAAGCCCAGACCGGCCGGAACTGGGCGTGAGCTCCAACGAGGGTCTGGGCCGCATGTTCGGCATGACAGAACAAGTGTTCAATACCATCTCAAAGACACTGGCCAGACGAAGTTGAGTCTGGCCAGATGGAATGATGAATAGCAAGACTGAATCTTCAGGAACGTTACGGCCTGATTACATACGCAGAGTATTCATAAGTCACCTGATTGTATGTCCGTACCCAGAGGATGCCATCAGGCGAGATGGTTATGAAATCTCCAGAACCGGCCGGGAAGAGTGCCGGAACTCGTTTCACCACAGTGCCCGTCGAGGGATCGTACAACAGCCACTCTCTGAACACCCGATCACCGTCTGAACGCACGGTCTCCAGCCAGTGGCGTCCAGTGCCGTCCACACCGAGGACATCGAAATTCGTGAGCTTCTGACCATCGATCAGTACGTCCAGTTGGCTCACTTGACCTGTGAGCATGTCGTACACAGCTAGGCGATCCGGCACACTTTTCGGTAACCAGACTTTGGTCAGACGAGCATATGCTCGGGGCACCGTATTGATCCCTGGCAGGGCAATGATCTGCCGTTCGAGCGTGTCCGCGTTGATGCTGACCAACCGCCGTTGCCCGTCCGAAAATGTAGAGGCCCAGACCTGGCCACCATTGACATCGAGCAGCTGGTCATTCTCGCTTCCGACGACAGAGCCCACCTTTCTGTTGGCATAATCAAGGCGCTGAACACCTGTGTATTTGTCCCATCCTCGTCCAGCGGAATCAATAAAAGCGAAACCTCCTGCACATCCAGAGAAGCCGCGAGGATCATTGAACAATTGAGCCGAACCACTCTGCGTATCAAAGCGCACCAAGGGCGAACTGGTTTCCCAGATCCCGTTGTCGTCCCCCAGAAGCAATTTGCCACACGCGTAGCTAGGATCGGTAAAAGCGTCACTGGTACCGTCTTGACGTACACGAACGACGCCCTTGCCGTTGATGTACCACAGATTGCCATTCGCGTCGGCAGCCATAGACCTCACATCCCCAACCAGGGCAAACGACGGAGGCATGATGGTCAGCACCATCGGCTTCTTGGTGACATAATCATCGGCCACTTGCGTGAGTTCGAGAGTAACTGGCCAGTTACCAACAGGAACAGCGCTAGAGACGTTCAGGGAAAACATTACTTTTTGAGAGTCACCGGTTTTGAAAGTCAATATCTGATCGGGCGCGACCAGGTTGGCCGGGAGGCCCTGAAGGCTGACTTCAACGTCTCCACGATAATTCTGGGGATATACGCTGAAAGCTACGCTGGTCGTTCGCTGTTGTGGAGCAACCACCGGATAAACGTCTGCAGAGACCTGTGGAACAAGCACTTTGAGACTGGGCAAAGTGGCCTCACCGACCGTCAGTCCTTTTTTGGAGGCCGTGATCAGCACCGGTGCGTCGTATGAAGGAGCGTAGTCCTGGACTTTAAATTTCAATGTAGTCTTCAAGGCCAGTGCGGTGATGCCGGACGCACCGAGAGCCTTCCGGAATGCAGAGCGTTTGACCTGTCTGGCCGCAGTGGACAGCATACCCACATTGCCGGGCAGGGTAATCGTCCGCGGTTCAGGGTCAACCCCATTTATGTTCGTGGCGAGCGTGATGTCGCCGCTGATGCCACCGTCCTGGTAGATCGTTACTGGTACCTCAAGGATCGTGCCTCGTTTAACGACGAGAGGAGTTTTGTCTTGGAGTTGAATGTCTAGATGCTCCTGAGCCTTCTTGAAGGTCGGAACGGAAACGGTGTTGGAGGCAGCGTTCCTGAGCGAGAAGCTTCCGTCCTGACCTTGCGTGATAGTAGCGAGATTCCAGCCCGCCGTGAAGTTGACATTGAAATTCAGGAGATCGGCATCACACTTTGCGGTGCCCTGCACCGGCCCGTTGGCAGAGGCGTAAAAGCGAAACAGTACGTCTGTCCCATTCGACTCGAAAATCTCTCCAAGGAAATCAGAATCTTTCGAATATACGGTGAGCGTACCGAGATCAAAACTGAGATTGGCACCAGTAAAACCATCCGATAACGTGCAGTCTTTGATAAAGCTGGTTGCCAGAGGAGCTGAGGGGACTGGAAGCGGGAGGTTGAGCCGACCAGTTGCAGGGATGAGAAGAGGCGAAGCGTTGAGCCAGAGGTGGTTGACGGGCAGCTCAGGTGCGAGGTAAGCCCCGGTGTACGGCCAGTTTCCAAGTGTTCCACTGAGGCGGGCTGCGGAAGTTGTGGGAAGAGTTGCAGATTCCCCTGGAGACGTGGGCGTTGTCGATGTTCCCGTGCCAGAGTCTCCCGAACCGGCTCCACAGGCAGTGAGCAGCAGTGCCGAGATCAGAAAAGGAGAAAAAACTAAACGATTTTTCATCATTCACAGAATAATTCAATTTTAAATCTCATCAAGCGGTATTTCGACATGGCCAACTCGCTAAAGCTGACGCCTGGGCCGAGGGCATGCAGGCCAGCAGGCACAGCATCACCCGGCACGAACAAGAAAGCCGCGACCTGTACCGGACGACCTGGGAACGGATTCACGGCCCGGGCAGCTGGGTGCGTGGCCTGTACGTCTGGCGGATCGGATTCCAGGTAAGCCTGGGAGTGGCATAAATCAGACCGCACGTAGCGGTCACCCCTGGACTCCGTCCACGACAGGAAGGTTTGTATTTCTGTTCGATTAGCAACTGATTTTATTACCCGTTTGTACACCCTCTTCTCTGTTCGACCGCTCCTAAAGTACTTAAATTTTGAGCCAGACGTGTTGGTCCACTCTTGGAATCTGAAGCAAGTCGTCGAGCAGCCATGGAAATTTCTACAGATGATCAGGTAGCGGAAGTACCCCCGAGCGGGAAGTCCAAATTGGACTTCCCGCTCACCATTTTTCGGCTTGTTGTACGCTGAGCACACATGCGTACGCTGACAGTCTTCAATCATGCAGGCGGGGCGGCCAAGACCTCGACGGTACGCGACCTGGGGTACGCGTTCGCGAAGCGCGGCCTGCGCGTGCTGCTGGTGGACCTCGATCCACAGGCGAACCTGAGCACCTGGCTGGGCGTCGAGGCGGCCCTGGCTGACACGGTGTACCCGACGCTGGTCGACAATGCCGCGCTGCCCGCTCCGGTGCGGACCTACGACATGGACCTGCTTCCGAGCACCCTGGGTCTGGCGAAGGCCGAGGCGCAGCTACCGGGCATCATCGGCGGCGTGACCCACCTCCGCGACCGTCTCGCGGAGTGGGAGGGTCAATACGACCTGGTGCTCCTCGACAGCCCGCCCAGCCTCGGGCAGCTGAGCCTCTCGGCCTGCGTGGCCGCCGACGCGCTGATCGTGCCGGTCCCAACCACCCACAAGGGCCTGGGCGGGCTGCCGGCGGTGCACGAGATGGTCGCCACGTACCGCAAGCTCAGCCCGAAGCTGCACATCGCCTGGTACCTGCCGACCCAGTACAACGGCAGCACCAGCCACCACCGTGAGGCGCTCGAAGTCCTGCGCGAGGGCCTGAAGCCGCTGGGCTCGCCGATCTCCTACCGCCCGGCGGTGTACCCGGACGCGCACGCGCAGGGCATGCCGGTCAGCGCCTACCAGCCCGGCGGCGCGGCCGATCAGGAGATCCAGCGCGCGGCCGATGAACTCTCGGTGGTTCTGGGCCTGGAGGTGCGGGCATGACGAAACGCCGCAGCATCAAGGGCGCCCTGAGCAGCATGGTCGAGGACCTCGCGCCGGCCGCCGAGCCGCTGGCCAGCGCCAGCCTGCTGCCGGTCACGTCGATCACCGTCGGGGTGGCGCACCAGCCGCGCCGCCGGGCGGAGGACGCGAACCTGCAGGACCTGGTGGTCAGCATCCGCGAGCAGGGGGTGCTGCAGCCGCTGCTGGTGCGCCCGGTCGACAAGGGGCACGAGCTGGTGGCCGGCGAGCGGCGCTGGCGGGCCGCGCAGCTCGCCGGCCTGACCGAAGTGCCGGTGCTGATCCGCGAGATGACGGACGCCCAGGCGCTTGAGGCGGCGCTGGTCGAGAACCTGCAGCGCGAAGACATGGAAGTGATCGACGAGGTGGACGCCACGCTCACCCTGGTCGCCCACCGCCTCGGCATTCCGAGAGATGCCGCCCGGCACCGCCTGATGGCCCAGCGAGGCTCGAAGGCCGATCAGGAGACCCTACCGGAACTGGAGGCGCTGTTCTCGCTGCTGGGTCGCGGGACGTGGCAGTCGTTCGTGAAGAACAAGCTGCGGATCCTGAACTGGCCGGACCCGGTGCTGGCCGCCATGCGCGAGCAGGGGCTCGGGTACTCGATCGCCGGCATCATCGCGGCCGCCCCCGTCGAGCACCAGGCGGAGCTGCTGCAGATCGCCCTGGCTCAGGGCAGCAAGGCGCAGGTGCGGGCGGCCTCCAAGCGTCTCAACCCGCCAAAGAGTCGGCGCATCGACCGGCAGCGCACCATCTTGATCGCCCGCAAGCTCGCTTCCGAGCGCTGGCTTGCCGGACTCAACGACGAGGACGAGAAGGCACTCGAGGCCTGGCTGAAGAAGATGCCGGAGCGGATCCGGCAGGCGGTTGAGCCAGGGTGAAGTCTTTCGAGTAGGTATTCATGTTTATCTTCAGATTAAATTGATTGCTATTATTTCGCCATGAGCGAATTAGCAGGTATGGATCTGTTCGGAGCTCCCGACCACCGGCTGACTCCAGAGCATCAGCGGGCGGAGAATGCCTACGATGGCTTCAAGAAGGCAGCCGACGAATTCAAGGACCACAGCCTGGTGCTCCACGACCCAGCTGAACTTTCCGCGCTCGCCGAACATTTCCCGCAGGTTCACTTGATCCTCGAAGAAGCAGACCAGCGGCGGCTCGCCGTGCTGGAGGAACTGAAAGATGTTCAGAAGAACTGGTTCTACAGGCACCCTGGCACGCTGGAGGCCCTCGTGAGCTTTGCGCAGAACTTGGAGGCCAGGACACCGATCTTGGGCGTCCGGAAGCGCATGGAGAATCGGGTGCTGATCTCATTGGGAACTCTCTGGATGACCCAGATGAGCATCTCGAAGCGCGGCAGGTGGTGCTGGAAGCGTACTTCCTGATGTTCCCAGACCGGCTCCCGGTACCGACAGGCCCGAAGGGCAGGTTCTCCCTGGCGGCTCGCGTGTTACAGCGAGAGATCCAGTCGACCGACTTCACCTCCCACGAGTCACCTGAGGCGGCGAAGCTACACGCTGAAGCGATCGCGGCTGCACGTGGGGCACGCCTGGAACCCTGGGATACTTGGACCTATCCCAGTGGAGAACAGGTGTACCGCACACTGGATGAATCGGGATGCAGCTACCGGGTCTCAAAGGACCCAGTAAGTGGCGACGGAAGGCTGCCACGCCACAATCAGGCCAATTGACATAGGCCACCTGCCGGATGCCCCCAGGCGGCCGCCCTGGCACCATGAGGCCGTCTCCGCGTGGGATCAGCCGATGACCTCGCGCTGCCCCGCACTCCCCTGAGGATGGCCCACGCTCCTGCCCCCGACCCTGATCCGGTCGGGGGTTTCTGCTGCTTTATGCTGGGGGTCATGATCTACCGAGCCGAAGTACTGCTGCTGAAGTCCGACGAACTTGGCACGGTGCTGGGGAATTTCGAGACGGCCACCCGCGCGAGAGGCGTCTGCGCTCAGTTTGAAGGCGGCCCTCTCTCCTGGTCTCAGCCCTCCCCTGAGCTCTGGGAAGCCCAGGGAAGGAAGCGCTGGTACCAAGTCCTCATCTCCCAGTGAATCTGACGTATTGGACGATTTCGGTTAGATCACTGGTTCATGGATTGACCCGGTTGATGCGGGTCAGGCCGACGATAATCTTCCCATCAGTTTTCGGCTGCACCTGCGGGCTGAAGCTATCAACGACTACAGCAGCAGTCGTGCCCGCGTTGTCCATCGTTCCGAACTTGAGGTCCTGACTGCCGTCAGTGTTGTAGCGCGCCAACGCCGGTTCAGCGCTTCCCACACCAGGCCGCTGGCAACCACCGATGATCGCCTTGCCGTCCGTCTGAGTCACCAGGGTGATCCGGTGAACCGTCAAGTCTCCCGCGACGAGTTGGCCGGACGTGGTCGGTGTGAAGCTGGGATCGGGTGTTCCAGTGGGGAGCAGACGAAGCACGCTACAGAGGTCCTCTTCCGTGCTGCCGGCATCTCCAGCCAGGAGCAACTGACCGTCCGCTAGGAGTCGCGCGTCTTGAGCGCTGCCGCTGCCCAGCTTGGCGTTGTAAGTCCCCACACCTCCCGATCCGAACCCAGCGTCCACGGTGCCGTTTGCCTGCAGTCGCGCGACCGTCCAGGAAGCAGTGTCGCCCGTCTGGCGACCACCCAGGGCGATCACTCGACCATCGGCCTGAACGGCCACGGCTTTTAACGAAGCGGAAGTCGCGTCCGGCAGATTGATGTCGGCCCGACCGGCCATTCCAAAAGTGCTGTCCAGCCGACCCGCAGGTGTGTACCGGCGAATGATGTAAGCGGGGATGGTGTCGGTCGCAGCCGAGGTCCCGCCGGTGATGATCTGCCCGTCTGGCGAGAGAGCCAGCCCGAGCAGCGATTCGTCCTCGGCGAATAAAAAGCCCTCAAATCCGGTGAGTTCACTGTTGCCGAAGGTGGTATCTAAGCTGCCATCGGGGAGAAATCGGACGATGAAAGCGAAACCGCGTGTATCTACGCCCTCAGCGGGCTCAGCCGGCAGGCTGCCACGGCCGAGGGCCAGGATCTTACCATCCGGCTGCACGATCAGGCGGCGGGCTGTGCCAGCAATCGAGAAGTTGAAGGTAACTCTGCCGTTGGCTCCGAAACTCGTGTCGATCTTGCCGGATTGATCGAGTCGCTGGAGAAAGAACTGCTGCCTGGTTCCCTCTCCTGGCACAGGCGACCGTCCGAATTCCAGGAGCTTACCGTCTGCCTGCATCGCAGTTTCCTCAACGCCCTGAGTCTGTGCCGGGGCGTAAGCCGTATCAATACTGCCCGCAGGTGTCGAGGGAGGCGGGTTCTCACAGGTGAGATTCGCCCCAGCCCAGTCGGCATGGTCATAGGAGTAGCCGTCGCCGCCATTTGTCACCACGAAACGCAGGTCGCTCTTGTTCCCGATGCCCACATCGATGTGCTGTGTTGCACTGGCTCCGGTCATCACTCCAGAGTCGAACACCTTCGTCCCATCCGCGAACACCTGGAAGACCACGCTACCCTGGTCGCCGACTTCGTCGTCAATGCCCACGTCGGCCTGGAAACGCGTACAGGCGGGCGTCACCAATCCAGTGGCCTGAATATGGATCTCGCTGTCGGCATGCACCCCAAGTCCTGTGGCGTACGCCTTCCCGTTCAGGGTGATCGGCTTTCCGTCTCCAGCACGGAACTCCCCGTTGCTCGTGTTGAGCTCGATCGGCCCCCAGCCGTTGGTGGCCGTGATGGACAGGCCAAGATTGAAGTCCTGGGACTTTAACCCCTGAGACAACGCGCTATAGATGCGCTGCCCTTCAGCGGTCGAAGCGGTCCAGCTGTGATCGATCCCGTCGGCGTATGGATTGGCGGTAGAAGTGGCGGCGGGTGGGCTTGATTGCCCACATCCGGCCAGAAGTAGACTTGCCCCGAGCAACCACCATGAGATCTGTTTCATATGCCTCCAGGCGCGTCAGGCCAGCGACCATGAGCGTCCAATGGGATCAGTGTGTTCTCTGACACGCTTGCGTGTGTGAGCGAGAATTCTGGAAACATTGGCGAGAATCTGGAGGGTAGATGCATCGACGGTAGATTGACGCCAGTGAACCGGATGTACTGGACGGTGCTGGAGGCGGCGGATCTCCTGGCTGAGGCGTACTTGGTGGATCTGGGGCGCCGACCATCCACGCACCCGGACCCGATCACCCTCGAAGCCCTGGCCCGGGCGCTCGATGCTCGGCCGGAGGTGCTCGAGCAGGTCTGGCAAGCCTGGGAAGCTCAATTGGTCACAGCTGGCTGGTCAGAGAGGCACCGGAACCAAGCGCGGTATTGGCTCGACGTTGTGGTCATCGGCGGCATCACAGTTTCATAAACCGCACCGTCTTCAGCTATTCCTCATGACGGCAGATACGACACCACGACTCCACCCTTTCCTCTAATGTGAAGTATTCCACATCGAGACGTCCATTCGGGTGGAGGGGGGAAGGATGAAACGAGTACTCGCAACACTCCTGGGGGCCAGTCTGCTGCTGGCAGGATGCGGGCAAACCACGCCCACCGCTACGTCGACCACCGCGCCTTACGCCGATGGGCTGGATCACAGCTGGACCGCCTCGACCGCTGAAGGTCAGCGCCTCTACAGCGCTCTGTCGCAGGGGTTGAAGTCCCAGGACGTCAACATCGGCCTGTCCATCACCGCCACCAACGGCTACGGACCCATCGAACTCAATACCAGCAACGGGGAGTACGTAGGCGGGGACGGCCACCCCATTACCCTGAACGGCCAGGTGTACCCGACTGGGCTCGGGGTGCATGCCAACAGTGAGATCCATATTCAGGCCACTGGATTGGTGACGCCCGCCTGTACGCGTTTCCAGGCCGACGTGGGCATTGACGACGAAGTCGGCGACCAGGGTAGCGTGGTCTTCCAGGTGTTCGCGGACGGCGTGAAGCTGTTCGACTCCGGCGTCATGACCGGGGCCAGTGCCACGCAGCACATCGACGTGGGCATCGGGAACAAGAGTGACCTGCGCTTCGTGGTGACCGAC
>Ga0160427_10000838_pt1 | contig 18688 bp, 27 predicted proteins | sample SolpanmetagenomL_FD_108194 | JGI IMG/M metagenome (GOLD analysis project Ga0160427, IMG submission 108194) | Solar panel surface microbial communities from Lawrence Berkeley National Laboratory, California, USA - L | ecosystem: Engineered > Built environment > Solar panel > Unclassified ...
CGAAGCTCCCTGTCGTGCAGATCGTGCCGGTCGACCCCGGCGACGCACACGGTGTCGGCGCTGAGACACAGCGCGAGATTGATCCTCGATACTTGCATCTGACGGTCCAGCAACTCGCTGATCTGATGTCGACCGAGAAGCCGGAGTAGCGGATCGTGATTCGCTTCGACTTCAGCGAATGGGACCGTGCCGCGCAGCGCCTTGGCGCAGCCGTGGAACAGATCCCATTCGCGCTGTCAGTCGCCTTGAACGACGCGGCCAACAAAACGCGCCAGCGCCTCGCGGACGAGACCTGGGCGCGGCACGTTGAGGTGCGTAACCGTGGCTTTGCCCGCTACGCGATGCGCCTGGAGAAGCGGGCCACGAAGCGCAACCTGCGCGTCGACATCATTGAGAACCCGAGCCTCAACGGTCGTGGCAATCTCGCCCTACACGCTGTGGGTGGTACCAAGACGGCTCGTAAGGGCAAGCTCGCGATCCCGCTGAAAGGCAGCGTTCAGCGCACCGGACGCGGCGTGCGCGCGAGCCAGCGGCCCGGCGCCCTGATCGCCCGCACGCCGAAGCGTGCCCTGCGCATCACGGATCGCGGCATCTTCGTCGGCGAGGGCGGCAAGCTGCGCCTCAAGTTCTCGCTAGAGCAGCAAGCCCGGCAACCGGCCGACGTGCCGTTCGCCCGCGACTTTCAATCCATGATGCGGGAGGAGCTACGCAGCTCCCTCCCGGCCGCCGTGGCTCGCGCCATGAAGACCCGTAAGTGAAGGAAGCCCAGATGTCCGACGACGCCAAGGATGACGGCAAGCTGAGGATCAAGCTGTCGAAGCAATACGATGGCCTAAATGACAGCTTTGACGAACTTGTGTTCCGCGAGCCCAGAGCGAAGGACTTCATCATGGGCGGCATCCCCGTCGATCTTGTGCCGACTGCCGACAGCTTTCAGGTGAAGTTTCACCCGCAGGAAATGACGATGTTCATGGCCGGTCTTTCCGGCCGGCTTCCGGCCGATATTCAGATGCTTCACCCGAGAGATTGGATGGCGGGCGCCTATGCCATGGTCCCTTTTTTCGTGCCGGGATAGGCGCGCATCTTAAGCGGGCCGCGCTCGATCTGGCGCTCACCTTCCGGTGCAGTCCCATGGAATTCCTAAAGCTTGAGAACGACGAGTTGGTCAGCCTCTGGGCGGCCACGATGGACCATTTGAAGGCGAACGCGCCAAAGGAAGAATGACCCGATGGCCGATGATCGCTTTCGCTTAAGCGCCGAGATTTCAGACCAGATCAGCGGCCCGCTCGCCAAGATCCGCGCGAGCCTCGCCTCGATCAAGCCGACCGCCGACATGAAGGCGCTCCGCGAGGAACTGGACAAGCTCGAAGCCACCATCGCGAAGGTGGGCAAGGCCGGGCGAGGCGGTTCGGCGAGTGGCGGTGGCGACATCATCGGCGGCCTCGGCATCAACCTGAGTGCGGCCGCCGGCATCGCGGCGGTGGCGGCCTCGATGCGCCAGCTCGCACAGAACAGCCTGGAGCTGCGTCACGTCTCCCGTGAGACAGGGTTGGCAGCCAACGAACTACGCGCCTTGCAGAAGGCCGGCGAGCGCTTTCAGATTGCGCCCGACACGGTCATTCAGAACACGCAGAGCTTTGCCGAGAAACTGGCGCTCCTGCGGCGCGGCCTTGGAGATGCGGCCGGCGAGTTGCGGCAGAAAGCACCCGGCATTTTCGGTCAGCTCAAGGGCAGCACGGACAACGCGGACGCGCTCGACAAATATCTGAGCTTCCTCGGCAAAATCAAAGATCCGCAAACGCAGCGGCAATACGCCGAACTCCTCGGCCTCGGCGGGATGACCCGGCTCTTCACGGACGGCCCGGAGGCGATGGCCAAGGCGTGGCAGGAAGCCCGCGACAAGGTCAAAGGCGAAGGTGACTTCGGCAAAGCGGCCAAGGAAATGGCCGACTCCATGCGCGATCTGAACGACCAGATCGAGCGCATTCAGAAGATGGCCGCACCCGCCTTGTTCAAGGACATGGCAGCCTTCGCCAAGAGCACGGCAACGGACATCGAGAACATCAAGCGCTTGTACGATGCGATCGGCGACGGCTGGAATCGTATGTTCCCCGGTAAGTCACAGGCTGCGCCGGGGTCGTCAGGCGAGCGCGACGCCAAGGTCAACGAGGTCGAGGCGAAGCTCGCCGACGCCAAGAGCCGGCGCGACTACAACGCCAAAACCTACGATCAGAGCGAACCCCGGATTGTCGCCCGGCAGAAGGAGCTGGCGGACCAGATCGAGGCTCTGACGGGGGAGCTGAAGAAGCTGCGCGAGCAGGGTGCCAGCGTATCCCCGTCTTCGTTTGGTGGTGGAGGCCTCGGCGGCCTGATCCACAACGCCTCGCTTGGCGGCAGCGGCTTCGGCGGCTTTGGTGGCCGAGGCTACGGCGGTGGCAATCCAAATGTGACCGGGGGCGGGTCGGGTCGGGGGTACAGCGGTGCCGATGCGGCTGTAATGCCGCCCGGTGACAGCTCATCCTCCAGCGGTTCAGGGATGCCGCAAGGTGGGTCTGGCCGATCATACCCTGGCATCTCGGCGCGCGATATGCGCGGCATCAATCCGCAGATGGCAGCCTACATTCGGAATTCGGCGGCTCGCCACGGCATTGATCCAGACATCGCGCTTCGCATCGCCAACAGTGAGGGGTTGCGAGGTTCGATCCCTGGAGTTCGCAACACACCGGGCGACAAGGGCACGAGTTTTGGCCCTTTCCAACTTCACTATGCATCAAAGATCCCCGGCCTCACGCTCGGCGGTCTAGGCGACGTCTACACCAGGGAGACGGGCCATCACGCGAGCGACCCAGCTCATTGGAAAGAGCAAATCGACTTCGCCATGAAGAACGCTCGCAAGAGCGGTTGGGGCGCTTGGCACGGCCGCATCGGCGCCCGCGTTGGGCTGCGGGATGGCATCGGAACCTACAATGGGCCAATTCCTTCGGCTGATGCCAGTGACGTACCCTGGCACGACCGCCAGCGCTCGAACTTGCCCGGCCAGATGTCCCGCCTTCGTGACAGTGAAGTTGCGGGTCCTGGCAGCATGTCGGCCCCTGGCGATGAGGGCATGCTGGCCCGAGCCCGCCGTGCCGGCCTTGGAGGTGGCTCAACCCGCGTGGACGGCTCGATTGGCGCCACCATCACGTTCCGCAACGCGCCGCCTGGCATGAACGTATCGGCGAAGAGCGGCGGTGCCGTCGAGGAAGTGAAGGTCGACCGTGGCACCTCCTTGGCGAACGGAGGCTGACATGGCTGATGCTGAACTCATTGCAACTGTCGCTGTTGACGGCAACATCTATTCGAACTGGACCAGCGTCCGCGTCACTCGGATCTATGCAACCGCCTTGTCCGACTTTGCGCTGACGACAGCTGAGCCAGGCAACAAGGGCGCCGGCTTTCAGAACCTGCGCATCAAGCCGGGCCAGCGCTGTCAGGTGCTCCTCGCGAGCGTAAAGGTGATCGACGGCTACGTGACGCATCGGCAGGTCGCTTATGACGGTCAGCAGCACGCGGTGATGATCCAAGGCAAGAGCCTGACTCGCGACATCGTCCGCTCGTCGGCCAAGCCGAGTGAGTTCAAGGGCTACAAATTAGAAGCCATCGCCCGAGGCCTCACGAAGGATCTGCCCTGCAAGATCGTCGTGAAGGACCCACCGCCGGGCTGGGACAAGGTGCTCAAGGTCTTCCGCCCCCACTTCGGCGAGAGCATCTGGAGCGCGCTGGAACGGGCCGGGCGCTTCCGTGGCGTGCAGTTTCACGACGATGCTGACGGCAACCTAGTGATCTCCGGCGCGCCCATGAAGAGCAAGGGCAGCGGATCACGTGCCGATCTCGTCGAGGGCGAGAACATCCTCAGCCTGCGCGGGGTGCTGTCCGACGAGAACGTGTTCTCCAAGATCCAGGCCGTGGGCCAGGGCACCGGCAGCGACAACGCCTTCGGCAAGACCGTGTCCGAGGTCTCGGCCAAGTCAGAGAACCCCTTGGGCGCGCCCGGTTCGTTCCGAATCGTCCTCGCCGAGGGGCCGGTCGACGGGATCGATGCCAAGATGCGCGCCGATGCGGAGACGGGCACGAACGCCGCGACGGATGTCGACATTACCGTGACGGTTCACGGGTGGCTCAAGCCCGATGGCCAACTCTGGGACGTGCGGGACCCCCTCACGGTGCAATCGCCGATGATGTTCCCGGAGGCCGGCGGCAGGATGGAACTGGGCGTGCGGGCCGTCAGCTTCCTGCAGGGGCCGATGGGTACGGTGACGGAGTTGAACCTCTGCCTGCCGAACGCCCTCTCGATCGTGTCCCAGGACGTGCCCAAGGGCGAGGTGCCGAGCATCCTCAACAGCAAGGGATCGGCGGCCGCGCCGGAGACAGCGGCGTGAGTTCCGCCCCATGGTGGGGCGAAACCCGGCAGCCGGCTTTTAGACAGCCAGAGTAATCGCCTCACGCATGGCGCGGGCCGCGCGGGCGTAGGTTGAGCAGGTGTTCGTGCGATCATCGCCGAAGTGTCGCTGAGGCAAGGCGTCCTCAAGCTGCCGCTGGTCCAGACCCGGCATGATGTCAGAGCAGTTCCAGAGCAACCCGCAGAGGACGCTCAGCCGAGTCGGCTGGTCGCGCAGATCAACAGCCGGCTCGGGCTCGCCATCCTCCCAAGCCTCATAGGCTTCGATCGCTTTTAGGAAGGCGTCGCGAACATCGCCGGGCGCATGGCCGCCCGTAGCGGGCTTGTAGGAGGAATGGATGAGGCCGGGTTGAGATTGGGTCATAGGCACACCTATCGCGGGGATATGCCTCCAAGACGCCTAAGCGCCTTGCCGCGAACAGGAGAGCCCGGAGCCTGTGGAGACGATCCGCCGGGGCCTGCCAACCTCAATGCGGATATGGCCGCATGTCCTGAGTCGCAGATTGAGTGTAGCCGCTCGGAGGCGAACCTTCCAGCCGGAAACACTCGCGGTCCCAGCCACGTGCAAGGTCATTCATGCCCTGGATCGTTATAATGTTACGTACCCACGTGGGGTTTAGTCGCTTTTCTCGACGTTCTCATAAGTCGGGCACATCACACGAAACAGGGCAATGGCCTGATTGTTATCATCTCCGCACATGGGAGCAATCGGGAACGAGTAAGCATTAGACCACTTACCGGTTGACGTGCTTAGCTTGCCGATCTTGCAGTTGGCCTCCGCCGTGATCGGTCCTAACGCTTCAGCATCACGAAGGAACTTGTCAGCGCAGGCCGCTACAGCCGCAGCCTTCGGGGTTTTCTTCCCCTCCGCACTTCCAAGCGAATAATGACAATAGGATAGAGCATCGGGCCGGCTGTGCTGAGCCGTGACGCGGGCTCGGCTTGTGTCGATTCCTTCGATTGTCGTGATGGTAGCCGACGCCCCTCGACAAGTGCCGGCATATTCGAGCGCTGAAGCCGGAGATGAAGCCGCGACGCAGACGGCTGCCAGCGAGAATAAGGCGTAGTGCATCTCGGCAAGATAGCCGCCGGGAAGCGGTTGTCGAGGAATAATCGAAGTTAACCTTCTGTTCGTTAGATGCCAGCAATCGCCCGTTCAACAGCCTCCAGCTGCGTCTGGAACTTTAGGAAATCCTCCCCGTGCAAATAGCCGTCCGAGGCGGTGGCATCTCCAAGCTTGCCTCTGTCCCTTCTGAGTTTGGTCGCTTTGTTTGCAGCTTCCCACCGCGCAACGCGAAGCGCGAGCGCCAATTCTTGAAGTGCTTGCTTCTCAGACGATGTGCTCACAACAATCCTCCATCAGGCAGCGTAACCGTGCTTTTCAATATGTCTCAAATAGACAATGTGGGGTTCTCCATTCTAAAAGATCTAACTATAAAAGGAGCGCCTGACTCGCACAGACTACAAAAGTCCAGGCGTTGAATAATGCAGATTATTGATTTCGCTATGCGCTAGTTCATCTTTGAATGCGTCACGAGCAGCTTTGAGAACATACATGCACGCATCAAGGATGTCATAGTCAAGATCGTCGTAGCTTACGATCCGTCCGCCATAATCGTCGAAGCGAAGGGGCTGCCCTGTGGGATCATCAAACCCTGACGGAGGACGCTCCACGTCGTCACCGAGCCGATATTTGACCTCCTCGCCGTGGCGACCCTTACTGTCTGGCCTTTTGGGATGCTTTGTTGCATCACAGACATCCCTCACAACATCGGCGTGGATACCGGCAACATCTCGAATGCGCTTCCGGCACTCAGCATGATTGCGATTCCTTACAGCCAGATGATCTGCAACGTGATGTGTAACCATACAAGCTAAGTAGGCGTTGGCGCGCGTCGGCGCCGCTTGAAACGCCCAGACAGCAGGCAAGACGACCTCATCTACATATTCACTGGCAGTCAAAAGCTTCCCCCGTTTTGTGGAGCTTTCGCCTTCAGCGCTTCCTCAACAAGGCGGCGGATAGCTTCGGGGCGTGACGGCTTGGGCTCGGGCTGGGCGTCCACCCAGAAATCAAGACTTAACAAGAGATCGGGCGGAACACGCACGCCGACGTGCGTTGCGCCAACTTTGGGGCGGCCCCTCGATTTTCTGTCATTAGGTATTGACGGCATCCTTTTCTAATGACAGAAAAGGCGAGCCGGAGCAAGGCTGGAACCCTCGCTCGCGGCCCTAACCATCCACGTTTCTGAGGAACGAAAATGGCTATCCAAACTCTTATCACGCCGGCGCCTGCCGGTGAACGCCACCGGCTGCGCAAACCACAGCCCGGCCCCGTGACGCTGGCCATCCGCGCGATGCGCCAGACGGAAGCCGCCTCCTGGCAGGCGCGGCAGGATCAAGAGGAGCGCCGCGCGCTCGCCGCCCTTCGTGCTCGCATCGCCGCGCAGTTCGCGGCCGATGCCGCTCTGTTGGAAAGGGTCGGCGCATGACCGGCACCGCAACCCGCATCGCCTTCTCCGCCGTCGCCGACATGGAAGGCGACATCATCGCTGTGAGCCAGGTCGCGACTTTGCTCCGCATCATTGCAGAGTCCGCCAGCCAGCTTGACCCCGAGGCGCTTAATCCGCTCGCGGGGGTGCTCCAAGGAATGGGCGACCGCCTGTACGAACAATTCTGCGAGGCGTTCCAGGCACTGAAGGTGCAGCCATGACCGGCCCCGCAAACCGCCGGGGGTTCCTGTCCGGCCTCGTCTCCCTTCCGCTGATCGGCGGCGGCGTCACGCTCATTGGCGCCCCAACTGCGGTGGCTGAGCCTTGCTCCCTTCCGCTTCTCCAAGCCTACTCCAATTGGCTCGCTCACGAGTTCGGCGAGACCCTGATCGAGCTAGCGCCTTTCACACACCCTGACCGCGATGTGCTCCCGCAGTTCTATGACTACGCGCGGCAGCACGCCCGTGAGTGGTGCGAGGACAATCCAACCCTGACGCGTAGCGGGCGGGTGTCCTTTCAGCATGCGCCCACGCTGGCGCCGTCCACCCGCGCCGCTCTCGTTTTGAGTGCGGTCGGCTCTAACTGGCGGGAGGGCGGACGATGACAGGCGCCGCATCAATCACTGGCAATCCGGAACTTCTCCGCCTCGTGGAAACCTACGAGGTCGCCGATCAACACCTTCGCGCAGAGATGCGGCGCCTGGACGAAGCGGGCGCGATCACTAGCGAAGCGTCTGGGACCGCAATGACCGCCTGCGGCCGTTACCGTGCGGAGATCGCCCTATTCCCGGCCGCCAGCCTCTCGGATGTCCTGCTGAAGGTCCGCGCCTTCGCCCTGACAACCGACCTCGGTGAGGAGGACGACGATCTGCGCGGCATCATCGAGCAGCGTGACGGGTACGCCTACGCCGAGGATATTGCTCGCGGCCTTGTGGTGGACCTCATGCGGATGGGAGGCGGCCTATGCGCCTGATCCGTGCCTTCCGTCACTGGTGGCTCGTCAGAGCCGCCCGCCGCGATATGCGGAGCGCTGCCTACTTCGTCGGCCGTGCCGAGGATCGACTGAAGGCTGCGGGTTTGTCGGTGCCGCCGAGGGAATTATGCGTGCCGATGATGGCCTTCCAGCGATCACGCACCGAATCATAAGCGTCTAACGAAGCGAGCCTTGAACCCCTGGTGAACCCCCAGCATTGCAAACAGAAAAGGCGACCCGAAGGCCGCCTCTTCTAACTCATTCACGAAGAACGAAAATTAATGGTCGGAGCGAGAGGATTCGAACCTCCGACCCCTAGTCCCCCAGACTGGCCAGATACACCGTCAGACGACGTCGTTCCACATCACACATATTCATAAGCGGTTGTGGCGTCGCGCTTTTCGTTGTCATTTGTCGTCAGGAGGTTTCGGGTAGCGTCGGTTTCTTGAACCCCCGTTGAACCCCAAAGCCGGCGACTAGGGACCCAGCATGGCGGTGATCAACATGACAGCGGCGTTCATTCGGTCTCTATCTTCAAAGCCACCCGACAGTGGGCGAGTGGAATACTGGGACAGCCAAACGGCAGGGCTTTGCCTGCGCGTCAGTCCCACCGGTCAGGGGACATGGACGTTCCGCTATCGCCCACGAGAAGGAGCGGGGTTCCAGCGCATCACGCTCGGCAAGCTGAACGAGCTAACCTTAGCCGAGGCGCGGGAGCGAGTGCTTCGTCATCGGGTGGCGGTTTCAGACGGCGGTGATCCGCAGAGTGAGCGAAAAGCGCGACGTGAGGCGGCATCGCAAGCCCTTACGTTCGATGGTCTCGCCCAGCGCTACTTAGATGAGTACGCCAAGCCCAACAAAAAGAGCTGGCGCAACGATGAGGGCTATCTGAAGCGGCCGCGAGCAGCCTGGGGTGCACGACCCGCTGCTGCAATCGCGCGGCGCGACGTTATCGCCCTGCTCGACACAATTAGGTCTGAGGCGCCGGTCAGCGCGAATCGTACCCACACGATCCTCACGACCTTGTTCAACTGGGCTGCCGAAGGGGAACTTCTTGAGGCAACGCCGATTGCGGGGCTCAAAAAACGAGCGAAGGAGACAGCGAAGGAGCGAGTGCTAAGCGATCCTGAGATCCGAGTGCTCTGGCAGATGCTCGACGGAGCAGAAAGCGTGTCCGACGACGTTGCGGACGCGTTGAAACTCATCCTGGTGCTCGGACAGAGACCGGGCGAGGTAGCTGGAGCGCTGCAGTCCGAGCTTATCAAGCTCGACGGCACAGGCGATGCTCGCTGGGAAATCCCGGCCACACGCACGAAAAGCGGTCGCGCTCACGTCGTTCCACTTCCGCCTATGGCTGTGGAGATTTTTGAGAGTGCTCTGAACCGCCGAGCAATCGACGGCGACGGCCAAAGCGTCTTCGCCAGCAAGTTCACATCGCGCAAGACCATAGCTCGTCACAGCCTCTCGCACAGACTGAGTCGAGTTATCCAACGTCTGCGATTGGACGGACCATATAGTGAGGCGTGCCGCTCGCTGCAAGAAGTACCGCCGACACCACATGATCTAAGGCGAACTCTGGCGACCGGGCTGGCGCGCCTCGGCGTGCCTCGCGAGGACCGCAAAGCCGTGTTGGCGCACATCGAAGGCGACGTTCACGGACAGCATTATGACAAGTACGAACGCATGCGCGAGAAGAGAAGCGCGCTTGATCTATGGACGAGGCATCTAAGAGACCTCGTTGGTAAACCGCAGTCCTCATTGGTTTCCTCCAAAGGAGAGATAGCTTGACGGAGGAAACCGCCTGGCCAGATCGCGCTCTATTTAATGAAGAGCAGATAGGCCGGCTGCAGCATGAGCTTCAGCTGTCACATGACGAGAACGGGCAGATACTGCTTCTAGCATTTATCGTTCAAATCACGAAGGCTGTGTGGAGTGCGAAGCTTGAAGAGGCGGCAAAGAACACTCGCATATTTCCCGCAGTTAAGTATGCAAAGCGGCATGTAAATAAAATATCAAGCACTGCTCGTAGTCTTAGGGATCTTCTCAAAAAGGAAGAAGCCCTTTCACGGCAGATTTTATCGAGCGAACCAGACTGGACGCTAAATAACGGCCTTGGTTCGCCTGTCTTTCAGCTGGAAGGCTTAATTGAAGCCCTTGAAATGCTTGAGAAAGAAGCAAGACGCATCGTCGATGCGGAAGAGTTCTTGAAAAATTCTGTCGGCTTGGTGCCAGCCGAACAGCCGAACAAATCTCCAATAGCAGCGCGATTATGGCCGAACCTGTTTTGGCTCTGGGAATGCGCTGGGCTCAGAGTTGGCTACTCGGAAAGAGGGCCTCTCGAACGCTTCATCGGACTTGTTCACGAAGCTGCTGAATGGAAGCCGCCGAACGGGGAGGAATTGAAGCAGGCGGTTGCAGCTTGGAAGCTTATGCGCGCCGAGGACCCACACCTCAGTAGGGCTATTTCGAGACGAGGGCAAAACTTGCCCTGACTGGCCCCCTGCCGACGATGAAGCCATGTGAATAGACAAAAGGCCGTCCAACGTTTGGAGACGGCCAATGCCCAACGAACTGCTTCTACCCGATGAAGTCAGAGAGTTAGTCCGACTGTCCGAGCCCACGATCTATCGGCTCCGACGCAAAGGTAAGTTTCCAGCCCCGATCATCCTTGGTGAGAAGCGCATCGCTTATCGCCGCAGCGAAGTCATGTCTTGGCTTGAGGCGCGCACTCGCGCTTCCTACAGCGTGGAGGCCGCCTAAGCGCATGCCCCAGAACGTCAAAACCCCCGCCGGCCAGGGCGAGGGCTTTGGAAGAGGTGTCGTTGCTTCGCAGGCAGACAGCTACTCCTTAGCATCTCACCACCGTTTTTACCAAGCCAAAAAGCTTGCCGCTCGTCTTGGCCTGAGCCTCGCTCACGCTGCCGTGGTTGCCGAGCAGGCCTATGCGGTCCCCGAGACTTGGGGGAGTCGCGCATGACCCCGGCTCAGGCACAAGCCCTCAGCAAGGGGCTCGACCGGGTACGCGCGGCTGACGACCTGTTCTTCAAGCGCCACCCGCATCAGCGCGACCGCATCCGCCGCGCCTACGCCGAAGAAATCGAGCTGGCGCGGTATCGCGGCATCATCACCCGGCCCATCCCGGAGTGCCTCCGCGTCTTCGTCGGAGTGCGGGCCAGCAGCCCGAACGGGAAGGTGATTGGGTTCCTGGCCGCCGACACAGAGACGGACCTGAGCCAGGAGGATGCAGCGATGATATTTTGCGTCCTCAAGAGCCACTCCGACGAGACCCTGATCAAGTTCGCCGCGCGGAAGCGTGCGACGCCTTCGTCCTCAAAGATCGGGGGCTCTGCCGCATGATGGCCGACGCATCCACCCACTACGTCAAGACTACGGACGCGCAGGGCGCAGTGCGCGGGCACGAGATCGAAATCATTCGAGCTTGCGGCATCGATTGGCAACCGGGCCGCCGCAGTCACACCCGTTGCCCATACCCGCATCACGGAGGCGCTGACGATTGGCGTTGGGACGAGCGAAAGGCCAAGGCGTTTTGCACATGCCAAGTGGGGCGCAAGCCCGACAGTGTCTTCGACATAGTCAGCAAGGTCGAAGGCTTGGACTTCGACGCTTCCAAAATTCGCTGCGTTGAAATCGTCGGCGCCGGCAATCTCATCCGGCAGAAGTCCGGCGAAGGTGGAGGCAAGTTCCAAGCAACCGACGCGCACTCGCTCCTGAACGCACCCGCCGAGCGGCGCGACGACACCTTGCCCGGCGCCTACCTGGCATACCGCCTGGGCGTTGACGCCTCCACCGTACCAATGCCCAGCACACCCACGGTCGGGCTGGCCGCGTTGACCTACTATGACCCGCCGAAAGGCGGGAAAGGTAAGCCCAAGGCAGTCGGCGATTTTGCTTGCGCAGTGTTCGGCACTGCCGATGCTGACGGGAAGACCCACGCGCACCGCATCTATGTCGCGCCGGCAGGTGCAGGGAAGGCGGACCTCGGCCGGCAGGCTGACGGGACGCCGCGTGACCCCAAGAAGAGCGCCAAACGCCCCGAGGACGGCGAGAGCACCGCCGGCTGCGCCGTCCTGTGGGGCAACCCGAAGGTGGCGTCCTCGGTCTTCATCACTGAAGGCATCGAGACTGGGGCTGCGGTAGCCTACGCCTTCGGACCAGAAATTGACCGCGACGAGGTGGTTGTTGCGGCTGCGATCAATGCGGGGGGCATTGAGGCATTCAAGCTGTGGCCTGCCACACAGCGTGTCACCGTCGCAGCCGACCGCGACGAAGCCGCCAAGTTCAGCCGGCCAAATCCGACCCGTCGAGGCGAACAAGCCGCCCGCGCGTTCGGTATTCGCAACCAGGACGCCGTGGCCGTTAGCATTGCGCTGGCTGGCGCGCCGGGGACCAGCACTGATTGGCTCGACGTTCACACCGCCCAAGGCTCTGACGCGGTTCGCGCTGGCATCCTTGCCGCTGTGGCCTACAGGGCGACGGCTGAGGAGATCGAGGACGACCGCCGCCGTGTCGATGGCTTGGACGAGATGGCGCGGATCGAGCGGGACTATCCCCTGCCAAAGCTCGACACTTTTAGCCTGACCTACAAGCGGACCAAGACCGGCCGCGTGAAGGTACACAGGTGGGTTAAGGATGAGGAAGGGGTGTTGGTGCCCCTGCCAATCGCCTCCCCCTTCGGCGTTCCCGCCCGCCTTCGTTACCTCGACCAAGCCGATACCTATGGCCTGCGTATCGTGGTCGAAGACATGGGCGGCAAACGTCGAGCGATCGACATGAACCGCGCGGATTTCGCAAAGCAGGGCGCCTCAGAGACACGTGCCATGCTGTTCGCAGCTGGCTTTCGCCCCGAGGATGACGGCGAACACATCGCGGTTAAAGCTCTCAAGGCGGCAGATCCCGAGGAGGAGATTGCAGTCGTCCGCACCCCTGGATGGCACAGTCTCGACGGGTCTGCTGACCGGTTTTTCGCGTGCCCGAGCGGTGAGATCATCGGCGCTCCGGATGGGCAAGGCCTAGAACTGTCCATTAGCGCCCGGATCAGCGAGGCCGTCGCTGTTGGCGGAACACTAGAAGGTTGGAAGGCGGCCGTGTCTGCTGCCGCTGGCGTGACCCGCTGTCAGCATTGGACGCTCGGTGCCATTGCCGGTTTTGCCGCCCCTCTGTTGTCCCTCGCCGGACTCGACACGTGCGGCATCAACCTGTCCGGTGCCACGAGCGGCGGCAAGACGACGGCTCAGCGCCTCGCGGTCTCAGCTTGGTCTCGGGCTGCACTCGATAAGCGCGACAGTCTCCTGCAAAGCGCCAGAGCAACCGCGAACGGCATCGAGGGCATGGCCGCCCGTGCGAGCGGGACAATTCTCGCCCTCGACGAGCTGGGGCATGTTACAGGCAAGGAATTAGGAAAAAACATTTACAGCCTTGCCAGCGGCGTCGGCAAAGGCCGGATGACTGCGGACGCACAACTCCGGGCGTCCCACACATGGTCGACATTCATTCTCCTCTCAGCCGAGAAGTCGCTGGAGGAGAAGGTCCGAGGTGACGGCGGCGAGTGGTTTGGCGGTATGGCCGCCCGTCTTCCTGACGTCGATGTCACCAATGTAGACCGCGCCGTCGATCAAGCCGTCATGGCCCGTATCCAGGCCTGCGACCAGCATTTCGGGCATGCTGGGCCAGCGTTCGTCCGGGCGATGATCGACGCCGGGCTCCACCGGCAGGCTGAGGCAATCCGTCGAGGAATCAACGAGACTGCCGATAGCCTCGCTGGGTCCGGCGCCGATAGCGCCTTGCGGCGCGCCGCGCTGCCGTTCGCGATTCTCATGAACGCGGGACGTCTGGCGCGTCAGTTCGGATTACTTCCGGACAACCTCGACGTGGAAGGGGCAATCCATTGGGCTTGGGGCAAATTTGGCACCTCAACGGATGCCGCCGCCCTTGATCCCGAAGTGCAGGCGGTCAACAACCTTCGCGCATGGGCAGCCGAGCGGTGGGGTACCGAGATCCAGCCGACAGAGCCGGACCTTGCAAGCAACAAAACGTCGAACCGCAACGCACTGGCTTGGTACGATGACGATACCCTTTACATCCCAGCACACCGCATCGTTGAGGCGGCCGGCGGGACGCTGAAAGAAACCGAGATCGGGCGTGCGCTCGACGCGCAGGGACTCATCGCGAAGCGCAAGGCGCCAGACTGCTTCTTCCATACCTTCGTTCCGAAAATCGGACGCTTCAAAGTCTACGCTCTGCGTAGGTCCGAGTTCAGACTGGCCAGCCGAGAGGAGCCCGCCTTTACCATTCACGAGGGAGGGCGACGCTGATGGACCTCGCTAGCTTCTTTGCCGCGAGCGTTGAGGCGGCACGAGCGCGTTCTGATGGTTCCCAAAACGGCACCGCCGTTCCCGCCGTTCCCGTTCCCGATGAGAGCTGCGGGAACGGTCAAGCCATTGAAAATAAACAGAGTTCCCGGAGTTCCCGTAGTTCCCGCCGTCCGAAATGGGCTTGGGACTTTTCGCAGGAAAACAGCAACTCACCCGGCTCAGATGCGGACGCATGTGCTGATGCAGCCGTGCGCGCGCGAGGGTATGGGGTAGAACAGCGGGAAATCCGGGAACAGCGGGAACTGCTAGCAGGATCAGATACTTATAGTTCCCGTTCTCTCTTTCTAAAACGGGAACTGATAGAAGAAACGGGAACTGACGCCCCCCTGCGGGTACTTCTCACCCTCGCCAGCGACCCCGACGTGCAGCTCGCATTCGACGAGCGCGCCGCCTTTCTCGAATACGAGTGCGGCTTAAGCCGCGCCGAGGCCGAGGCGCAGGCCGCTAACGAGATCCTGCCTGGACTACCGCCCGCTAGCCCCGCGCCGATCCCAGCGCCTCCGGCAGGCTCTGACCGTGCTGTCTGGACCGCCGGCCTTGCTCGCCTGACGCCGCACCGCGCGCCCTGCCCAGACTATCGTGGCGACGAGTGGCCCCGTGTGCTCGCCAATGCGCACGCCTTTCTCGACACGTTCGGCGCACAGGCCGAGGGCCTTGGCTGGCGGACACACGAACTGTTCGGCGTCCATCCTGAGATCGGCACCGTGCGCCCCGACTACTGCGGCGCTCTCACCCTCGGCGTGGGTGGTCCTGTTCGGCTGGTGACGGCCGGCGAGATCCGGTTCGGGGACCTGACGCACCGCAGACTGCCGGGCCAGCCGCAGGGCGTGCCGATCTGGGAGTTCGGCCGCTAACCGCCCGCGCCAACCCCTCGCCCCTCCAAGCACCTCAAAGGGAGTCATTCCATGACACAGAAGTATTCGATCGATGACGTGGCCAAGCACATCCTGAGTACCGATTGGAGTTTCCCGCACTCCGATGATGACAAGGCAAACTTTTCAGCTCTCTACAACGAACTAGCCCGGCATTTTCCAGACTTATCAATCACCGAGTTCGCCGACGCGTTCACTCACGCCGTGGTCATCATGCGAGATGCCGACCAGCGTCCGACCTAGTTGGCGCAGTGACATGCCCTTCCATAGATTGCATCTAAACCATCAATAAAACCCAGGGTCCTTCCTAGAGGGGTGCAACCGAGGGTCAGGCCGAGCGCAGTCTCTCTCTAGCTAAGAATTTTCAAATTCCTTTTTTATGTTTATGTCCGAGGCCAAAAAATGCTTGAACACGTGAACCGAAAACAGGTCGCAAGTCATTACGGCGTAAGCCTTCCTACGGTTGACGGATGGGTTCGGAAGGGGTGCCCGTTCGTGACGCGAGGAAGTAAAGGCGCCGAGTGGGCCTTTGACTTAGCGGCGGTCCAGAATTGGGTTGCGCGATATTGGTCCCGCCCGCTTCAGGTAGTGACGCCAAAAGGCTTGCAGTCTTTCAACACGACAGAGAAAGCCGAGGTCGTCCGGGCACTCGGCCACGTCATCCAACATTGTGGTGCGACCATTGCCGGAATGGCAGTGAAGGCCGGCGCGACGATCCCAGTAGCTTATGCCATCGATCAGATGGCATCCGTGCGCTTGGCAGAGATCGCGGAAAGCTATCTCGAAGGGCGGGGCGTTGCCGGCATCAGTCTCATCGAGACATTCACCTCCAGAGAGACAGAAGCTGATTGGTCGACGTTGGCGCAGTCCGTTGGCGCGACCTTCGACGAGGATGCGTGCGAAAGTTATCTGCACGAAACCGGACACTTCAGCCCTACCGCCGACAACTAGAAGTTTGGGCGATGTCATCTGACAAGAACACGCTGCCTGGGCGCGTCACCATGACTGATGAGGAACCGGGCGTCGTCCGTGTTCCTAAACCCGAGCGGCAGTTCGTGGATGCACCGGAGCCCGGCACCTACCGCGACCCCTTCGACGGCAAGCTCAAACGGCAGCGTAAGCGCCAGGGCAGCGAGTGGTGGGGCGACCTCCTCGAAAGGATCAAGCGATGAAGTCCGCCTCGCATCATCCCGATGGCCTGAGTGACCCGACGCTGGCCGCGCTTCTCGCCAAGGCAGAAGAGGCGCAAGCCGAGGTGCGAGCCTATCTGATCCGCTGCGCGGCGCCGCCCCCGCCTGTCGCGCGGGACCGGAACCACTGGCCGGACGACCCGTGCGATCCCGACCTTATCTCGACCTTCGAAGCTCGGAAGCGTGCCGTGCGCGCGAAAACCACGATAGAGACCTGGTGCCGTCTCTATGGTATCGGAAAGATGTATGGCCGCCGACTTCGCGTGTCATCTTGGCGCCTGACTGAACATCTTGCGAAGAATTCCTAATTAATCTGTTCTGACGGGGCATTCGGGGCAAATGGTGCCTTGTTTGCGGGGCATTCGCTTGTTCAAATCAGCTTAGACGGGGCGGCCATGTTGACCGTGCCTGCGGCTCCACGGAATAGCGATAACTCGACCTGCATAGCCCCGAAGGTGTCTTTTGTGTTCAAGGTTGAGACGAGCCGCAACGATTTTGAGGTAGCGAGCGAATGCTGATGAAAGTGTCCAGGCGTCCGAAGGACAAGGCTGCTACAGCTGGTAACGACGTTGAGGATCTTCGTCGCGAGCTTGAGACGGTTGATGCTGAGCGCGTGGACGCGATCCGCACCCGTCACGATCTTGAGGACGGCCGCGTTGATACTGTTGAGGCCGGCGACCTGGACGCGCTTGAGGTACTGGACCGGGAAATCGAGCGGGCCAAGCGCCGGATCGACATTGCCGAGAGCCGCCATGCTCGTGTGACGCTTGATCTGCAAGCCGCCGAGGTCGGCGCCGAACAGGCCCGCCGCCACGCCCTGCGGGCCGAGGCCGAAGCCGCCATGGCAGAGATGAAGCGGTTGATCCAGGTCGAATATCCGCCGGCTGCCATGGCGCTGGCTGCGCTCCTGAGCCGCGCCAAGGAACTCCGCACGGTCGCGACCCGCGCGAACAACGAGCTACCTGAAGGTGCTGAGCCGGTCTCAACCATTGCTGAGCCGGAGTTCAATGGTCGTTGGCTGAAGGACTCCAAAGACCTGACAGTTGAGCGAACGTACTACGTCAATAAGGCGACGGGTCAGCGCGCGACCGGATACGATTGCCCGACCCTCCACAGCGAGCGTGGCAAGTGGGACGCCGTCACGGAAATTGTTGAGTTGCCGCGCCCGATTTATCCGGACGTGCCGCATCAGTCTGTCGTGGACTTTGCCAACCTGCCTGGGCTGAAGCGCGACGAGTATATTTATGGCGCTCCGTCCTGGGGCCAGCCGCGAGCATAAAGGGAAGACTATGTTTTCTGAAAAAGCATATCAGCAGTGGGTTTCCCAGCGCGGCGCCGTCGAGGAACGTGAGCGCGCTCGCATCCGAGCCGAGATCGGCGCCGAGATCGATGGGGTCCTCGCCGACGTCCATGCCCGCCGCGAGGCCGAGCAGGCCACTGAACGTTTCCGTCACGCCCTTCGCCATCGAGACCAGCTTCGTGCCGTCTCACAGCCTCAGCCGGCCCGCACGCCGGAGCAGACAGCGGAGCGCCGGGCTGAGATCCGTGCCCAGGCCGAACGCGAGGTGCGCGCCTTTGAGGCGAGCCGTCGCGGCTGAAGGAATTGCGCGGGATGCCCTCACGGGCCTCCGGTCCCGCGCCATTGAGGAAGCTTTGGTCCTTCCAATAGCCAAAGCCGGCCTGTCGCCCGCCTGACCCGAAGCCATGGGGGCGGGAGATCCAAAGGCCGGCACGACCGATCCCGCCTGACTGGGCGGCACGACTAGGAGCCACGGCGTCAGGACCCTTCGCCGTGGCTCCAGACCGCTCAATCAGAGGAAAACTGAAAATGGCAAACGGCACTGTTCGCGTTGAACTTCACCCGCCCGGCACGACCCCCGAGCATCGAGGGCCGGCGCCTATCGCCAGTGCGACCCTAACCATCAGCGGGACCACGCCAACCGATCCGGCAGCGCTTCCCACCATTGGTTCACTCCTGGGGCTGGGCGTTTTCACTGCCCCCTGTGTGGCGCTCATCACTCCATTTCAGCCAATTCTTGCCGATCTCTGGTGTGCAGTTGGCAAGGCACCCGACGCTTCGAAAGAGCCACGGCATTTGCTCTCAGGGGACAACACCGGCCGAACCCGGACATTCATAATCGAAGTCGGCGTCAACGACCGCATCCAGTTGGCAGGTGTCGCATGAGCAAGTCAGCGACGCCCAAGGCTGAACCGAAGCTCCCTGTCGTGCAGATCGTGCCGGTCGACCCCGGCGACGCACACGGTGTCGGCGCTGAGACACAGCGCGAGATTGATCCTCGATACTTGCATCTGACGGTCCAGCAACTCGCTGATC
>Ga0160427_10000840_pt1 | contig 18681 bp, 19 predicted proteins | sample SolpanmetagenomL_FD_108194 | JGI IMG/M metagenome (GOLD analysis project Ga0160427, IMG submission 108194) | Solar panel surface microbial communities from Lawrence Berkeley National Laboratory, California, USA - L | ecosystem: Engineered > Built environment > Solar panel > Unclassified ...
CATTCCGTGCGCAGGAGGACGTGCCGCTTCTTGCCGAACGACAGCTTGATCACACCGTCCTGCGTCAGATCGCTCGGGCCGAGCAGCGCTTTCTCGTCGGTTACGGGAACGTCGTTGACGCGCAGGCCGCCGCCCTTGATCTGGCGCCGCGCCTCGCTGGTCGATGGCACCAGCTTGGCGACCTCGGGCCCGAACGCCGTCAGCACACCGAGCCCCGCATCCAGCACCGCCGCCGGGACGCTGACGCTCGGCAAGTCTGCGGCGAGCGTGCCCTCCACGAACGTCTTGCGCGCGGTCTCGGCGGCGGCATCTGCAGCCTCGCGACCGTGCATCAGCGCGGTGGCCTCGGTGGCCAGAACCGTCTTGGCGGCGTTGATCTCGGAGCCGGCCAGCGTGGACAGCCGCTCGACCTCCGTCATGGGCAGCAGCGTGAACAGCTTGAGGAAGCGGGCGACATCCGCGTCCTCGGTGTTCCGCCAGAATTGCCAGTAATCGTAGGGCTTGAGCAGGTCCGGGTTGAGCCACACCGCCCCGGCAGCGGTCTTGCCCATCTTGGCACCCGAGGCGGTGGTCAGCAGCGGGCATGTCAGCGCGTAGAGCTGCGGGGTGCCCATGCGGCGGCCGAGATCGATGCCGTTGACGATGTTGCCCCACTGGTCCGAGCCGCCCATCTGCATGACGCAGCCGTAGCGGCGGTTCAGCTCCACGAAGTCGTAGGACTGCAGAATCATGTAGTTGAATTCGAGGAACGACAATTCCTGGTCGCGCTCCAAGCGCAGGCGCACGCTGTCCATCGACAGCATCCTGTTCACCGAGAAATGCCGGCCGACGTCGCGCAGCATCTCGATGTAGTTGAGCTTGGTCAGCCACTCGGCGTTGTCGACCATCACGGCGTCGCCGTCCGCATCGCCGAAGCGGAGGAACCGGTCGAAGGTCTTGCGGATCTCGGCCTTGTTGGCGTCGATCTGCTCGACGGTGAGGATCTTGCGGGTCTCGTCGCGGCCGGACGGATCGCCGACCCGGGTGGTGCCGCCGCCCATCAGGGCGATCGGCTTGCCCCCGGTCGCCTGCAGCCAGTGCAGCATCATGATCGACAGGAGATGCCCGACATGGAGCGAGGGCGCCGTGCAGTCGTATCCGACATAGGTCGTCAGCCGACCTTCGAGCGCCGCCGCGTCGATGCCGGCGAGGTCCGATGTCTGGTGGATATAGCCGCGCTCGGTCAGGATCCGCAGGAAATCGGATTTCGGCGCGAAGCTGTCGGCGGTCATGGATGCAATCTCGGGTCGCGGGCTTCGCGCGACAGGCCGAGGCTCCGCGTGCTAGCTCGCGCTGGGTACAGGATACGGCGCGCTCTTAGCAGGGCGTTCGCGGAAAGGCACGGGGCAGGTGAGGATGGCGATGATGCGCGCGATCGGGTTGATGAGCGGCACCTCGCTGGACGGCGTCGACATCGCGCTGATCGAGACTGACGGCGAGCGGGTCCACGTCGTCAAGGGCCATAACAACTTCCTCGAACCACTGGGCCCGACCGGCTACCGTGGCTATGCCGACGACGAGAAGGCGCTGCTGCGCGCGGCCACCAAGGATGCCGAATCGGTCCTCCATCCCGGCGACAGGCCGGGCCGTCTGCCGGAAGCGGAGGCTTTCGTCACCCTCGCCCATGCCGAGGCCGTGGAGCGGTTCCTGGAGGAGCATGGGCTGGCGGCGTCCGAGATCGACGTCATCGGCTTCCATGGGCAGACCGTGATCCACCGGCCGGACCAGCGCATCTCGATCCAGATCGGGGACGGGCAGGCGCTGGCGAGCCGGCTCGGCATCCCGGTGGTCTCGGACCTGCGCCGGGCGGATATCGAGGCGGGCGGGCAGGGCGCGCCGCTGGTGCCGGTCTTCCACAAGGCCCTGGCCGAGGCGTCGGGCTTCGACGGCCCCTTCGGCATCCTGAATATCGGCGGTGTCGCCAACGCCACGCTGATCGACTCGAAGGGCGGCGTCATCGCCTTCGACACTGGACCTGGCAACGCCCTGATCGACGAGTGGATGCAGGAGCGCGAGGGCAAGAACCTCGACGACGGCGGCCGGACCGCGGCCCGTGGCCGTCCCGACGAGCAGCTGCTGGCCTGGCTGCTGACCCACCCGTTCTTCTTCCGCAAGCCGCCAAAATCGCTGGACCGGAACTGGTTCTCCCACAAGCTCGCCGGCCAGCTCTCCACCGAGGACGGCGCCGCGACGCTGACGGCCTTCACGGCGCGCGCGGTAGCCCGCGCCCTCGACCACGCCCCCGAGGTCCCGACCCGCTGGATCGTGGCCGGTGGCGGCGCCCGCAATGGCGAGCTGGTGCGGCTGCTGAACTATCACCTGCGCGCCGAGATCACGACCGCCGACGCGATCGGCTGGTCCTCCGCCTACCTGGAGGCGCAGGCCTTCGCGTATCTCGCGGTGCGCTCGCTGAAAGGTCTCCCGATCACCCTTCCGTCGACCACCGGGGTGCGCGAGGAATTGACCGGCGGGGTGCTGGCGCGACCGTGAGCCTGGGCTACGCACTTCGGCGGATCGTCGAGGAGTACCCGCTCGCCCGGCTCGACCCACCGGCCGGTCATCCACTGGCTTCGATCATCCGGAGGGGCGCCCCGGGGGAACTGCGCACCGCCCTGGTGCCGATCGACGGGCCGTTCCTGGTCAAGGGCAGCCCCGGCCGCGGCAGCAAATGGGCCGCGATCCCCTGGATCGCGGTCTTCGATCCCGCGATCACCACCAGCGCGACGCGGGGCTACTACCTCGTCTACCTCTTTCCGGCGCATCGCGAGGCGGTTCATCTGTCGCTGGCGCAGGGGACCGTGGCGGCGATCCGTGAGCATGGCCCGGCGGCGTGCGCCCATCTGCGCGCCAGCGGTGCGGCGCTGCGGGCACGCTTGGCCGACTTTGCCGCGGCGCTGCCGAACGCGACGATCACCCTCGGCAGCGTCGGCGAATTGCCGGAGGGCTACGAGGCGGCCCATATCCTCGGCCAGACCTATGACCTCCGCGCCCTGGGCGACGAGCGGAGGCTGCACCGGGATCTCGCCACCGCGGTCGCGGCGTACCGGGCGCTGAAGGCGCGGGGTGGTCTCGATCCGCCCCGTTCGCGGGGCGGCGCGTGAGAGCGCTGCGCTCCTTGGGCGTCCTCGACGAGGGCTGCGAAGCAGTCCGGCACCGCCATCTTCATCGCTGTTCCACCGCTCGCCGTTGCGTCAGCGTGTCCGCCGAGCGACGGCGCGCGCGGGATCGATCGCGTCCGCCGGGGCGCTCTGCACGGACCGGGTTTGTGCCCCCGGCGCTCCCGCGCTAAGGCAGCCGCGCCATGTCGCACAACACCTTCGGCCATCTGTTCCGCGTCACCACCTTCGGCGAGAGCCACGGAGTCGCGCTCGGCTGCGTCGTCGACGGGTGCCCGCCCGGCCTGCCCCTGGAGGCCGAGGAGATCCAGGCCGAGCTCGACCGCCGGAAGCCCGGTCAGTCGCGCTTCACGACGCAGCGCCGCGAGCCCGATCAGGTGAAGATCCTGTCCGGCGTGTTCTCCGATGACCGGACGGACGGCCGGCAGTTCACCACCGGCACGCCGATCGCCCTGATGATCGAGAACACTGATCAGCGCTCGAAGGACTACTCCGAGATCCGCGACAGCTACCGGCCCGGTCACGCCGACTATACCTATGATGCCAAGTACGGCATCCGCGACTATCGCGGTGGCGGTCGCTCATCCGCGCGCGAGACTGCCGCGCGGGTCGCGGCCGGGGCCGTGGCCCGGAAGGTCATCCCGGGGATCAGCATCCGGGCCGCACTGGTGCAGATGGGACCGCATGCCATCGACCGGTCGCGCTGGGACTGGGACGAGGTCGGAAACAACCCGTTCTTCTGCCCCGACGCCGAGACGGCTTCCTTCTACGAGACCTACCTCGACGGGATCCGAAAGGACGGCTCGTCGGTGGGCGCCATCATCGAGGTCGTGGCGGAGGGCGTTCCGCCGGGCCTTGGCGCGCCGGTCTACGGCAAGCTCGACGCCGACCTCGCCGCCGCGATGATGTCGATCAACGCCGTGAAGGGCGTCGAGATCGGCGACGGCTTCGCGGCCGCGGCCCTGCGCGGCGAGGACAATGCGGACGAGATGCGCGCCGGCAACGGCGACCGCCCGCGCTTCCTCGCCAACCACGCGGGTGGGATTTTGGGCGGCATCTCCAGCGGCGAGCCCGTGGTGGTGCGCTTCGCCGTGAAGCCGACCTCCTCGATCCTGACGTCCCGCCGCTCGGTCACCCGCGACGGTGACGAGGTGGATCTCGTCACCAAGGGGCGTCACGACCCCTGCGTCGGCATCCGCGCCGTGCCGGTGGCGGAAGCCATGATGGCCTGCGTGCTGGCCGATCACTATCTGCGCCATCGAGGGCAGGTCGGGCAGCAGCCCTGACCCTGGTCCTCGCCCCAACGACCCGAGAATGCCCGTGCCCCACTGCACTGTCACCGAGGCCATCGCGGCCTTCGCCCGCGGCGAGATCGTGGTCGTCACCGACGACGACGACCGCGAGAACGAGGGCGACCTCGTCGTCGCCGCCTCGCTCTGCACGCCGGAAAAGATGGCGTTCATCATCCGCAACACCTGCGGCATCGTCTGCGCGCCGATCACGCAGGACGAGGCGCGGCGGCTGCATCTCGCCCCGATGGTCGCATCGAACGACGCGCCGCTCGGCACGGCGTTCACCGTCACGGTCGACGTCAAGCACGGCCTGACCACCGGTATCTCGGCCGAGCAGCGCTGCAACACGGTGCGGGCGCTGGCCAACGGCAACATGGGTGCGGGCGACTTCGTGCGGCCCGGACACGTCTTTCCGCTGATCGCCCGGGACGGCGGCGTCCTCATGCGCTCGGGGCACACAGAAGCGGCGGTCGATCTCTGCCGACTGGCGGAGCTGCCGCCGGTGGGGGTCATCTGCGAACTCGCCAACGACGACGGCACCGTGATGAAGGGTCCGCAGATCGAGGCCTTCGCCGGCCAGCATGGGTTGAAGCAGGTGTCGGTGGCCGATCTCATCGCCTACCGTCAGGCGCGCGATCGGCTGGTGGAGCGGGTCGGGCATTTCCCGGTGCGCTCCAATCATGGGGACGTGACCGCCTACGCGTTTTCCACACCCTTCGAGTCGATCCAGCAATTCGCCTTCGTCATGGGCGAGATCGGCGACGGCCGGGACGTGCTGGTGCGGCTCCACCGTTCCAATGTCGCCGCCGACGTGATCGGCGGCGGCAAGCAGATCGACGCGGTCCTGAAGCGTTTCGCGTCGACCGGGCGCGGCGTGCTGGTCTACCTGCGCGACGGCGCGGCCGGCGTTCCGGTGAAGAACGTCACGGATGAGGGCACGGAAGCGATACGCGCCCGGCAGTGGCGCGAAGTCGGTCTCGGTGCCCAGATCCTGCGCGATCTCGGCGTGGTCTCATTCCGCAACCTCGCGACGACCTCGCGGGCCTATGTGGGCCTCTCCGGCTTCGGCATCGAGCACCTCGGCGACGAACCCCTCGACGGGTGAGGGGACGCCGTCACCGGCCCATCAGCGCGTCCACGTGCGCGGCGGCGGACTTCGCCAGGCCTTCGAGACTGTACCCGCCCTCGAGGACGGACACGATCCGCCCGTTCGCGCACCGATCGGCCACATCCATGAGCCGCCGCGTGGCCCAACCGAAATCCTCCGCCTCCAGGCGCAGGTTCGCCAGCGGGTCGAGCCGGTGGGCATCGAAGCCCGCCGAGATGACGATGACGTCGGGCCTGAAGCGCTCCAGGCGCGTGAGGATGCCGGCCTCGAACGCTTCACGGAACACCGCACCGTCATCGTTCGGCCGGAGCGGCACGTTGACGATCGTATCCTTCTCACCCCGCTCGGAGGCGGATCCGGTGCCCGGATACAGCGGCATCTGATGCGTGGAGCAGTACAGCACCGCGGCATCGTCCCAGAAGATGTCCTGGCTGCCGTTCCCGTGGTGGACGTCCCAATCGACCAGGGCGACGCGCTCGGCGCCGTGCTTCTCCCGGGCGTAGCGGGCGGCGATGGCGGCGTGGTTGAACAGGCAGAACCCCATCGACCGCGTGCGTTCGGCGTGGTGGCCGGGTGGACGCATGGCCACGAAGGCGTTGCGGCACTCACCCCCGATGACGGCATCCAGGGCGTGGGTGGCGCCGCCGATCGCCCGGAGGGTCGCCTCCAGGCTGCCGGGCGACAGGATGGTGTCGGAGTCGATCGACACCATGCCGGTCTCCGGTACGGCTGCGACGACGGCGTCGACGTAGGATCGTGGATGCGCGAGCGCGGCGGTCTCGAGCGCGGCCCGCGGGGCGGACGCCCGAACCAGGCCGGCGAAGCGCTCGTCCTCGAGGGCGCGCTCGACGGCGCGCATCCGGGCCGGCCGCTCCGGATGGCCTTCGGGGACTTCGTGGTCGAAGCTGGCGGGATGGCTCACGTACAGGGTGGTCAAGACGGTCGCTCCCGGATGCGATCCTGTCGCGCGCCCGCAACAGGAGCCCGCAATGTGCCACGGGCGCAACGCGCGGACTACGGCCGCGTGCCCGCTGATCCTATGGTTGCGCAAATCTTCCGTTGAATAGACCTGCGGTGGCGGACCGTTCGAGATCGGAAACGGCCGCGGGGGAGGGGATCATGCGCATCTTAGCGGCGCTCGCCTGCATCATGGGCCTGACCGGCTGCACCTTCAAAGGCGTGCCCGATCCGACCCTGTCGTCCCGCGACGCAGCGTTCATGGCGCTCGTTCCCGAGGCGGAGTTCGATCCGCATTTCGCCCGGTATCAGGTCAGCGACCCGACGCATCAGCCGCCGGGGACGATCGTGGTCGAGACCCAGGAGCGACAGCTCTACCTTGTCCTGCCGGACGGCAAGGCGATGCGCTACGGCGTGTCGGTGGGTGACGAGGCCTACGGCTGGTCCGGCACCGCCCGGATCGACCGCAAGGCGGAATGGCCGGCCTGGAACCCGCCGGCCGAGATGATCAAGCGCTGGCCGCATGTCCATGCCATGGAGGGCGGACCGATGAATCCGCTCGGCGCCCGCGCCCTGTACCTCTCCGATCACGGCAAGGACACGCTCTATCGGATCCACGGCACCAACGAGCCGGAGAAGATCGGGCAGGCGGTGTCGTCGGGCTGCATCCGGATGCGCAACATCGACGTCGTCGACCTCTACAACCGGGTCCCGGTCGGGGCCACGGTCATCGTCCGGTAACGCAACTGATCAACGTCCCAATAAGCCTGCTTGATCGCGGCGTGTTTACCTGAACTTCCGTTCAGATCTGGCCATTAACCTCTGGCAGGGAAGCCGTCCCGTAAGTTGAAGACACACAGGGACAAGCACCGGCCGCAGCAAAGGTCGGAGGAGCAGGCAACCATGACCATGATCTCCGTTCAACAGTTCTGCAACCATGCGGTTTCGGCGGGCGCGATCAGCGACGAGGACCTGCTGGTCCTGAAGCGCGAGGTCCTGCCGGAGGGCTTCATGAGCCGCGAGGATGCCGACCTCCTGATCGCCCTCGAGCGGGCGGTGATCGGCTCCGACGCCTTCGCGGACTTCCTGGTGGCCTCGGTCGTCGACTTCGCCGTGTGGGGCACCCGGCCGACGGGCTACATCGATCGCGACGTCGCCGTTTGGCTCGCCGCCTCGCTGAGCGGACGTGAGGGCCCGAGCGCGGTCGGCGCCCGGATCGCCATGGAAGTGGTCCGCGAAGCGCAGGGCAGCGCCGAATCGCTGATGGTCTTCGCGCTGGAAGCCAACCGCCGGATCCGCGACGCGGTCCAGCCCGCCCGCATGACCTTCGCCCTCGCGGCCTGAGGCTTCGACCAAGGCGCAGCTTCCGTCCGCCGCGCATCTGATCTATCGGGACAGTCAAGCCGGTGTGCAATCCGGCGATCTCGAAAGCAGTGCGCCAGCGATGTTCGACAAGATCCTGATTGCCAACCGGGGCGAGATTGCCTGCCGGGTCATCAAGACCGCCCGAAGGATGGGCATCAGGACCGTGGCGGTCTACTCGGACGCCGACCGCGACGCGGTCCACGTCGCCATGGCCGACGAGGCGGTTCACATCGGGCCGGCTTCAGCCTCCGAATCGTATCTCGTCATCGAGAAGATCGTCGAGGCCTGCAAGAAGACCGGCGCCCAGGCCGTGCATCCCGGCTACGGCTTCCTCTCCGAGCGTGAGGCCTTCCCGAAGGCCCTCGAAGCCGCCGGCATCGTGTTCATCGGCCCGAATCCCGGCGCCATCGCGGCCATGGGCGACAAGATCGAATCCAAGAAGGCGGCGGCCGCCGCGGAGGTGTCCACCGTGCCGGGCTTCCTCGGCGTGATCGAATCGCCCGAGCACGCCAGGACGATCGCCGACGAGATCGGCTACCCGGTCATGATCAAGGCGTCGGCGGGCGGCGGCGGCAAGGGTATGCGCATCGCTTTCTCGGGCGAGGAGGTGGCGGAGGGCTTCGCCCGCGCCAAGTCGGAGGCGGCCTCCTCGTTCGGCGACGACCGGGTCTTCATCGAGAAGTTCATCACCGACCCGCGCCACATCGAGATCCAGCTGATCGGCGACAAGCACGGCAACGTCGTCTACCTCGGGGAGCGCGAGTGCTCGATCCAGAGACGTAACCAGAAGGTGATCGAGGAGGCCCCGTCGCCGCTTCTCGACAAGAAGACCCGGCGCAAGATGGGCGAGCAGGCGGTCGCGCTTGCCAAGGCCGTGAACTACGATTCGGCCGGAACGGTCGAGTTCGTCGCCGGACAGGACAAGTCGTTCTACTTCCTCGAGATGAACACCCGGCTGCAGGTCGAGCATCCGGTCACCGAGATGATCACCGGCCTCGACCTCGTCGAGCTGATGATCCGGGTCGCGGCCGGCGAGAAGCTGCCGATCACCCAGGACGACGTGAAGCTCAACGGCTGGGCGGTGGAGAGCCGCGTCTACGCCGAGGACCCGACCCGCAACTTCCTTCCGTCCATCGGCCGACTGACCACCTACCGGCCGCCGGAGGAGGGCCAGCAGGGCAAGGCGATCGTCCGCAACGATACCGGCGTCGAGGAGGGCGGCGAGATCGCCATCCACTACGACCCGATGATCGCCAAGCTCGTCACCTGGGCGCCGACCCGCGGCGAGGCGATTTCCGCTCAGGCCGAGGCGCTGGACGCCTTCGCCATCGACGGAATCCGCCACAACATCCCGTTCCTATCCGCTCTGATGGCGCATCCCCGCTGGCAGGAGGGGCGCCTCTCCACCGGCTTCATCGCCGAGGAGTTCCCGGACGGGTTCACCGCCCCGGAGCCGGCGGGTCCCGTGGCGATCCGCATGATGGCGGCCGCCGCGGCCATCGACCACAAGCTCAACCAGCGCAAGCGCGGCATCTCCGGCCAGATGCGGGCTCCGGGCCTCTTCGCGTTCGAGCGCGACCGGGTCGTGATCCTGGCCGGTCAAACCTTCCCCGTCACCGTTGAGACTGAGGGCGAGGATCTCCTGGTCACCCGCGAGGACGGGACGGCCCTGACGGTGGCCAGCGTGTGGCGCCCCGGCGAGCCGGTCTGGATCGGGACGATCGGGTCGGAGCGTGTGGCGATCCAGGTCCGCAGCCTGCTCAACGGCGTGTTCCTGCAGCATGCCGGCGCGGCCGCCGAGGCCCGGGTCTACACCCGCCGCGAGGCGGAACTCGCCGCGCTGATGCCGGTCAAGGAGCAGGCGGGCTCGGGCAAGCAGGTGCTCTGCCCGATGCCCGGCCTCGTGAAGCAGATCCTGGTCGCCGAAGGCCAGGAGGTGAAGAACGGCGAGCCGATCGCCATCGTCGAGGCCATGAAGATGGAGAACGTCCTCCGGGCTGAGCGCGACGCGAAGGTGGAGAAGATCCACGCCAAGGAGGGCGACAGCCTCGCGGTCGACGCGGTGATCCTCGAGTTCGCCTGAGTGCAACGCGCGATGCCGCCGCTGCCGTGAGCACCAGTCCCGGCGCCATCCTGACGGGCAGACAAAGCTGTCGGCGACGGCGCTGAACGATGTCGCGGTGGCCGAGGTCGTCATCGGCTTCGTCATGCCGATGACGGCGCTGAGCTCCGGCGATCCGAATGCGCCGGAGGAGCTGTCGGGGCAGGTTTTCGCCGCGACGTCGTAGGACGGAGCCCTATCGGTCCAATCTGAGTCCCTGGGCCAGATTTCCAACGGCTCACCCCGTGGCATCCCTGCTGGAGATGCCGTCATCACCGAAGACGGCCTCCGAGGTTGCTTCGCAGCACCGGGGATCGGGGGCTGGGACCGACTCCATGAAGATCTGCGGCTTCGGACGGCGTCGTGCGGCCCGCCGCGGTATGACGGGGACATCGGTCCGCGGCGCGGCGCGGACCGCGTCGAGGAACTAAACGGCACCACCGCATGCCCCTTTACTTCGCCTACGGCGCCAACATGGATGCCGCCGCGATGGCCCGGCGCTGCCCGGTTTCGCGCCTGATCGGGGAAGGCCTCCTGACGGGACATCGCTTCATCGTCATGCGCGAGGGCTACGCCTCGGTGGTGCGCGATCCCCGCCGCGCCGTCTGGGGCGTCGTCTGGGACCTCGCGCTCGATGACATACCGGCCCTCGACCGCTACGAGGGCGTGGCGGGCGGCCTCTACACGAAGGCCACGCTGCCGGTCAGGACCGAGGCCGGTATCCGGCGCGCCCTCATCTACCTCGGATGCTCCACCGCCCCCGGCCGTCCGCGGCCCGGATACCTCGAGGCGGTCGTCGCCGCGGCGCGCGCGGCGCAATTGCCCCCGACCTACATCCGCGAGCTCAGCAGTTGGACGCGGGGCCTTCCGGCCTGACGGTTCGGCAATGGGCCGGCACTTGGTACGCGACGTGCTTTCCCCGGATCGAGCTGGAGGGCGAGCGGCAGCACCGTGCCCGGCCAGCCATCCGTGATTGCGCAGCGCGCCCGTCGGTCAACGCCGATCGGCCGGCGCCTGTGAGGGAGCATGTCGCATGTCGTATCTGGCGCCTGCCGATTTCGTGAAAAAAGCCGTCGACGCCGGTGAGGCGAAGGTCTTCATGGCCACCAAGGACACCTTCATCCGGGCCTACATGGCCGGCGCGATCCTGGCGCTGGCCGCCGCCTTCGCGGTGACCATCAACCAGACCACCGGACAGCCGCTGGTCGCTGCGCTGCTGTTCCCGGTCGGCTTCTCGATGCTGTACCTGCTGGGCTACGACCTGTTCACCGGCGTCTGCGTGCTGACGCCTCTGGCGCTGATCGACAAGCGGCCCGGCGTCACCGTGGCCGGCGTCGCCCGCAACTGGGTGCTGGTCTTCGTCGGCAATTTCGCCGGCGCCCTCACGACGGCGGTGATGATGTCGATCGTGTTCACCTTCGGCTTCGCCACCGAGCCCAACGCCGTCGGCAAGCTGATCGCCGGGATCGGCGAGGCCCGCACCCTCGGCTACGAGAAGTACGGCGCCTCGGGCATGCTGACGCTCTTCGTCCGGGCGATGCTGTGCAACTGGATGGTCTCCACGGGCGTGATCGGCGCCATGCTGTCGACCTCGGTGCCCGGCAAGGTGATCGCCATGTGGATGCCGATCACGGTGTTCTTCTTCATGACCTTCGAGCACTCGGTGGTGAACATGTTCCTGTTCCCGTCGGCGATCCTGATGGGCGGCCACCTGACCGTGATGGATTACCTGATCTGGAACGAGATCCCGACGCTGGTCGGCAACATCGTCGGCGGTCTCGCCTTCACCGGCCTGATGCTCTACTCCACCCACGTTCGTACCGGCGCACCGCGCAGCGCCGCGGTTGGCGCGAGCCTCCGTCACCCGATGGCGGCCGAGTAGGACAACGGAGGCCCGCGCAGTCGCGCGGGCCGTGCCCGGTGGAGACGGACCTGATGAGCGCGACGCGCACCGTTTCCATCATCGTCCGGGGCCGCGTCCAGGGCGTCTCCTACCGGGTCTGGACCCGCTCCGAAGCCCGCGCGCGGGGATTGCGCGGTTTCGTGCGCAACCGCGACGATGGATCGGTCGAGGCGCTGTTCAGCGGACCGGCCGACGCCGTGGCGGCGATGGAGACCGCCTGCCGGTCCGGACCGCCCGGGGCGCGCGTCTCCGACATGGATGTCCGTGAGCGCGACGACCTCGCCGCGCCGGAGGGCTTCGAGATCCTGCGCGACTGACCTCCGCGGTGCTGGCCAGTCCGGGCGGGTTCTGAACGGGGCTTCGGGCTGCTATGGCACCGCGACCCCTCGCGAATCCGCCGTCCGGAGATCATGAACGACCTGACCGTCGGCAGCACCGCCTTCTCGCCCCTGGATCTCGGCGCGCTCCTCTACTTCATCCTGGCCTGGATGGCGTACGGGCTCTCGGTGGGGCGCCTGCGCGGGCGCATGGTCTCGCTCAGCCAGATCATGAACGGTCACCGCTCCAACTGGGCCCGGCAGATCATCGGGCGCGACAACCGCGTGGTCGACACGCAGATCAACGCGTCCCTGCAGAACGGCACCGCCTTCTTCGCCTCGACCTCCCTCATCGCCCTCGGTTCGGTGCTGACCCTGTCGCGCTCCGGCGACGACGTGCTGAACCTCTTCGCGACGCTGCCCTTCGGCACGGTGGCGAACCGCCTGACCTGGGAACTGAAGGTCGCCGGCCTCGCGGTGGTTTTCGTCTACGCCTTCTTCAAGTTCGCCTGGGCGTACCGCCTGTTCAATTACGCGGCGATCCTCCTCGGGGCCATCCCGTCGAAGGGCTCGGGCGCCAGCGAGGACGAGATGATGCGGGCGGTGCGGCGGCTCGCGGCCATGAACGTGACCGCCGGACGGCATTTCGCCCGCGGCCAGCGGGCCTTCTTCTTCGCGCTCGCCTATCTGGGCTGGTTCGTGAGCCCCTACGTGCTCATCGTCTCGACGACGGCGGTCGTCGTCATCATGTGGCGGCGGCAATTCGCCTCCGAAATCCGCAAGGCTCTGCTGGAGGCGGGGGAGGGACCCCACGAGGGGCCGCTGCCGATCTCCGCGAAGGATATCAGGTCATGACCGACGCCAAGCCGGACGATGCGGCGATCGAGACGACGATGCTCAGCCTCGTGGCGGAGCGCGGCGCCGACAAGACCGTCTGCCCCTCGGAGGTAGCGCGGGCCCTCGGGGGTCCGCATCCGGACGGCTGGGGGCCGCTGATGCAGCCCGTGCGCCGCGTCGCCGTGCGCCTCGCCCATGCCGGCCGGATCGCGATCCTGCGCAAGGGGAAGCGGGTCGATCCGAACGATTTCCGCGGTATCTACCGGCTGGCGCTCCCGGGGGCGGGCGCTGGCTCCGGGCCGGGAAGCCAGTCGGGCGTGTAGCCGGACCACCGGTAGGCGGCCAGGCCGACCCACTCCTTCACGGCGAGGTCGAGCTGGAGCAAACCGTCCGAGGCAAAGCCGTTGACGCGGGTCAGGTCCGACCAGCCCCGCGTCCGGTAATCCACCGGGAAGGCGTCGACTGTGAACCCGGCCTGCCGGAAACAGCCGATCGCCCGGGGCATGTGCCACGCCGATGTCACGAGGAGCCAGCGTTCCCCCGGCTTCGGCTGGACCAGCGCCGCCGTGAAGGCGGCGTTCTCGTACGTGTTGCGCGAGCGGTTCTCCAGGATCAGCCGCGTGCGGGGAACGCCGATGACGTCGGCCTGCCGGCTGATGACATCGGCCTCGGCGACGCCGCCGCCGATGAAGCCGCTGCCGCCCGAGAAGACGAGGCGCGCGCCGGGGAAGCGCCGGGCGAGCTCGGCGAGGTAGATCGGCCGTTCGCCGGCATCGTTCACGACGACCTGATCACGGGCCTCGGATAGACCCGCCTCGACGGCGCCACCGAGCACGATGATGCCGGCCGGGGCCGGGGCGTCCGCGGGAAAGGGTGCGAAGCGCTGCTCCAGCGGCAGCAGGAGCGCTTCGGAGAGCGGCGCCAGACCGCCGAGCGCGAGGCCGAGGGCCCCGAGCGTCGCCAGACCGGTTCCGGTGCGCCGCAGCCGCGTCGTCGCCGACAGTAGAAGCCCGGCGAGGACGGTGAAGATGAAGAGGTTCGACGGGGTGATCAGGAAGTAGATCACCTTGGAGGCGGGAAAGAACACGGGCGATCAGGCCGGCTTCGTCTCGGCCTCGAACCGGGCGAGTGCCGCGGCATCGGGCGGCAGCAGGCTCGCGAGGCTCTCGCCCCGCTCGGCCTCGCGCTGGATCCAGAGATCGAGCCGCTGCTGCTCGACGGCCTCCAGGGCGACGCGCTCGGCGAGCGCGACCGGGAGGGCGACGATGCCGCTCTCGGTGCAGACCACGATATCCCCGGGATGGATCGCGGCGCCTCCGCACGCGACCGGCTCCTGCACGGACACGAGGGCCAGCGTCCCCGCCGCCGCTTCCGGCGCACCCCAGACCGGCAGCCCGACCACCTCCGGCAGGGCGGCGTCCGTGACGAGGCCCGCGGCGCCGCACTGGCCGAGCCGCGCCGCGAGGATCGCACCGAACGGCAGGGCGAGACCGGAGGCGGCGGTATCGATCACCACGATCGCGCCCTCGGGAATGGCGTCGACCGCCGCCGCGAGGTCGCCCACCGCATCGCCGCGGGCCGGGATCATCCGCAGCGTGTAGGCCTCGCCGATCGCGCGCTCGCCGCGGCCGGCCAGCCCGCGCGGGCTGAAGGCTTTCACGCCCGCGCGGGTGAGGGCGCGGGCGAGACTGGCCGGCGTCACGGCGGAGAGCGCGTCGCGCAAGGTCGGGTCGATCGCCATGGGGAACTCCGTCACGGCGGCCCGCTGCGGGCGGCGCGCCTTGCCAAGGTATGTCTGCCAAGGTGTATCGGGCGGGCGCGCCGGCAAGCCCGAGGCGTGCTCAGCCGACCGGTTCGCCCAGCGCCCGCGCGGCGCCCGGACGCGCGGCGATGCTGTCGTACCAGCGGCGCAGCGCCGGGCGCTCGGCCCGCTCGGCCGGCAGATTGAGCCAGCGATGTGCCGCGCAGCCCAGGGCGATGTCGGCGATGCCGAAGCGATCGCCGGCCACGTAGGCCCGGTCGGCGAGGTGCCGCTCCAGGATCGCCGCCATCCCCTCGCTCCTCTTCAGGGACTCGGCGACGAGGGCGCGGTCGGGATCGGCGGACCGGAAGAGTTGCCAGAACGCGTCGCGCATGGCCGGCGTGAAGCTGGTCGACTGCCAGTCGATCCACTGCTCCGCGTGGGCCCGCGCGCGGGGAGCCTCCGGCAGCGCCAGGGCGGGGACGGTCGCCGCCAGGTAGCGCAGGATGGCGTTCGACTCCCAGAGGACGAAGCCGTCCTCCTCCAGGGTCGGGACCAGACCGTTCGGATTCAGGGCGCGGTAGGCGGGGTCGTTGACCACGCCGTGCGAACCGCCGGCCTCGATCCGCTCGTAGGCGAGGCCGGCCTCGTCCAGGCCCCAGACCGCCTTCTGCACGTTGACCGAGGTGAGCCGTCCCCAGAGCCTGCGCATCGTCTCAGAGTTCTCCGTCACGTTTCGGCGGGTAGGCGTGCTCGCGCCCGTTCGGATCTGTCACCTGCAGGCCGTCCGCGGCCTCGCGCAGGTAGCCGGGACCGACCGGGACCTTGCCATGACCGCCGGGGATGTCGAGCACGTAGGTCGGCTGCGCCAGCCCCGAGAGACGCCCGCGCAGCGACCGCATCAGCGCCTGGCCCTCGGCGACGCTCGTGCGCAGGTGACCGGTCCCGGGGGCGAGGTCGCCCTGGTGCAGGTAGTAGGGCTTGATCCTGTTCTCCACGAAGGCGCGCATGAGCGCCTCCAGGGTCGCGGCTTCGTCGTTGACGCCGCGCAGCAGCACCGATTGGCTGACCATGGGGATCCCCGCGTCGACCAGCCGCGCGCAGGCGGTGCGGGCCTCCGGGGTGAACTCCCGCGGATGATTGGCGTGCAGCGCCACGAAGACCGCGCCCCGGAACTGCCGCAGCGCCTGCACCAGAGCGTCGGTGACGAGGGCCGGCTGGACCACGGGCACGCGGCTGTGGAGGCGCATGACCCGCACGTGCGCGATGCCGGCGAGGCGCTCCGCGATCACGCCGAGCCGGCGGCTCGAGAGGGCAAGGGGATCTCCGCCCGTGAGCACCACCTCCCAGATCCGCGGATCCGCCGCGATGTAGGCCAGGGCGGCGTCGAGTTCGGCGTCGGTCAAGGTCCCGAGACCGTTCGGTCCGACCATCTCCCGGCGGAAGCAGAAGCGGCAATAGACCGGGCAGACGTGCAGGGGCTTGAGCAGCACGCGGTCCGGGTAGCGGTGGACGATCCCGGTCACCGGCGCGTGGGCGGCGTCGCCGATCGGATCCGCGCGCTCCTCGGGCTCGGTGACGCATTCCCGGGCGACGGGAACGAACTGTCGGCCGATCGGGTCGTCCGGGTCATCGGGGTCGATCAACTCGGCCATGTCGGGCGTGACCGATACGGCGTAGCGCGCGATCACGGCGCGCAGGGCCTCGGCGTCGAGGTCGGAGACCAGCCCGGCGGCGGCGAGATCGGCGGCGCTGCGCAGGACACGGTTCACGGCAGGGTCTCCACGACCGGGGTCCAGATCACGTCGTCGATGCGGCTCGCCCCGCAGGCGAGCATCGCGAGCCGGTCGAAGCCCAGGGCGATCCCGGCGGCCTCGGGCATGTGCCCGAGCGCGGCGAGGAAGTCCTCGTCGATCGGGTAACGCTCGCCGTAGACCCGGAGCTTCTCCGCCATCTCGGCCTCGAAGCGGCGGCGCTGTTCCGCCGGGTCAGTCAACTCGCCGAATCCGTTGGCGAGTTCCACACCGCAGGCGTAGAGTTCGAAGCGTTCGGCCACGCGGGGGTCGTGCGCCGCCGGGCGGGCCAGGGCCGCCTCGCACACCGGATATCCATACAGGATGGTCGGGCGCCCCATCCCGAGATGCGGCTCGATCCGCGCCACCAGGACGCGGGAGAACAGATCCGCCCAGGTGTCGTCGGCGGCCACCCGCAGACCTGCGCCGATGACGGCGTCGGCGAGGGCGTCGCGATCCGTCTCTCCGCTCGGCGCCACGGTTGCCAGCAGATCGATGCCGGCGAAGCGCTCGAAGGCCTCGGCCAGCGTCAGCCGCTCCGGCTCCGCGCGCGGGTCCGCCTCCCGACCCCGGAAGGTGAGCCGGCGGATACCGGCGGTCTCGGCGGTGAGGCTCAGGAGGGTGGCGCAATCCTCCATGAGCGCCACGTAGGCGGCGTCGGCCCGGTACCATTCCAGCATGGTGAATTCGGGGTGATGCAGCGGCCCTCGCTCGCGGTTGCGGAACACGCGGGCGACGCTGAACAAGCGCGGCTCCCCCGCGGCCAGCAGCTTCTTGCAGGCGAATTCCGGCGAGGTGTGCAGGTAGAGCGGCGTGCGCGCCCCGCTGGCGCCCAGGGCCTCGGTGGCGAAGGCCGACAGGTGGGCCTCGTTGCCCGGGGAGACCTGCAGGCAGGCGGCGTCGACCTCGACGAACCCGCCGGCGTCGAACCATGCGCGGAACGCGGCCAGGATGCGGTTGCGCAGGAGCAGCGCCGGGCGGCGATCGACGTGGCGGTCCGGCGACCACCAGGAATCGGCCGGCTGGCTCATGACCGGCCCCGGGTTCCCGGCGGCGATCCTCGTCGGTCGGGACGCGATCGGCTTCGGTCGGATTGCTCGTTCCCAGGCACGTCCGATCCTTGGCCCTGACCCTGGCGGGGCGCTACCGCCCTCGTCGCGACGCGCAGCCCGCCCCGGAGGCTTCACACCCGCGCGCTGGCAACCGGGCCGCAGATGCGATAGTGGCGGGGACCGAGATGCAGCGCCCGCGCTTGGCGCGTGCCGCCCCCCTTGTCAATGCAGGACGTCATTCCGTGAAGGTGATCGCTTCAACGCTCCGTAAGGGCAACGTCGTCGAGAAGGATGGCAGGCTTTACGTGATCCTGTTTGCCGAGAACATCCATCCCGGCAAGGGCACCCCGGTGACCCAGCTCGACATGCGCCGCATCACGGACGGCGTGAAGGTGTCGGAGCGTTACCGCACCACCGAGCAGGTCGAGCGCGCCTTCGTGGAGGATCGCGAGCACACCTTCCTGTACAGCGACAGCGAGGGGTTCCACTTCATGAACCCCGAGAATTACGAGCAGATCGCCGTTCCCAAGGACGTGGTCGGCGACGCCGCCCCGTACCTTCAGGAGGGCATGGCCGTGATGCTCTCGGCCCATAACGGCGTGCCGCTGACCATCGAGTTGCCGCAGCGCGTGACGCTGGAAGTCGCCGAGACGGAGCCGGTCCTGAAGGGCCAGACGGCGTCGTCCTCCTACAAGCCCGCCACACTGTCGAACGGCGTCCGCACCACCGTGCCGCCGCACATCGCGGCCGGAACCCGCGTCGTCGTCATGACGGCCGACGGTGCCTATGTCGAGCGCGCGAAGGACTGATCCGAGGATCCGTCAGCGCGTCCCCTGCGCGGCCCGCTCGATGGCCGCGTAGCAGCCCTGGGAGAGGGCCTGCGCGCGCAGGCGCTCGGATCCGCTGAACGGCCGTCCGTCCTCCCGAAACAGGTCCTCGCGCATCAACGCCTCCGAGGTGCAGCGGGCGGCGATCCGGCAGAGGGGCAGCTCGCCGCCGGTACGGGTGCAGATCGTCGCGTAATCGGCCCGGAAGGCCCGGACGCCGGCCCGCGGGTTGG
>Ga0160427_10000841_pt1 | contig 18678 bp, 20 predicted proteins | sample SolpanmetagenomL_FD_108194 | JGI IMG/M metagenome (GOLD analysis project Ga0160427, IMG submission 108194) | Solar panel surface microbial communities from Lawrence Berkeley National Laboratory, California, USA - L | ecosystem: Engineered > Built environment > Solar panel > Unclassified ...
CGTGGATCTTGCGGCCGTCGGCGCGGATCACGCCCTTGCCGAACAGCGGGTCGTCGGTCGGCATCGCCTTCATCTTGGCGACCGTCGCCGCGCCATCGGACGTCGACTTCAACTCGGCCACCGCCTTCAGGTAGTGGAGCACGTCCGAGTAGACGCCCGCGTGGTTGGCGGTGGGCTTCGAGCCGCCCTTCATCTGCTTGGCGAACCGGTCCGAGAAGGCGCGGGTCTGGTCGTTCAGGTCCCAGTAGAACGGCTCGGTGAGCACGAGGCCCTGGGCGACCTTGGTGCCTAGCGAGTGCACGTCCGAGGAGAAGACCAGGAGGCCGGCGAGCGCCTGCCCGCCCTCGGTGATGCCGAACTCGCCCGCCTGCTTGATCGAGTTGATCGTGTCGGTTCCGGCATTGGCGAGCCCGATCACCTTGGCGCCCGACCCCTGCGCCTGCAGCAGGAAGGACGAGAAATCCGAGGTCGGGAACGGGGTCTTCACCGAGCCCACGACCTTGCCGCCGTTCTTGGTGATGACCGCGCTGGTGTCGCGCTGGAGGGTCTGTCCGAAGACGTAGTCGGCGGTGAGGAAGAACCACGTGTTGCCGCCGCGCTTGACCATGGCGCCGCCGGTGCCGTTGGCCAGCGCCACCGTGTCGTAGACCCAGTGGATCGTGTTCGGCGTGCATTGCGGGCCGGTGAGGTCGGCGGTGCCGGCGCCGGTGTCGATGAAGACCTTGTTCTTCTCCTTGGTGACCTGGCTGATGGCGAGCGCCACCGAGGAGGTCACCCCGTCGGTGATCATGTCGACGGCGTCGCGGTCGTACCATTGCCGGGCGATGGCCGCGCCCACATCCGGCTTGTTCTGGTGGTCGGCCGAGACGATCTCGACCTTCAGCCCGTGGTCGGCGGCCTTGAAATCCTCGACCGCGAGCTTCGCGGCGACGACCGAGCCCTCGCCGCTGATGTCCGAATAGGCGCCGGAGCGGTCGCCGAGGATGCCGATCTTGACGGTGGTCTGCGCGCTCGCGGTGCCCATCATCAGGGCGCCTGCAAGAGCCGCGAGGGTCACGGGCCGGGCGATACGTCCGAACATGTTCGTTTCCATCCTCGAGCGGCGCGGCGGTTCTCCGCCAGCCAAGTATCGGAGCGCCTGTTGCTGGCGCTTCTGCGGTTTCTGCCGGCGAGCTTCAGACGCCGAGATAGGCGTGCAGCTTGTCGATATTGGCGTCTAGCTCGGCGTTGGGGATCATGTCGACCACCCGTCCTTGCTCAATCACGAAGTGCCGGTCCGCGAGCGTCTGCGCGAAGCGGAAATTCTGCTCCACCAGCACGATCGTGTAACCCTGAGCCTTCAATTGCTGGATGGTCCGGCCGATCTGCTGGACGATGACCGGCGCAAGACCTTCGGTCGGCTCGTCGAGGAGGATCAGCTTGGCGCCGGTCCGCAGGATCCGGCCGATCGCCAGCATCTGCTGCTCGCCGCCGGAGAGCTTGGTGCCCTGGCTGCCGGCACGCTCCTTGAGGTTCGGGAACAGCTGGTGGATGTCCGCCACCGACATGCCCCCGGGCTTCACCCGCGGCGGCAGCATCAGGTTCTCGTGCACCGTGAGGCTCGCGAAGATGCCGCGCTCCTCCGGCACGTAGCCGAGCCCGAGCCGTGCGATGTTGCGCGAGGCCATGCGGATGGTCTCGACGCCGTCGTAGACGATCGATCCCGAGCGCCGCCCCAGGATGCCGATGATCGCCCGGAGCGTCGTGGTCTTGCCCGCGCCGTTGCGGCCGAGGAGCGTGATCACCTCGCCCGCCCGGACATCGATGTCGATGCCGTGGAGGACGTGGCTCTCGCCATACCAGCCCTCCAGCCCGCGGACGGTCAGCAGCGAGCCGGTCGCGGCGGCCGGGGTGACTGACTTCAGCGCCGCCTCAGGCATGTCCCGCCCCGATGTAAGCTTCGACCACGCGCGGGTCCTTGGAGACGGTGGCGTAGTCGCCCTCCGCCAGCACCTGGCCGCGGGCCAGCACGGTGATGCGGTCGGACAGCGATGCCACCACCGAGAGATTGTGCTCCACCATCAGGATGGTGCGGTCCTTCGAGACGCGCCGGATGAGCTGCGCCGTGCGCTCGACGTCCTCGTGGCCCATGCCGGCCATGGGCTCGTCGAGGAGCAGCATCTCGGGATCGAGGGCCAGCGTGGTGGCGATCTCCAGCGCCCGCTTGCGGCCGTAGGACAGCTCGACCGCCAGCACGTCGGCGAACTCGGTCAGGCCCACCGCCTCGACCAGGGCGAGCGCCTCGCCGTTCAGCGCCCGCAGCACCTTCTCGGCCCGCCAGAAGTCGAAAGAATCGCCCCGGCGCCTCCGCTGGAGCGCGATGCGGACATTCTCCATCACCGTGAGGTGGGGGAACACCGCCGAGATCTGGAAGGAGCGAACCAGCCCGAGCCGGGCCACGTCGGCGGCCTTCAACCCGGTGATGTCGCGATCCTTGTAGCGGATCGTCCCGGCGGTCGGGATCAGGAACTTGGTCAGCAGGTTGAAGCAGGTGGTCTTGCCCGCCCCGTTCGGCCCGATCAACGCGTGGATGGTCCCACGCTCCACCTGTAACGCCACGCCGTTGACGGCCCGGAACCCCCGGAACTCCATCGTCAGGCCATCTGTCGCCAGGATCACGTCCCGTGCCAAGCGAGTCCCTCCCCGGACAAGAATTCTTGGCGGCCATATCGCCGATCCGCCCGCTCGCCGTCCATCGCAAACGCCCGAACCGATGCGACAATCCCCGGCGACTGATATTTCTTGGTCGCCCGCGGCCAACGGCATGGCCGAGCGCCCTTGACCGGGCCCCGGGGCCGCCATTAACTCAGACAAAAATCAGCTGGGGGAGGGTTTGCGTGGCGGGGCGAGCGGCCTACCTCGCGGTCGACTGGGGCACGACCAACCGACGCGCCTACGCCGTCGCGGCGGACGGCGCCGTGGTCGACAGCCTGCAGGACGACCGCGGCGTGCTGGCGATGACGCGGGACGACTACCCCGCTTCGATCACCGCCCTGCGCGAGCGACTCGGCGCCTACCCGGTCATCGCCAGCGGGATGGTCGGTTCGAGCCGCGGCTGGCGCGAGGCGCCCTACATCGCCGCCCCGGCCACCCTGGAGCATCTGGCCGATGCGAGCCTTGAGGCCGCGCCCGGCGTCTGGATCGTCCCGGGCGTCGCGCTGAGGCACGGCAAGCGGCCCGACGTGATGCGGGGCGAGGAGATCCAGGTGCTGGGCGCGATCCGCGCGGGCGCGGCGCCGCCGACCGCGCTCTTCTGCCAGCCCGGCACGCACAACAAGTGGATCGACACCGCCGAGGGCGCGATCACGGCCTTCACCACCGTGATGACCGGCGAGATCTTCGCATTGCTCCGCAGTCACGGCGTGCTGGCGGAAATGCTCGACGGCGCCGTTACGGACGGCGCCGCCTTCCGGCGCGGGCTCCGCCGCGGGATCGCGGCGCAGAACGTCCTCGCCACGCTGTTCGAGGTCCGGGCCGGCGTGCTGCTCGACCGGCTGGCGCCGGGCGACGCCGCCGCCTATGCCAGCGGCATCCTGATCGGCGCCGACGTCGCGACCCGCGAGGATCTCGCCCAGCGGCCGGTCCACCTGCTCGGCGGGGGCGCCTTGGGGGACCTCTACGCCGTCGCCATCCGAGAGGCGGGGGGGACGCCCGTCGCCGTGCCGGAGGGGTCGACCACGGCCGGTCTTCACGCCATCTGGAGCCTGCGGACATGACCATCCGGGATCGGTTCGAGACGTCCTTCGCGATCTGCCCGCTCGTCGCCATCCTGCGCGGGCTGACGCCGGACGAGGCGCCGGCGGTGGGCGACGCCCTCGTGGAGGCCGGGTTCACTCTCATCGAGGTGCCGCTCAACTCCCCCGAGCCGCTGCGCAGCATCGCGCGCCTGGCCGACCGGTTCGCGGGCCGCGCCCTGGTCGGGGCCGGCACCGTCCTGACGCCCGCGCAGGTGGAGGCGGTCGGCGCCGCGGGGGGGACCCTGATCGTCTCGCCCAACACCGATGCGGCGGTCATCCGCGCCACCGTGGCGGCCGGGCTGATCGCGATGCCCGGCTACCAGACGCCCACCGAGGCCTTCACGGCGCTGGCCGCCGGGGCGACGGCGCTGAAGCTGTTCCCGGCCGATGTCGCCACCGCGGTCGCCCTCAAGGCGCATCTCGCCGTGCTGCCGGCCGGCGCCCGCGTCCTCGCGGTCGGCGGCGTCACCCCCGAAAGCCTGGCCGGCTGGCGGCAGGCCGGAGCCGCCGGATTCGGTCTCGGGTCGAACCTCTACCGGCCCGGCAAGGCACCGGCCGACATCGCCCGGGATGCCGCGGCGTTCGTGGCGGCGCTCCGGGCAACGACGTAGGCGGATCGGTAGCCGGCGGAATGCTGTTGGGCCGCCGGCCGCCCTCGCGTAGACCCTGGGCGCTGGCGGAAGCGGGAGCGGCAAAATGGCGGACGGGCACGACGGACCGGGCGATGACGGCTTCGACGGGCTCGAAACCCCCTGCCTCCTCCTCGATGCGGACAGGATGCAGGCCAACATCGCCCGGATGCGCGCGCACCTCGACGGTATGGGCGTCACCCTCCGCCCACATCTGAAGACCGCCAAGTCCCTCGACGTCGCGCGCCGGGCGATGGCGGATCCCTCCGGTCCCGCCACGGTCTCGACCCTGCGGGAGGCGGAATATTTCGCCGAGGGCGGCGTCCGCGACATGATCTACGCGGTGGGGATCGCGCCGCAGAAGCTCGATCGGGTCGGCGCCGTCCGCCGTCGCTGGGGCGCCGATCTGGCGATCATCCTCGATTCGCTCGCGCAGGCCGAAGCGGTCGCGGCCTGGAGCCGGCTTCAGCGCGATCCCCTGCCCGTGCTGATCGAGGTCGACGCCGATGGTCACCGGTCCGGCGTGGGCCCCCGGGATGCGGAGCGGCTGATCGGCATCGGCCGGGCCCTCGCCGCGGGCGCCGACCTGCGCGGCGTGCTGCTGCACGCCGGCGACAGCTACGGACTCAGCGATCCCGCTGCCCTGCGCGCGGCGGCGGAGGCCGAGCGCGTGGCCGCCGTCACGGCCGCCACGATCCTCCGCGAGGCCGGCCTGCCCTGCCCGATCGTCAGCGTCGGCTCGACCCCGACGGCGCGCTACGCAGAGCACCTCGACGGCGTCACCGAGATGCGCGCGGGCGTGTTCATGATCGGCGACCTGTTCCAGGCCGGGGTCGGCTCGTGCGCGGTGGACGATATCGCGCTGACCGTCCTCGCCACCGTGATCGGCCACCAGCACGATAAGGGCTGGATCATCACCGATGCGGGCTGGATGGCGCTCTCACGCGACAGGGGTACCGCCCGGCAGGCGGTCGACCAGGGCTACGGCCTCGTCTGTGACCGCTCCGGCCGCCCCTATCCGGATCTGATCGTGCGGGATGCCAATCAGGAGCACGGCATCCTCGCCCTCAGACAGGGCTCGTCGGCCGCGCGGCCCGAAATTCCCGTGGGAGCCCGGGTCCGGATCCTGCCGAACCACGCCTGCGCCACCGGCGCCCAGCACGATCGCTACCACGCGGTCGCGGGTGGCCGGCATACGGGCGACATCTGGCCCCGCATCAACGGTTGGTGACCGGCGGCCGACCCGTCACCGCGGGGTCGCGACGCTGCGGACCGACCCGTCGGTCTGATCCATGACGAGGCGGCAGGCCCCGCTCAGGCTCGCCCGCTTCGCCCGCAGGCACTCCGTGATCGCGCCGGCATTGGGGATCTGTGCGGATCACAGGCGCATCACGTCCGGCGTGCAGGCCGCGCGCTGGGTACCCGTCTCGGCCACGGCGGGCGCCGACACCGAGGCGACGGCGAGCAGGGCGAAGAGGGCGCGTTTCATCGAAACGGTTCCTGAGGACGCAAATGTCTGTCGCGAGCAGCCGGTCTCGGATCTGGCCCAGCCGCGGCACCGGGCCCAGAACGCCGCGCGCCGCGATGATTTCCCTGCGTCCTGCATCTCTCCCGCCGCGTCCGGCCGGCGCTGGGCCGTTGGCGTCACGGGCGCGCCGCCGGCGCGATCGCGCCGGTGGCGACCGGTTCGGCCAGGGTGGTGTTGATCGCCGACTGCGTCCGTTGGCGATCGAGCTTGTCGGCGGAGATGAGGGCAGCCGCGATCAGGGCAGACACGGCCAAGGTCGCCTTCACCACATCCCAGAGCCGCGCGAACATGGCCGAGCCTCGATGGTGTCACGGAGCGGAGGTCGCGGATCCGCCCTGATCCGCGGTTCCAGCATCCTCCGTCGCGACCCTTCCCAAAACCTTTCCCGGTCTCTGCGCCGCCCATCTCCGTCGCGACCTGATGCATCGGGGCCTCACATGGGCGGCCGGACGTTCCCCGCTTCCGCCGCCAGAGCCTCAAAGACCAGGGCGTGCCGCCGTGACAGCGCGTCCACATCGGAGGTGTAGCCCCCGCCGATGACCGCCACGAGCGGGATCCTGCGCGCGCGCGCCTGCGCCACCACGAAGCGGTCGCGCGCGAACAAGCCCGCATCGGTGAGGCAGAGGCGGCCGAGCCGATCGTCCCGGTGGGGATCGACCCCGGCGTTGTAGAACACGATGTCGGGTGCGAGCGCGTCGAGGAGCGGCGGCAGGCGAGCGTGCAGGACCGCAAGGTAGCCGGCATCGTCGAGCCGGTCCGGCAAACCGATATCGAGGTCGCCGGCGATCTTCTGAGCGGGGTAATTGTTCTCGCAGTGGATCGACAGCGTGAACAGGTCCGGCCACAAGGCGAGGCAATCGGCAGTGCCATCGCCCTGGTGGACGTCGAGATCGACCACCAGGGCGCGCTGAATGCGCCGCTCCGCCTGCAAGGTCCGAGCGGCCACCGCGACGTCGTTCAGCACGCAGAACCCGGCGCCCTGCAGGCGCCGTGCGTGGTGGCTGCCACCCGCGGCGCTGCCCGCCAGTCCCTCCGCGAGCGCCAACCGCGCCGCCAGAAGGGTTCCACCCACCGACGCGCGCGAGCGCCGGACGAGGGCCGCGTCGACCGGGAGGCCGATAGCTTTCTCGATGTCGCGAGTCACGGCGCAGGCCAGGACTGCGGCGACGTAGGCGGGATCGTGCGCCCGCACGAGGATCTCTGCGGTCGCGGGCTCCGGCGTCACGAATCCGAGGGGCGCAAGACCCTTCTCCAGCAGCGTCTCGGCGAGCAGTCCGTATTTCCGCATCGGGAACCGGTGGCCCGACGGGAGGCTCGACTCGTAGGCAGGATGAAAGGCGATCGGCGGGATCACGCCGCGGCGCCCCGGTCGGCCAGGATCGCTTCGGCGAGGTGCAGGCCGCTGTCGTGGGCAGCCTCGATCCGGGCACCGATACACCAGTCGCCGGCAGCGCCGAGACGAAGGGCGGGGTCGTAGAGGCTGGGAACGCCGAGGGCGACCTCCACCTGGGCGTAGCGCCAGCGATGCGCCTCCGCGACGGTCGGCCGAAGCGTGGTGCCGAGCCGCTCCGCGGTCGCTTGAACGAGCGCGGAGACGACGGTCTCGCGCGGGTCCTCGAGGTGCTGGCGCGACCAATCCGGCGTGGCATGGATGGTGAGCCGTATGCCGTCCGGACGGCCGGGCTTCGAGGAGTCGCAGGCGATGAGGCCGATCGGATCCTCCCGAGGCTCCATCAGGGGCTCCGCCGTCGCCGCCTCGACGGCGAGCATCAATGACCAGCACGGCGCGTACCGGGCCAGGGCGACGCCGGGCAGCGCGAAACCGGACGTTTCGAGCAGGGTGAGCGCTTGGGGCGCGGGGAAGGTGATCGCCACGGCGCCGAACGGCCCATGAACTGCGCCCGTCGCGTCCTCGATATGCCACTCGGACTCGCGCCGCAGAATTCGCGTGATCGTGGTGGTGCTCATCACTGCAAGACCGGCCAGCAGATCGCGGACCGGAGCGGACATGCTGGGCTGGCCGACGTGGCGCCCCGAACCCGCCCAGGGCGCCGCCACGCCCCGCCGCACCCAATCTTCGAGCCGGATAGCGAATGCGTGTCCATGTGCCCGCATGAATTGGGCACCATGGTCGAACTGCGCGGCCCCGGACCGCCGTGTTGCCATCCGGCCGCCGACGCCGCGTCCCTTGTCGAACACTTGGACGCGTAGCCCGGCTTCGGCGAGTCTGCGGGCCGCCGCCGCACCGGCCATGCCGGCTCCCAGGATCGCGACACTGCGCTGCACGTCCACGGACTGGCTCTGCCCCGATCAAGTGGCGCGAACCGCCGCGCACCGGTCAAACTAGGGGAGATGGAAGAGGACGTCAGGGCGACCGGCTGTCTCGATCCCGCCCGTGCTCACGTCCGCGGATCTGCAACTCGCCCCCTCGCTCCGGAAAGCGGGAACGCCTCGGAGGTCTCGAGGGAGCCCCTTGATGGCCGATACGATCCGTGACGAGCTCGTTCGAGACTGCTGCGCAGTGCCTCGCGATCAGGTTCTGCGGATCCGGGTCCGACGACACGATCCGGGCGAAGCGGTTCTGGCGAGCGCCGGGCAGTTGCCTGCGGCGCGACCGCGCCGCGTCCGGCAGTGCGTGGTGCGGGTAGAGGGAATCGAACCCCCACGCCTTGCGGCTGGCGATTTTGAGTCGCCCGCGTCTACCAATTCCGCCATACCCGCCCGTACGGCGCTCTTCGCACAGGTCGGCCGCGCCGGCCAAGCGCGTTTTTCGCCCGCGGTGCCAATCTGGTCAACGCGGAGCGCCTATGCTCAAAGGGCGCCGCTCGGTCACTTCGGACGGTTGGATGCTTCGCCGGCTCTATGCGTGGATCTTGGCCCTCAGCGACAGGCCGTCCGCGCCCTACGTGCTCGGCGCCGTGGCGTTCGCCGAGAGTTCTTTCTTCCCGGTCCCACCGGACGCGATGCTCGTGCCCATGGCGGTGAGCCGTCCGGACCGCGTCTGGCTCTACGCCACCATCGCGACCGTCGCGTCGGTCCTGGGCGGACTCGTCGGTTATGCCATCGGCGCGCTGCTGTTCGACTCCCTCGGCGAATGGCTCATCCGGGTCTACGGCCTGCAGAATTCGGCCGCGACCTTTCAGGAATCGTATGCGCGATACGGGCACTGGGTCATCCTGTTGAAGGGTCTGACGCCGATCCCCTACAAGCTCGTCACGATCACCTCGGGCCTCGCCCATTACAGCCTGTTCTGGTTCACGGTGCTGTCGGTCATCACAAGAGGTGCCCGCTTTTTCATCCTTGCCGGTCTGCTCGGCCGCTACGGCATCCAGATCCGCGGCGTCCTCGATCGACACCTCAACGCCGTCGTGGCGATTTCCCTCGCCGTCATCATCCTCGGCTTCCTGCTCTTCAAGGTGATCCTGTGACGATGAATACGGCAGCTACCCTGCGCGTGAAGACGACGGGCCTGTGGCTCGCGATCCTGGCGTCCCTCGTCGTGGCGGCCGTCCTCGTGATGCAATACGGATACGGCTATGCGCCCTGCAAGCTCTGCCTGACCGAGCGGCTACCCTACTACGCGGCCGTCCCGCTCGGGTTGATCGCGCTGTTCTCGCCCGAGCGTGTCGGGCGGATGGCGCTCGGACTGGCCGCTTTGGGGCTGCTCTACGGCGCCGGGATCGGCGTCTACCACGCTGGCGCCGAGTGGGGCTTCTGGCCGGGACCGTCCGATTGCGGCGGCGGGACGGGTGCCAATCCGGGTCAGATCGGCGATTTCCTCAACGCCCTCCAATCCACGAAGGTGGTCGACTGCTCGATCGCAGCGCTGCGGGTTCTCGGGGTCTCCCTGGCCGGGTGGAACGTCCTCGCGTCCTTCGCCCTCGCGTCCCTCGCCGGCACGGCCGCGGCGCGGCCCTGAGCGGACAGACGCTTGAGCCCTCTGTCCCGGCCGGTGACGCGCTGGTTTAGTTCCGATCGTCGGGCAGAATAGGCAGGGCGGCCACGTCGATCCCTTCCTCGATGAGCGCGCGCGCCTCGTCGGGGCTGGCCTCGCCATAGATCGAGCGGCCTTCCGTCTCGCCATAATGGATTTTGCGCGCCTCCTCCGGGAAGCGGGCACCCACATGTTCGGAATTGGCCACGACGTGGTCCTTCAGCGCACGCAGCATCGCCCTGAGCTGTCGCTCGGGTTCGGCCACCATGGTCATGGGCGCCGCCGGTTGCGGCGGCTGCCGGGCAGGTGCACGCTCCCGATCCGTGCGGGCGATGCTCGGGACCATGAGCGCCTTGCTGACTTTCGCACTGTCGCAGATCGGACAGGTCACGAGGCCGCGCGCAGCCTGCGCGTCGTAGGAATCCGACGAGGGGAACCAGCTCTCGAAGCCGTGGGCCGCCTCGCAGACGAGACTGTAACGGATCATTCGCCTGAACTTGCTGCTGTTTTATTGTGCGGCCTGCACCTTCGGGCCGGCCTGTTCAACGGTGAAGGGCCGCCCATGCTTCAGCGACGGAATGCGCGCCCGGGCATCGGCGACCTGCGCCACGTCGATCTCCGCCAGGATCACACCGGGCTCGGACCCGCCCGCATCGGCCAGCACCCGGCCCCAGGGATCGACGATCATCGAATGGCCGTAGGTTTCCCGCCCGTCCTCGTGCAGACCGCCCTGCGCGGCGGAGATCACGAATGAACCCGTCTCGATCGCCCGCGCCCTCTGAAGAACGTGCCAGTGGGCCTCCCCGGTCTGGCGGGTGAAGCAGGCGGGCGCGGTGAGGATCTCGGCCCCGGCTTCGGCCAGCGCCCGGTAGAGACCCGGGAAGCGAATATCGTAGCAGATCGTGAGGCCCAGCATGGCCCACGGCGTGGCCGCGACGACCGCGCAGGCTCCGCCGGTATAGGTCGCCGATTCCCGCCAGCGCTCGCCGCTCGGCAGATCCACATCGAACAGGTGAAGCTTATCGTAGGAGGCCAGGATCTCGCCGTCGGCACCGATCAGGTAGGCGCGATTGGCGATCTTGTCGCCCGAGCGCACCGCGATCGAGCCGATCTGCACCACCGTTCTGGTTGCGCGCGCGGTCTCGCGCAGATCCGCAAGCGTCGCATCCCGGGCCTCGTCGGTCACCTGCGCGAACAGCCGCTCCCGGCTTCGTTCGACCAGGGAGGTCATCTCGGGTGTCTGAATGTAGACCGCGCCGAGCCCAGCCGCTTCGCGGATGCCCGCGACCGCCGCCGCACGGTTCGCGCCCGGGTCCCGGCCCGAACGCATCTGCAAGCAGGCGGCCGCAAACCGGGTTTCAGGCATCGGCCGTGTCCTTCAGGAGGCGATCGAGCTTGCCAGCACGGTCCAGGGCGTAGAGATCGTCGCAGCCGCCGACATGCGTTTCGCCGATGAAGATCTGCGGGACGCTGGTGCGTCCGCCGGCGCGGTCGACCATCGTCGTGCGGGCGCCCTGCACGCGCTCGACATCGATCTCCTGGAAGGCCGCGCCCTTGTCCTTCAACAGGCTCTTTGCCGCCGAGCAATAGGGGCACCAGGCCGTGGTGTAGATCGTGACCGGCTGCATGGCGTTGGTCGTCTCGCGCTTGAACTCCGACCATATAGGAGCGCGCAATCCGAATTGCCTATGCCCGTGTGGTCACAGCGCACCGCGCCGGCAGCGGCGCATCGTGCGATGCGCTCGGCCGCGTGGCGCCGCTCAGGCCGCCAGCAGCTTCTCGACCTCGTTCACGAGGTCGCGCAGATGGAAGGGCTTCGACAGGACCTTCGCGTCCTTCGGCGCCTTGGAATCGGGATTGAGCGCCACGGCGGCGAAGCCCGTGATGAACATGACCTTGATGTCGGGATCGAGCTCGGTCGCCCGGCGCGCGAGCTCGATGCCGTCCATCTCGGGCATCACGATATCGGTCAGCAGCAGCTCGAACGGTTCCTCGCGCAGCCGATTATAGGCCGAGAGGCCGTTGTCGAAGGACAGGACGTCGTAGCCCGCGTTCTGAAGCGCCTTGGCGAGGAACCGGCGCATGTCGTTGTCGTCTTCCGCCAGCAGGATTTTCATCGGCCGGATCCGAGCCTTCGAGTCAGGAGGTTGATCCCATAAAGGGAGGCGATGGTAAACAAGGTGTTAGGATGGCGCCCGCGATTCGCACCGCGATGCCCGAAGCGGCTCCGTGAGCCGCGCGCTTGGAGTGGACAGGCGGCCGATCGCGCACCACAGTGCGGGTCTGCCGCGCTTGCCCAACCGCCGGGGTGTCCACGAGACGATGACTGCGCCTGAACCGGTCGAGCCAGACGCCTTCGGATTCGCCCCGGCCTTCATGGTCGACGAGCCGGCGGCTCACACCCTGCCTTTCGTCTTCAATACCGGTCATTCCGGAGCCGTCTACCCCCCGCACTTCATCGCGGCCTCACGCCTCGACGCCCTGTCCCTGCGGCGCTCCGAGGACGCGCACGTGGAGCGCCTGTTCGCCTCGGTGGTGACGCTCGGCGCCCCCTTGCTGCGCGCGAATTTTCCGCGGGCCTTCCTGGACGTCAATCGCGAGCCGTTCGAACTCGATCCGCGCATGTTCGACGGTCGGTTGCCGCCCTTCGCCAACACCCGGTCGATGCGCGTCGCCGGCGGACTGGGCACGGTTCCCCGAGTGGTGGCCGACGGTCAGGAGATCTACGCCCGCAGATTGCCGGTGAGCGAGGCGACGGCGCGGATCGAGGGGCTCTACAAGCCCTATCACCGGGCTCTGCGCGACCTCATTCAGCGGACGTCGCGCAATCACGGCCATTGTGTGCTGATCGACTGCCACTCGATGCCGTCTTCAAGCCTCGGGCGCGATACCGAGGTCAAGGCCGATGTCGTCCTGGGGGACCGGTACGGGACCGCCTGCGCGCCGAGCCTGATCGAGGGCTTCGAGGCCGCCTTCCGGGGGCGCGGCTTCCGCGTGGTGCGCAACAAGCCGTACGCCGGCGGCTTCATCACCGAGCATTACGGCGAACCCAACCTCGGGCGCCACGCGCTCCAGATCGAGGTCAATCGCGCGCTCTACATGAATGAGGTGAGCCTCGCGATCACGCCGGGCTTCACCAGCCTCGTGGCGGCCTTGGAGTCGATCGTGGCTGACGTCGCCGCCGACCTGGGCGACCTCGCACCGCGCCGGATGGCGGCCGAATAGCCTTCGCCTGCGTCCGCCTCAGACGGAAGCACCGCCGTCAAAGAAAAAAGGCCACTCCCGAAGGAGCGGCCCGAAGTCTAGGGAGGAAACGCCCAAGAAGGGCTGCGGGACCGCGACGCCATCGCGATCTCGCAACGCACAAACTAAAGTGCGACGCACAAGAAGCAAGGCTTAAATCGTCGCCGCTTCCGCGTCAGGTGCATGGCTGCACCGCGCCGTTCAGCCCTGATCCTTCAGCAGCTTGGCGATCTCGATCCGGAGAGGGCCTGCCAGATCCGGGCGCTCGAGGGCGTAAGCCAAGTTGGCCGTGAGGAAGCCGAGCTTCGAGCCGGTGTCGTAGGTCCGCCCGTCGAACCGCAGGCCGAAGAAGTCCTGCGTTTCCATCAGGTCGATCATGGCATCGGTGAGCTGGATCTCGCCGCCCGCCCCCTTCTTGCCGTGCTCCAGGATACCGAAAATCTCAGGCTGCAGGATGTATCGCCCGGAAATGATGTAGTTCGACGGCGCGGTGCCCTGCTTGGGCTTCTCGACCATGCCGGTGATCTGGAACGATTCTCCGTAGGTCTCGCCGACGCTCACGATGCCGTATTGATGGGTTTCTTCGGGGGCCACCTCCTCCACGGCGATGACGTTGCCGCCGTGCTGCGCGTAGGTCGCCAGCATCTGCTGCATGCAGCCGCGGCTCAGCATGTCGGGCAACAGGACCGCGAAGGGCTCGTCCCCCACGATCTCGCGGGCGCACCAGACCGCGTGTCCGAGGCCGAGGGGCGCCTGTTGCCGGGTGAAGCTGGTCTGACCGGCCTTCGGCAGATCCCTCTTGAGATCCTCGTAGGCCGCGGTCTTGCCGCGCTCCTGAAGGGTGTGATCCAGCTCGAATGCGATATCGAAATGGTCCTCGATCACCGCTTTGCCGCGGCCGGTCACGAAAATGAAATGCTCGATCCCGGCTTCCCGAGCCTCATCGACCACATGCTGCACGACCGGCCGGTCCACGACCGTGAGCATCTCCTTCGGAACCGCCTTGGTCGCGGGCAGGAAGCGCGTACCCAACCCCGCCACGGGCAGGACGGCCTTGCGGATCGGTTTCATCGAACGGTAACCCCGAAACTGATTGGAACGACGTGGTCGACGCTGCGGCACGTGAGATAGGCGAACGCGATACACCACGACGACCCTGCGCGGATTCTATGTGGCAGAGTGCCGTAAATATACCGTCTGCGCGCGACTAAGTGGTCATCGCAGGCAGGCTTCTCGAGGGGTGATATGGCGGTTCTTGTGACGGGTGGGGCCGGTTATATCGGCAGCCATATGGTTCTGGCCCTGCTCGATGCAGGTCACGACGAGGTCGTCGTCTTGGACGATCTCTCCACCGGGTTCGATTGGGCGGTCCCGGAAGGCGTGAAGCTCGTCGTGGGGGACGTCGCCGATCAGGCGCTCGTCACGCAGACGATCCTCCAGCACCGGATCGACGCGCTCGCCCACTTCGCCGCCAAGATCGTGGTGCCTGAGTCGGTATCAGATCCCCTCGGCTACTACCTCGCCAACACCGTCAAGACCCGTGCGCTGATCGAGGCGTCCGTGCGGGCGGGCGTGAAGCACGTGATCTTCTCCTCGACGGCGGCCGTCTACGGGGAGCCCGAGGTCGTTCCGGTGCCCGAGGATCTGCCGCTCGCGCCCATCAACCCGTATGGCCGCTCCAAGCTCATGAGCGAGTGGATGATCGCCGACGCGGCGGCCGCGCACGGCTTCTCCTACGTGATCCTGCGCTATTTCAACGTCGCCGGCGCCGATCCGAAGGGTCGGTCCGGTCAATCGACACCGAACGCCACGCACCTGATCAAGGTCGCCACGCAGGCGGCCTTGGGGCAGCGCGAGCGGCTGGACGTGTACGGTACCGACTACCCGACCCCCGACGGCTCGTGCCTGCGCGACTACATCCAAGTGTCCGATCTGGCCGAGGCGCACCGGGTTGCCCTCGATCACCTGCGCTCTGGCGGCGAGAGCCTGACCCTGAACTGCGGCTACGGACGCGGTTACTCGGTGCTCGAGGTCATCGAGGTCGTCAAGCGGATCTCGGGCCGTGATTTCACGGTGCGTCTGTGCCCGCGCCGCGCCGGAGACCCGGCCCGGATCGTGGCCGAGGCCAGCCTGATCCGCGACCGGCTCGGCTGGAGGCCGCGCAACGACGATCTCGACGCCATCGTCGACCAGGCCCTCGCCTGGGAGGACAGCCTCGGCAAGCGCAACCGGATCTGACCGGATGCCCACACGCAGAGCCGTGTGCGCCGCGGCGCTGTGCCTCGCCGCGGCTCCGGCCCGCGCCGCCGAGGGCGCGCGCAGGGACGGCACCTTCCGGACCTTCGTCGAGGCTTTGCGGCCGGACGCCGCCGCGCGCGGCGTCTCCGCGGCGACCTTCGATGCCGCATTCCGGGGGATCAGCGGTCCGGATCCTGCCATCCTCGCCAGGACCCGCGGTCAGAGCGAGTTCGTGCGTCCGGTCTGGGAATACCTCGTGGGCGCCGTCTCGGGTGGTCGCCTCGCGCGCGGGCGCACGCGGGCCGCGGCCGCAGCATCGACCTTGACGGCGATCGAGGCGCGCTACGGGGTCCCGGCGCCGGTGATCCTGGCAATCTGGGGCATCGAGTCGGATTTCGGTGCCAGTGCCGGCAGCGTCCGCACGATCCGAGCCCTGGCGACGTTGGCCGAGGCTCAGCATCGGGGCGCCCTGTTCCGCGACGAGCTCCTCGCGGCGCTCACGATTCTCGAGCGTGGCGACGTCGCGCCCGATCGCATGAGTGGCAGCTGGGCCGGTGCGATGGGCCAGGTTCAGTTTCTTCCGTCCACCTACCTGACGCACGCGGTCGACTTCGACGGCGACGGACGGCGCGATATCTGGACCAGCGATGCGGACTCGCTGGCGTCGATCGCGGCCTATCTGAAGGATCTCAACTGGAACCCGACGGTCTCGTGGGGCTACGAGGTGCGCCTGCCAGACGGCTTCGACCTGTCTCAGTACACGGGCGAACTCGGCGATTTCGCCAAGCGCGGCGTGGGTCGCGCCGATGGCAAGCCTCTTCCTGGGCGGGGCCGTGCCAGCCTCTTCCTGCCGGGCGGAGTGGGTGCGCCCGCCTTTCTGATCACCGACAATTTCGAGGTCATCCGCGGTTACAACACCTCCGACTCCTACGCGCTCGCCGTGGGGCATCTGGCTGACCGGCTCGACGGTGGTGCGCCCCTATCCGCACCCTGGCCATCGGCGTCACTGCGCCTCGACGGACCCGGTCTACGGGCGCTCCAGGCCAGCCTCGGCGCGGCAGGATTCTACGAGGGCCCGCGTGACGGCCGCGCGGGACCTCGACTGCGCGAGGCGGTGCGGCGCTATCAGATCAGCGTCGGACTGCCGGCCGACGGTTATGCCACGCCGGCCCTCCTGGCACGGATGGTGGGCAAGCCCGCGCCCCGGCCGTAAACTGCGGAGTGATTTAGACCCGCGGCCCAGTTCCCCTATACTGGGTCGATGCCGGGCGGATTCCGTCCGGCGAAAGAGTGCGGAATGCGCATGAAAGTCGCTGGTCGGCATGCCTCGATGAACCCGCTGCCGTTCGGGTTCGCGGCTGCCTTGGGGTTGGCGGTTCTGGCGCTGCTCGGCACGGCGCCCGCGCGGGCCCAGTGGGGCGACGGCTATCAGCAGCCCAGTAACGGCGCCTACTACGAGGCTCCGCCGCGTCGCCGCCCCCGGGACGCCTATTACCGCGACGACGGAAGCTACGCGCGCCAGCCACGCTACGCCCCCCAACAGGAGGCGCCGCGCCAGTTCTACTGGCCGTGGGAAGACAGGCCCCAGCCCGTCGCGCCCCAGCCTGAGCGAACCTACCGCGCCCCGCGCCCGCGTCCCAACTACGGCACCACGGAAGCGCAGCGACCGCCGCCCGCGGTCAAGCGCCGGGTCCGCCCCGCCCGAGCCCCGACGCCCGCGAAACCGGCGGTGGCCAAGAGCGAACCGAGCGTGCAGATCGCGATTTTCGGCGACTCGCTGGCGGACCACTTGGCGAAAGGCCTCGATGACGTCTTCGAGGACAATGCCGACGTGGCCGTGATCGACCGCGCCAAGGGGGACAGCGGCCTCGCCCGCAAGGACGTGGTCGACTGGCCGAAGGTGGCGCAGGATTACCTGCAGGTGAGTCCGAAGGTCCGATACGCACTGATCATGCTGGGCGCCAACGACCGGCAGCCGATCCGCGAGGGCGACGAGACGGCGGAACCGCTGACCGATCGGTGGCGGGTCCTTTACAAGGCTCGCGTCGACGCCCTGATCAAGGTCTTCACCGATCGCAAGGTCCCGCTAATCTGGGTCGGTCTCCCGCCGATGCAGAGCGAGGCGCTCAGTCGCGACCTCGCGTCGATGAACGACATCGTCCGCGACAGCGTGACCAAAGCCGGCGCCACCTACGTCGATATCTGGCCGGGCTTCGTCGATGATCGGGATCGCTACGCCGCCTCCGGTCCCGATCCGGAGGGGCAGATCGCCAAGCTCCGTACCGCCGATGGCGTTCATTTCACGAAGGCCGGCGACCGAAAGCTCGCCCACTTCGCCGATGTCGAACTGAAGCGCCTCATGGGTACGGCGGCGCCGGCAGCCGACCAGCCCCCGGCTGCGGCCGTCGCGCCGAGTTCTCCGTCATCCGTGTCGGGACCAAGCCTGGACGGAAGCGGTCAGCCGACCGATACCGCCGCGATCGACCGCCAGATCACCGCGATGCTGCCCAGCCTGCCGGAGCCGCCGGGTGTGCCAGCACTGCCGGTGAAGCCAGCAGCCGGTCCGGTGGTGCCCTTGAGCCGTGCTGAGGTTTCGCCCGGGGGCACGCTGCTGAATGCCCGTCCGAGGGACGCCGACAATCTCGGTACCGTGGAGCGGACGCTGCTGCGCGGGAACGCTCCGATGCCGCAGCCCGGCCGCGCCGACGATTTCCGGTGGCCGCCCGGCTGATCGCCGGGCTGCCCCGTGAAACATCGCCGCGTCCGATCGGCGGTGACCTACCGGGGCAGGACCGTTGCGCCCATCAGCGTCTCGTCGATGGCGCGCGCGGCCTGCCGCCCTTCCCGGATCGCCCAGACCACCAGCGACTGGCCGCGCCGCATATCGCCGGCCGCCCAGATCTTCGCGTCGGAGGTGCGGTAATCCTCCTCGTTCGCCTCGACGTTGCCGCGCTTGCTCACGCCGATGCCGGACTGCTCCAAGAGACCCTTCTGCACGGAGCCGGCAAAGCCGATCGCCATGAAGACGAGGTCGGCGGGCAGGACAAATTCTGAGCCGCTGATCGGCTGACGCTTGGCGTCGACCCGGGCGCAGACGACGCCGGTGACCCGGCCCTTCTTGTTGCCCTCGACCCGGAGCGTTGCGGCCTGGAACTCGCGCTCCGCACCCTCGGCCTGGCTCGAGGAGGTGCGCATCTTGGTCGGCCAGTAGGGCCACACCGACAGCTTGTCCTCGCGCTCCGGCGGCCGCGGACGAATGTCGAGCTGCGTGACCGAGAGGGCGCCCTGCCGAAACGCGGTGCCGACGCAATCGGAGGCCGTGTCGCCGCC
>Ga0160427_10000843_pt1 | contig 18671 bp, 7 predicted proteins | sample SolpanmetagenomL_FD_108194 | JGI IMG/M metagenome (GOLD analysis project Ga0160427, IMG submission 108194) | Solar panel surface microbial communities from Lawrence Berkeley National Laboratory, California, USA - L | ecosystem: Engineered > Built environment > Solar panel > Unclassified ...
ATGTTTACAAGTAAACATCTAACCCTGCCTCTTGGTGCTTACTCATTAGCCGTTGCCTCTTGGTCCTTACCAACAGGTAAGGACTAATGAGTAAGGGCTTTATAAATAAAGCCCTAAGCCAAGAGGTAAGGCTTTGCCGATAGGCAAAAGTTTATGTTTTACGCTTCGCGTAAAGCATTTAGACCGGTTTAAAATGTTTACAAGTAAACATTTAACCCTTGCCGTAACCGGCAGGGTTAGATGTTTACTTGTAAACATCTTAGGCAAGGGTAAGTTTAACAACTTTGCCATTGCTTACTAGCATGGCTAGTGAGCTGTTAAATAAAATTTTCCCCATAGGGAAAACCTTACTGGATTAAGATGTTTACAAGTAAAAATCTAAGTAAGGCTTTCCCTAAATGTTTTACGCTTAAGCTCTTGGTTTTTACCAAAAATTAAAAACGTAAAGCATAAAGTTTTACGCTTCGTGAAAAACCTATAGGGAAAACTTTGCTGGCCTCTTGGTCCTTACCAAGAGGTAAAAACCAAAGGTAGTTTAATAGCCTTAGACACTAAAATATTTATAAGTAAATATCTAAGCAACAAGGAGCGGCAAGGGTTGTCTATATTGTTAATAGTTATTTCTTTTAATTTGTTGGTAAAGTATCTTTAATGCTTGGAATTTCTTCAAAAGTGTGATATGCAGGAGGTGACCCTACCATCCACTCTAAAGTGGCTGCTACACCAGGAGTAGTTTCCCAAGGATTACGTGCACATTTTTCATTACTAGTTAAAGTTCTATAAACAACGTAAAAGAAAAACACTGTTGCTAGAACTGAAAGATAACTTCCGTAAGAAGCTACTGCGTTCCAACCAGCAAAAGCATCTGGATAATCAGGTATACGACGAGGCATTCCTGCAAGACCTAAAAAGTGCATTGGAAAAAAAGTAATATTTACACCTAAAAAGAAAATCCAAAAGTGAATTTGACCTAAAGTTTCTGGATATTGTAGTCCAGTAATTTTACCAATCCAAAAATAAAACCCTGCAAAAAGTGCAAATACTGCGCCCATAGAAAGAACGTAATGGAAATGAGCAACTACGTAATAAGTATCATGTAGTGCAATGTCTATACCAGAGTTAGCCAATACTACACCAGTAAGACCTCCAACAGTAAACAAAAAAATAAATCCGATGGCAAAAAGCATTGGAGTTTTTAGCTCAATACTACCACCCCACATAGTCGCTAACCAACTAAAAATTTTAATACCTGTTGGTACTGCAATAATCATTGTAGCAGCTGTAAAGTAAGCACGTGTATCGATGTCTAGACCTACAGTATACATATGGTGAGCCCAAACAATAAAGCCTAATATACCAATACTTAACATAGCATAAACCATTCCCAAGTACCCAAAAATAGGTTTTTTAGAAAATGTAGAAACAACATGACTAACAATACCAAAACCTGGTAAGATTAAGATATATACCTCTGGGTGTCCAAAAAACCAAAATAAATGTTGAAATAATACTGGATCACCTCCGCCTGCAGGATCAAAAAATGTCGTATTAAAGTTTCTATCAGTTAAAAGCATAGTTATACCGCCTGCTAAAACAGGAAGAGATAAAAGTAATAAAAATGCAGTGATAAAAACTGACCATACAAACAATGGAAGTCTATGCATAGTCATTCCAGGACCTCGCATATTGATAATAGTAGTAATAAAGTTTATAGCTCCAAGTATACTACTTATACCAGATAAGTGAAGGCTAAAAATAGCTAGATCTACTGCACCCCCTGAGTGACTTGCAATACTACTTAAAGGTGGATACACTGTCCAACCAGTACCAGCACCTACTTCTACAAGTGCAGAGCTTAAAAGCAATAATAATGAAGGAGGTAACAACCAAAAGCTAATGTTGTTTAAACGAGGAAAAGCCATATCAGGCGCACCAATTAAAATAGGCACAAACCAATTACCAAATCCACCAATCATTGCTGGCATTACCATGAAAAAAATCATTAAAAAAGCGTGAGCTGTTATAATTACATTATATAATTGAGTGTTACCATTTAAAATTTGATTTCCTGGTTGTGCTAATTCCATACGAATTAACATTGAAAAGCAAGTACCGAGAACTCCTGAAAATGCTCCAAATATCAAATAAAGCGTACCAATATCCTTATGATTTGTTGAAAAAAACCATCTATTTAAAAACTTAACCATAAAAATAATTTTTATTTTTTTACTTAAAACCTAAACAAACTAGGTTTGTTTAAATTTAGTTTTATACTTGTATTTAATTAAATTAAGTACAAGCATAAGTTGTGCTTTGTCTAAGATTTAATTTGGGAATTTTACCCTTTCTTAGAACTTTACTTGTAAAGTCCTTAGGGCTATGAAAACACAGCTTTGTAAGCTAAACCTGGAAACTTTAAAGGCTCCTATATACTTTAAACTAGGTTTGAAATCTCTCTTGTTTTTTTTATCTACTTATAAACTTACTTGTAAACATTTTATAAAACATAACAGTTTTTTAAAAAAAAATATAGCTTTTTTGTTTAATTCTAAATGCTTTACCGGCCTTCTTGTGCATGTCTCAAAAACTTTTTACACTGAACATTTTATTGATTAATCCAAGGCTTAGCTTATTTAAATAAATATCACTTAGCATGTTTAGAAGTAATTGGAATTTAACTTATGTTGTAATTTACCAGCTTTATAGGATCTATAATAACTTTGTTTAGCTGATTTAGCTAATTCTACATTTTGTACATGCCTATCACTAAACGTGACAATGTCCGTAACGGTTGCACATCGTTGCAGCGTTTCTAGTAACGAGTACATTAGTGCTCATCCAAATATTTGATAATAATACCAAGAATATACAAAAATAATAAAAAACATAAACCATAAAAACCAATAAAGAAAGAAATAACAGCTATAATTTGTAATAGTAAGGTACTTTTTAGTAATACATAAAACAAAAACAACTTAATCTAAAATAAATACGTATACCGTAGCTAGTAAGGTATACAAAAAAAGCTTGCTTTAAAGTATTTTTGTTACCAGCTCCCCCTTGGTTTTTACTCAGTAGCCGTTGCCCCATCCCGAAGGGGTGTGGTAAGGACCCCTTGGTTTTTACCAAGGGATAAGGCTTTGCCGATAGGCAACACTTTATGCTTTACGCGAAGCGTAAAACATTTAGACTAATGAGTAAGGGCTTTATTTCTTTATTTATAAAGCCCTAAGCCAAAAGGTAAGGTTTTATGCTTAAACTTTTAGTTTTTACCAAGGATTAAAAACGTAAAGCATTTAGACTAATCAGTAATTACAAATAAAGGCCTAAGCCTAACGACGTAAAGCATTTAGGAAAAACCTACCGGACACGGTAAGCAGGCTACGATGTTTACAAGTAAAAATCTAACCCTTGCTAAATTTAACAACGTAGTTGTTAAATCAAGTTTTACCCTACGGGTAAAACCTCTTGGTCCTTACCTCTTGGTCCTTACCTCTTGGTAAGGACCGTAACCGGCAGGGTTAGATGTTTACTTGTAAACATCTTAGGCAAGGGTAAATTTAACAACTTTGCCGTTGCTTACTAGCATGGCTAGTAAGTTGTTAAATTTATGCTTTGACTGTTTGCCTCTTGGTTTTTACCAAGAGGTATACTGCGCAGTAGAATATTTGTTGATTGTTCTGCTTATCCAATCTAAGCAAAACCATGCAAAAACAAGTGAGTTACTATTGGTTGGAATAGGGTATGTAATATTAGATATGTTAGTATTAGAGTCTGTTAAGGCTATAGTTGGAATTTGAAGTCTAGAAGCTTCTTTAATCACGGCTTCTGTACCGTTTGAATCTAATATAAAGACTAAGTCTGGTTTCCAACCATCATTTAAAAATGTAATTGCTCGTTGTTTTTCCTGCCACTTTACGTTGTGTTTCGGTAGCGTAAAAGTAGATAAGGAACAAGCCTTAAAGCCCTGTTCTAATGATACCGTAACTTGGGATTCAGAGCTCACGGCTTGTTGTCTTTTACTGCTTTTACTCTTGCCGTGTCCGGTAGGGCAACGAAACAACGGATTTATAAAACCTTTAAAACTCTTTTTCATTTTTTTATATCGAGGAAAATGAATGTTGTTTTTTAATAAAAAATCGTCAAATTTATAGTAAAAATTTATAAAAGTATCTACAGATTGAGAAATTTCACCCCAATTTGTTAAGGTACCTCCTACCCAATCGCAATCACTATAAAAAATTTGAGATGATTTAGTATTTTTTTTTGTATAATTTAGAAGTCTTGAAAATTCAGGGTTAGTGTTTACAATTAAAATGTCACCACCAGATTTAATAATTAAGGTTAGTATATAAAACGCCTTCAAAAACAAAGTTAGTGTATATTTGTTTTTAAAAATTGCGCTGCTATTACGACCACCAAGCAAAAATGTTGATACAGAGCGATGCCATGCACTTTTTAATTTTAAAGATGTATGACCTAAATGTAGCCCAGAGTGTATGAGCTGATCCTGTCCCCACACCCCTGTTTGTTGTTTGCTTTTATTTTGAGTTTTGTGATTGGTTAAATTTATTGAGTTTTTAGATAATTCTGTAACAGAAAATGTTTTAGTCATAACGATTTTTTTAAATAACTTTTGTTTTTACTAATGAACAGCAACCAAAGGCTTTTCCCGTATGCTCTGTTGGTAGAACTTAGATATTTATTTATAAATATCTTATTTATTAGTTTAAATGTTTTATCGTTGCCCTAAGATGTTTACAAGTAAACATCTAACCTTGCCCCACCCCTTCGGGGTGGGGTAAGGACCCCTTGGTTTTTACCAAGAGGTAAGGACGGAAAACCTGTCGGTAATACCTTAAGAGTCTACGGAACCTTTGGCAAAGACCAAAGGGCCTGTCGGATTAGATATCTATTCATAAATATCTTGCCTAAAAAGACAACGATTAAAAAATAGAAACATCACCTAGTATATAAATATAATTTGTCTTATACACACGGTAAACATTTAAGTAGAATAACTTTTAAACTGAAAATTGGCATTTAGCCATTTTTGAAAATAATTTTACGGGCAGTAGGACTTGAACCTACAAAGCTTAAAGCTACCAGGTCCTAAATCTGGTGTGTCTACCAATTCCACCATGCCCGCTTTTTGTTGTTATGCTTTCGATTTTTATTTTTAAAACAATAAGATTTTGTTGATTGTTTTGTCTTGCAGATAACACTTTGATTACTAAACGTAGTTTAGTAATTTTAGAAAACTAAACTTTATTTTGAAAAGAGCATAGCCTAGCAACCTAGAAACAAGCCTTATTTTCTCTACTTATTGTGCTGTTGGGTAAGATATTTATTTATAAATATCTAACCCAACCCCGAAGGGGTAGGGCAAGGGCCCAACAGGCCCCTTTATTTTTACCGAGGATTTTCGTATACCCTTAAGGTGAGGCTTTGCCTAAATGTTTTATCTCACAGACAAAACACAAAGTTTTAAGCTTAAACTCTTGGTTTTTACCAAGGATTAAAAACGTAAAGCCATAGGTTTTCCGCGAAGCGTAAAACTTTATGCTTTACGCGAAGCGTAAAACATTTAGAAAAACTTTATGTTTTATGTTCAACCCTTACCGTGTTGGATAAGGTTTTACCCTACGGATAAAACTCGATTTAACAACGAAGTTGTTAAATTTACCCTTGCCGTAACCGGCAGGGTTAGATGTTTACTTGTAAACATCTTAGGATAACGGTAAGATATTTATATATCAATATCTAAAGCAACGGTAAAACATTTAGGCAAAACTTTATGTCAATAAAACATTTAAGGAAAATCTACCGCCGTTATCTTACCAAACAAGGTGACAAGACACGGTAAGCAAGCTAAGATGTTTACAAATAAACACTGTAGCCTTGCCTAGATGTTTACTTGTAAACCGGCCCCTTGGTCTAAATGTTTTACGCTTGGCGTAAAACACAAAGTTTTGCCTATCGGCAAAGCCTTACTCATTAGCCGTTGCCTCTTGGTTTAAATGTTTTACGCTTCGCGTAAAACATAAAGTTTTGCTCTATCAGCAAAGCCTTACCAAGGATTAAGGACTAATGAGTAAGGGCTTTGTAAGGGCAAGTCGACGAGCAAGGGTTAAAGATAAGACATTTAGGGAAAGCCTGCTGACATAAGGTGTTTATGACTAAACACTGTAGCAAGAACGTATTCTAAATATTGTTATAACAATATTTAAAGGTAAAGTGTTTAAACCAACGGGCCAGGGCTAAAGTTTCCCTGATTAATGGTTACCCCTTAGTTTTTACTAATTAGCGGTTGCTGCTTGTTTTTACTCGTTAGTCATTGCCCCTTAGTAAAAACCAAGGGGCAAGGACCAATAAGTAAAGGCTTTATAAATAAATATTTAAGCCAAAAAATAAGACTTTGCCTAAATGTTTTACCTTACAGATAAAGCATCAAGTTTTACGCTTAAACTTTTGGTTTTTCCCAAGAATTAAAAACGTAAAGCCATAGGTTTTCCGCGAAGCGTAAAACTTTATGCTTTACGCTTAAACTCTTGGTTTTTACCCCACCCCTTCGGGGTGGGGCAGGGTTAGATGTTTACTTGTAAACATCTTAGGGCAAAGGTAAAACATTTAAACTAATAAATAAGATCTTTGTAAATAACGATATAAGCCGAAAAGTATGCGTTTTTTAAATTAAGGCCAGGCTATATTCGAGTGTTATATTAACGATCTACCTCACCAAAAACAATATCTTGTGTTCCAATAATAGTAACGACATCTGCTAACATATGGTTACGAGCCATAAAATCAAGCCCTTGTAAATGTGCAAATCCTGGGGCTCTAATTTTACAACGATAAGGTCTATTCGTCCCGTTACTTACTAAATAAACACCAAATTCTCCTTTAGGGGCTTCAACCGCAGTATACGTTTCTGAAGCTGGTACACTAAAGCCTTCTGTATATAATTTAAAGTGATGTATTAATGATTCCATAGATTGTTTCATTTGTGAACGAGAAGGAGGCGTAATTTTGCGATCATCCGATTTAATCATTCCGTTTGGCATTTCATTTAAGCATTGCATAATAATTCTTAAACTTTGACGCATTTCCTCTACACGAATTAAATAACGATCATAACAATCTCCTCTAGTACCTACAGGAACATCAAAGGACATTTTATCATAAACGTCATAAGGTTGTGTTTTTCGTAGATCCCAAGAAACACCTGAGCCACGTAACATTACACCTGAAAAACCCCAGTCTAAGGCTTGTTCAGCCGTTACTATACCAACATCCACAAGTCGTTGTTTCCATATACGATTATTAGTCAACATTTCTTCCATTTCGTCAATTCGAGAAGCGAATTGTTGTGCAAATTTATATATGTCTTCACACAATCCAATAGGTAAGTCTTGTGCTACCCCACCTGGGCGTATATAAGCTGCATGCATGCGTGCACCGGATACTCTTTCGTAAAATTCCATGAGTTTTTCGCGTTCTTCAAAACCCCATAAAAAAGGAGTTAGCGCACCAACATCCATAGCATGACATGTTAAAGCTAATAAATGATTTAATATTCTTGTAATTTCTGAAAACAATACTCGAATATATTGCGCCCGTAAAGGCACCTTGCAATTTAATAATTTTTCTACTGCTAAAGAATATGCATGTTCTTGGCACATCATAGACACATAATCTAATCGGTCAAAATATGGCAAAGCTTGTAGATAAGTTTTATATTCAATTAATTTTTCAGTTCCTCTATGAAGTAATCCAATATGCGGATCAGCTCGTTGAACTACTTCTCCATTCATTTCTAAAACTAAACGTAATACACCATGAGCTGCAGGGTGTTGAGGTCCAAAATTTATAGTAAAGTTTTTTACTTTTTGAGGAGTTACTGCTTTTTCAATAGCCATAAAATTTTTTATTTTAAATTTTTAATAAAAGCTGGAAGTTGCCTGCTTTTCATATCCACTAAATCGATACATGGAACATCTTAATACAATCTACAATTGTATTTTCGGGAAAAAAAGTTCAAAGTGTGTGCAACCACACACTAAGACCTATACTGTTTCCGTTACCGTTGCCCTAAGATGTTTACTTGTAAACATCTTAGGGCAACGGTAAAACATTTAGAGAAAAACCTACCGGACACGGTAAGGAGACACCGCAGAATAGCAACATGGAATTTAAGGCTCCCCGCTTCTATTTTAAACTTGTTTTCTTACTATAGGGTCCTTACCTCTTGGTAAGGCTTTGCTCATACAGCAAAACATTTAGACCAAGAGGCTGCTAGGCAAAAAAAACTCGGTTTTTTCAATTTAGTATTTACTTATTAGTCATGCCTTAGCTTGAAAAAGCAAGTTGACAACCGAATTTTGGGTGTTTACTTTAAACAAATATAAACTGTCAAACATCAAAAAAACAATAACACGGTAAAGAGTTTGTTCCTAAACTTCCAGATTACGATCTATAAGTTAGCTATTTATACCTTGTTGTAATACGTTGGCTACAGAACAATGAATTGTATCTAAAAAAGGTTCTGGCATAAAACCAATCCACAAGATACTAAAAACAAAAGGTACAAACATAAAAAATTCTCTTCTTGACAAATCACTAAAAGCGGATAAATAATACGGTTTTGCTAGTCCATAAATGATACGGTTACACAACCAAAGAGCATAAGCAGCACCAAGTACCATTCCAGTCGCCGCCATTACAGCCACGAAAGTATTATTTTGAAAAGCTCCTAATAACACTAAAAATTCACCAACAAAACTACTAGTTCCGGGTAAAGAAATATTTGCCATGGTAAAAAAAATAAACATAATAGCAAACAACGGCATAGTTCGTCCACAACCAGCATAATAACGTAAAAGTCGAGTTTTATGGCGATCATATAAAACACCTACACATAAAAAAAGAGCTGGTGATACTAAACCATGACTCAACATTAGTAATAAACTTCCTTCAATACCTTGTGCGTTTAAACTAAATAACCCAATTGTAACAAAATTCATATGCGCTACTGACGAGTAAGCAATTATTTTTTTTAAATCTACTTGGCGGAGAGTCGTTAAAGATGTGTATATTATAGCAATCACACTCATTGTATAAATCAATGGTGTAAAGTAAATACAAGCATAAGGAAACAATGGAATAGAAAAGCGTAAAAATCCATAAGTTCCTAGTTTTAGTAAAATACCTGCCAATATAACTGACCCTGCTGTTGGTGCTTCAACATGCGCTTCTGGCAACCAAATATGAACAGGAACCATAGGAACTTTTACTGCAAAACTAGCAAAAAATGCTAACCATAATAGTATTTGTCGACTTTCACTAAATTCAGTGGTATATAAAATTTGTAAGTCTGTAGTTCCGGTTTGAAAATAAATTAACAAAATGGCTAGTAACATCAAAACAGAACCAAAAAGAGTATATAGAAAAAATTGATAGGCGGCTCTTATTTTTCTTTCCCTGGAACCCCATACACCAATAATGATAAACATGGGAATTAAAACACTTTCAAAAAAAACGTAGAAAAGTAAAAGATCAAGTACACTAAAAACTGAAATCATTAAGCTTTCAAGTACTAAAAAGGCAATACAATACTCTTTCACAGCTGTTGTAATACTTGTCCAACCTACCAGTATGCAAACAGGTACTAAAAACGTAGTTAAAATTACAAAAAACAGAGAAATACCATCTAGACCTATAACAAAATTTAAAGTAGAATAATCTGATTGGTAAAAGGAATAAGTTGTATGTTTAACTAAAGCAAAACTTTCTAAAAATTGAAATTTAGCTGTCGAATTATCAAATTCAATCCAAAGTAAGAGAGAAAGAAGAAAAGTTATTATGGAAATATTTAAAGCAACACTTCGGATTAATCTGTAATTCCAGTTAGGAATAAAAAGCAAAATAAGTGACCCTATCAAGGGCAATAATAAAACTATTAAAAGTAATGACATATATGTTTTCTTAATTGTATATTTAAAGTGTCCACTTTAGCATTGTTAAAGTTATATTTTGTACTAGTACCCTACTCTGTTGGTGATACTCAATGTATGTGTAAGACAAACTTTATTTGTTTTAGAGATATGGTAACAACAGAAAGTGCTTGTTTTTTTTTACTGCCCTAAGATGTTTACAAGTAAACATCTAACTTTGCCGGTCACGGCAAGGGCGCAATTTAACAATTTTGGGTAGCTTTTTAAGGGTCGTAAACTCTTAAGGAACCGTTGCCTGGTTGCCCAAATTTAACAACAAAGCTGTTAAATTGACCCTTGCTTAGATGTTTACTTGTAAACATTTTAATTTGGTTTAAATGTTTTACGCTTAAGCTCTTGGTAAAAACCAACAGGCAACACCTAATCAGTAAAAACCAAGGGGTCCTTACCTTACCCCTTCGGGGTGGGGCAGGGTTAGATGTTTACTTGTAAACATCTTAGGGCAACGGGTAAGCAATAACAAAGTTGTTAAATTTATCCTTGCCGTAACCGGCAGGGTTAGATGTTTACTTGTAAACATCTTAGGACAATGATAAGGTATTTATAAATAAATATTTAACCCTTGCCGTTGCCGTTGCAGGGTTAGATGTTTACTTGTAAACATCTTAGGGCAACGGTAAAACATTTAGAGAAGGCCTACAGGTTTTCCGCGAAGCGTAAAACTTTATGCTTTACGCGAAGCGTAAAACATTTAGAAAAGTCTGCTTTATGCTTTGCACAAGCTTTACACTTAATATTAACAAACGCAGTTTGTTAAGCAGTGAAATTTTCTTAAAGTTATACAACGACTATTCTATGAGCAAAATTTTGTTTAAAATCAAAAATAAATATTTACAATTAAAAGCATTATTTTTTTAATAAATTTTAATTAAGTACTGTATTAGCTAAAAACCTAGTTTAGCCGTTGTCTAAATTTAACAATTACGTTGTTAAATCAAGTTTTACCCTACGGGTAAACCCTTATCGGACACGGTAAGGATCAAAACTAAGAATTTGATTTAAGTGGCACTTTTAAAATTGTTTCAAATTTACCTTGCTTTTTTTTTGCCACTTACATCCATGCACAACAATAAGTAAAGCAAATCAAAATATGTAAATGCCTATTCTGCTTTTTTCTATTTTTTTTTTAACTTAAATTTTTTATTGAGTAATAGTGGACTCGAACCACTAACCTACTCCTTGTAAGGGAGCCGCTCTACCAATTGAGCTAATCACCCATTTTTTATAGTAACATTGCCTTTTGGTATTTACGCTAAATAAACGTAGCTTGTTTAAATTAAGTTTTTACGGCATTGCTTTTCATGATTAAAGATAGGGCTTCATTAAAAAAATAAAAGCTTGCAGTCGTGTTGTCCTAAGATGTTTACAACTAAACATCTAACTCTGCCGGTTACGGCAAGGGTAAATTTAGCAACTTTGCCATTGCTTACCCGTTGCCCTAAGATGTTTACAAGTAAACATCTAACCCTGCTCCACCCCCCGAAGGGGTGGGATAAAAACCAAGAGTTTAAGCGTAAAACATTTAGACCAAAGTAAGATGTTTACAAGTAAACATCTAAGCAAGGGTTAAAAATAAAACATTTAGGAAAAACCTACCAGACACGGTCAGGACAAAATTGACAAACAAAATTTGTTAAGTAAAATCTTCAAGCTAATATGTTTTGGGCTGTTGTTTGAACAGAATATATTTAAATTTCGAAACCTTAAAAGTACATAAGTGCAGCTCTTAAGCTTTTTTCCTTTAAAACTTAGGTCATTGTTTGTTGAGCATTGTTAATGACGCATCATAGATATAAAGATCGGATAAGGGAGGATTCGAACCCCCGGTATCTTTTAAGAATACGCCGGTTTTCAAAACCGGTACCTTAAACCACTCAGACACTTATCCTTTTTTGTAGCAAAAGTAGTTTCTGCATAAATTTTTTAAATTTTACCTTAATTTAGTTTTATTCGAATTAATAGACTGTAGCTTAGTTTGAATTTAAACAGCGCACACCCTAAGCAAACTATGACCGTTTACATTAGGTTTTTTAATTTAGATGTTTATTTATAAATATTTTATCGACTAGGGCTTTAAACACTTAATGCAAACAAATTATCTTTGTTTAGCTTTTGCCAAATTTAACAACCTGGGAGCAGCTGCACGAAATTGTTAAATTTGCCCTAAATGAACCTGGTTTATTTACATTAGGTTTTAAGGGAAAATTAAGTTAAATATCTATTTATAAATATCTTACCATTGTGTAAATTTAACAACCTGGAAGCCCTAGAATCCCAGGCCCCTTGGCTTAGGGCTTTATTTCTAATTACTGATTACTTTAAATGTTTTACGCTTAAACTCTTGGTTTTTACTGATTAGCCGATAGGCAAAACTTTATGTTTTACGCTTCGCGTAAAGCATTTAGACCAAGGGGTCCTTACCTTACCCCTTCGGGGTGGGGCAGGGTTAGATGTTTACTTGTAAACATCTTAATAAAACATAAAGTTTTATGCGAAGCGTAAAACTTACGAGGAAACCTTTATTTAACAACTTACTAGCCATGCTAGTAAGCAATGGCAAAGTTGTTAAATTTAGGCAACGGGCAAGGGTTGAAGATAAAACATAAAGTTTTACGTTTCGCGTAAAACCCGCAGGGAAAATTTAACAACGAAGTTGTTAAATTTAAACCTAATTTGAACAAACAAAGTTTATTTTAAACAAGATAGGCAACACAATGGACCAACGAAAACAGTTAATAAACAAGTTTTAATTATTTTTGTTTATATTCATTTCAATGTGCTATATGAAAAGCAGAAAAAGGGATTTGAACCCTCGACCCCTACTATGGCAAAGTAGTGCTCTACCACTGAGCTATTTCTGCTTTCTTTCCCAAAACAACGCTTATAAACGTAGTAAATTTTTTAATATTGTTTGTGTTGCAGCCCTTACTATTTGGTAGACAAATAAACTGCTTATTCGTCTACCAAACAGTAAAAACTAGTTAGTAACAACAAAATAGAGAACTTTGTTTTATGCTGTACATAAATGTCAAAAATAAAAATAAAACAGTTGAAAAAAACTTGTGACAAATAGTAACAAACAGCTCAATACTAAAATTTTTCTCTATTTTTTTACCTTTCGTGTCGCCGCAACAATGAATTTGTCCAGTCGTTGTCATACGGTACATGGTCAGAATTAAAGTTTTAATTTTTATACAAGACCTTTATGTGTTTGCTTTTTGATGTTATATTAATGAAATAAGCACCAAAAAGCAAATATTAACAAATACATATACAATAATTTTAAACTAAAATTGTTTTAAAATTTAGTGCATTATACGTGACGAATGAGGGAAACACTTTAAGCGAAACTTACCTGCCTTAATTAGGGCAATCTAGGTCTTAGTTGGTATAAACACCGTAGCTTCACTTTAATTTAAACATTCGCAGAAGATTTTCTTTCTCCGTTTTTTAACAATATACAACCCTTAAACAAACGTTGTTTAAATTCAAACTTTATATTATTTTTGTTACAGTAGTATTTAGCAAGCTAAGACTCGCAAGACCTCATCTAAAAGGTAATAGGTTGTTTAAACTAGGTTTTGCCGCCCTTGTTTCTACGGCTGTTGTCTAAATTTAACAACTTTGCCATTGCTTACTTGTTGCCCTGTCCCTATTTTTTGGCTTAGGGCTTTATTTATAATTACTGATTAGTCTAAATGTTTTACGCTTAAACTCTTGGTTTTTACTGATTAGCCGTTGCTAAATTTAACAACGTAGTTGTTAAATCAAGTTTTACCCTACGGGTAAAACCTCTTGGTTTTTACCAACAGGTAAGGCTTTGCCGACAGGCAAAACTTTATGTTTTACGCTTCGCGTAAAGCATTTAGACTAATGAGCAACGGCCTAAAAACGTAAAGCATAAAGTTTTGCCTATCGGCAAAGCCTTACCGCTTGGCTTAGGGCTTTATAAATAAAGCTCTAAGCCAAGCGGTAAAAAACGGTTTAAGATGGTTTACAAGTAAACATCTAAGCAAAGGTTAAACATAAAACATAAAGTTTTGCGCTTTGCATAAAAACTTCCCCCTTGGTAAAAACCAAGGGTAAAAAACAAAGGGACAAGGACCAAGGCGAAGGGACAAGGGGGCCTATTGGGTTAGATATTTATAAATAAATATCTTACACACCAGTTTTTACCCCCTGGTTTATCCAAAGGGGCAACAGCTAATAAGTAAAAATCAAGCAACAACGATCAATCAAGAAAATTTTATTTAAAAACTTTGTTATTAAATTTACCCTTGCCGTAACCGGCAAGGCAACGGCGCAATGTTTTCTTAAGGGTTGACCCTTAAGGGGCTGAGCTCCTAATAAGTCGTAGACTGTTTATGAAGCTGTTAAATTGAGCCTTTATCGTTTCGTTGGCTTTTAACCAACGGTCAAAAGCTAAACAAACTATGACTTTTTACATTAGATCTTTGCTAAGGATTAAGGGGCCTGTTGGCCCCTTGCCCTACCCCTTCGGGGTTGGGTAAGATATTTATAAATAAATGTCTAACCCAGCTTTTCTTAAACAACCTATGACGCCTTATATTAAACTTAAGCAACAGTGAAAATCTTTCATACAATGCAAAGTTTTGGCTTCCCAGATTTATATTTAATTTAAAAATTAATGAAGATTAATAGCGTCATTTAAATATATACATGTCAAAATGGTGAAAACATATGCTTGCAAACACGCAACACCAATTTCAAGACCAGTTAAAGCGAAAACTACTGCAAAAGGTACTACTGAAGCAACTGCTAAAACACCGCCGACAGAAAGCATAGTCCATGCAAATCCACTTAAAATTTTAACTAAAGTATGACCAGCCATCATGTTAGCAAATAAACGCACTCCTAAGCTAACAGCACGAAAGCAGTAAGAAACTAATTCTAATACTACTAATAAAGGAGCTAACGCTAATGGAGCTCCTTTTGGCAAAAGAAAACTAAAAAAATGTAATCCATGTGTTTGAAATCCGACAAGAGTAATTCCTATAAAAAGAGATAAAGAAAGGCCAAAAGTAACTACAAAATGGCTAGTCGCCGTAAAACTATAGGGAATCATACCTATTAAGTTAGTGAATAATAAAAAAACAAAAGTTGTAAAAATTAGAGGGAAATATTTTCTGCCTTTAGCTCCTATTTGTTCATCAACTAAACTAACTACAAACTCATAAATCATTTCTACAATAGATTGCCATCTAGAAGGCACTAAATAACCTCCATTTTGAGTAACAAGATAAAATAGTAGAAAAACTAAACCGGTTGTTAGCATGAGATAAAATGATGAATTAGTAAAAGATAAATAAATATTACCGATATGAAAAGGTATATAACTTACAATAGAAAATTGTTCTAAGGGTGTGAAAATCATAAAGTCGTGTTTTTATAAATTTTTTAACTAAAAGTAACACAAAGTGTAAAATGCGAAGTGTCGCATTTTGGTTTTTGCCACACGGAAAAAACTTATTATCATTGCCTTATCGCATAAATTTATTGGTTGTTAAATAAAGTTTTGCTTTTTTCATTTAACAACCAATGAATTTAACAAATCTTAAGCAAAAGTAGTTCACTTACATTAAGTCTCATTGGCCTTTAACCAACGACTCCCTCGGTAAGGACCAAGGGGGAAGGTTTTACGCTTTGCGTAAAACCTTATGTTTTATGTTTAGCCCTTGCTTAGATGTTTACTTGTAAACATCTAGGCAAGGGTAGCGTGGCTGATAAGTTGTTAAATAAAGTGCTTTCTGTAGGGGAAAACCTACCGCCAACAGCAAAAAGCCAAGGGGCCTAGATGTTTAGTCCTCTGGGGCGGAATAAGGCTTTGCCAATAGGTTTTACGCGAAGCGTAAAAACCTGTCGGCAAAGCCTTACCTCTTGGCTTAGGCCTTTATTTATAAAGCCCTTACTGATTAGTCCTTACCTCTTGGTGAAAACCAAGAGGCAACGGCTAATCAGTAAAAACCAACAGGCAACGGCTAATCAGTAAAAACCAACAGGCAACGGCTAATCAGTAAAAACCAACAGGCAACGGCTAATCAGTAAAAACCAACAGGCAACGGCTAATCAGTAAAAACCAAGGGGTCCTTACCTTACCCCTTCGGGGTGGGGCAGGGTTAGATGTTTACTTGTAAACATCTTAGGGCAACGGTAAAACATTTAGACTAATCAGGAAGAGATTTATAAAGAAATACCTGAACCCTACCGGGAAAGCCTATCAGTGCTTACAAATAAACATTTAAATAACACTTTAGAAGCTTTGGGCTTTTAAAACTTGAACAAGCTTTGAGTTTTTTAAAGAAACGGTAAGCAAATTAGTATGTTTATAGCTAACGACCGCCAATGAAACAAGTATGCATCTCACTTTTTGAAAATCTCAATTTAGAGTTTGCATCCGTAGCTACTGTATTTGTGGTCAGCTTATACGATTGAGAAAGGTAGGATTCGAACCTACGTAGAAGAAACTTCAACAGATTTACAGTCTGTCGCCTTTAACCACTCAGCCACTTTCTCTTTTAGTTTTATGACAAAATTAAAATTTTAAATTTAGTATATCTTTTTTTTACTTTTAATTTCGTGTGTTTATTTCTAACTAAAATAGTAAAATAAACAGTTGCCCTCATTTAGATGTTTACTTGTAAACATATTGGCTTGCTTACCATTTCTGTAAGAAAATCAAAGTTTATTCAAGTTTTATAAGCCTAAAGCTTATAAAATCTTACTTAGATGTTTACAAGTAAACATATAAGTTTTGGCTTAGGTATTTATGGATAAATATTTTGCAACAGGCAAAGAAAATAAATGTAAAGTGTGTGCAAGCACACACTCAGATTTCTGAGCTTTTTTCAAGGTCTTTTTTTTAGCTTCCCACAAGCTACGGTTAATGTAAAAAATTGGTAAATTTTAAACCACGTTTTTATTTAAACAATTATATTTTTTATTATAAAAAACATAATAAATTTTTTGCATTCCTTCATAATATAAAATGTTTTTGTTGCAAAAGTTCTCAGATAAAACCGTTGCCTGGTTGGGTCAGATATTTATATATAAATATCTGACCCAACCAAGGCTCTTGGTAGGCAAGCTATGCTTATCAACTTTGCTGTTTAAAGATGAACGCTCATTAGTTGTTACCGCTTGGTGCTGACTGATTAGTCGTCGCCCCTTGCACTCATTAGCCGTTGACTCTTGGTTTAGCCACTGCTAATCAGCAAAAACCAAAGGGTAAAGTTTTACGCTTCGCGTAAAATTTTATGTTTTACTAAGATGTTTACAAGTAAACATCTAACCCTGCCCACCCCGAAGGGGTAAGGTAAGGACCCCTTGGTTTTTACTGATTAGCCGTTGCTAAATTTAACAACGTAGTTGTTAAATCAAGTTTTACCCTACGGGTAAAACCTCTTGGTTTTTACCAACAGATAAGGCTTTGCCGATAGGCAAAACTTTATGTTTTACGCTTCGCGTAAAGCATTTAGACCGGTTTAAGATGTTTAAAAGTAAACATCTAAGTAAGGGTTAAAAATAAAACATTTAGACCAATGAGTAACGGCTTTATAAATAAATATCTAAGCCTACGCACAAAGTTTAATAAACTAAAATGTTTACAAGTAAACATCTAGATAAGATTTTATAAACTTTAGGCTTAGAAAACTTGAACAAACTTTGATTTTTTACAAAAATGGTAAGTAAACACAGTCAGAACAACAGTAAAACTGTTTTTCTGTTATTTTATTATATAGAGCAAATAAAATGATTATATCCAACTAATAAACTTATGTAAAATTTATATTAGATTAAAAATAAATATTATTAATAAAAAACGTTTTAATTTTTTTTATAATATCGTGTATCAATTGCCCTTACCTTTTTATTAAAATAAACAGAGTGTTTTTATACGAAAAACAGTTTTAGGAAAAACTAACAACCGTAAAAAAAGACATTTAATGTACACTAGTTATTATAATTAAATAAAAGCAAAAGTAAAATTTTTTTGCTCTTATATAAATTTTAATTTATTCGGTATTCCGGGGGCATGTAACTCAGTTGGTTAAGAGTATACGCCTGATAAGCGTAAAGTCAGGGGTTCAAGTCCCTTCATGCCCATTTTGCAAAGTTACGCTTTTAACGTAATTAAGCATTTTATTGCTTTTTAATGAGTTAAACAATTACTGCGCTCTTATTTTATTGTGTTGCTTAGTTGTTGCTTGTCGGAATTTACTATAAACAGAACTAATTTGTTTACATTAAGTTTTTTGGCTATTACTCATTAGTTCTTATGCCTTGGTTTTTACCTAGCGGCAACGGTTAAATAGTAAAAACCAAAGGATGGTCAAGTTTTGTTTGTCTACGAAGCATTAAAAAATGAATTAAAAAATAAAATTTTTAATAAAATTGCACCAACTTTAAATAAGCGTAGTTTGTTTAAATTAGGTGTTTTCACCGTTGTCTAAAATTTAACAACGAAATTGTTAAATAAAGTTCTTCCCGTAGAATAAAAGCCTATCGCCGTTGTCCTAAGATGTTTACAAGTAAACATCTAACCCTGCCTCTTGGTGCTTACTCATTAGCCGTTGCCTCTTGGTCCTTACCAACAGGTAAGGACTAATGAGTAAGGGCTTTATAAATAAAGCCCTAAGC
>Ga0160427_10000845_pt1 | contig 18652 bp, 20 predicted proteins | sample SolpanmetagenomL_FD_108194 | JGI IMG/M metagenome (GOLD analysis project Ga0160427, IMG submission 108194) | Solar panel surface microbial communities from Lawrence Berkeley National Laboratory, California, USA - L | ecosystem: Engineered > Built environment > Solar panel > Unclassified ...
ACGCTAGTGGAGCCAAAGGCACACTGTCTACACGCCGCGCCTGGCTGGAGGGCGAGATGGGGATGCGGCTGGCTACCATCTGGACGGAGCCCAAGCTTGTTCGGATCCGGATAGCCGAGGGACTTCACGAACGAGACGAGGCCCCTTCGAGAGTCCGCAGGCATCTGGTGCTTCTCCCAGAGATGCTTGGACACCGTCTCGCCGCTTGGCTTCAGGGAGTATTTGCACTTGCAGCAGATGATCGTGCGTTCGAGTCTGTCTACGTGGAGACCAAGAGCAGTGAGCCGCCGCTCTAGATCATGTTCCGCCAGACCTTTCCAACCAGCAACTTGAGGCGAGAAGGCGGAGACAGGGTGGGCCATGCTTAGGAAGGAAGTAACGTTTTATCGACGGATCTCCAACACACTGGTTCACGACGCAGGGACAGACATCATAGAGGCTCGATGTATACCGAAGGAGAAGACGGTTTTCTGAAGGTGGTGGAGGAAGCAGTGGGAGGGAAGAGCTAGAGCTGAGGGCAGAAAGACGATGGGTTTCAAGACGTGACAGACGGGGACGCGACGCGTTACGGTAAGAGAGTTCTACAATGTCCGGCACATCTAACGTGTGAAGAGTAGGAGATACCGACCTACCGAAACGGGTAATACCTGATCGAGGAAGCTTGCAGTAGCATCAAAGGCGAGAAGTAGGAACCTCGCGGATTTTCCTACCGACGGTAAGGTCAGAAGGGAGCGGACACTGCACCGTCGAGATTTGAAGTGCAAAGCGACAAGAAATGGGTAGGGTAGAGAGTCGCGATGCGTTCCCGGATGTAGAGGGAAGGCGACGCACTACGAGGAGGCAACATGCGGAGAAGAGGTGGAGGAGCGGGAACGGAACGCGTTACGCGGATGCAACATGCGGGGTGGACGGGATAATGGGTGGGAAGGCGACGCGTTACGTCGCGGAATACTTGAGTAGGTGAGGTTATTATACTATTCAGGGAATCTAATAACATTCAACTAAGGTTGTTGCATCCTTCAATTACGTTAGCATCGAAGCAGAAAGCTTACAACTACAATACCCAGCCAAGCACAGCAAGGCCACAAACCCGTACTAAACCCAGCCTGCCTTATACCAGACGAAAGTCTAACGCCCCCACCAGCAGCGAGCGCAGTACTCATAGTGCCTACTCTAGCCGTCGTGGTACCACTCAGCGGTGAGGCAAAGTAGTTCGACAAGGGTGCCGCGTTAGTTCCTGTAACTGTCAAAATCGATATTGTCGTCGTTGTGGCTACTGCTGATTGTGTGGACGGAGCAGTCGACAAGAGCAACGGGATTGTGAACGAAGGAGTAGTCGGAAAGAGTAGCGGGGTCGTGAATGTAGGAGTGAGCGTTGCCAGTAATGGGGTTGTGAAAGAGAATTGGTTTAGTGATGAAAGGGAGGCGACCACCAGAGTAGATGTACTAGGCGTTGGGATCGGTACTAGTACGGAAGTTGTGCTTAGAATCAATAAGGTGGCAGTCGTTGTGCTCGGCAGCAGTGGTATTGTGATTGCAGGCGGTGTTGACCGAATGGTCGTGCTCGACGGTGTAGCTACAGGAGTGAGCAGTAATGGTGATGTTGACGGACGCGCAGACGTGACAACCGCAGTTGTAGAACTCTGGCAGCTTATGGCATTCGAATAGGTGAAGCTGTTGAAACTTGAGGTCAAACTCCACGAGAAAAGATCGGAAGCCGTGTATATGATTGTTGCTGGCAGATATGCTGTCTCAGTGTAGTCGACAATGCGCATGCCAAACACGTCAACGTGGTAGTGTATACACCGCCTGTTTAATGATTAGCTCAGTATCAAATGATAGAGGCATTGGTTCGGGCTTTCCTTACGCGGTGAATATGTTGTATTGAGTTTTTGTGAATATTGTCAGGACGCCATTTGACATGTAAGACGAGAAACATTGCGGATCGACACAGCAGATACCCTTCGTGGCATCCGTACTGTCATAGCAGTGATTGCCTGAATAGCAGTATCCGCCGTATAAGCAGCAGACGGCGCTGTTAGGGATACAGCCATCTTCGCAAACTTTGTAGCCAGGGTTGCAGCCAAAGGCGCGCGGTCGTAGAGCGCTGTCAAACGATAGTATCGCAGGACGTGACATAGTTATAGCCAGTTGAGGACCTTGCGTTATCGAAAGAGGCGCTAGGTCAATTGCCTGTACGGCCGTCATGGCGAGAAGGAGGCATTTGAGTACGAAGCCTATTAACCGCATTGTGTTTGCGGATTAGAACACCAATACAAGTAATTATAGAGGAAACAGGAAAAGAAGTCGGGAGAGCTGACAGAAGTAGTCTCGAGATCGCAGAAGTAGGCAGATATAGTCTCGAGCTCTTTCGACTCGAGAAATACCGGCTACTAGAAGTGAAGCTAGTAACGGCAGCCTTGCCCTCATTCGATATGTCACTGTGACAGCCAAGCAGCCAAGTCAGCAGACTACTGCTCGTTCACGTTTAAAGATCATCAATTGGTCTATACTACTGCTAGTCCTCATTAGGGACAAGACATATTTTACAGGCCACTTCTAGTCCTATAGACTCGATTTCCCACAGCATGAAGGAGTGTCGTCAAATTATTGTCAAGTCTTGTTAAGCAGGAAGATCGCTAACTGTAGATCTTTGTCGCACGATGGCATAATCAAGGTAGATCGAGCTGTCCTTATCTTCTTGTTGCGATTAAGCCAACAGTATCAGGTATCATCCCAATGCCAGTGCCGTACAGACCAAATCATTCTCCTAGAACCTAGATGTTAACCCTTCGTAACGAAGAGACGTGAAACTGTAAACAAGTAATCACCAAAGTTAAGATCACAGGCTTTCGCCAAGGCAGCCTCGACTTCCGCTTCAAACTTCGATAGTCTAGTGTACAACTTTATTCCAAGTCGACCGCTAGTAAAGAATGCCTCAAGAAACGTCCCGGAAGGGTTAGGTGACCGTATCGAAAGCTTTCTAATTACTGATAATGCTGCCACAAAGCACCGTTTCAGATTCATCATCAAGCAGTTCCCGTTAAAGTAGGCCGATATCTTCACACGTTGTTTCACCGGAGATTTTTAAAGGTCTTCCGCCATAACGCGTCGTGTCTCATTCACCTCTATGAATGCGTTACGTATTTCCACCCAATTCTCTTCTTACAACTTTCTTGCACCTAGAAAGCCGTCCGTCCCTGTTATTTCAGATCATACCTTCGTCTCTTTACACTTTTATCTCGTTCAACCATTCTATCACAAACCTAAGATCGAAGCATAAATGCGATGTCCTTTCTAAAACATGGTCCACCGTATCCCTGTCCGACATTGTCAAGTTTCTAGTTGGAAAGTCTTTGCAGTGGATGATCTGGACCGACGGCTCATTGCTCTCGGCCTTTATGTACACAGACTTGAACGTACTATCATCTGCTGCCAGTGCCAATACTCTCTCAAGCCAGTCGGCGAGCCGGTGTCTAAGACACGAACACGTTTTGATTGTGAAACAAATTCAGTCTAAGGGACGGTGGTGCGAGTCATGGTCTCAGCTCCTAGTAAAAGCAAACAAATCAAGTCCATTTGGTCGTGGGATAGTAGTTAGCAATTCATCATTCGTGACAATGAAAAGAAGATCGGAAGAAGCAAAGTACTCTACACCCGAACCAAGCTAGAAATATCTAACATGGCCTCTCCCATCCTATCCTCCCGCGCCATCACAATCATTACGACTCACCCTCAATAAGTCCCCTCATTGACCTCCCTCAAATCCCTTCTCACACTCCCTTTCCACTTCATCCGCCACCCACGTCTCATAATCCTCCAAGCTTCTCTGCACATGCACCTTGAACTTGATCACATCATTCAGAATGCGCTCAATCTCCGTATGCAGCTCTTCTCTCAAGCTGGCCGCTCGTAAAGTAAGTTGTTCATATGCGAGATTCGTGTTCATTTCACGCTGCTCGAGATGCTGTGATGTTTCGGTCATTTCAGTGCGCATGTCACGAAGGTCGCGCTCCAGCTTTTCGAGTTGGGATGCGGATGTTAGGGCTGAGGCGTTTGTGTTCTGTGATACGTTAGTGGATGTCGGTGCTGTTGTATACGGTGAGGGTGGTTGCGTACCTCTTTTGTCCTCTCGAACTCGGTTTCTGCTGCGCGGAGACGATGACTTAGAGCTTCGACGTCTTGTTGCCGCTCCTCCATGACATCTTTGACTTGATCCAGCAGTTCCTTCTTCTTCATATCCTCGTCCATGGCAGCATTTTTCCTTTCGCTAAGTATCTTACGAAGGGTGACAATGCCGTTCTTGACGTGACTCTTGATGTCAAAATTGAGTAGATGCTGTGATGGACATCTTGATGTACGGTCTGCCAGCAACCGATCAAGCTCAAGACTCTCCAACCTCTTCGTCCGTGAAGCTCGAAAATTGGACGCCTCATTTACGTTGAGATGGAGCTCGAAATCTTGTCCACCTGCGAGCTCAGTCGATGCGGGGATGATGCCGATCTGATATCCAGTAGAATTGTACTCTTGTACTGCACGTTCGAGCACTTCCAGTTTCCGTGATGCTGATGCTTCGTTCTTGGATAGCTTTGAGCGAGACTCTGCCAGGCGTTGTGAGGCGTACTCAAAACCAGTCTTGAGACGCTCACTCTCAGTGTTTATGCGGTCGATTTCTTGCATTGCAATGCCCTGCTTCTCAACTGCTACCTGCAGCTCTAATCGCTCTTGTTCCGCCTCTAGTAGCTGGGTTTTGACTTGTTCCATATGACTCAGTAGCACTGCTTGCTTTGCAGCTCTGGCTTCCAACTTCTTCGTTATCGTTTCCTCATAGGTCTCAAACTTGACACGATCACCTTCCAGGATCTTGATTTGCTCGTCCAACTTCTCTGCTCTGTGACTTCGTTTCTCCAGCTCATCGATCTGATCTTGTAGCGCTCGCTGTTCGGCTTCGAGCAGCTTGACTTGTTCGATGTACTTCGAGTTTGCTTCGTCCATTTTTGCTACCATAGAATCAATATGAGGTTTCAGGAGCTCTTCCACTGCTTCATCTTGATCGTCATCCATTGACATCCAAGTCCGATAAGCATCACTCATGAACTCGAACCTGACGCGATCTTGATACACCTCAAAGCCAGCCTCCACACAAGCATCATCATAAGTTCCGATATCAAATCGCTCCATCTGCTTCGCCAGTTGCATTAACCAGTGAAGCATGCCCAGAAAGGTCGACCAAGAATTCTGTCCGCCTACTGCTGAAAGCTGTGACTTTGTGATGCTCTTCTCGTAAGGATATCTCAGCTGCTTGAGCAAAGGCGGGACTTCAGCATCTATACTCTTCATAAACTTGTAGCCAGGATCTAATCTGTTATACAACCACTGGAAAATGTAATTGAAGTCTTTTTGTGTCGGTGAAGTCATCGTCTTGTTTGTCAGAGCATAGTTCATCTCCTTTTCGAACGCGTTTTGTGACATGTAATCCATCAATTCTTGCTCGACTGTGGCCTGATATGCTCGGTCTTTCAATGGTCGTGGATCCTTTGGTACTCCAGCAGGAATTGGTGCTTGTGCAAAGAAGCTCCGATTTGCGACTTGTCCTCCAGTCATTGATTGCCGCGCGCTCAAGACACTGCTCCGCCTGTTCAAACTTTGCAACCCTTGTGGACCTTGCGAAAATTGTAGTATTGGCGCTGGTGTTGCGCTGGACATGGTCATGCTTTTCCTCCCACCAGTGCTACTGAACATGTTCGCTGTTGATGTGCGCTGGACTGTAGAGAATGGCATTTCCGCAAGATTCGTGCGGGAAGAAGAGTGCGCAAAGACTGGTTGCGCTGGTCGGGCAGGCGCAAGAGACACTCTTGAGGAAGCATGTATCGCCGTGAATGTTGCTTGCGCATTTTGTGACGACGAGTTTGTTCTTTTTATGGCGGATGCTGGCATGGGAATCGCGGATACATTGTGATTGATTGCGCCGAGTGTCTGAAGGTTTGCATTCAGCGCTCCAGTGCTTAAGGATATGCTTAAGGATGATGAACGCGGCGGCTCAGGCGCATTGTGTTTGACTTACCTCGCGTGGTCTGCGCACACTGAAGAGACCTGTTTCTTGAGACATGTTGGTTGACGAATATGTTGCAGTGACAGTGTCGAGATGTGAGCGCGTGCCAAAGACGGAATTCAGATGTTTCTCCGATGTTTAGATCAGATCGCCCGCATGACAACAAGAAGACCCTTTTTCCAAAAGCTTATCTTCACGTGATCAAACTCTTCTATGCGAGCAGAAGGCGTGGAAGGGCAACTATTTGTGTATTGTTATTTCACCTTGCGGCCGATTTGGCGTGAGGCGAGTCTCTCAAGAGGATGGAAACACCATAGGCCAGTAATACCCATAGGCCCGTAATCTCAAATATTTATCAACTCACATCGTCTTCGAGACAGAAGCCTGCTCACCCCACTGTATTCGATCATCAACCTTTGGCTACGCTTCCGCCTTCTTTGCAGCTGGCGATTGCCATTCGGGTGTCCCCCCTTACGTCCATAATACGCATGCGAAGGACAAGGGATGGCAGCGCCCAACCTGCTCCCTGGACCCGTTCCAAGATCGCTCCTCTTGACTGCGGCAGACTTCTGTGCTTCATATTCGTACTTTTACCAGCTGTTTCATCACCATGCTTTAGTCCCTGCATTCCAGCTGCCACACCAACACTTCCATCAACATCAAACATATTCGTCCCATTCACATTGTCGTATTGCCTTGCCATCAGCACCTGAAGTAGGAGTGCCAGTACCCAACCGATTCATTACCAACTTCTTCAATATCTGCAAGTCCGACCCCAAATCCTTCAATACACTTTCCCTACTTGCCTCAACAGCCTTGATACTCCTATTAACCACCCCTTGCAAGCCTCTCACATCCTCCGCCAGCTTCTATTATTACCGTCCCACCTTCGTCCAGCATCTCTCATATCTCGTAACGTCCCCCCTGTCTCCGCCAATGCGGTGTCAAGTCCTTATTGGCGGGTTGTTTCCGAAGCACGCAGGGCGGCGGTGTCGGACGAGAGCTGATCGATGAAGCTGAGGCGCGGGCGAAGGCGGTTTCGGATGCGGCTTCGTTTTGTTCGAGCTGGGGTGGGGTTGAAGTGGCGATTATTGGGACGAGGTAGTGCTGGAGGGGTTAGTGAGTGAAGAACTTGAAAAGTGTTGAGACATACTTGTACGAGGGTGTAGAGGCCGTAGGAAAAGCTGGCTGTTACTGTCGTCATCAGGAAGTAGTCGCGCCAGTCACGCCGTGGTAGTCTTGGTATATTCTTAGCAGGTCGATCGCAGCATATTTATCTGATAGCGTACTCTTGCGACGGCGGTTCCCAGTGTCCAATCTGATATTGAATGTAACCATATTGTTGAGGTTGTTTTCGTAATGATACTGGAGGAGTTACGTAGGATATTTGTGATGGTGCTGGTTGTGCTCTAGCTCTTGCTAATGATGTAGCGAATTCAAGTTGTGTGCGATTCTTGAATTGAAGGTAGGAGATGCGTTTATCGATAGGTGCATTGGCTACGCTGGGATCTTGTAGAACTGGAAAAGATAGAAGGTCAACGATATGCCGTGCTGTATTGAAGGTGCTAACATACAGGTAATTTGATGGAAGGTGGCATGGCAGCACGTAATAGGCTACTAAAGAACCTACTGCAGATACTACGAGGTCCTCCCTGAGTGTCATCGCAACAGAAGTGTGGTAGTGAGGATTAAGGACGACGGTGATAGAAAGTGAGGACAACAACGCATGTGTCTTGAAAGAAATGCCGAGGCTGTTTCATATGTATACTCCTCTCATCTGCTCATGTATAATATCTGTATAATCTACAGCCCTAGCAAAGCGATCACCTAAGCCCACAGAAGACAAGGCCGCACTCGACCTGCTCATTCCATTGGCCCGTCATGCCACATTGATCCTCATAGTATAAGCAGTCTTCTTAACCTCCTCAGTTGAACTTCACTTCGAGCAGACCGTGGCTGATATCAACCACTAACTCAGCAGTGTATTGAGACTCGTAGTCGCAGACGGCTCCTTCTTATCTTTGTCGTCTTCAACTTTGGCCATCTTCTTGTCCACAGCTTTGTCGACCACCTTGCCGACCACCTCGTCCGTTGCCTTTGTGTCGTCTGACTTCCCATGCGACTAGCCTGCGACCTAGCCGCGAGTTGCGCTTGAGTTAGACATGAGAAACCCCGCTACCCGTAAGTCTATCGCATCTGAATTACTTGAGATAGAGCGGTGGCTAGAGGGCGCCTCGCCTAGCCCTAGGCTGCTAACAATGTCCGAATGTCCCTTACGCCGACCCGATCTCGCACCTGAGTTTGGGTTGACACCTCTGCTACTCGTGGGGGACTTCTTACGGACTCCCCATCGGTTGGCTTGCCTATCGCATGCCTAGTCGGTGAGAGGAGCCGCTGAGGAACCGACGAGTACGTGCTACCCTATGTCACAGTCGCAGGCTGTATGATATAAGGTAGCACCCGCCTCGCATGAGATAGTCCTGCAAGGATTAGTCTCATTGCACTCTACACAAGGCACATTGACCAACGAGTCATAGATACTTTCTTTTCTACTCTTTGTGTATTAGTGACTACTCCTCCTAGTACCACGTCCCCATACGCTATCCCTAACAGTTCTAATCCTTCTTCCATTATCATGGGAACTCGGAACACTAGGAATTATCCTATCACTCAGGACGACGCTCCTGAGCCACCCTTATCTTCGACAAATCGAGAACCTCTTGGACCTGGAACTCTACCAAGAGGATCTCTACATGATACCTCTTCCACTGCTTATAACACACCTGGATCTACTGACAGTCCCACCTTCAACCTGGGAACTGACCTCTTCTGGGAGTGCGTTGGCCTGTAAGAGATCTAGAGGCTCTAAGATAGCAAACTTGTAATAGTCAAATAAATATACATATATGAGAACTCTATAAGCCTTAGAGATTCACCACTTTGTAAATACATAACTAGCATGATTTTCTTAAGCAAATTAATCTCTACCCTGAGATAGTTAAACATGATTTATATTCTAATGCTTAGTTGACATTAGACCGTGTATGAGTTATAAGAAGATAGTTCAACATATATAGTGCTAAGGTAATTGGCGTTATTCTTTATAAATACATACTGTTATGCTATATTTAAAAGATTAATACATAACACCTTGTAGTTAAATAACAAGTCAGAGACTATATATCAGCCGGGTGGAAGAATCGACTGTAAACTAATAACACGACACTTAAGCTGTCTAAATTATTCTATTATTGTCTTTCTCTTATTCTATGCAATCGTCTGTGAATTCTTGGCTCATTAGTCTTTAAAGTTTGGTCTCTTAGAGCGTGATATGGCTCAGCCATAAGCGCATACGCTTAAGAGCTCTCTTATAAGAGCCTAACAGCCAATGCATATAGAATCTTTAGAAGCTTAATTTAGCCTCTTTAGATTGCCTCTAGCTGCTCTTGCCTATAGTCTAATTATAGAATATGCGCAAAAGAGAGTAAGCTTAAAGAGGTATAAACATATGCTGTAGATTAGAGCAGACAGCTTCAGAGTGTAATATCTCAGTTTCTTAAATGCAGAGTCTGAAGATAAAGATGCTAATCTTTTACTAACTTAGATAAGCATAGTAGAACTAGAGTGGCTGTCTAGATATCCTTCTATATAGCAAAAGACATAGAGTTCTGCAGTTGTGTCTATTGTCACGGTCGGGCTACGGCAGACGGGGGATTGGTGTGGGGACGAGCGGATGGTATTCGGAAAGCTATCGCAGGTGGTCTATCTAGTACAGGTTCGGCTGTATTGACAGGAGGTAGCTCAAGGAGCCACGTTCAAAGCAGAATTAGAGATCAAGTGAGGTTCCCCTGCGGTAAAACCTCGGCAATCGGAACTATCCTCCGAGAGGCAGTACATGTCACGGTCGTCCCGTGACATCTATAAGTCTTTTCCTTCTAAGAGAAATTGCCAAAGTATAAAGCACCTATACAATTATAGAAATAATGGATGATCTTACTCTTCTTATTAAACTTCTCAGCTACTATAACGTTTTATACATATTACATGATATTTAATTTTAATTAAGGTTAATACAAATGCAGGTATTAATCTTTTTCATCTTTTTTTAATTTTATTAACTTTTAATTTTGTAGGAGTAGAATAACATATTATTAGCTTAGCTATAGGCAATGTCACATCTTTAGAGACATGTCTTTTAAGCTTACTATTATAATTCTCTATGCTATTCTATAGAAGCGCTGTATCTCTATTTGTTAAACAGATGTTGTCATTCTTATCATTACTACCCTTAGCCAACAGTAAGTCTTAGTCTCTATCTAAGCTATTGTTCTCTATAGAGCTTATATTCTTGTCTATAGAGATTCTACCGCCATCTATAAAGCTACTATTGTCTTCCATAGAGCTCTAGACATTATATATGTTAAGAATACACTAACTCTGTATATAACTTATAGAAGGCGTACCTCAAGCTTCTTAAAGAATATTAAATATGTAACTATTAAAATCATAAGCACGTCAATAGACCTTTGTTAAATCCGTGTATATTATTAAACAGCTTGTTAATTTAGTGACTAGTGTAAGAAGCATAATGTATCAAGTACATATGCATTGTTGATGCATAAAAAGTCAGACACCAGATGTAGTACAACTAAGCTTGATAGACTTCAAGAAAGGTCAAGAGGACTAAGCGCTGCTTATTTGCCATAGCCATTGTAGCTTTAGACGCAGCATATGTCTAGCGAATCACGGCTACTGCTGATCTTCTGTCGCAACTTAGTGCTTGAGATAAATATCTGTGCGTCACTCTGCTGCTTGCGTACCTTGTCTTTCTGTCGGTCGGCCGTCCCTAGGGGAGGAACGTGCACGGCTTCAGTATACGTTCCGTCGTAAGGTATTGTCCTCGGTACATCTATGTTGGGGGAAAGAGTCATTGCAAAGAAGTAGTGTAACACACTAGCGTCAAGGCATCACCTTCCACAAAGGTGTCAATAAGTCGGGTTCGAACCTGGTCTTGATTACTTCCACCGGGTCGGTGCCATTTTGGCCATTGGTGTTGTTAGCTTTCGAGTTTATATGTCTGCGAGTGCATATTTAGGATTGAATTTGTCCAGTGCTGAACGAAGAGTATTCGTCGCCGACAGTGAATCCGCCCACTGGAGCCAGTAGGTTCAAGTAAAGGAGTTCGGGTAAGCGGAGCTAGAGACGTTTCTTCAATCTCCAGCTCGCATTGCTATCACGCACCGCACTATCAGCAACGGAATCTTTGATCAGACTACAGCCGACCGTCGAAAGTGTCCTTATCAAGGATGGCCGATTGGTCATCCAAGCTTCTCCCAGGACGAAGCATTAATCAGCACCAACAACACCGTCAACCAGCTTCGGAATGGTTGCACGGGCATATTGCTTCTACGACTGCATCAGAACGATAAATACGATCAAAAGGACGAGTTGAAATCGCGTGAAGTCTGCTCGCATCAACACATTGCCTTTAGCCCACCAGCAGCGAGATCGACTCTAGTGAAGCCTGTGACATTATTACATCTACCCAAATGGCAACAACGTCGGCCGTCGGATGACACATTTGGGCTAAACTAAAGACCCCGATATAGACCACATGTTCAACACCGGTCTGTCCGCCGCTCACAGGCCCTATTCTGACCAATCTTGCACCTTCAGGCCTACAATTGACAGAAAAGTATCTCTTCGCCTACATTAACACTCGCGTCAAGCAGGTCTTGTACAAGAGGTTGATGAGCCCGCGTGGGAAAGAGCCGTTTCTCCCCCACGTTTACGAATGGGACTGCAATTACGAATGCTTGGGCGAAGAGCACCAACGCTGTGCCGTTGCGTTATAAGTTTTACTTGATCTTGAATCTTGCTGTTGAAGGCCGCAACAAGTATATTTAAGACGGTGATGCGATGAAGGCGTGGAGTTACAGCTCGACGATGACGAAGCTAAATTTCTGGAACGATAGCAAGAATTGGTCTGCAACGACTTGTGCCTGTAGCAGGTCCAATCTTTCGTCTTCTCCAACTTCTTTCCATGAAGGAACATCACTTGCGACTTGTGCGCTTTTGTTATGTCAAGCAATATCAAGCCGGTGTGATGGCTTCATTGCACACAGGTTCTTCTTCTTCTGTCTCAGCTGGAAGGGCCTTGGATCGAGTAGGTTCACGTGAGATGCCAGGTGTACTCGCACTTTGCAAGGCCCCTCCGAGCAGCCTTCTGCGCAATACAACATTGAATTCCCTTCTCTCCCCATCCTAGAAACGAAGCCACTTGCTCTGGTCGAGCATTGTCAGCTGTTCAAACACGTCACAAGTGGAAATTTGATTGACAGCGTCTGACTCGTTGATGCCTCGCCGTACAGTTATCAAATCGATAAGCTTATCAGAGTAGTGGAATGGTATGCTTGAAGAGCAGTAGGTGCAGCGTGCTCATCAAAGTTGAACAGTTCTAGATACCGACCAGCTTCATACGCACTCCACATCAAAATGATTGTGACGTTTTATGAACGACGTTCTCGGCAGTTCTTTCAGTTTCTCTTCGTGGTTGTCAATGTCCACTATGATGAGTACGATGGGCATGCCAAGTTTTCCTTATAAGGTACTCAGCGAGTCCTGCTAGAATATCTGCATGTTCCCAGGGGGCACGGCACGAATGCTGCTCGTAGTTAGGTTACCTTTTAGGCGTGGTGAGACTAAGATTAAGCTTCTGGTCTTGCGCCTGATCTCTTATGATTTGAGCTGCTGCACGTCATTGCCTGTTATTTTATCCATCGTGTTGACTTAACGAGGAACATCAAGACACGAAGCGCGACAGGCACCACTAGGATGACCGTCCTCTAATCTGCAATGACGGCTTCAAAAGTCCACGTCGTCGCCACCACAGTCGTCGTCCAAGATGCTATGATGTGCCAATTCTTCCAATCATCGTGCACATGCCCATTGTCAAAGGTGAATCGATGATAATAATGTCAAAGGTGAATCGATGTTAATAACGCTCAAAAGACTGCCAAGGATCTACAGTGCCCCTTTCGCCTTCTAACATCACGTCCTTCTGTGGAACATCCAGCACAATTCGCAACAATTTTGCTATTCTACCACAATTATTATTCCATGCGTCCGCATCATCGGCTCTTGCTCGCTGCTTTCTGTTTCCCCGTTGCGACTTTAGGACCAGCGCCTAGTCGCTTGAGACTGCAGACGATTGCGGTACGTGTAATTAGACTTTGTAGCCTGCTGGGGACTCGAGTACCTTGAGACGAGAAGCCTCATGTTTGATCTGCGACGTCTTCAAGCACTGGGTTGAACGGCGTCAATGTTGACTGTGCCCTCACTATCACGACTACTCTACTCAGCCACATAGCAGTCGCCTCTTACGAAGATCCGTGTTGCCTATGGCTCCATCTCTTCATGCTTCCACCGCAGTATTTTCTCCTGTTTCAGCGGTCTTCACTCCCACGTAGGCCGCAATGTCCACTTTCTTATCCTCACCAGGCTCAACACCTTCAGCACAAGCACTCACAACAACTTATGGTGAAGAGTAAAGTAGAGGATCATGAAAATATACATTGAATGAAGATGCGGATAAGAGTGCAGGATCCAAGCCAATGTCAGAGAACGGCTCAAGAACGAGAACAAGACACAAGTGTGACGGCAGTAGGAAATATTAGTCCTCTACCTATTCGTTACAAGCTTGGCTCTACAGTCGTCTCTAGGTCAAGACCACACATCGAAGACAACGGGATGTTGCTATATAGCCTCGATACTATGCAACAAGGTATCTGTCAAGCACTTCCTGGTCTGCCTCATTCGGAAGTGAATTGTGCAAATCTTAAAACACAAAAAGTCAAAGATCTAGAAGGTAAGGTCAAGAGCACGACGCGACCGGGAATGCTTTCCAGTCTGCTGCAGTATCCAGAAGAAGAGTGGCAGGTTCAGAAGGTGTTGGGTAACAGGCTGATATGAAAGGACCACGACGGCAATGAGGTTCTAGGGATAGATCCTGCAGGTACACTATTAACGAGCTTGGTCAGGCTACTATGTCAGGTCCAGGCAGATTCCCTGTTGCCGAGCGAGCCAAGTGGCAGAGTCTACTGTCCCAAATTCTGTAGATTGCCCGTTATTGAACCTCTTCTCGACTTCCTCATCCACGCTTATGCTATTCCATATCCCTCTTTCTCCATCTAAGGGCTACGTATTTGTTGATTTCTTCATAAACCTCCAATATTGCTCATCTCTGCTGCATTGTCGAATGACTGACCTACTTTTCCGTCTACCAATAATGAATTATTTACTAGTCCCTCTCTTACCGTATCATACAATCCGTGCTCGAATATCTCCACATCGTGAAACCAATCTCGCTGATGCAGATCTTCTGTCTTAACATGAGATCCTGGCTTCGCTCTTGTCGAAAACTCATAGGGCAACGTCAAGGACGATGACGGGAGAAACAATAAAAAGCAGCTCACTTCTGGAATGAGTAAGAGGTTGTAAGTTTTTGAGTATGAAGGGCTCGGTGCAGATATCATCGTCCAAGGCAACAAACGAATAAAGAAACAGAAGCTACCACAATGGGAACAGGTGTCGAGACTGGTGCAATATGTCACAGCACTTGATCTTGCATTAGCAGGAGAACCACAAACTCAGTCAGTCCTCATGACAGTAGCAGCACTCCACTAACGAGCAGCACTGCAAGGAGCACTTCGTGGGCGTGAACGATACAATACCACTGCTCGTGGGAGATATCTTATCGAACACTTGTTTGATCCTCGACATATTGTGCTTGTTTCGCATGTTAGCAATTACTCATCGACATATATTCAGAAAAGTTAACGAATTGATCGAATTTTTATTTGACTACACGATCACATATGGGCGTTAGTAAACCCAACCTGAGATGCACAATCGAAGATGAGCATGCTCGCAATGATTATGCTTAGGGCTTGATGTATGATGTTTGCAGAAAGAAATCTAATGTGTACAGCAGCAATGCCATTTGTATGTTTTTGCGTCTGTGCATAAGTATACCTTGGAACGTCCCTGGACTAAGCTCGCGAGCGTTGGCCAGACGGAATGTGTAATATTGGTTGTCCTGCTAAAATGTACTCAGCCCGAAGGCTAGTTGCAGATAAAGACTTGTCAAAGGTTGACTGTATGCACCATATAAGCAGTTCATGACGCGAGCTTAATGCAGCAAGACAGGGCTAATTGTATTCAAAAACTCGCCAAAAACAATACGCTATCTGAGGCATACTACTAGTACTGCCATTCAGTCCTTGTCAGAAGCTATGTTGATTGGTGCAAAAGAAGGAGGTCAAGGAGAAAGGCAGAGAGGCTCTTTGTTTGCTTTATTTATCTGCTGCACCAGATTTACATTGAAGTGGGTTGCCGTGTGGATTAGGTTTGTCTTAGCCAATTTCAGTGTGCATCAAGAACTAATTAAGTAAGAAGTTGAGTGAGTTTATTAGTCTACCTAATTAGTGGTGCTCCTAGAGGAAATAGACTTACAAAGATATTAAGTAGACAGTTGAGGATATACCAACTTGATTAGTCTAATTCAGACGTTTCACATAAAATTTTCTCCGTTCTCCCTATCTTGTGCACTTAAGCGGAACCTGTCTATGCTTAATGTATCTTTTATCCGAAGCGTCTACAACAAATAAAGAAACGTCACGCTAGGCTATTCAGTTTGCCAAGCTATGTCAAGGTTACGAGCCTAAGCTTGCACTTTCTAATCAGCTGCAACAAAGAACAATATTACCTGGACCTTTACACTCTACTACTGCCGAACGACAATACATCACACTCAATGCTCTCCAGTAGTTTCACTTGTCTCTGTCCTGGCCCTCCATCTCCATTGGAAATCTCTGACGCTGACGCTCTTGGTCAGAGTTCGTCTCAAGTCTCCTCTTGGTCTACTAGCTCAAATAAAAGCTATCTTTGCTACAGATCTACCAGTAGGTTGAAGGAAGACCTTTCTGCTAGTAAGAGAGAAGACTGTTATCAGGATCTGTTTGAGGTGGACTTCACTTTGCCCAGACCTTACGACGTCAGGCACAACAATGGCCTATCTGTTTGTCGAGATGAGACAACCAATGGTTTACGTAGTCGAGTACAATTGCCACACCTGCTAGAGCCAACAATATCAGCCTTGCCCCTTATTGCAACATTGGTAGGTGAACATGGATCGTTGACATCTTTCTTGCCATGATGAGTTTATCAATTCTGACTGTCCATGCATAATTAGGAACCAGCTAAAACCCTTCTCACTCGACCACCACTTCGAAATATGGACATAAATTCATTGTTGTCTTCACCACAGCCAAATCTTTATGTCAAATCTCCTGCTTCATTCGGTATCTTGAAAAGATCACGGTCATATCCTAACCAGGAAGAAGAAGAAGAAGTAAAACTATCTTGCAAAGATCAACGGCCCCCTCTAAATCAATGTTTGAAATATAATCTCAGCCCAACTCGCCACGCTGTTCTGCCACACTTATCTAAAGACAGCAACAATTCCATACTTGTGGCGTCATCCAGATCGTTTGAAACATGTAAAACGTTGCCTCCTCTTCGAAGCCTCGATAGTCCCCCGTTACCTGCTCTTCTACCTCACTTCGAGCACAGCAGACCTGATCCAGAGGTTGGTCCTCGAACATATAAATATGACAAGATGAGGGAAAGAATTGGACATCATCACGATTCTGGTGGAGAGATTGCCCATGTCCGATGGACTCCGAATATCAATAGCAACAGCTATGGGTGTGTCAAGCGTTTGTGTATCACCGAAAGTGGTATAGATAATCTGATATGTACAGCTCGTTCTGAATTCAGCAGAACACCCATGCTTATACCAGATTATCCACGGAATACCCCTCATACTACTTGGCATGTCAACTGTATTACTTCCACTACCACTGCTACCAGCTGCACCACCAATAGCACCACAGCAGCACTTTTTAACAAACGTCCTCGCACAAAGAGAGTCGCCAGTCTCACTACATCCAGTCACGACTTACTCCACGACGCCATACCCACTCCGACAAGTCCGTCACATTCCTCCGCTGCCATCAGTACAATTAACACAAACTTCACAACCACTTCATCAATGCTCGACACCTCCGATATCCTCGTGCCCGGGTTGCACACGGACATGGTCCTCGTCTACGACTCCTGCGACGAAATTCGGTCCAAAATAACTACTTACCTCTCACTCCTCAGCGTTACCCAAGCATCCTTCCTCCGCACCCTTGCTGCCCAATTCCACACTGAAAACCGAAAATTCCAGTCCAAGCAACTCAAAACCTTCCGTGGCTATCGGGGTGCCGACAAAGGCAATACCAGTGCAATATTCTACGCTAGCTATGTGTACTTTGAGCGTTTGAGGATCAAGGAAGGAAGAGAGAAGACCCAGCATAGAGTAGATATGGAAGCGGTGTGGCCGGGTGGGTTTGAAGTCAAGACGCCAGGCCCGAGTCAACGAGGACTATTCAAAGGACCGGGCGAAAGTTGGCATATTGATGAGTTGGGACGCTTTGTCTTTGCAGACGGGAGAATTGGGACTTGGTGAGCTGCGGTAAGGGTAAGCTCTATTGCTCTTCTTTCCTGTCAGCCTCTGTGCGCAGATGTTTAGTGAGAATCGCCCATATTTTGGCTTGGAAGACCAATCAATTTCTTATCTAGGATGTACTACAGGGCCCTCAAATGTTCCACTCGTTAAGGTCGGCCTTAGGCCAGGCGATGTGATTGGGATGTATACATGTAGCAGCGCCAATCTTTTGAGAATGAGGGTAGGTGTCTCAGGTTAGGGGACATTCAAGCAGAAAGAACTCAAGGAAATGCTGATAGCCACTTATGAAATGGTACATAATGGTTAAGATATACAACCTAGTAAGGTTGCAATGGCTTGTTGCCTGTTGTTGCAAATGTCTCAACTAGCATTCCGACTGCAGTCCTCATATAGGGATTCTTTGAATCTAACGATATACGTCGAGAAAAGGTAATAGAAGTAAGAGTAAGGGAAAGAAACCTCGTCTGTAGTCGTAAAATACAAGAATGATAGACAGCAATAACTATCGTGACATAGTGTCTTTACTGTGTAACGCATTGCTTCCCAACTTGGCAGAATATGATATGTATATTGCTATATATTGTATACTGAATGTAAGATTACTTTAGACAGTATAGATAGAGGACCTTATATCTATCTATATTTATTAAGCATTTTATACTTACTTAGCTTCGTCTTCTTCTTCTTCTTCTTCTTCTTGAAAGCTTTTATAGATCCTATTACTTTTGTTACTTATAGACGTAATAACAAGTAGTGTTAGCTTTAAAGTAATATTGTTTCTATCTTAAATTATTAGTAAGAACAAATTGTTTAATATAGATAAAGATATACTAGACATTAAAATAAGTTCTACAATTACTACTTTACATATATGCTAGAACTCTACGTCTATTAAGCTCTATCGCACAAACGGCACCCGTAGAGTCACTAAACTCGGCTTGTATACTCTGTCCTGAATAACATCTTAAACATCTGCCAGGGCTTCAAGTCTAGCCATCAGTATGTTGCCAAACTCCTGACTACCT
>Ga0160427_10000846_pt1 | contig 18622 bp, 16 predicted proteins | sample SolpanmetagenomL_FD_108194 | JGI IMG/M metagenome (GOLD analysis project Ga0160427, IMG submission 108194) | Solar panel surface microbial communities from Lawrence Berkeley National Laboratory, California, USA - L | ecosystem: Engineered > Built environment > Solar panel > Unclassified ...
GCCGTGATGGTCAACGACGGCGGCAAGGCCGAGATCACCACGACCGACCCCCGCGCGCTCGAGCGCGAGGTCGAGCTGCGCCGGGCGCAGCTGGCGGGCACCATCGACGAGCTCACCGCCCGGGTCGCCCCGTCGGCGATCAAGGAGCGCGGCATCGCCACGGTCAAGGCGAAGGTCTCGGCCTTCACGACCGCCGAGGACGGGTCGCTGCGCGTCGAGCGCGTCGCCGCCGTCGGGGCGGCCGTCCTCGGGATCACCGTGCTCCTCGTGGTCCGGGCCGTCCGCAAGCGCCGCTGAGCCCCCGCCGGGCGCCCGCGCGGGTGCCGTCGCCCTCCGTCGGCGCCGGCCCCCGCTGCGCGCTACGGTCGGCCCCGTGAGCACCACCCCCGACGAGCCCGGCGTCCCCGTGCGCATGCTGCACGACCGGGTGCTCGTCAGCGCCGAGGGCGCCGGGGAGCGGACGTCGTCCGCGGGGATCCTCATCCCCGCCACCGCCGCGGTCGGCCGCCGCCTCGCCTGGGCGCGGGTCGTCGCGCTCGGCCAGCACGTGCGGCAGGTCGAGGTGGGCGACCGCGTCCTGTACGACCCCGAGGACAAGGCCGAGGTCGAGCTGCACGGCCGGGGCTACGTGCTCCTGCGCGAGCGCGACCTGCACGCGGTGGCCGCGCCCCGCGTGAGCGACGGCGGCACCGGGCTGTACCTCTGAGCTCCCGGGACCGCGACGTGGAGCAGGGCGCGGGCGGTCCGCCGCCGCGCCGCAACGCGCGCTACACCTCCCTCGCCGCCGACGGCCCGCTGCCGTGGGACATGGTCCGGGCCGTGCCCGGCATCCGGCGCAGCCCCGTGGACTTCCTCACCGGGCAGACCCGCCGCTACGGCGACGTCGTGGCGTTCCCGCTACCCCGCACGCCCGTCCTGCTGCTCAACGACCCGGCCGGGGTCCGCCACGTCCTCGTCGAGGCCCACCGCTCCTACGGCCGCGCGACGCTGCAGTACTCCGCGCTGGCCACGGTGACCGGGGCCGGCCTGCTGACCAGCGACGGCGAGGCCTGGCGCCGCCACCGCCGCACCGTGCAGCCCGCGTTCCACCACTCCTCCCTCGAGGGCGTCGCCACGCAGTCCGTCGCGGCCGCGGAACGCCTGCGCGCCACCGCGTCCCGGCTCGCGCCGGGGGAGCCGCTGGAGGTGCTGGAGGCGACGTCGCGCGCGAGCCTGGAGGTCGTCGGCCACACCCTCGCCGACGCCGACCTCTCGGGCGTGGCCCAGGACCTCGTCGACGCCGTCGGGCGGGCGCTGGAGCTCGTCGTGGCGCGCGCCCAGAACCCCGTCCCGAACTCCTGGCCGACCCGCTCCCGGCGCCGTCTCGCGGAGGAGGTCGCGACCATCGACCGCATCTGCGCGCAGATCGTCGCGGCCCGCCGCGCGCGCGGGGTCGCCGACGACGCCGGCGACGTCGTCGGGCTCATGCTGCGCGCCGGGCTCGGCGACACCGAGGTCCGCGACGAGCTCGTCACCTTCGTCGTGGCCGGGCACGAGACCGTCGCGTCGTCGCTGACGTGGACGCTGGACCTGCTGGCCCGCCACCCCGCCGTCCAGGAGCGGCTGCACGCGGAGCTGGCCGGCGTCCTCGGCGCTCCCGGGGACGCCCGCGCGCCGGGCTGGGACGACCTGGCCTCGCTGCCGTACACCCGGGCCGTCCTGGAGGAGTCGCTGCGGTTGTACCCGCCGGCCTGGGTCATCACCCGCACCGCGCTCGTCGACGACGTCGTCGCCGGCGTCCCGGTCCCCGCCGGGACGCTGGTGATCGTCTGCACGTGGGCGCTGCACCGCCACCCCGCGCTGTGGGAGGAGCCCGAGGAGTTCCGCCCCGAGCGCTTCCTCGGGGCGGCCCGCCGCGAGGAGGGCTACGTCCCGTTCGGGGCGGGCGCCCGGCTCTGCATCGGCCGCGACCTCGCCGTCGTGGAGTCGGCCCTGGTCCTCGCGACCCTCCTGCGCGACCGGCGGGTGCGGCCCGCGCCGGGCCCCCGCCCGGCCGTGGAGTCGCTCGTGACGCTGCGCCCCAAGGGCGGTCTGCGCCTGCTCGTCGAGCCGCTCGGCGCCTGAGCCGGCCCCCGCCCGGCGTCGCCGGTCAGCCCCGGTCGGCGGCGCTGACCTCGAGCAGGGTCCGCCACGGGTCCTCGAAGCGCAGCGTGCGCCCGTCGGAGCGGTGGTCCACGCCGTGCGACCCGAGGCGCTCCGCCAGGGCGTCGACGTCGCCGGCGGTGGGCACCACGATCGACACCTGTCCCAGGCCGAGGGTGGCCGCGCGCGCCCCGGTGCCCGCGCTCTCCCACGTGTTCACGGCCATGTGGTGGTGGTAGCCGCCGGCGGAGAAGAACAGGGCGCTGCCCAGGTCCGCCGTGACGTCGAAGCCGAGGGTCTCGACGTAGAAGCGGCGGGCCGTCGCGATGTCGCCGACCTTGAGGTGGACGTGGCCCACCGCGGCGCTGCTCGCGCCCTGCGCGGCCAGGTGCTCCTGGAGGAAGGCGTTCGGGTCCAGGGGCTCGGTGGCCATCTGCACGCGCCCGCCGTGCCAGGTCCAGAGGCTGCGGGGGCGGTCCCAGTACAGCTCGATGCCGTTGCCCTCGGGGTCGGTGAAGTAGAAGGCCTGCGAGACGAGGTGGTCGGCGGAGCCGACGTAGCGCGAGAGGGGGTGCTGCGCGGCTCCCGCCACCGCGGCGGCGAGGGCGGCGCGGTCGGGGAACAGCAGGGCGGTGTGGAACAGGCCGGCCTGCCCGCGGCGGGGCGCCGGCAGACCCGGCGTGTGCACCAGGACGACGAGCGGCCGGCCTTCGCGGCCGAGCACCACGACGTCGGGACGGCCGCCGCCCGCGACCGTCGTCGCCGGTCGCGCGAGGGCGCCGTCCAGCTCCTGCAGCCCGAGCGCCTCCCGGTAGTACCCGCTCATCGCGGCCAGGTCGGCCACGTGCAGGGTCACGGCGTCCATCTCCGTGTCCGGCGCCAGCGGGCCCGCCGCCGCGGTGGCCCGGGAGGACGTCGGCTCGAGCGGGGTGGGCTGGGACACGGGGGCTCCTGGGGCGGCGGGGGTGCGGGGCCTCCAGCATGGGCGGAAGTACTTGAGATGTCAATCAAGTGTGGCCGACCGGCCCGTCCTGCGCGGCTCGCGGTCCGGTGAGCGGCCGGCCCCGCGCGGCTGGCAGGGTGCGGCCATGAGCGACCCCGAGCAGCAGTCCCCGGCCCGCACCAAGGAGACGTTCGTCTTCACCCCGGCCGACGGCGTCCCGCCCCAGGTGGGACCGTTCGCGCACGCCACCCGCTGGGGGGAGCTGGTGTTCGTCACGGGCCAGATGCCGACCGACCCCGCCACCGGCCGGCTCGTGGCCGGCGGGCTGCTGGAGCAGGCGGAGCAGGTGCGGCGCAACCTGTCCGCGGTCCTCGCCCAGTTCTCGATGACCCTCGACGACGCCCTGCAGGTCCGCGTCTACCTGACCGACTTCACCGACTTCGACGCCTTCAACGAGGCCTACCGCGGCTGGTTCACCGGACCGCTGCCCGCACGCACGACCGTCGGCGTCACGGGCCTCGCCGTCGGCGCCGTCGTGGAGGTGGACGTGGTCGCGGCGGGTCCGGTGGCCTGAGCCGCGGCGCGGTCGCGGTGCGCGGTCACCCACGCGGCGACGTCGTCCGCGGGCGCGGGCCGCTGGACGTGGAACCCCTGCACCACGTCGCACGACAGGGCGCCGAGGGCGGCCAGCGTCTCGGCGTCCTCGACCCCCTCGGCCACGACCTGCACGCCCATCTCGTGGGCCAGCCGGACGAGGCTGGCCACGAGCACCGCGTCCTCGGGGGAGCGGAGCATGCCGGTGACGAAGGACCGGTCGATCTTCAGCTCGTCCACGGGCAGGGACCGCAGGTGCACCATCGAGGAGAAGCCGGTGCCGAAGTCGTCCAGCGACAGCCGGACGCCGAGCGCCCGCAGCTGCGTCGTGACGCGAGCGGCGTCGCCCCGGTCGGTGAGCAGCGCGCTCTCCGTGAGCTCCAGGCTCAGCAGCTCGGCCGGGACGGCGTGGCGCTCGAGGGCGGCGGCCACCCGGCCCGGCAGCCCCGGGTCCTGCAGGCACCGCGCGGTGACGTTGACCGCCACGGCCACGCGCAGGCCCTCGGCGCTCCAGCGGTGCACCTGCGCCAGGGCGAGGTCGACGACGGCGTCGGTCAGCTGCAGGGCCAGGCCGCTCGTCTCGGCGAGCGGGACGAAGTCCGCGGGGGGCAGCAGCCCGCGGTCGGGGTGCTGCCAGCGCACGAGGGCCTCGACGCCGACCACGTCGCCGCCGCCGAGGGACACCTTGGGCTGGTAGTGCAGCACCAGCTGGCCGTCGGCGATGCCCCGCCGCAGCTGGGAGAGCAGCACGAGGCGGGAGCGGTCGTGGCGGTCCGAGCCGGCGTCGTAGACCTCCACCCCCGCGCCGAGCTCCTTGGCGGTGTACATGGCCACGTCGGCGCGCCGCAGGAGCCCGTCGACGTCGCCGCCCGTCCCGGCGCCCGCGTCGTCCGCACCCGCCTCCGGGCCGTGGGCGACGGCGACGCCCAGGCTCGCGCCGACGTCCAGGGCGAGGCCCTCGACGAGGAAGGGCTCCGCGAACGCCGCGAGGAGGCGCTGCGCCGCCGCGCGGGCGCCGTCGTCGGCCAGGCCCGGCAGGAGGACGGCGAACTCGTCGCCCCCCAGGCGGGCGACGAGGTCCTCCTCGCGGACCCCCGCCCGCAGCCGGGGGCCGACCTGCTGCAGCAGCCGGTCACCCCACGTGTGCCCGAGGGTGTCGTTGACCTCCTTGAAGCGGTCGAGGTCGATCATCACGACGGCCAGCGGCGGGTCCTCCGCGCGCAGGGGCACCTGGGCGCGGGCCGCGTTCAGCAGGTGCGCCCGGTTGGGCAGGCCGGTGAGGTGGTCGTGCTGCGCCTGGTGGCTCAGCCGCTGCTGCAGGACGTGGCGCTCCGTGGCGTCGCGCGCGGAGAGCACGAGAGCGTCCACGTCCCCGTCGCCGCGGCGGTCGACGGCCTCGACGTCCAGGCGTCGCCAGCGCCCGTCGCGCGCGCGCACCCGCACGACCGCCGTGCCGGCGCCGTCCACCAGCGCGCGCACGGCCCCCGCGTCCTCCGGGTGCACGAGGTCCTCGGCGCGGCGCCCGACGACGGCGCGCGGCGGCCACCCCAGGACGGTCCTCAGCGACACGGACGCGAAGGTGGTGCGCCCGCCGGCGTCGACGAGGACGAACAGGTCGTTGGTGGACTGCACGAGCGCCCGGAAGCGGTGCTCGGCCTCCAGCGCGTCCAGCAGGTGGTTGAACGACGCGGCCGTGCGGCCGAGGTCGTCCCCGGTGCTGACGGGCAGGCGGTGCCCCGCCGCCCGCCCCGAGCGCCAGGTGCCGGGCGAGCGGCCCAGCTCCTGCGCCACGGCGCTGAGCCGGTCGCTCAGCGCGCGCAGCCGACGGCCGACCACGGCGCGGGCGAGGACCCAGTTGGCCCCGGCGAGCAGCAGGCCGGCGCCGAAGCAGGCGCCCCAGAACGTCGGGGTGAGGACCGAGGCGGCGGGGGCGCCGAGCAGGACCGCGAAGGGCGGGAAGACCGCGCCGACGGCGAGCCCCAGCGCGGCCATGCCGACGGCGAGCACCGTGAAGGCGCTGCGGTCGCCGGGCCGCGCGGACGGCGGGTCGGCCTCGGGGTCCACGACCCCCCATCGACCGCCGGCCCGCCCGCCTGAACGGGCTCGGGCGCGACGTCCACCCGCGCGCCCGTCCGTCAGGCGCCGCCCAGGCGCGCCCCGACGGCGGAGGCCGTGCGGCGCACGGCCTCGACGACCTCCCGCGGCGCCGCGGGCGCCCGGGCCGCCTCCCAGGTCACGGCCACGCTCGCGCGCACCGTGCGCGCCGGGACGGCCACGGCGACCGAGGTGAACCCGTCGGTGACCTCGCCGTCCTCCACCGACCAGCCACGCCGGCGCGTGGCCGACAGCACCGCGCGCAGCGCCGACGGGGTGCTCGGCCCGCGCCCGGTGCGGGAGACGAAGGCCGCGGCGCCCGGGTAGAGGGCCCGCACCTGCGCGGGCGGCAGGGCCGCGAGGATCGCCCGGCCCGAGGCCGTGAGGTGGGCGGGCAGCCGGACGCCGACGTCGGTCACCAGCGGCGGCCGGCCCGGCGCCCGCTCCTCCAGGACGTAGAGCACGTCGGCGCCGTGCAGCACCGCGAGGTGCGCCGAGAGCCCGACGCCGTCGACGAGGCGGGCCAGCGGGACGCGGGCGAGCCGGGCCAGGGGCTCCTGCTGGGCGAAGGCGTGCCCGACCTCCCAGGCGCCCACGCCGATGCCCCAGCAGCGGTCGTCGGGGTAGTGCACGACGAAGGACTCCGCGGCCATGGCCGCGAGCAGGTGGTAGGTGGTGGACCGGGGCAGGCCCAGCGCCGCCGCGATCCGGCTCGCGGGCACCGGGACCGGCTGCCCCGACAGGAACCGCAGGACGCGCAGGGTCGCCGTGGCGGCGGGCACGGGGCGGGTCACCGGCCCAGCGTCTCGCATGCGAGACGGCAACCCGCGCGAGGTCCTTCTCCCCGGGCCCGCCAGGCGGTCGGATGGGGACGTGCAGCAGATCGCCGTGGACACCGGGCCGCTGAGCCCTGCCGACGTGGTCGCCGTGGCGCGCCACGGCGCGCGGGTCGCGCTGACCCCCGCCGCCCGCCGCGCCGTCACCGCGGCCCGCGACGTCGTGGAGGACCTGGCCCGCGCCGAGGTGCCCGTCTACGGCGTCTCCACGGGGTTCGGGGCCCTGGCCAGCCGTCACATCGCCCCGGAGCAGCGGACCCAGCTGCAGCGCAGCCTGATCCGCTCGCACGCCGCGGGCAGCGGCCCGCGCGTGGAGGACGAGGTGGTGCGCGCGCTCGTCCTGCTGCGCCTGTCGACCCTGGCCACGGGCCGCACGGGCGTGCGCCTGGAGACCGCCGAGGCCTACGCGGCCCTGCTGAACGCGGGGCTGGTGCCCGTCGTGCACGAGCACGGCAGCCTGGGCTGCTCGGGCGACCTGGCCCCGCTGGCCCACGTGGCGCTCGCCGTGATGGGCGAGGGGGAGGTCGTCGACCGCGGCGTCGTCCGGCCCGCGGCCGAGGCGCTGGCCGAGCACGGCCTCGTGCCCGTCGTGCTCGCCGAGAAGGAGGGCCTCGCCCTCATCAACGGCACCGACGGGATGCTCGGCATGCTCCTGCTCGCGCTGCACGACCTGCGGCGGCTGCTGGACACGGCCGACCTCGCCGCCGCGATGAGCGTCGAGGGGCTGCTCGGCACCGACCGGGTGTTCGCGGCCGACCTGCAGGCGCTGCGCCCGCAGCCCGGCCAGGCCGCGTCGGCCGCGCGGCTGCGCCGCTTCCTCGCGGGGTCGCCGATCGTCGCGAGCCACCGCTTCGGCGACGGCGTCGTGCAGGACGCCTACTCGCTGCGCTGCGCGCCCCAGGTCCACGGCGGCGCGCGCGACACCCTCGAGCACGCCGCACGCGTCGCGTCCTTCGAGCTCTCCGCGGCCATCGACAACCCCTCGGTGCTCCCGGACGGGCGCGTGGAGTCGCACGGGAACTTCCACGGCGCGCCGCTGGCCTACGTCCTGGACTTCCTGGCCATCCCGGTCGCCGACGTCGCGAGCATGAGCGAGCGGCGCACCGACCGGTTCCTCGACGTGCACCGCAACCGCGGGCTGCCGGCGTTCCTCGCCGACGACCCGGGCGTCGACTCCGGGTACATGATCGCCCAGTACACGCAGGCCGCGGTGGTCGCCGAGCTCAAGCGCCTCGCGGTGCCCGCGAGCGTGGACTCGATCCCGTCCAGCGCCCTGCAGGAGGACCACGTCTCCCTCGGCTGGTCCGCGGCCCGCAAGCTGCGGCGCTCCGTCGACGGGCTCGCCCGGGTCCTGGCGATCGAGGTCCTCACCGCGGCGCGGGGCCTCGACCTGCGCGCGCCGCTGGTGCCCGGGGCGGCGACGGGGGCGGCGCTCGCCGTGCTGCGCCGCCACGTCGAGGGCCCCGGCCCCGACCGGTTCCTGGCCCCCGAGATCGAGGCCGCCGTCGCTCTCGTGCGCTCGGGCGAGCTGCTCGACGCGGCCCTGTCCGCCACCGCCGCACCCACTCCCACCACCGACCGAGCAGGAGAGCCCTCGTGAACCGTCCCGCCGTCCGCGCCGCCCGCGGCACCACCCTGACGGCCCGGTCCTGGCAGACCGAGGCCCCGCTGCGGATGCTCATGAACAACCTCGACCCCGAGGTCGCCGAGCGTCCCGAGGACCTCGTCGTCTACGGCGGGACGGGGAGGGCCGCGCGGAGCTGGGAGGCCTACGACGCGATCGTGCGGACGCTGGAGACCCTCGCCGACGACGAGACGCTGCTCGTGCAGTCCGGCAAGCCCGTCGGGGTGTTCCGCACCCACGCCTGGGCGCCGCGCGTCCTCATCGCGAACTCCCACCTCGTCGGGGACTGGGCGACGTGGCCGGAGTTCCGCCGGCTGGAGGCCGAGGGGCTCACGATGTACGGCCAGATGACGGCCGGGTCGTGGATCTACATCGGCACCCAGGGCATCCTCCAGGGCACCTACGAGACGTTCGGGGCGGTGGCGCGCAAGCGGTTCGGCGGCACGCTGGCCGGCACCATCACCCTGACGGGCGGGGCGGGTGGCATGGGTGGCGCGCAGCCGCTCGCGGTCACCATGAACGACGGCGTCGCCCTCGTGGTCGACGTCGACGAGGCCCGGCTGGCCCGCCGCGTGAAGCACGGCTACCTCGACGAGCACACGACCGACCTCGACGACGCCGTGGCCCGCGTGGTGGCCGCCAAGGAGGCCCGGCGCGCCGTCTCGGTCGGCCTGCTCGGCAACGCCGCCGCCGTGTTCCCCGAACTGCTGCGCCGCGGGGTGCCGATCGACGTCGTGACCGACCAGACCAGCGCGCACGACCCGCTGAGCTACCTGCCCGAGGGCATCGCGCTGGCGGACTGGAAGGACCGCGCGGCCGCCGACCCCGAGGGGTTCACCGAGCTCGCGCGGGCGTCGATGGCCAAGCACGTCGAGGCCATGGTGGGGTTCGCCGACGCGGGGGCGGAGGTGTTCGACTACGGCAACTCGATCCGCGCCGAGGCCCGCCTCGGCGGCTGCGAGCGCGCGTTCTCCTTCCCCGGTTTCGTGCCCGCCTACATCCGCCCGCTGTTCTGCGAGGGCAAGGGGCCGTTCCGCTGGGCCGCCCTGTCCGGGGACCCGGCCGACATCGCCGCCACCGACCGCGCCGTCCTGGAGCTGTTCCCGCACGACGAGCACCTGGCCCGCTGGATCCGCAAGGCGGGGGAGAAGGTGCAGTTCGAGGGCCTGCCCGCGCGCATCTGCTGGCTGGGCTACCAGGAGCGCCACCTCGCCGGGCTGCGGTTCAACGAGATGGTCGCCTCCGGCGAGCTCAGCGCGCCCGTCGTCATCGGCCGCGACCACCTCGACTCCGGGTCCGTCGCCTCGCCCTACCGGGAGACGGAGGCGATGGCCGACGGCTCCGACGCGATCGCCGACTGGCCGCTGCTGAACGCCCTGCTGAACACCGCCTCGGGCGCGACGTGGGTGTCCCTGCACCACGGCGGCGGCGTCGGCATCGGCCGCTCGATCCACGCCGGGCAGGTGATCGTCGCCGACGGCACCGCGCTGGCCGCGGAGAAGATCAGCCGGGTGCTCGTCAACGACCCCGGCACGGGCGTCATGCGCCACGTCGACGCGGGCTACGAGCGCGCCGCCGAGGTCGCCGCCGAGCGCGGCCTGCGCGTGCCGATGGCGGAGGGGTGAGCCTGCTCGAGGCCATCGCCGACGTCGGCCGCGACCCCGGCACCGGCGGCTACCGGCGCTCGGCCTGGTCCGACGCCGACATGGCGCTGCGCGAGTGGTTCGCGGGCGAGGCGCAGCAGCGCGGCCTCGCGCTCGTCGAGGACGGCAACGGCAACCAGCTCGCCTGGTGGGGTGCCGACCCCGCGGAGGGGCACGACGCCCTGCTGCTCGGCTCGCACCTGGACTCCGTGCCCGACGGCGGCGCCTACGACGGCCCCCTCGGTGTCGTGTCGTCGCTCGCGGCCGTGGACGCGCTGCAGCGCGACGGGTTCCGGCCCGCCCGGCCCGTCGTCGTCGCGAACTTCGCCGACGAGGAGGGCGCCCGGTTCGGCGTCGCCTGCGCGGGTTCGCGGCTGGCCGCGGGGGCGCTCGCGCCGGAGCGGGCCCTCGCCCTGCGCGACCGCGACGGCCGCAGCCTGGCCGAGGTCGTCCGGGCCCGCGGGCGCGACCCCGAGGCCGTCGGGCCCGCGGAGTGGCTCACGCGGGTCGGGACGTTCGTGGAGCTGCACGTCGAGCAGGGGCGCTCGCTCGTCCACGACGGCGCGGCCGTCGGCGTCGCCAGCGCGATCTGGCCGCACGGGCGCTGGCGCTTCGACTTCCGCGGCGAGGCCAACCACGCGGGAGCCACCCCGATGCCGGACCGCCACGACCCGGTGCAGGCGTTCGCGGCCACGGTCCTCGCGGCCCGCCGCCTGGCCACCGCGGCCGGGGCCCGCGCCACCTTCGGCCGCCTGGCGGTCGAACCCGGCGGGACCAACGCCATCCCCTCCCGCGTGCAGGCGTGGCTGGACTCCCGCGCGGCCGGGGAGGCGGACCTGGCCGAGCTCGTCGCGGCCGTCACCGCGGCCGCGCGGGCCGCGGCCGAGGAGGACGGGACCAGCGTCGAGGTGGTCGCGGAGTCCGTGAGCCCCGCGGTGTCCTTCGACGCGGGACTGCGCGACCGCCTCGCCACGCTCCTCGACGCCCCCGTGCTGCCCACCGGCGCCGGCCACGACGCGGGCGTGCTCAGCCCGCTGCTGCCGACCGCGATGCTGTTCGTGCGCAACCCGACCGGCGTCTCCCACGCGCCGTCGGAGTTCGCCTCCGACGAGGACTGCGCCGCGGGCGTGGAGGCGCTGACCGCCGTGGTGCGCGACCTCGCAGGGGCGTCGTGACGGTGGTGGCGGAGCGCGAGATCGACCACCCCGCGCTGGCGAACTGCCACAGCCACGCGTTCCACCGCGCGCTGCGCGGCCGCGACGTGGGCGGGGAGGAGTTCTGGGCCTGGCGCGAGCGCATGTACGCCGTCGCGGGCGTCCTGGACCCGGACCTGCTGCACGAGCTGGCGACCGGCGTCTTCGGCGAGATGCGCCTCGCGGGCATCGGCGTGGTGGGGGAGTTCCACTACCTGCACCACGGACCCGGCGGAACCCCCTACGCCGACCCCAACGCCATGGGCGAGGCGCTCGTCGAAGCCGCCCGCGCGGTCGGCCTGCGGATCTGCCTGCTCGACACCTGCTACCGCCAGGCCGGCCCCGGTCGCCCCGCCGAGGGCGTGCAGCGCCGCTTCGACGACGGCAGCGCCGAGGCCTGGGCCGAGCGCGCGCGCGACCTCGCCGACCGCTACGCGGGCGCCGACGACGTCGTGGTCGGCGCGGCCGTGCACTCCGTGCGGGCGGTCGCCCCGGAGGACCTCGCCACCGTCGCCACCGCCCTGCCCGGCGCCCCGCTGCACGTGCACGTCTCCGAGCAGCCCGCCGAGAACGCCGCGTGCCTCGCGGCCACGGGCCGCACCCCCGTGCAGCTGCTGGCTGAGGCGGGGGTCTGGGGGCCCCGGACCACGGCCGTGCACGCCACCCACCTCACGCCCGGGGACGTGGCGCTGCTCGGGGCGTCGGGCTCCTTCGCCTGCTTCTGCCCGACGACCGAGGCGGAGCTCGCCGACGGCGTCGGGCCGAGCGTCGCCCTGCGCGCGGCGGGCGCCCGGCTGACGCTCGGCTCGGACAGCGCGACCGTCGTGGACCTCTTCGCCGAGGCGCGGGCGGTGGAGATGCACGAGCGGCTGACCACCGGCCGCCGGGGTTCCTGGACGGCGGCGGAGCTGACGGCCGCGGCGACGACGACGGGCTACGCGTCCCTGGGGTTCGCGGGCGCGGACGACCGGATCGCGCTGGACGCCGGCTCCGTCCGCCTCGCCGGCGTGAGCACGCCGCTGTGGGCGGCCACGGCCGCCGACGTGGTGGGAGAGCTGGACCCCGGGGAGGTCGCCGCGCGGCTCGGAGCCGCCGTGGCCGAGGTGTGGAGGCGCGTGTGAGCAGCCTGCTGGTGACCGGGATCGGCGAGCTCACGACGTGGGACGAGGAGCGCCCGGTGCGCTCCGGCGCCGCGCTCGTCGCCGACGGCGGGCGGGTGGTCTGGAGCGGCGACGCCGCCGACGCGCCCGCGGCCGACGAGGTCCTCGACGTCGACGGCGGGGCCGTCGTGCCGGGGTTCGTGGACTCCCACGCCCACCTCGTGTTCGCGGGGGAGCGCTCGGCGGAGTTCGAGGCGCGCGCGGCGGGCGTCCCCTACGCGGCCGGTGGGATCCGCAGCACGGTCGCCGCGACCCGCGCGGCCTCCGACGCCGACCTCGAGGCGGGCCTGCTCCGGCTGCTCGCCGAGATGCGCGCCCAGGGCACCACGACGGTCGAGGTGAAGAGCGGCTACGGCCTCACGGTCGCCGACGAGGAGCGCTCCCTGCGCCTGGCCCGCCGGCACACGGCCGAGACGACGTTCCTCGGGGCCCACGTCGTCCCCGCGGGCGGCGAGGTCGCGGCCTACGTCGAGCTGGTCGCGGGGGACATGCTCACCGCCTGCGCCCCGCACGCCCGCTGGGTCGACGTGTTCTGCGAGGACGGCGCCTTCGGGGCCGACGAGGCCCGCACCGTCCTGCGCGCCGGGCAGGCCGCGGGGCTGCTGGCGCGCGTGCACGCCAACCAGCTGGGCCCCGGGCCCGGCGTGCAGGTGGCCTGCGAGGTCGGGGCCGCGGCCGCCGACCACTGCACCTTCCTCACCGACGCCGACGTCGACGCCCTCGCAGGGGCCGGCATCGTGGCGGGCCTGCTGCCCGGGGTCGAGTTCTCGACGCGCCAGCCCTACCCGGACGCGCGGCGGCTGCTCGACGCGGGCGTGACCGTCGCCCTCGCCACCGACTGCAACCCCGGCAGCTCCTACACCTCGTCGATGCCGTTCTGCGTCGCCGTCGCGGTGCGCGAGATGGGCCTGACCCCCCGCGAGGCCCTGTGGTCGGCCACCGCCGGTGGCGCGGCCTCGCTGCGCCGCGACGACGTCGGGCACCTGCGCCCCGGCGCGTGGGCCGACTTCGCGGTGCTGGACGCGCCGTCCGCGGTGCACCTGGCCTACCGGCCCGGCGTCCCCCTCGTGCGCCGCACGGTCCGCTCCTCCGGCTGAGGCGGCGGCGCCGTCAGGGCATCTCCACCGTCTCGGCGCGGCGCAGCTCGGCGAGGGCCCCGTCCAGGTGGGCGGGGACCCCGGCGCCGCGGCGGCCGAGCTCGGCCAGCAGGAGCACCGCGTGCCGCAGAGCCGCGAGCGCGGGCACGGGCTCGACGCCCTCGGCGGCGTCGTGCACGCCCAGGGCGCCCGTGAGCACGCCCACGAGGACCTGCGGCTCGAGGTCGTCGAACCACGGCAGGGCCGCGCGGGCGGCGTCCGTCACGGCGTCGCGCAGGTCGTCGGAGTCCAGGCCGTCGGGGTGGCGCTCCTCCAGCAGCGAGCGCAGCGTCCAGCCGGCGACGAGGCGCACCTGCTCGGGGTCCGTGCGGGTGAGGCGCTCGGTGTGCTCGGCGACGCCCGGTCCGTCGCCCTCGCGGGCGCAGACCACGGCCGCGAGCAGGTCGGTGCGGAGCGCGGCGGCGGCGTCGGGGAGCACCCCGGCATCCTGCCCTGCCGCGGTGGCGCCCCGCTCGGCTGGACGGGTGATCTAGAAGATCATCCACACACCGGGGCGCCGACGGGGCTCAGGAGGCCCCGCACCCCGCCCGATGCTCGTGGCACGGCCGGACGTCGGCCGCCACGACGACCTGGGGGACTGAACGGTGAAGCCGGTGCACTTGGTGATCAGGGACCTGGAGGTCGCGTCGCTGCAGGGCGAGCTCACCCCCTCCTGGCTCGACGAGTACGCGTACCGCAACGCGGAGAAGGTCACCGCCCTGTACGCGCTCGCGGCGCGCAACGAGCTGCGCATCGCCGTCGAGGAGGGCCGCAACGACCACAGCGGGAAGTGCTGGGAGAGCCGCGTGGACGAGTCGGCCGTGGAGCGGGCGATGGACGCCGAGAGCGAGCGCGCCCGCCGCCGGCTGCGCGAGGCCCGCCAGGACGACCGCCCCGCGGCCCTGCGCCGGCAGTCCCGCACGTCGCTCTACCCGATCCGCCGCGCCGTCTGAGCCGGCGCGGCGGCCCGGCCGCCTCAGCGGACGGGGACCAGCGCGGCGAGAGCGGTGGCCGTGGAGTCGCCGAGGGTGTCGCGGCCGCCGAACAGCAGGCCGCTGCGCAGCCCGCCCCCCGCGGCGGCGGCGGTCACCGCGGCGGCCGTGGCGGGTCGCAGCCCGTCGCCGGAGGTGAGCAGCAGCGGCCCGCCCAGCGCCCCGAGGGCCGCGGACGCCACGAGGGCGTCCGGCCAGTCCCGGCCCGTGGCCACGCCCACGACGGTCACGGGCGGGGAGTCCGGTGCCGGGCGGAAGGCGGCGGCCACGAGCCGGGCCGTGTTGTAGCGGTCGGTGCCGACGAGGGCGGCGCTCGCGGCGGCCGCGGGGGAGGGCAGCAGGCGGGCGGCGCGGGCCGCGGCCCCGCCCACGGGGACCGTGCGCTCGCCCGCGGCGTCGTGCGCGGCGAGGAAGGCGCGGGTCGCGGCGGGCAGCGCCGCGCCGTCGGTCAGCAGGACGAGCCCGCCCGTCCGCGCGGCGAGCGCCGAGACGGCCAGGCCGTCGGGGAAGTCGCGGCCGTCCGCCAGGTAGTAGGGCCCGGTCGTCCCCACCGCGTCGGCGACGGCCGTGGCCGTGGTGAACCGGTCCGTGCCCGCGAGGCGCTGCACGGGGTGGTCACCGGGCAGGGCCGCGAGCAGCTGCTCGGCCGCGGGCGTGACGGCGGTGGGTCCGCCGAGCAGGTAGATCGTGCCGCCCGGGGCCAGGACGCGCTGGACCTCGGCCGCGACGTCGGCGGGCACGACGCCGGCCGGCACGAGCAGCAGGGGCGCCGAGCGGGCCGAGGCGAGCCGCGCACCGGCGAGGGCGTCGGCGAAGCGGGTCGCGGTGGAGACCACCACGGCCGCCGCGGAGCCCGTGCGCGGGAACAGCGCCTGCGACGTCCGGACCGCCGTGGCCACCCGGTCGGGGCCGTCGAGGCGCGTGAGCCCCGGCGCGGGCGGCTCGGCGCCGCCGACGAGGCTCGGCACGACGGCCGCGGAGGCCGGGGAGGCGGCGCCGGTGCCGAGGCCGTTCACGGCGGCCACGGTGAACGCGTACGGCTCGCCGTTGGTCAGGCCGGTCACGACCGCGGTGGTCGCGGGGGCGGCCACCGTCACCGGCGTCAGGGGCGTGGTGCCGTGGAGGGGGGTCACGACGTAGCCGGAGACCGCGAGGTCGCCCGTGGCGGGTGCCCCGGTGGTGGCGGGGGGCTTCCACGTCACGGTCGCGCGGCGGTCGCCCGGCGCGGCGGTCGGGGCCGCGGGGGCGACGGGCACGGCGTCCACGACGAGCGTGACGACCTGGTCGTCGTGGCCCTGGGAGTTCGTGGCCCGCACGGTGAAGGTGGTCGCGCTCTTCGTGGTGGCCGTGCCGGCCAGGACGCCGGTCGCCGTGTCGAAGGTGAGGCCCGCGGGGAGGGCGCCGATCGTGGACCAGCGCGGGGTCGGGGCGCCCGTGGCGGTGAAGGTGCGGGTGAAGGGGCTCTTGAGGGGGGCCGTGCGCGGCGGGGTGGACACGACGTGCGGGGCGACGCGCGCCTCGGTGGGCACCAGCCGCAGCGCGGTGTCGTCGCCCGCGGCGGTGAGGTCGTGGGCGTCCACCACGTAGACGTCCTCGTCGGCGTCCAGGCCGAGCGCCACCGGCGTCTCGACGGCGGTGGTGGAGGCGCCGCCCGCGATCGTGCTGAGGGTGCCCGCGGCGCTGACGGCCAGCACGCCGCCGGCGTCGGCCACGTAGAGGTTGCCGGAGCGGTCCACCGCCACCCCGGTCGGGCCCTGCAGGGGCGAGGACAGCGCGGGGCCGGCCACGGGCGCGCCCGGGACGCCGGTCCCGGCCACGACGCTGAGGCGGCCCGCGGTGTCCACGCGCTCGACGCGCGCGTAGCCGGTGTCGGCGACGTAGACGGCGCCCGCCCCGTCGACGGCGACGCCCGTGGGCCGGGACAGCGTCGAGGAGACGGCGATCCCGGTCGCGGGCGCCAGGTCGCGGCCGGTGCCCGCGAAGACGCGCAGGGTGCCGGAGCGGTCGACGGCCTCGACCTGGTTGTTGTCGCGGTCGGCGACGTAGACGGTGCCCGCCGCGTCGACCGCGACGCCCGTGGGGTGGTCCAGCGGCGACTGCGCGGCGCGCCCGGCGAGGGGCGCGCCCTCCACGCCGCTGCCCGCGACCAGGGTCCGGGTCCCGGTGCGGGCGACGCGCCAGACCTGGTGGGTGCCGGTGTCCGCGACGAGCACGCTGCCGTCGGCGTCCACGGCGACCCCGGCCGGGCGCGTGAAGCCGGTCGTGGTGCTCAGCACCTGGCCCGCGGGCCCGAGGCGCACGACCGCGCCGGCCGCGGGGTCGCTCACGACCAGGACGCCGCTGTCGTCGGCCGCGAAGCCGCCGGGCACGCGCACGGCGGGGTTGGTGAAGGCCTGCGCGGCGTACGTGCCGGGGACCGTGGCGGCCGCGGGCCCGGCGGCCACGACGGGCCCGAGCACGGCGGGCACGAGCGCGAGGAGGGTGACGGGGCCGGTGGCCGGGAGCAGCCGGGAGGCCGCGCAGCGGGTGGCCCGGCGGCGGGGCGCGGGGGAGGTCACCCGGTGTGCATCGGCGGCTGCACCGCCCACCTGAGCCGGCGCCCGCCCGGGGGACGTCCGGCGGCCGCTCCCGGCGCGTCCGCGGACGACACGCCGGTCGATCCCGACACGCCGTGCTGTCCGTCGCTCACGGACAGTGGTCGCCGAGAGGCTCCAGGGGAGCAGAACCGCAGGTCACAGGCCCTGCGCCACCCCCCGCGGGCCGGTTCGGCCGTCGGGGTGAATGACACGCCTGTCACACACCATCTTGTGGTGGTTTGCGCGGACGGCCCCTAGGGGTAGTGTCGTCAGCACCAGAAGGACCACGCAGGACCAGCACGCAGCACCAGACCAGCAGGCACAGATCAGGCAGACGGACGAGTCGGAGCCGGACCGGTCGCAGACCGGCCCGAGAGGCGCCGGAACGCCCGGGCACGCACCAGTCGGACCGCGGGCTGCCGGACCCGAGGGAAGGAAGATCCCATGAGCATCACCGTCTACAGCACCCCCTCGTGCGTCCAGTGCAAGGCCACCTACCGTGCCCTGGACAAGAAGGGCGTGCCCTACGAGGTCGTCGACGTCACCACGGACGCGCAGGCGCTCGCCCTGGTGCACGGCCTCGGCTACGTGCAGGCCCCGGTCGTCGTCGCGGGTGACGAGCACTGGTCGGGCTTCCGCCCCGACCGCATCTCCGCGGTCGCGGAGCGCTTCGCCAGCCTCTCGGTCTGAGCCGCCCGGCGTGAGTGCCGTGGACGTCGTCTACTTCTCGAGCGTCTCCGGCAACACGCAGCGCTTCGTCGAGAAGCTCGGGGTCCCGGCCCGGCGGATCCCCCTGCGGGGCCGCGATGCGCACTTGAAGGTCACCGAGCCCTACGTGCTCATCGTCCCCACCTACAGCGGGGGCGACGGCAGCGGGGCCGTGCCCAAGCAGGTCATCCGGTTCCTCAACGACCCGGACAACCGCTCCCTGATCCGAGGCGTCGTGGGCGCCGGCAACACCAACTTCGGGGAGCACTACGCCGCCGCCGGCGACATCGTCGCCGCCAAGTGCGGTGTTCCCCACCTCTACCGCTTCGAGCTCTTCGGGACCCCCGACGACGTGCGTCGCGTCCGCGACGGATTGGACTCCCTGTGACCCTGACCTCCGACCCCACCACCGTCGGGGCGAGCCCCGACACCGAGACGGTCGCGGTCCCGTCCGCGCCGAGCTACCACACGCTCAACGCGATGCTCAACCTCTACGACGCCGAGGGCCGCATCCAGCTCGACGCCGACCGCGAGGCGGCCCGCCAGTACTTCCTGCAGCACGTCAACCCCCGCACGCGCCGGTTCAGCGACCTGCGCGAGCGCCTCGACCACCTCGTCGAGAACGGGTACTACGAGCGCGAGGTCCTGGACCGCTACCGCCACGAGTTCGTGCGCGACCTCACCGACCGGGCGTTCGCGGCGAAGTTCCGCTTCCCGACCTTCCTCGGAGCCTTCAAGTACTACACGAGCTACGCGCTGAAGTCCTTCGACGGCAGCGAGTACCTCGAGCGCTTCGAGGACCGCGTCGTCATGACCGCCCTGACGCTGGCCACGGGCGACGAGGCGCTGGCCACGGGCATCGTCGACGAGATGGTCGCGGGCCGCTTCCAGCCCGCCACGCCCACCTTCCTCAACGCCGGCAAGGCCTCGCGCGGCGAGCTCGTCTCGTGCTTCCTGCTGCGCATCGAGGACGACATGGAGTCCATCGGCCGCAGCATCAAC
>Ga0160427_10000847_pt1 | contig 18583 bp, 15 predicted proteins | sample SolpanmetagenomL_FD_108194 | JGI IMG/M metagenome (GOLD analysis project Ga0160427, IMG submission 108194) | Solar panel surface microbial communities from Lawrence Berkeley National Laboratory, California, USA - L | ecosystem: Engineered > Built environment > Solar panel > Unclassified ...
GGCCCGAGCGCCGAATGCCGCAGCGAGTAGCCCGGATGCGGCAGCCAAGAGGCCAACGCCTACTAAGCCCTCTTCGATGCGGTCACCGAAGCGGGTGGCGATGGTCTGCTCGTCCCGCAGCGGCAGGTCGCTCTGCAGGACCTTCTGGGTGAACAACGCCGAGGTGGCCACGGACGTGCCGTCGGGGAGGATGAGCGCGCTGACACCCACGGTGGATATGTGCGCGACGGCCCGACCGTACTCCACTGCCCGCAGACGCGACATCGCGAGCTGTTGAACACTCTCATCGCTGCGACCGAAGGTGGCGTTGTTGGTCTGTACCACCAGCAGGTTCGCGCCGGCGCGGACGGAGTCACGAGTCAGATCGTCGAAGGCCACCTCGAAGCAGATGAGGTCACCGATGCGGGCGTCACCCATGACCAGTGGCTGCGTTCCGGTCCCGGCGACGAAGTCGCGGCGGACCAAGTCGACCTTGTCGCTGAGGCGGCGGAAGAAGCTGCGGTAGGGCACGTACTCCCCGAACGGAACGGGGCGCTGCTTGATATAACGCTGGACAACGCCGCGCCCGGGCACCCAGACCAGCCCGGCGTTGCTGAGCCGGTCGGTGGGCTCCTGCAAGACGGCTCCCACCAGCAAGGGGACGCCCACGGCGGAGGCCGCCGCGTCGATGGTGGCCGCCGCAGCGTCATCGCGCAGGGGATCGACATCACTAGCGTTCTCCGGCCACAGCACCAGGTCCGGTTGCTCACGCTGCCCGGCCGCCACCGCAGCGGCCAAGTCCTGGGTGGCCGCAGCATGGTTGTCGAGCACCGCTCGCCGCTCGGCGTTGAAATCCAGACCGGGGCGAGGAACGTTGCCCTGTACCGCGGCAACGTTCACGACGTCGGCTCCTGCACTGGGACGGGGTACGACTTCACCGGCGCCCAGGGTGACGGTGACCAGGATCAGGCTGACCAGCAAGCCCCGTGCGGTCCGGGACGGCTTACTGCTCACCGCTGCTGCACCGCCGATGGGCGCAATGGGGCTCCTGTGCGGAGTGGCTGCACCGACTGCGACGAGGCGAGCCCGGCGTCGCCGGCGCAGAAGAAGGTTGAGCTCGCTGATGGACGCGGCGATCGCCGCGCCCGCCAGGGCGACGGCGAAGGAGACCAGCGGCGCCCCGCCGATCGAGGCCAGACCCACCAGGGGCGACTCGCTCTGGGAGAAGGCCAGGCGTCCCCAGGGGAAGCCACCGAAGGGGGCACGGGAACGAACTGCTTCTTGCAGCACCCACAGTCCGGCTACTGCGAGCGATCGCAACACCGCCCCGCCGGCTCGAGCGGTGGGGCGATCAGCGACGGCGATGAGCGCCGCCAGAGCGGCGATGAAGCCAGCTTCCAGGACCGACAGCGCCAACCATGGCACTGCCCCGACGTAGGTTCCCGACCACGCCAGGTGCGGCACGAAGAACCCGAGGCCGAAGCAGAGGCCCAGCGCGGCTGCGCCGCGCGCTCGACGCCCGCGGAGGATCAGGAAGAAGGCGGCCAGAGCCAACGGAGCCATGGCCCACCAGCCACGCGAGGGGAATGCCGTGTCCAGCAACATCCCCGCCGCTGCAGCCGCGATCGCGCACCCCGTGGGCGCGAGCAAGCGCTGCGGCCAGCTTCTCCTAGATGGGAGGCTTCGCGCATGCACCTTGACGGCGGGCGGTGTGGGAGCGGAGCGCTTGCCCGGGGACAGGAACTCGACCGTGCCCTCTCCTCTCTGTGGCCACGTCGCTCTATGTGGCTCGCTAGGACGGGGGTCTGGGCGCCATGAAGTTCTCGGCACGAGTCGTCTCCGTCCTGGGGGAGTGCCTGGTGACAGCGGGGGCACTGGTTCTCCTGTTCGTCGTGTGGCAGGCGTGGTGGACCGACGTGACGGCGCGGGCGCAGAGTGATCGGGCGAGCGAGCGGCTCGAGCAACGCTGGAAGGACCCCGCGGTTACCGAGAGCCCCTTGCCCGCTGTTCCTAGCGGCCCACGCTCGGCTACCGAGGGGAAGCCCGCCGGAATGGAGGCGCCACCCGTCGTTGCGTCGCCGCCGGAAGTGGGTACCGCCTTCGCGCTGGTGCGCATTCCCGCGTTCGGTCGCGACTACGTGCAGCCGCTGCTGGAAGGCACCGACACGCAAACGCTGAAATCTGGGGTAGGTCACTACGTGGGGACAGCTTTGCCCGGAGCGGTGGGCAATCTCGCGATCGCTGGGCACCGCGTCACCTACGGTCGACCCTTCTTCCGCATCGACGAACTGCGCGTGGATGACGTGGTGCAGGTCGAAACTGAGCGGGCGCTGTTGACCTACACCGTTCGCTCTAGTCTCGTAGTCACCCCCGACCGGATCGATGTGATCGCACCAGTGCCCGAGCGCCCGGGCGAACAGCCGCAGGAGCGTCTGCTGACCTTGACAGCCTGCCACCCGAGGTATTCGGCTCGACAGCGCTACATCGTCCAGGCTGTGCTCACGTCGTGGAAGGCGAAGACCAACGAGTCCACGACAGAGGAAGCGGACACCGCGCCCTCTGCCGGCCTGGGTCCCGAGGCCTGAGGAGGTGACAACCGGGTCACCCTCAACGAGACCTCCGGCCCAGACCCCCGACGCCGCCAGGCGCATCGTGCATGGCTTCAGGCCACTGATCCTGGGCAGGTCCGGATGGCCAGACGCATGGGTGGTGGACCCGGCAAGGGTGGCCGGCGTGGTGAGGGCACCTGTGAGGTCGATGTCGGTGCCGTCGGCGGGCACGGGCACCCCGGCTGATACCAGGCCACCGGCTGCCCTAGCAGGCGGCGGGTCTGTTGTCTCGGGGGTCACCGCGGCGTCTGCTGGGGGAGCGGAGAGGGCAGAAAGGCGAGCTCTACGGTTGGCGCAACGGTTGGTATCGCGGCGCAGACCCGGTCCACCTCCTCAGCCAGGGCGCTGTCGCTTCCCCGCGAGAGCCCGGCGACTTCCACCCGGCAGTGCTGGCTGCTCCCCACGGCACCGGTGATGCGGACCCAGACCCGGCGGCGGGGAACGAACAGCGACATCGCCAATCCCGCAGCCGCCAGCAAGGCGAAGATCAGCGCAGCCCGCTGACCCGGTGTGGAGCGCACGTCGAGTGAGGCGAAGCGCTTCACCGATTCCATCGTCACCATGCCCGCGCCGTCAGGCAGAACGGCCGTCTCGCCGGGACGCAGCTGCAGCACGTACGGGCGCCCCTGGGCATCATCGACCTGGCGCAACCGCGAGGTGTCGAGCTCGTAGACACTCTGCGGAACACCGGAGCCCAGCCCCAGGTCACCGGTGTACACGGACATCACGAGGACGGGATTGCCGAGATCGGGGAAGCCGGACACCGGTCGCCCAGACGGGTCGAGCGTAGCGCTGGGCAGGAACACCCCCTGCAGCCCCAGCTGCTCGGGGGTTCCGTCAGCGCGGACAGCGTCCGGCACCTTGACGACGCCGGTGGAGTCGTAGTTGGACGTCTGAGGCAGGAAGGGAACCGGGCCCTCCTGCACGAGCTGACCTGAGCCGTCGCGCAGCGCGATGACTGGGGCGTAGCCGTTGCCTGACAGCGAGACTTGCGTGGCTCCGACCTTGACTGGATGGTTGACCTGGATTCGCTCCTGCTTCTCGTTACCGCCCGCATCGGCAGTCAGGAGCACGTCCGCCGCGAAGCGCCGGGGCTGGCCCATCTGAGACCGCTGCTGTGCTTCGAAGGAGACCTCCATGCGCTGAAGCGTCAAGGCGAAGGGTGGCAGGTCGGCGATATCCGCCCACGCACCAGAGGTGAAGCTGTCGAATCCGGGTGCTGAACCGGTGAACGACTGCCCCTCGACGAGGAGCTTCTGACCGGAATAGGAGTACAACGAGCCTGCGGCCAGAGCGAGGAGAAGACCGACCAACGAGAGGTGGAAGACCAGGTTGCCGCTCTCACGGTGGTGACCTCGTTCTGCGGCCAGCGTCAGCACCGGAGTGCTGCTGCTGGCGCGACCCCCACCGGTCGAGCTCGAGGCATCACCTGGGGTGCTCGAGAGCACCCGGAAGCGGTGCCGCCGCAGGTGGGTGTGCGCAACCGCAGCGACCGCGTCCGCCGCGCCCGCGCCGAGGAACTCGCGATGCTCTGGCAGCTTGGACAGGTTGCGCGGTGTGCTCGGGGGAGCCGAGCGCAGCGCTATCCAGTGCCGGCGCACGCGGGGCAGAACGCACCCGATGAGGGAGATGAAGAGCAGGAGGTACACAGCGGAGAACCACACGGACGAGTACACGTGAAAGACTTGGAAGCGCTGCAGCCACGGAGCGGCTGTCGCATGCACGGCAATGTACTGCGCGACTCGCGAGGGGTCGACGTTCACTTGGGGGAAGAGCGAGCCGGGCACGGCCGCCACAGCCAGCAGCATGAGCAGGAGCAGCGCAGTGCGCATGCTGGTCAGTGACCGCCAGCAGAAGCCGAGCAGCTCCAGAGTCTTCAGAGGAGCTGCCTTTGCCCTGGGGCGGCGATCAGGCTCCACAGCTGCCCCGCCAGGTCGTGTCGGGTCCCTGCACGGGTGTTAGTTCCGCCCGTGCACTGCGGTCCGTGACAGCCCTGCTGCTGGTGGGGCCCGGAGTCGTCATCCTGCCGTACCTCCAACGACAGGCCGCACGCCACCGCAGTGACGCGCAGTGATGTGGTCCCTGCTGCGGGCGTCGAGCGAGGCGTGGGGGCGTGACGAGGGGAAGCATCGACAGATCACACGCCCGCATAGGAGTGCAGTCCGGGGAAGAAGACGTTTACGATCAGGTAGTTGAACAGGACGCAGGCGTAGCCCAGCAGGGACAACCAGGCCGCGCGGTGCCCGCTCCAGCCCCGGGTGGCGCGAGCGTGCAGGTAGCAGGCGTACACCACCCAGATGATGAAGGTCCAGACCTCTTTGGAGTCCCAGTTCCAGTACCGGTTCCAGGCAACTTGCGCCCAGACGGCGCCGGCGATGAGGGTGAACGTCCACATGACGAACCCGATGGCGTTGAGCCGGAAAGCCGTCTGCTCCAGCTCCGCAGGCCGCGGCAACGCCTGCATGAAGGTGGCCCCTCGGCTCGGGCCGCTGTCGTTCTTCCTCTGCTGACGGGTCTGCAGCAACTGCAGGATCGTGGCGGAGAAGCCCAGGGTGGACAGTGCCGAGGCCAGGATCGCGACGAAGACGTGGATGACCAGCCAGTAGCTGTCCAGGGCTGGTACCAGCTGCGCGGCTTCGACGTAGAACCTCTGCAGCGCCAGGCCCAAGGTCAAGAGCACCGGGCCCGCGACGAAGGTGCCGAGGTAGCGGGCATCTCGGCCACCGCCGAGCCCGGCGCGCTGAGCTCGGGCCAAGGCGACCAGGTAGCCGAGGGCCACCACCAGGGACCCGGTCAGGGCGAACTCGAACATGTTGCCCCAGGGGACGCGGTGGACTGACAGCGCGCGGGTGAGCACAGAACCCGTGTGCAGGAGCGCAGCGAGGACGAAGAGGGCAGTGCCGACGGCGGCCGCGCGACGACGACGAGGAGGTGTCGGCGGCGTCAGCGTCGTCGTCGCGCTGCCCGTCGGCGAGGCGTGCTCCTGAGCGCCTCTGCGCTGGGAGGTTGTGAGCTGGGCTGCCGTTGGGCCGCGACCCTGCTGTGCCTTCGCCTCCCGTCCGCCGCCGGCGAGATCAGCTGCGTAGGCGATCAGAGACAGCAGGTAGCTCGCCATCGCGGAGTAGAGCAACAGGTTGCTCGTTCCGGCAAGGTGCTCGTCGATCATTGGGTCGTCTCCAGCTGAGTGGTGGCGCAGCGGTGGGCGGCCGCGACGAGGACGGGGCGGTCGTCGTCGATCAGGTCAGTCGCATGACGCCGTCGAGGCGTAGGTGGGTGGGTAGCCGGTCAGGCGGATGTCGTCGACTCAGGAAGGCCGTCCCTGGCTGACTCGATGAGGCCTGACAGGGTCGCGGCATCGACGATCCCGACGACCCGGCCTGCAACGCGACCCTGGCCGTCCAGGACGAGAGTGACCGGGACTGCTCGTGCCGGCACGAACGCGGCGACACTCAGCAGCGCTCGCCCATCAGTGTCTTCGATGCTGGGATAAGAGATGCCGTAGCGGCGCTCGAAGGCCTGCGCGGCGGGCCGGTTGTCCTGCACGTTGATTCCGAGGAAGCGCACGCCCTGGTCCTTGAACCCATTCGACTGCTGCGCCAGCACGGGAGCTTCCTGACGGCACGGTGCGCACCAGGAGCCCCAGACGTTCAAGACGACCACGTTGCCGCGCAGGGTGTCGAGGTCCACGCTCTCGTCGGTGAGCGTCGTTCCCGACAGGGTCACGGGCCGCCCGCGTTGCCCAGGGTTGATCTCGCTGACCGGCCCGGAGGCAGTCGTCAACGGCGCTGACACTCCGACCGTGGACCGTGAACGCGTCTGCCAGTAGGCCCAGCTCGCAGAGGCCATCAGAACAAGGAAGAGACAAACCCCGATCAGCGTCAACGTCCGGTGCGGTCTGCGTTCTCGCCGGGCGGTAGGAGGTACCTGCGTCTGGTCCGGATCTGTCAGGCAGTCTGAGGACGGCATCGTTGCAGGTCTTGGTACGTCGGAGGGTGCGTCCGCGGGTGAACCGCGCCGTGAGCTGCTCATGTTGTCTGCCACTCCTCCAGGCGCGGGCCTCATCTACGAGGCAACATAGTAGACGATGTCGAAGCCGCTGGGCAGTCAGGCAAGCAGGTACTCAGCGCTGAGCCACGAAGTGGAACAAGGTGTGCTGCGCTCGTGTCGGCGCTGCGCCCCGGTAGACGCCGGCGCACGGGTGGTCCTTCGCTGGTGGTTGATGCTCAGCGGGGGGCTGAGGCCAGGACGCAGTGATCAGTGGCGGTCGCGGCTGCGGCTGGCTGCACGGCGGCGGCAGCGGGCGTGATCAGGACAGCAGTGATGAGCAGGAGCAGTCCCAGTCGTTGAGGCCGGCGCAACGGCTGACGGGCCCTCTGCAAGCGGCGCACCCTGGCTAGCGCCAGTCGTCCACCGATGCCCAGGGTCGCGCGCGGCGTCTGAGCCTCGGCCAGGCGCACCAGGGCCGCGGCCAGGTGAGCCGGTGAGTGTCGCCGGACTGCGGCATCGTCGGCGAGCAATTCGACCAGGTCCTGCGTCTCGTGGTGCGCCAGCCGCAGCGCGGACACCCATGGGAAGGCGCGGTGCAGAGCGGCGCTGAAGCCGATGACCAGGTGATGGTGTCCTCGGAGGTGAGCGTGCTCGTGACCGAGCACCGCAGCCAGCTCGGCCGGCTCGAGGGCCTCCACGGCCGCCGTCGTGACGACGACGGCGCCTCTGCGCCCGGGCAGGCAGTAAGCCAAAGCTCTTTCGTGCTCCACGACGAGCATGGAGCGGGCCGTGTCAGCAGCAGGTCGCGCGAGCAGCGCCAGGGCCTGCATCTGAGCCCGGCGCTGCCGGGTGGACGTCACCGCCACCTCGAGCACGCAGTAGGTCGTGCGGGCGATGACGGCCACCATGACGGCGAACGCCGCCGTGCTGGCTGCCGAGCTGGTCACCGCGCCGTACTGCAGCCGCAGCACGGCGAGGCAGGTGTGCAGCACTTCGGCCAAGCCTCCGGCGAGGCCGCCTCCGGGGAAGGCCACGACAGCCGCCGCGAGAACTACGGACAGCAGGAGAGAAGCGCTCAGCGACTGCCAGGCGCAGACGGCGAGCCGTGGGGACCGCGCCAGCCAGGTACTGGACTGGATGAGGCGGGGGCCCAGTGTGGCGATGCTGACGGCGTAGACCACGAGCGCCAAGGCGATGGCCACGTCTCAGTCCTGCTCAGGTGGCAACGGTGACGACGGAGGTCGCGGCTGGCTCGCCGTGTCGGGGTCCGGGGACGTCAACGCATCACGCAGACGAGTCACCTCGTCGGGGTCCATCTGATCGACGAAGTGCAGCAATGTGGCGGTGCGGTCGCGGCTGAACGCCAGCACCTGACTGATCACCTGCGTCGTGTGCTCCTCCCGGGAGCGCACACTGCGGTAGTGGTAAGCGCGCCCGCGCAACTCTCGCCGCAGCAGGCCCTTGCGGTGGAGGTTCTCCATGACGGTCATCACCGTCGTGTAGGCGATCTGACGATCACGCCGCAGGAGGTCCATCACCTCTCGCACGGAGAGCGTGCCCTCCACCTCCCACACGCAGTCCATGACCGTGGCCTCCAGACGGCCGAGTCGTGGGCCCCCGCCGCCCAGTTCGCTCACTTCCACCTCCCTGTCACGTCCTCGCCCGTGGTGGTCAGATGCGCCAGCCAGGCCTACTATCCATCATCGTAGTCGGTTGCGACCGCAGTCGGTGGAGGAGTCGTTCACAAGTGTCTGCCGCTGTCAGTGAGACGATCAACAGTGTCGTCACGTCTGGGCCCATGCTGCTGGCGATCGTCCTCGCGATGATCGCCGGCGTACTCTCGTTCTTCTCGCCCTGCTGCCTTCCGCTGGTCCCCGGCTACCTCTCCTACGTCGCCGGAATGGTGGGCACCGACGGCCAGCTAGGCACCCCGGCCGCGGTGGCTTCAGTAACAGCGTCGACCACTGGCTCCTTGAGGTACGTGCCCGCCGAAGTCCCCGGGGTAAGGAGAGCTCTCCGCTTTATGGGGCGGGTGCCACGGGTGGCTCACGGCCCGGGTGCACCGCTGCGGGGGACTAGTCGCCGACTGCTGTTGGGCACGGCGCTCTTCGTCGGTGGGTTCGCCGTGGTCTTCACCAGCTACGGAGCCTTCTTCGGCGCCGTCGGATCCTTCCTCCTCACCTACCAGCGATTGCTCGTGCGGATCTTGGGTGGGCTCACCATTGTCATGGGCCTGATGTTCACCGGCATCTTGTGGCGCGTGCCCTTCGTCAACGCCACCGTCCGAGTGCGCTACCGCCCCGCTTCAGGACTCGCCGGAGCACCGCTGCTCGGGGTCCTGTTCGGCCTCGGCTGGACGCCGTGCATCGGACCCACCCTCGCCGCCGTCCTGGCCCTGGCGACGAGTACCGGAAGTCCGGGGCGAGGTGCGGTGCTCTCCGCCGCCTACAGCCTGGGCATCGGCATCCCCTTCCTCTTGGCGGCCCTGTCCTTCGAGCGAGCGATGGACGCCTTCGCTTGGGCCCGCCGGAGAAAGCTGTTCATCATGAGACTGGGCGGCTGCCTGCTCATCCTCCTGGGCGTGATCCAGGTGAGCGGCCTGTGGGTCGTCTTGATGTCACGACTGCAGGGCCTCATCAGCAACTGGCAGCTCTCGCTCTGATCGGCCGGCGCACCGCGCATCCTCCGCCAGCGACCTGGCTCGCGGGCGCTTCCGCTGCTGGGGCCGCTGCGCGAGAGCTTGCCCGGCCGCCGCCCCGACGTTGCTGGAACGATGGCGCACAGGCGAGGTCCTGAAGGCCAACCTCACGTGCCCGAACGGGAATCGAACCATCCGAACCACCAGAGACTGCCCACTGTGACGATGATGCCCGCGAGCAGGTACAGCTCGCTGTGGCCGCCCGGCAGCAGTTGGACGTTCCTGGTGAGGCGCATCAGGTCGTTGGCGAAGATCGTGTACAGGCCGACAGCGAGGACGGCGACCCCAATCCGCTTGTGCCACGCCGGCCGGTACCGGTACTGGAGCTTCTTCTCGTTCATACGTCCGCCTCTACGGTTGCGGGGCCGCGAGCTGTGGCCCCTTCGTTCCCCCAGGTATACCCTCCCAGGGTAACTGATGATAGGGGTTCAAGGGCGGGAGTCGGTCATGCGGACGAAGCTCGACTCGCGGTTCAGCGGCCGTCTCCGAGTGAGGAGTGGCCGTCAGGACGGCGTGCCCGCTCTCGGCACGTCCCCTCACCGCCGTGACGGGGTGTCCCTCGTGGCCGGCGCGTGGGTCGTGGTCTCACTGTTCGCCGACGGCTGGGCGCACACGCACCTCCCTGACCTGGAGTCGTTCTTCACGCCGTGGCACGCGGCGTTGTACAGCGGCTTGCTGGCCAACGTCCTCTGGTTGGTCTGGCTCAGCCGCCCGACGGGGTACCGGCCCCGTGACGCGAGTGAGACTTCCGCCATGTCGCCGTCGGCTGCCCCCATGGGGCGAGGCGCGACGGTGGCGACCTGGCACTGGTCACCACCTGCGGGGTACGGCGGGGGAGTACTCGGCGCCGTCATCTTCGGTGGCGGAGGGGTAGCCGACATGGCGTGGCACAGCGCCTGGGGAGTCGAGGTCGGAGTGGACGCCCTGCTCAGTCCACCCCACATCGTTCTCCTGGTGGGTGCGCTTCTCCTCGTGACAAGTCCCTGGCGGGCGGACTCGAGCAACACCCCCAAAACGCCTGCGGCCGCGAGAGCTTCCCTCCTCCTCGCCGTTGCCCTGATGGCCTTCTTCCTGATGTACACCTCGGAGTTCGCGTCACCCGCTCTGACGAGCACCTACACTCGCCTGCCGGAGGCGTCACCGGGACATGCGGCAGGTGAGGCAAGCGCCATCCTCGGTCTTGGACGATTCCTCATCACGACCGTGCTCTTCGTGGTTCCGCTCCTGCTGATCTGGCGTCGCCCTCACGTGCCAGCCGGAAGCGTCAGCTGCATCGTGATCCCGCTCTCGGGTCTCAGCCTGGCGGTGAGCGATAGCCTGAGTCCAGCACTGTGGGGAGTGCTCGGCGCATCCTTCGGCGCACTCTTCGCCGATGTGACCATCGCCCCCTTGCGGCGGCACCACGTTGCCCACCGGCCGTCCGTGTTGGCAGGTGTAGCCGCACTTGGCGTGTGGTCGGGGCACGCAGCGGCACTGACGGCTGCCGGCCTCGTCCGGTGGCCGTTGGCCCTTACCTCGGGCGTCGTGGCGTTGAGCGGCCTCGTGGCCGTCCTGTTGAGCTACCTGGCGAGCACCCCCATGCTCGATGATCAGCGTCGCGCAGCATGGGCTGGGACGTCCAGCGGCGCGCCTGCTGATCTGCCCAGGTAGCGATCGCGGCGCGGGTGTCGATCGCGGGTAGTACGGCCAGGAACCTGAGACGTACGAGGGGACCAGCGGAAGGGCGGAACACGAACCACCATCGACATTCGTGGGACTCCGTGGGGGGAAGGACGCACGAACCGGACGCTGAAGGGACAGCTCGCCGACAACCCATCCATGCACGGGCACCCGCTGAACACCCGCCGAAGGAGACCACCATCGGACCAGGGCGGCGCAAGGCACCGCCACCGCCCGCCAGTGGTGTACTCCGACGGCAGCGAGGGCTACTCGCCCGCCGCTTGTTAGGGCTCGGCGATGACCCAGCCGAGGGCGGCATCTCGACGTCCTGTGCCTGCGCGCTCCTCAGAGTCCCACCGCCGCCGTCATCACCCGCCGGATGCTCCTACACGCCGGGGTTTGGTGTGGAGTGGTCTTCATCGCCCTGCGTCTGTGGGTCTGTGGGTCTGCCTGTGCTCGTCCTCTCACACCCTTCTCTGAGCAGCGTTTTCGACGGCTATTGCTGTTCGCTGGCGATTGCCCTGTCAGGATTGTTTCAACAAATCGCTTCCGAGGTTCAGCGGTTGGCGCCAGAATCGCGAAATTTCGACGGAAGGGCTAGATCTACTCGAGCTGCTTCGACTGAGTCACAGGGGCGGAGAGTGTCTCGGGCGACGAAAAGCAAGGACAGGGCAGAGCCGGTTTCGTCATCGATTGCAAAGCGGCCCTCGGGGTAGCGTCGGGCGAAGGTCAGAAGGGTGTCGACGTTGCGGTTGATCGACGCATCCGACCGATCGCTCTTGCCCAGTCGGCACTGGTCGCCGAGGCTGTGAAGGGCTTGATGCACGGCCTCTACTTGCGCAGGCGAGGCAGAGCTGCTCGGTTCGGGTGACCGGCCTACGAGCACCGCGACCGTCGGAGGGTCGGGGGCGACACTCAGGCGCAGCACAAGGGTGACCAAGAGGAGGGTCGCGGCGGCAAGCAGCAGGGCGGTGACCGCGAGCGGGCGCAGAAGAAGTTTCCAGTCGCCGCTTGAACCGCTCGGGCTTCGGGCGGGCTTTCGTTGACTGAGCATCGACCGCTGCGGGGAAGACGTCGTCAGCTTGTCGGTTGCCAGGTGGCACCAACGTCGGGGGATCGGTAGGTGCGGGCTTGTCCACCCTGGAGGACGCCGGCGTAGGCGGCGTGCCCGTCTGCGGCAGCAATGGTGGTAGCGCTGGTGCCATGAGACGCGGCGATGTTCTGCCAGCTGATACCGCCGTTGGTGCTTTGGGCGGCATCGTTCAATCCGACGGCGATCATCTCTCGAACGTTCACTGGGTTCCAAGCTGCAGCCGTGACTCCTGGGGGGCTGCGAAGCGGAGTGAGGCTTCGTCCCCCGTTGCTACTGGAGGTGAGGCCATCGGCCATGTCGGGAACAAGGATGCGGTTGAGATTCGTGGATCCGGCCAAGATGGTACCCATGAAGGAGTGACCGACGTTGGCGTTGCTGACCCGCCAGGTCTTCACACCCGTCGGTGAAGGCAAGTAATCCGGCTTGTGGGGACCGGGTGGCGAGCAGGGCCATTGCGTACAGATATTCGGCACCAGTGCTGCTCCTTCGATTCGACGGGCCTTCCCTACTAAGCAGTAGAGTAGTCCTCGCGCTCGGTGCAGGCGGAAGACGCCACTTGGATCGAAGGGCCCCTTCATGCGAGGGCCTGAAGGTCGACGCGCTGGAGAGCGCCTCTGTGCCGCCAGCCTCGACGGCTCGTCCTGGGGCAGTGGCCCGGCCAGAACTGTGGGAGCCCACGGAGAGCACCGCGGTGGCCGGCGGCTGGGGCAGATTGGTCGCGACTGATCCCGGTGATGCCATGACTAGTGAGGAGGCATGTGGGCGCACCTCGATGCCGCGGATTCATGGCGTGGGGGCTAGAGCGTCAGGCGCAGCAGGAGGTCGGCATCTGGTTGCGGAAGAGTCCAGCGGTGATGCGCAGACTCTCGGCCATCGTCAGGTACGGCGCCCAGGTGTCGGCTAGGTCGTCGACGGTCATGCCGGCCTTGATGGCGTAGGTGGCGGCCAGCATCATTTCCCCGGCCCCATCAGCCAGGGCGTGCACGCCCAGGACCTTCCTGCTGGCGGGGTCAGCCACGATCTTCACCACGCCGCGGGTGTCGTGCTGGACCAGTGCCCGGGGCACATCGGCCAAGGCCAGGACCCGACACTCGCAGCCCTCGCCGAGGGTCAAGACTTCCTCCTCGCTCAGACCCGCCGAGGCCAGCTGGGGGCGGGTGAAGACCACAGCGGGCAGCCCGGTGTAGTCGATCCGCGCCGGACGCGCAGGTGGGCTCGCCGTGTCTGCGTCTCCCGGGACGGGAGGCATCTGGGACAAGGCGTTCAGGGCTGCGACCCGGCCGCCGGCGGCTGCGACGTAGACGTACTGCGGGGCGCCCGAGACGTCACCGGCGGCGTAGATGAGCGGGTTTGAGGTGCGCTGGGTCTCATCGACGAGAACGAAGCCGCGCTCGTCGACCTCGACACCCGCAGCCTGCACGCCCAGACCATCGGTGCGGGCACCGCGTCCGGTGGCCACCAGCAGGCGTGCACCGCGCACCTGGGCCCCGGAGGTCGTGGTCACCACCACCTCCTCGCCCTCCCTCGCGACCGCGCGGGCGTGCTCTTGCACCACGGTGATGCCGTCGTTCTCGAAGATCCGGGCCAGACCAGCGGTCAGCTCGGGCTCGGCGCGGGGCGCCAGGCGTCCCACCACGCTGACCTTGGCCCCCAGGTGGGAGAAGAGCTGCGCCTGCTCCAAGCCGACGTAGCCGCCACCGATGACCACCAACGACTCCGGCAGTTCCTGCAGCTCCATCGCCGTGGTCGAGGTCAGCCAATCCACCTCGCCCAGACCGGCGACGTCGGGCACGTCGGGGGTGGAGCCGGTGGCGATCAGGTAGGCCCGTGCCCGCAGCGCCACCCCGTCCACGGCCAGGGTGGACGCATCGACGAAGGTGGCCTGGCCGGGACGGACCTCGAAGCCGTACGCGGCAGCCACGTCGGCGTACTTCGCGCCCCGCATGGACTCGATCAGCGCATTCTTCTGCCCCACCAGGGCGCCGACGTCGACCGGACCAGCTGAGGTCGGGGCACCACCAAAAGGGTTGGTCAGCGCCTCGTGGCGGGCACCAGCCGCTGCCAGCAGCGTCTTGGACGGGACACAGCCCACGTTGACGCAGGTGCCACCCAGTACGCCGCGCTCGATGAGGACCACGCTGCGCCCGGCCAGGCTGGTCGCGATGGCTGCGCTCATCGCCGCCCCACCGGAGCCGATCACCGCGAGATCGACGTCGTAGTCCTCGTCCTGGTCGTGCTTGGCCATGTCGCAGCTCTCCTCGCGTTGTCCGTCTCTGGCGAGGAGACTGGACCTTCCCGTGCAGGGGAAGGTCAAGACGAGATGAGCGGGACGCGATCAAGGAGGCAGGATGCGCATCGGTGAGCTCGCCGAGGCCAGCAGCACGACCACCAAGACGCTGCGCTTCTACGAAGAGGCCGGGCTCCTACCCGCCCCGAACCGCACCGCCAGCGGCTACCGCGACTACGACCCGGACGTGGTGGCCCGGTTGAACTTCATCCGCCGCAGCCGCACCGCGGGGCTGAGCCTGGCTCAGATCCGTGAGGTCCTCGACATCCGTGACAGCGGCTCCGCACCCTGCCAGCACGTGCACGAACTCCTCGAGGACCGCCTCGCTGGCCTGGACCGCCAGATCGCCGAACTCCAGGCCCTGCGCCGCACCGTTGCTCAGCTCCGCGACGCCGCTACCTCGGTTGAGCCCGCGGACTGCGACCCGGTTCTGGTGTGCAGATACCTGTGAGCGGTCGAGCTCGCTCGACCGTCAGATGGCGCCAAAGAGTGCCACCCGTCGCCGACGGTGATGCCTAAGGCCAGCACTCCCTCCGTGTCTCGAATTGGTTGCCGTCAAGGCGACCTGGTGAGACACGCGGCGTTACAAGCCTGCGGACATCAGCGCGTGAGCTGCAGGTCGAAATGATTGGCGAGGGGAAGGACTGTCACCGCGAAGGTGAGGACGATCACCGCCGCCACGACAGCGCTAGCCCTGGTCGTACCGCCGGTCACCGGCGATCGCGGCGCACTAAAGCCTGGGAAGGAAGAGGCGTCACCGCGGGAACGAGACTTTCCATCAGTTTCAGCGTCGGGGCGAAACACGGGGGCGATCCAGCGCAGGTAGTAGAACAGGCTGGCGGCGGTGTTCAGCGCGGCCACGACGACCAACCAGGCCAGTCCACCGTCCCAGGCGGCGGTGAAGGCGGCGACCTTGCCCGTGAACACCGCGGTGGGTGGTGTGCCGACCAGGCTGAGCAAGCACACCAGCAGCGCCCCCGCTAGTACCGGCTGCTGCCGGGCAAGGCCCCGGTAGGAGGCCAGCGTCCTCCGCTCGGGGAGGGCGGCGGTCACGGCGAAGGCGCCGAGGTTGGTCACGGCGTAGCCGGCGAGGTACAGCAGCAGCGCCGGCAGGGCTTCGTCGGTGCGTCCGGCGACGGCGACGGGCATGAGCAGGTACCCGACCTGACTCACCGTGGACCATCCGAGCAACCGTCGAGGGTCGTCCTGTCCGAACGCGGCCAGGTTCCCCAGCGTCATGCTCAACGCTGCGAGCACCGCGATCAGCAGGGGCCAGTCCAGACCCGCCGCACCGCCCCGAGGCAGTGCCTCTAGTAGTCGGTAGATGGCGATGAGGGCGCCGATCTTCGGCACCGTCGTGGCGAAGGCCGCTGCTGTCACGGTGCCCCCCTGCGCCGCGTCGGGCACCCAGAAGTGCGCGGGGACCCCTCCCGCCTTGAACAGCAGGCCCCCGAGGACGGCAACGACCCCAACGGCCACAGCCGGCGCAGGCGAGTCGGCGAGTTCGGTGGTGAGACCGCCATAGGTCGTTGCGCCTGCCAGGGCGGCCAGCAGTGCAACGCCTAGCAGCAACAAGATGTTGGTCAGTGCGCCCAGCAGGTAGGTCTTCAGCACCGCCTCCGCTGCAGCACTGGTGCGGGCCAACCCGATCAGCCCGTACAGCGGGATGGAGGCGAGCAGGAACGCGACGGCCAGGACCAGCAGGTCGTGGGCTCCGGCGAGGACGACCGTGCCCAGCGCGGACAGCAGCAGCAGGCAGTACGTCTCGCTCTCGCGTGCGGTGCCGGACACCTCGCTCACGCCGAGGGCGATGACGAGCAGGGTGGCGGCGATGACGATGAGCCGGACGGCTCCGGTGGCGTCGTCCACGGCGTAGGTGGAGGTGTACACCGTCCGCGCCGGCCCGGCCAGCGCCACGACCGAAGCGGCCGCACTGCCCAACAGGGCGGCGACGGCGATCAGGCGGGCCACCCACTGCCGCTGCCGGGGCAGGAACGACCCGGCCAGCAGGCTCAGCAGGGCACCGGCGAGCAGGCAGATCTCCGGCAGCAGGGCCAGCGGGTCCTCATTGGTCATGGTCATCGCCGAGGTGAGCGCTGTGATCACGGTGGGCTCACCGCCCCACCAGGTCGACGAGCTGGCCTGCCGTGGGGGTGATGACGTCGAGCAGCGGGGCGGGAAGGACCCCGATGGCCAGGGCGAGGATGAGAAGGGGGCCGATGGCGCACATCTCCACCGCGCCGAGGTCGCGGAAGCCCACCGAGCGGCCCACGGTCTCGCCGGTGAGCAGCCGTTGCAGGGCGCGCAGGAAGAGGGCGGCGGTGATGAGGATGCCCAGCACGGCGAGGGCCGAGATGGGGGCGGTGGCGATGGCGCCGGTGAAGACCTGGAACTCGGCGATGAAACCGCTGAAGCCGGGCAGGCCCAGGGAGGCGAACGCGGCGATTGCGAACAAGGCGGCGTAGCGCGGCGCCGGTCGGGCCAGCCCCCCGAAGGAGCCCATGTCGTAGGTCCCCGTCCGTTCGTGCACGACGCCGGCGAGCAGGAAGAGTGCCGCGGTGATCAGGCCATGGCTGACCATCTGCGTCACCGCTCCGACGATGGCGACCTGCCGGGCCTGCTCCGCGGAGCCGGTGAGGACACCGGCGGCCCCGACGGCCACGACGACGTAGCCCATGTGATTCACCGAGGTATAGGCGATCATCCGTTTCAGGTTCGTCTGGGCCAGCGCCACGAGCGCTCCGTACAGCACCGAGACGATGCCGACGGCCAGGACGACCCAGGCCCAGTCGCGCCAGGCATCCGGCAGCAACGGCATCGCGATCCGCACGAAACCGTAGGTGCCCATCTTCAGCAGGACCCCGGCCAGCACGGCCGAGCCGACCGCGGGCGCGTCGGTGTGTGCCGGCGGCAGCCAGGTGTGGAAGGGGAACGTCGGTGTCTTGACCGCCAATCCGAGCAGGATCGCGCCCAGCACCAGGACCCCGACCGATCCGCTGCCCTGCAGCGGTGCCGTCCGCGACAGCTCGACGATGTCGAAGGTGTGCGGTGTCGCAGCCAGGTACAGGCCGATGAAGCCCACCAGCAGCGCCAGCGAACCCAGGAACGTGTAGAGGAAGAACATCAGCGCCGAGCGCGCCGCCTGCCCGTGTCCCCAGCCGGCGATGGCGAAGTACATCCCGACAATCGACAGGTCGAAGAAGACGAAGAACAACAGCAGGTCCTGGGCGGCGAAGACTCCGAGGCAGGTGGTCTGCAGGAAGCAGAACAGTGCCGCGTGCAGGCGTGGCCGGTTCCCCTCGTTCAGGGCGTACACCGAGCAGGAGGCGAAGACCACGACCGTCAGGGCGACCAGCGGCCACGACAACCCGTCCAGGCCGACGTGGTAGCTGCTGGCGACCGTCGAGATCCAGCCCACACGCTGCTCGAAGTCCAGGCTCGTGCTCGGGTCGGCCGGGCGGCCCAGCCACATCCCGGCGACCAGCAGGACTTCGGCCGCGCTCAGGGCACACCAGATCCAGCGTGCTGCGGTGTCCGGGACGCGGACCGCCACCAGGAAGCACGCGACCACCAAGGGTAGGAAGACGACGATGGAGAGCACGCTCACCCCACGAGTACGAGCAGCACGGCACCGGCGGCGAGGACCGCGACGGCTTGGATGTAGTAGTGGTGCAGCAACCCGGTCTGCGGTCGGCGGGCCAGCCCTGCGAGGCGGCGCACCCCGGCGGCGACGCGCACGACCCCGGCGTCGAGGACGTCCACGTCCACTCGCTGCAGGAGGGTGGCGGTCTGCAGCGCTAGGGCTGCGACGCGCTCGACCCCCCGGGCCAGCACCTTGTCGTCGGCGCGGGCCAGCACTCGTGCCAGCCGGTCGGTGGGGTCGACGACGCCCGCCAGGGCCAGCCGGTGCAGGCCCAGCCAGTTGCGGGCCCACCCGGGCTCGGGGACCCCACTGCCGCGGGTGGTGAGCAGCACCACACCCAGCACGGTGACGACGGCGAGCACGGCGGAGACGAGCAGCTCGACCGGGCCCGGGGCGGGAGCCGGTGGCTGTCCGAGCAGGCGATCAACACCTGAGCGCACCGGTGGCAGGGCCAGCACACCCAGCAGCGCCGCGGGGACCGCCAAGACGATCAGCGGCAGTGTCTCCAGCCACCCGATCCGACGGGTCCCGGGTTGTTCGGTGTCGAAGCCGGCCTCAGGGCCGGTGGCGTCGGGATCGGTGTCCTCGGGATCGGTGGCGTCTCGCGTGGCCGAGCGCCACACCAGGA
>Ga0160427_10000848_pt1 | contig 18575 bp, 15 predicted proteins | sample SolpanmetagenomL_FD_108194 | JGI IMG/M metagenome (GOLD analysis project Ga0160427, IMG submission 108194) | Solar panel surface microbial communities from Lawrence Berkeley National Laboratory, California, USA - L | ecosystem: Engineered > Built environment > Solar panel > Unclassified ...
ACGGGCGGACGTGGAACGTTCGATCGAGCGCACCGGCTCGCGCAACGCACCATTGCGAGCCGTCTGCTTGGTGACGCGATACGCGAACGTCGACTGTGTCCCGTATGAAACTGACTGGCCGCAAAATACAGGTTAGAGAGACCCGATATTCCGGGACAGCAGAACCGATACCGTGAGCTTCGTACCCAGCTCCCTCTTCACGACCGAGAGTCTGCCCGAGCGCGACCGTTTCGATGCTTGGCGCACCCTGTTCTCCGCCCACGATCTCGATGCCGACCCACAAGACTTCTCAGGCAGCATCGAGACCGCCCAGATCGGTGCGGTCGCCCTGCGCGTCATGAACGCCGCGCCACAGGGGCCGGGCCGGTCGAGGCCGCAGATCCGGCGCGACGGCATGGACGGCTTCGTCCTCTACTTGAGCCAGCACGCCTACACCGTCGAGACCGAGCGCGGCGTGCTGGACGTTCCGGCGGGCGCCATCAGCCTCAACGATCTGTCGCAGCCCTACCGGCGCAGCCGGGTGCCGGAGACGGACTCTCTGATCATCGCGCTTCCGCGTTCGTCCATCGCCGCCCTGCTGCCCGACGAGGACGCGTTGCACGGGCTGCTCCTACACGGCGGTTCAGGGCGCTTGCTCGCCGATCACATGCGGAGCCTGGCGGCGAACCGACACGCGATCGCCGCGGTGGACGCCGGCCATCTCGCCCAGGCGACGCTCCACATGATCGCGGCCTGCGTGCGCCCGAGCCTGGAGGGCGTCGCGCGGGCGGGCGCACCGCTCGATGCGGCGCGCCTCAGGATCGCGAAGCAGTACCTCCGCTCCCATCTGGCGACGCCGCTACGCATCGACGCTATGGCGAAGGCGCTCGGCATGTCCCGCTCGCAGCTCTACCGCTTGTTCGAGCCGGAGGGTGGGATAGCGCGCTACCTCGCGCGCCAGCGCCTCGGGGCCGTACGAGCAGCGCTCACCGATCCCCTCGAGCGGCGGTCCATCGGCGAGATCGGAGCGGCTTACGGCTTCGGCAACAGCGCCATCCTCAGTCGTGCGTTCCGGCAGGCGTACGGCTTGAGTCCGCGCGACTACCGGGCGTCCGTCGGGGGTGCCTGAAGAGAGCGGAGTTCCTGTCGAAAACGAGCTCCCTCGAGCGATGCCGCAGCCGAAGTAGCCGCCGGCCGTGAGCGCAGTCCGGCCCAACGACATGAACGGCTCATTCCCATCTTAGAATGGATCGCCGTCGCGTAGACGCGGTCGCCAGACCGCTGCGAAACGGCTTCGGGGAGGTAATCCGTTCCGCCTCCGGCCGGGTCCGGTCGTTCAGGACCGATCAGAAGGCCGGCCAGCGGACGTTCCGAACGTCAGAGACGGGTCGAGAGCCGGCGCAGGGGCGACGTCCGCTTCTCTGAAGCACCCGGAAGCGGCCCGGCGGAGATCCATCCGTCGTGGATGCTCACCAGCGCCGGTGCGACAGCCGACGCCCGTCGAAAGCCGCCGGTCCGCTTCGGAGGAGAGAACCGGAAAGCTATCGTCGTCCCGTCGATCGTCGATCCCGACGCGATCGTTCAGATCGGATCTCAGCGCGCCCTCGGAAACTCCAGGGGGAAGTTGTTGAGCACACGCCAGAGTTCGTAGCCGATCGACACGGTCTCCATGAGGATCCAGCCGCGCACCTTGGCACCCAGCGGGATGAAATCGTAGTCGGGCCACGCGGACCGGTCGGGGTCCTGCTCGACCAGCACGCGAAACAGGCCGCTCTGCTGCGCCGAGGGGTCGACGGCGCGCACCCGCCCGTCGAACATGCCTTGGGCCACCGACGGCCAGCCGCTGAACTGGATCGCCGGCCAGCCCTCGAAGGCGAGGCGCACGCTCTGGCCGGGCCGGATCAGGGCGACGTCGCGCCCGTCGACCATCAGTTCGACGACGCGGGTCGGCGCGAGCGGCGCAAGGGTCGCCAGGGTATCCCCCGCGTTGACCAGCGTGCCGGCGGCCGCCGCGTTGATGTGTAGGATCCGGCCCTCCCTCGGCGCGCGAACGAGTTGCGCCGATTGGCGGTTCACGGTCACCTCGAGCCGGCTGAGCTTGGCCTTCGCCTCCGCCAGCTTCGCGCGCTGCTCCGCCACGCGGATCTGCGCGGCCTCGAAGTTGCGCCGCGTCACGAAGCCCTTCTCGGCCGCCTCGCGGGTCTGGCTGACCTGACTCTCCGCCACCTGCACTCCCTGCTCCGCCGCAGCGATCTCGGCCTCGATCTGCTCCCGCTCGGCGGCGAGCCGCTTCAGCAGGAACGGATCGTTGTCCATGAGCTGGGCGATCGCGTCCCCCGCGCGAACCCGCTGGCCATCCTCGACGTACCAATGCTCCACCCGGCCCTGGACCAAGGCCGTGACCGTCTGCACGCGGTCGGCGGGATTCGGGGCGATGACGCGCCCCGTTCCGGCCGCGGTCTGCACCCAGGGCACGTACAGGAGGATCAGGACCGCCAAGCAGATCGCGATGCCGATGATCCAGGTCAGGACGGCCGCCGCGCGGGGCGGCCGGATCGAGGTCAGGCTCGGGAAGTGTCGGAGGTGTTCAGGCCGCGACAGCATGGGTCCTCTCCCTCAGCACGGGTTTGTCGAGCCGGTCCTCCGGGTCGGCGGCGCGCACATAGCCGTGCGAGCCCAGCCGGATCTGGCCGTCGTGGATCGGTTGTCGGGGGCGACGCGTGACATGCAGAACCGTCGTGCCCATCTCCCGGAACCTCGCGAGCGCCGCCGCGACGCGGTCCGGTGGCAGCAGGTCGAGCAGCGTCGACAGGACGACGAGCTTCGGCCGCTGCAGAAGGGCGGCGGCCAGCTTCAGCGCGACGGCTTCCCCCACCGAGAGCGGCGCGCCGGACACGGAGAGCGGCGTGTCGAGGCCGGAGGGCAGGCGCCCGAGGCGCTCGGCCAGGCCGACACGCTCCAGGCAATCGTGGATCGTGGCCGCATCCTGGCCCTCGACCGGCGACAGGACCTCGCGAATGGTTGTCTCGGCGAGCGTCGGCCGATCCAGCACGAGGATCTGCGCCCGCAGCGCGTCCGGACCATAAACTGCGATGTCGGCTCCGCCGACCATCACCCACCCGCGCTGCGGCCGAACCCGTCGCTCAAGGAGCGCCGCGACCGTCCGCTCAAGCCTCTCGTCGGCGGGCATGGCGAGGATCTCGCCGCTCTCGACCGCGAAGTCGAGGCGGCAGCCTTCGACCTCGACCTCGCGCAGGCGCAGGTCTCCTTTGGCCGGGCCGGGGCCGGTCCACTGATCCCCGTCCGCCGCCTCGATCCCCTCGAAGAGCGACAATTCATGGAGCGCCGCGACGAGGTCGTAGAAGGCCCGCGCATGCGAGCCCAGTTGGGAGATGCCGTAGAAGGCGGCCGACAGGACGAGTTCCGCCGCCACGAGCTGCCCGAGCGACAATTGCCCCTGCAGGATGAGCCATCCGCCCATGGCCAGGAGGGCGGCACTGGCGACCGCGTAGACCAGGAGGAACCCGATGGTCTGCGCGAAGGTGTGGCGGAAATGCCGGCGATGCGCCCGCAGGTAAGCGGCGGTCATCGCCTCGGAGCGCGCCATCGCGGCCGAGAGCCGATTACCGTGCTGGTAGAAGCCGTTGGAAGCGCCGACGCTCTCCAGCCAACGCGCCGTCCCGTGCTTCGCATGGCTCAGTGCCGCGCCGGACCGGACCGCCGGCCCCGCCCAGAGGAACCCGATGCCGAGCAGCACGGCGGCGACGACGAGATTGAAGGCGAGAAAGAACGGATGATAGAAACTCGTCAGGACGAGTCCGATCGCGGCTTGTAGAAGGATCGCGAAGCCGCCGACCAGGAGATGCGGGACCGCCTTCTGGACCGTCATCAGATCGAAGAAGCGGTTGAAGAGGTCGCGGCGCCCTGTCTCGTCGAAGTTCGGGACTTTCGCGTGGAGCGCACGCAAGGTGATTTCTGCGACGATCCTCGCGAACACGCGCCGCTCGAACAGCGCAAGGACGTAGATCCGCGCGGCGCTGAGCAGGGCGGCGGCGAGCAGAAGCCCGAGCAGAAGCCCGGACAGCACGAACAGGGGCGCCGGCAGTGCCGTGTTGGCCACCGAATTGATCAGGAGCTGCACCGACACCGGCACGGCGAGGCCCAGGAGCGCCACGGCGACCCCGTAGACGACCGCCGTCCAGATGAATCCGGCTTCCGGCTTCAGCAGACGCGCGATGAGCCTGCAGGCTTCCGTCAACGTCAGGGGCGTGTGTTTGATCGCATCCATGGGTCGAGGACCTTTCAGATCCGGTCGGGGGCGTGCGAGGAGGCCATGCCGCCGCCACGTTGCCGGGCATGGCCGCGGAGACGCGGATAAATCGTCGGGGTGCGCGAGCGCGGAGTCGACCCGGTACCGCCGGCCCATCCCGGGCGCGAACTCGTCCGGTCCGATTTAGCCGGCTGGCGGTTCACCGGAGGGCGTTCGGCGGATGCCGGTGGGAGACCCTCGAGGGCGAGGGTCGCACGCACGGTCCGCCATGTCGGGGGCACGGCGGACCGATTTGATGCCGGCCCGTACCGGATTGCGGCCGGCCGTCGGGTCGAGGCGATGCGCCCGCTTCAGCAGCGGTAGCCGCCCGACGTCTGTCCGTACTGCTGCACGGGGAAGTGCTGCTGGTCGGCATTGCCTTCCTGGGCCGAGCTTCTCCGGCAGCCGCCGACGGTGGGCGTCAGCACGTCCCCCGTGACGATCGAGCCGGTCGAGAGCCCATCCCAGGTCGTCCGCGGAAGGGGCCGCGACGGAGTGCCCACACGCAGGTCGGCGAAAGCGGCGGAGAGCGGCGCGACGCAGAGCGCGGCCGCGACCGACAGGATGGATAACTTCTTCGACGCCTTCATCGCTTGTCTCCAATCAATTGTGCGCTCGTAACGCGCTGTCCGTGGATCGAGGCGGGCAGGGAGACCGCAGTCTTGCGGACAGTTCCGCCTCATCCACGCAAATGATTTGGCGGCGCCCGGGTCGTACCGCAATTTCGCAACTTCAATGGCCCTCATTTGGAAAACAAATGACGACGAATGCATCGCGCGGGCTGCTGTATATTTAATCCCCATTGTTCAACTCGGGCCGATGATCGTGTGTGTTTCGTCACATCACACCAGTACGGGTGCCGGGGATTTGGCGGAGGCTGAAGGCCCGAGCTTGATGTCTCGCCCCGTTGAGATGATTTGACGGCGATGCCCGGCCCGCCGTTGCCCTTCGACCTCGACCTGCTGCGCACCTTCGTCGCCATCGCCGACAACGGGAGCTTCACGCGCGCGGCCAGTCGGTTGGGCCTGACGCAGTCGACCGTGTCGCTGCAGATCAAGCGCCTGGAGGAGGGCGTCTCCCGTCGCCTGTTCGACCGGGACGGCCGGGAGCTGCAGCTGACGCCCGAAGGCGAGGTTCTGCTCACCTACGCGCGCCAGATCCTCAAGCTCGGCGGCGAGGCCCTGTCCCGGATCGTCACCCCGGAACTGATGGGTCTCGTCCGGCTGGGCACGCCGGAGGATTTCGCGACCACGCACCTGTCGGAGGTTCTGGCGTGCTTCGCTCGCACCCATCCGCATGTCGCGCTCCAGGTGAACTGCGACTTCACCGTCAACCTCCTCGACGACTTCTCGAAGGGGAAGTACGACCTCATCCTGTTCAAGCGCGAGCCACAGGGTCCGAGCGGCGGGACCAGGGTCTGGCGGGAGGTCCTGGATTGGGTCGCGTCGCCGCGTCTCGTCGCGGAAGCCGGCGACCCGATTCCGCTCGTCCTCTCGCCGGCGCCGGACGTCTATCGCAAGCGCGCGCTGTCGGCCCTCGATGTCGCCGGACGCGACTGGCGCATCGTCTACACCAGCCCGAGCCTCGCCGGATTGCAGGCCGCCGTGCAAGCCGGGCTCGGGGTGACGGTGCTGCCCACGGAAATGATCCCCGCGGACATGGTGTCGGTTTCGGGCTGCCTCCAACTGCCGAAACTCCCCGATACGGAGATCGTCCTCTACCAAGCGCCGGGCCATGTCTCGCCGGCGGCTGAGTTGTTGGCGGCGACCATCGTCGCGGCGCTGGAGCGGCGCGTCGTGGCGCCTGCGGTGTTCGTGCCGTGAGGACCAGAGGCACTTGCGCGCAGTCCGGCGGCCTGCTGCGCTCGGCCTTGGGTCCGATCCCGCGTCGGCGATGATGGCGAGCTCGCCGCACGCCGGGGAATGCACGGCGTCCGAGTCGTGGCGCTGCGGCCCGCAGGTGTTCCGGGGGAAGCGCATTCTGTAGGGTCGCCGGCGAGTACCGGACATACCCATTCAGGTTTTCTCCCGGTGGAAGTGAGCCAGACGGGACTCCCACGAACATGCGCGTGCCGAGGTATGCCGGACGCCCCCTCCGCCAGGGCGGTGGATCGAAGGATCGCGCCGGTATTCAATCCGCGTCCGCTCTGGGCGATCCGCCTTCAGCCGACATCCTCTCGCCTGCCGCCGGCCGCTGGATGGACTCGATCTTCCTGATCCGTTTCCGCACATTCTGGACGACGCCAATGCGTCGATCGATCGTGCGCTCGTTCCTCGCAGGGGGGGCAAACATCCATTTCGTGTCACCAAGTCGTTTTAAATATAATTCCTGCAGACGTACAACATAAAACGCAATGTCATTGTGAAGGCGCCATCTTTCATCGCGTTGAGGTATAAAAATGAAATACGGTGGCCGGAAAGCAAGACGATCAAGATCTGCGCGGCGAATGACGGGTCCCCGGGCCTCTATGGTGATCCTGATCCTGAGGCAGGATGCCTGGAGCGCACCAGTGCTGTTTTCGGGGCAGCGCTGACCCGTGTGGCTGCGGTGAAGATCAGTCGTGACGTGCCGGGGTCTGCTTGACGCGGTCGCCTTGATGCTATGACCATCGCTGTCACGGGTCGTGCCCGCTTTGCGTGCGCCCGGGTGGGATGCGTGTGAGGCCACACGGCGATGAGTAGGCGACTGGCGGCGATCCTGGTGGCCGATATCGTCGGGTACAGCCGGCTGATGGGCGCCGACGAGGCCGGCACGATCCGGCGCTTGAAGGCGCTGCGCCGCGAGGTCACCGACCCGGCCATCCAGGCCGCAAGGGGCCGCATCGTCAAGGCCATGGGCGACGGCCTGCTGGTCGAGTTCCCCAGCCCGCTGCGCGCCGTCACCTGCGCGGTGCACATCCAGCGGGCGATGGCCGCACGCGAGCCGGGCCTGCCGGAGGAGCGGCGTTTCCGGCTGCGATGCGGCATCAACGTCGGCGACGTGGTCGCCCAGCCCGACGGCGACCTGTTCGGCGACGGCGTCAACGTGGCCGCGCGCCTCGAGCCGCTGGCCGAACCGGGCGGCGTGTGCGTCTCGCGCTCGGTCCACGACCAAGTGCGTGACCGGCTGCCCTACCGGTTCGAGGATCGGGGCAAGCTCGACCTGAAGAACATCGCCCGGCCCGTGGGCGTGTTCGCGCTCTCCGCTGCCGCCGTCCAGGCGCTCGTCCCGCCGGACGACGACACGGACGACGAGGACGGGGACGTCGATGACCGCCCCGGTGCGGGGCCCGGGACGGCCCGATCCGGCTTGGCCGCGGCGCCACCCGCCCGCACCCGGCCGGCTCGCCGCATCGCTGGCGCGGCGCTGCTCGTCGCCGTGGCGGCCGCCGGAGCGGTCGGGGGGCTGGCCTGGTGGCTGGGTGCAGGCCAGGGGCCGCGGGCCGACACCACGCTGGCCGTGCAGAACGGCCTGCCGCCCAAGCCGCTGCCGCCGCTGTCGCTCGTGGTTCTGCCGTTCGCAAACCTGAGCCAGGATCCCGAGCAGGACTTCTTCGCCGACGGGTTGACGGAGGACCTGACCACCGACCTGTCGCACTTGGTCGGCAGCTTCGTCATCGCGCGCAACACGGCCTTCACCTACAAGGGCAAGGCCGTCGACGTGAAGCAGGTCGGCCGCGACCTCGGTGTGCGCTACGTGCTGGAGGGCAGCGTCCGGCGGACCGACAATCACATCGTCCTCAACGCGCAGCTGATCTCCACCGAGACGGGCGCGCATGTCTGGGCCGACCGCTTCGAGGGTGAGCGAAGCCGCCTCGGACAGATACAGGCCGAATTCGTCGCCCGCCTCGCGCGCTCGCTCGATGTCCAACTGAGCCAGGCGGAAGGCCTGCGGATCCTGCGGGAGCGGGCCAGCGATCCGAACGCCGCCGACCTGAGCATGCTGGGGTGGGCGGCGCTCAACCGGCCTCGTTCGCCCGCCAACACGTCGGAAGCCAGGACGAGATTCGAGCAAAGCCTCAAACTCGACCCGAACAATCCGCAGGCGAAGATCGGTCTGGCCAGGGCCATCGCACAAGCCGTCAACACCAAGGTGAGCAAGGACATCGCGGGTGACCGACGTTTGGCGACCAAGCTGGCCGACGAGGGACTCGAGGCGTCGTCACAGAACCCGATGGCCCACTACGTGAAAGCCGAGGTGCTCCGCGCCACGAAGGAATTCGAGGCCGGGCAGAGGGAGATCGCGACGGCCATCGAGTACGATCCCAACATGGCGATCGCGCATGCCCTGGCCGGCATCATGAAACTCTGGGCCGGCAAGGCGGGGGAGACGTTCGACCATGTCGAGCGCGCCATCCGACTGAGCCCGAGGGATCCGCTGCTGAACGCTTGGGAATACTATATCTGCCACGCACACACGCATTTGGCGCAGTGGGAGGACGCAATCCGGTGGTGCGACAAGTCCGTCGCGCGCGCGCCGTACTTCTTCGCCTACCTCGATCTCGCTGCTGCGCACGCTTGGCTCGGCCACAAGGAAGACGCTCGCAAAGCGATCGAGAACGTCCTGCGACTGATGCCCGGTTACAATCTGCAGACGATGATCAGCGCAGACTATTCCCAGGATCCGACCTTTCTTCAGGAATATCGGCGCATCGCCGACGGCGCCCGCATGGCGGGCCTTCCGGAAGGCCCGACGGATTGAGGGCGCGTCGCCTCCCTACCGCGCCCGGTCTCACACGGTTTCAGATCCATGCGGCGCGTGAGCGCTCCTAATCCCACGGGACTGCCTGCCGCGTAGGGCGGCGTCCGCGTTGCTTCTGCCCGATCGAACGATGACGATGTTTCTCCGCACCACCGCAAGGCGCCGTGTGACGCCCGCAAATGAGGCCGCTCCGGCTTCGGCCGGGGGATGATCGTGCGGATTTCGGCGCTGCGCCGGCGGATCGCAGCCCCGCACTGGCGGTGGGCGACCTTGGATTTGGGTTGCGCGACGCCGGAGCCGCCTCCGGCAAAGGTCGACCGTCCGAGTCTCCGCGACGGCTTTGCGCCGATCACCCTCGGATGCGTCGACCTGCGAGCGACGGTCTCAGCGGAAGACCGGAAGACAGAAGCCGATGAGCCCGAGGCCCAGGACAAGGAAAAGCCCGCCCATGGTTTCCACCAGGGCCATCCGATTCGGCCAGACATCCACCGAGCATGTCAGGGCGATGCCCAGGACGAGGCTCAACAAGCTCAGTGCGAACATTGTTTTCGTCAATGCCGTTGATTGTAAGGACGCGGCTGTTAGCCGTCCGGTCGGTGAATTGCAGTCTTCGTAACAGAGTATTCGGCTGCCGGAAATGAATCCGTGTGGATCCGGGCGATCCTGGGACGGATTGTGTCTGATCAGCAACGAAATTTCCGCGCGCCCGGCGCCGAACCGGGATACCCGGACGCCGATTCAACCCGGGATGCGGACGATGCCCGTCCGGCGGTCGGTGCCGCCCTTGACCCCCGGGCGCGCGACGAGGCTGCTCGGCCTGCCTGTTACGCCGCGGGTGGGCGATGCTGCGGGTGCCGGTCGCCGCGGCCGTCCCGGTGCCGCAGATCAGGCGGCGGCGCTGAGGTTGTTCTGCGCGAGGATGAAAGCGGCGACTCCGGCGGCAGGGATCGGCCGGCTCAGGAGATAGCCTTGTACCTCGGAGAACCCGCTCGCCCGCAACCGCGCGAGTTGCTCCGCCGTCTCGACGCCCTCGGCCGTGGTGGTGATCTTCAGGCTGCGGCCGAGTTCCGCCACCACGTGGACGATCGCGGCGGCTTCGTCGCGCTCCATCAGGTTCCGTACGAAAGACTGGTCGAGCTTGATCTTGTCGAAGCGGAAGCTGTTCAGCGAGCTGAGGGACGAATAGCCGGTGCCGAAATCATCCATCGAGAAGCGAACGCCCAGGCGGCGCAGGCGCGTCAGCATGTCGTGGGTGGCCTGATCCTGGTTCAGGATCACCGATTCCGTGATCTCGAGTTCGAGGCGCTGGCTCGGCAACTGGGTGGTCCGCAGGACCTCCTCGACGAGCTGATCGAGGTTGCCTTCCCGGAACTGTGCTGGCGAGATGTTGACGGCGACGCGCAGAGTACCGGGCCACTGCATCGCGGCGGCGCAGGCAGTCTTGAGGACGTACACACCGAGCGCATCGATGAGTCCGGTGGCCTCGGCGACCGGGATGAACTCGCCCGGGGAGATCATCCCCCGCTCCGGATGGTGCCAGCGGGCGAGAGCCTCGAAGCCCGTCACCGTGTTGGTCGCGAGCTCGAACAATGGCTGGTAGTGCAGCTCGATCTGCCCGCTGTCGATCGCCAGCCGCAGCTCGCGCTCCAACCAGCGCCGCTGATGCTGACGCTCCTCCATCTCAGGCTCGAAGGCGCGCACGCGCCGGCCCCCCTCGGCCTTGGCGACGTAGAGCGCGAGGTCGGCGCGGCGGAGCAGGTCGTCGCCCTCGGCGTCCAGGGCGGACGACACGGCGATCCCGAGGCTCGCGTCGGCGGCCACGAACTGGTCGGCGATGATGAACGGGCGCCGGAGCTGAGCCAGCGCCTCCTCCGCCAGACGCAGTGCTCCGTCCGCGAGGTCAGACCCCGACAGGACGAGGGCAAACTCGTCGCCGCCGAGGCGCGCCACCGTGCTGCCGGGCGGGCTCAGGGCCGTCAGACGAGCGCCGACCTGCCGGAGCAGGTCGTCGCCCGCCGGATGTCCGAGGGTGTCGTTCACGCCCTTGAAGTCGTCGAGATCGAGGCAGATCACGGCGACCGGCCGCCCGCCCTGAGCGTGTTCCGAGAACGCGGCGGCCAAGCGTTCCGCCAGCAGCGCGCGGTTCGGGAGCCCGGTAAGGGCGTCGTGGGTCGCCAGGTGGGTGATGCGGGCCTGCGCGATCACGCTCGTCGTCACGTCCTCATGCGTCTCCACCCAGCCGCCATCGGCCATGGGCTGAACCGTGATCTCCACGCAGCGCCCGTCGGCGAGGGTCGCGGTCGTCACGCGCCCCTGGACGCCGCGGCCCTGGCCGAACTGATCCACGAGCCCGGCCATCGCCTTGACTTCGGCGTGGGTCGGACCCGCCCCGAGCGTTTCGGGCGCGATCCCGTAGATGCCGAGGAACTGCGCGTTGAAGACTTTCAGGCGGCCGGATGCGCCGAACATGCACAGGCCCTGGGACATGTTGTTCAGGGCCGCGTCGAACCGTTCGTTCTGCTCCTCGAGCTGCACCTCGCGCTGCGTCAGGATCGCGTTCTTGCGGAAGACGTCGTCGCGCAATTGGTCGCGCTCCGCCAGGGAATGTTCCAGGACGACGACGGCGCGAGCGATGTCGCCCACCTCATCCTCGCGGCTGACATCGGGCACGTTCACGTGCCAATTGCCCCGCGCCACTTCGGAGACCGTCTGGGTGATCCGCACCAGGGGGCGCGTGATCCGGTTGGACAGGAACAGCAGGACGATCGCGACGAGGAACAGGGTCAGCCCCGCCACGACGCAGAGCGTGGTGAGCAGGGAGCGGGAACTCTCCTCGCCGATCCCGACGACCTTGTCCTTGATCTGATCCAGCTCCCGGAGGGGCGCCGCGACGCACAGGCGGATATCGTGTTCCGTCGGGATGCAGCGCGCGACCTTCTCGGCGCCGAGGACGGTCTGGAGCCCGGATCGGGAGGGCGCGCCGAGGGCCGCATCCGGCATCTCGGCACCGGCCGAGGAGAGGACGCGCGATCCTGAAAGGATGAGGACGTCGCGCCCGCTCAGCGCCGAGAAGGCTTCCAGGGTGGTCTCGCGGGGGCGAAGGATCCGGTAGCCGACGAGCCCGCCGATCACCTCTCCGAAATCGTCGAACAGCGGCTGGCCGAAGATGTCAGCGACGGAGCCGCTCTCGTCCGCCGCCAGGGCGCCGGCGAGCGCCTCGTCCCAGTGCAGCGTCAGGACGAAGCCGACCGAGCGATCCCTGTCGTTCCGGGACATCATCGCGCGCAACGACGACGCCAGCGTCGTGCGGCCGAGCGCCGTGTTGGCCGAGAGCAACTCCGCGTCGACACGGTCCGCTGTGAGCGCGCGCAGGTTGATGTCGAAGGCGATGACGCCGTCGATATCGGCCAGCGCCAGGGCGGGCCGCATGAGCTCCGACGCCGCGACGGTGTTGCCGGAGAAGACCGCCTTCGACACGTCCCAGCGCTTCGCCATCGTGGCGAAGCGCCGTTCCACGTCCTCGCGCTGCATCTGGAGCCGGGCCGCCGCCAGCTTCGCGTCGCTGAGGAGCCGACCCGAGAGCTGGGCCTCGGACCAGCGGGAGATCTCCTGACCCTGCTCGCTCAGCGTCTGTCCGGACCGGAGCGCGACCAGAGAGACGAGGGCCGTGAGGGCGATCGCGGCCGTCGACAGCGTCGCGCCGACGAGGCGGGCGCGAAGGGAGCGCGAGAAGGGGTTGTGGGTCACGGCTTGAGCGGAGCGCCGCCCCGCTCCGCCAGCAGGTGCCGCGCGCGATCGGATGTCGCGAAGGCGAGGAAGTCGGAGGCCGCCGCGTCCCGGGTGGCGGCCTTGTAGATCAGGGCGAGGGTCACCGCGCTGGGATAGGCCGGATCGCGCGGGGCATTGCCGTCGATCGACAGGACCGCGAGGTCACCCACCAGCGCCGGCGAGAAGGGGCCGAAACCGATGGCGCCGGGCGTCTGGCGCACCGTCTCGATGGCGTCCTGCGTGGTCGTCGCCGTCTTCGACCGGCTGGTCAACACGAGATCGCGCCAGCCCGGCATGCTCGACCGGAGGACGGCGAGGGTGCTGTCCGTGTCTTCGCGCCGGACCACGCGAATCTTGAGATCGGCGCCCCCGACCGCGCTCCAGTTCTCGATCGTGCCCGAGAAGATGGCCGCCGCCTGCGCGCTCGTGAGGCTCGCCACGCCGACGTCGCGGTGCACGAAGATCGCCGAGGGGATCCGGATGAGGGGAACCTCGATGAGGCCCTGACCCTTCTCGGCCTCGGTGAGGGGACGGGCGATGCGCCCGAGCTTCTGGCGCTCGCCGCCCACGGCCGCGACGGCGCCGCCGGAGCCGATGCTCGGCGGCACCGATACACGGACTCCGCCGGCATCGGCATTGTAGGCGGTTGCAACCGCCTGCAGCATCTCGATCCCGTCGCCGGTGCCGACGACAGCAAGGTCCTCCGCCCGCGCGCTGCACGTCAGGGCGAAGACCGCGAGAACGCCTGCGGAGATGTGCCGGAGGCAGACGAAAGCAGAAGCCATGGCCGGATTTTGCGGCCTGAATAATTAAATTGGCGTCACCGAATATATCGCAATCAAGCTGTGGTTGATGAATCGCTAGGCGACAGATTCGGTTTTGGCCTTCTGATTACGTGAGACGCGCTGGAGAAGGCGCTGGATGAAGTTGAGGTCCGCCGGATTGCTCGCGGCGGCGGTCCGGTCGGCCGCGTAGAACGGGTCGGCGTAGCAGGTCGCGCCGGCGGCTGCCGCCAGGAACTGGACGGCGGCCACCATCTCCGGTCGGCCGGCCGCCACGACGATGTCGTCCGCGGTGAGCATCGGCAGATGAAGCGTCGGCCGACCCGGCCGCGCATCGCCGGGCGGATGCGCGCCGCTGCAGGTCAGGATCGTGGTCGCGCCCCGTTCACGCAGCCAGTCCAGCGCCGGGCGCATGTAGAGGTTGTGCGGATCGCGCGCGCCGGCCACGACCAGCAAGGCGCGCGCCGGCTCCCGCAGGCGGCTCGCCCGCGCGACCGCCCAGGCCGGCGCCCAGCCGACGCCGGACGAGACGATCACGAGGCGGCCGCGCCCGAGCCGGTGAAAGGCGTGACCGAAGGGGCCCTCGACCTTGACGGCGCTCCCCGGACCGATCCGGCCGCCGAGGTGCGACGAGACCGTGCCGCCGTCCTGGCGGCGGATCTGGAAGATGAGTTCGTTCAGTTCGCCGGAGCCGTCGGAGCGCAGCGTGGGGCTGTAGTCGCGCGCCGGCAAGCCCGCGAAGGCGACACGGACATACTGTCCCGGCAGGTAGGCGAGGCGCTTGCGCAACGCCACCGTGACTTCGACGATCTCGGGCGTCAGTTCGACGAGGCTCTCAACGGTACCGCCGCGCCGGACGACGTCGGGCACCTCGTCGAACTCGATCGCGGCCTCGCTCGTGAGTCGTGCCCGGCAGGCGAGCACGGTGTCGCCGATGCGCGTGCCCGCCTCGTCCACCGTGCCCGAATGGATCCGGACGCGGCAGGTTTCGCATTGGCCGGTGGCGCAGTCGTGCGGGATCACCCGGCCGCCGGTGAGACCCGCATCGAGGAGGGTCTGCCCGGCGGTGGCCGAGACTCGCCGCCCGTTGATCACGAGATCGACCCGTGCGGCCATGATCGGCGCTCCCCGTCAGCGCATCAGGACTTCGACCGGCCGCATGTGCCGGGTGTGGCGCGTCTGCGTGTGATCGAAGGCCGAGACGTACAGGTAAAACAGGTTGCCGGGCAGGAAATCCACGTCGTACTTGCTGCCGGTCGCGATCTTGCGCGAGGCGACCAGGGTCCAGTGATCATCGGCCCAATGGGCGGCCGCCGAGATCCCGGCCCGGTCGCCCGTGTAACCGTCCGTCAGCAGCACGCCCGGAATCACCGTCCCGACCGGTATCTCCGCGTCGACGTCCCTCGAATAGGGAACCGTGTCGCTCTTCTCGACCATCCACCACGCGGCGCCCTCGGATACGCCGGCGTCTGGATCCAGGTCCACGGTCCCGAGCTTGGTCTTCGTCACGCGCCAATCCTTCGGGAGCCGCAGCGGCTCGACGGAACCCGTGTAGCCGCCGGGACCCTCGAAGCGGAAATTGTAGCGATAGGCGCTGGTGCCGGGGTCGCCCCAGTAGCCGGCCTGATAGCGGCCCTGGACCGCGCGCTCGGCGGCCGTCGGATCGGTCGGCGGTCCGATATGCATGTCCTCGACCACGCCGAGCATGCCGCCGCGGCCCGACTTCCACTGCCACATGTCGATGTAGCTGCCGTCCGTCGTGTAGTGGTAACCGCGGCCGTTCAGCGGAGCCGGTGCATCGGGGAGGGGCTTGGCACCGAGATGGGTGGAACCGCCGCTGCCGAAGGCGTCCGAGCGCGAGAAGATCACCGCGAACTTGTCCTCGTAGTAGGCGGTGACGTCCGCCCGCGCGGCGTTGACGTCGAGGAGGTGCCAGCCGTCCTCCTTCTTGATCAGCGGCACCCGCTTCAGCGACTGCGACGGATCCCACCACCGGAAGGCGAAGTAGACGTTCGCGTCGTCCCGCACGGCGCGGATCTCAACGGTGGTCTCGCCGGTGCCGCCGAAGTTGCTGCCCTGCATCGTCCGCACCGAGACGGGACGCGCGGTGCGCCAGACCGGATCGTCGAGGAGTTTGCTGACATCGGGACCGGCCGAAACCTTGTCCACCACCAGGGTCGAGCGGCCCGCGACGTCCGCCCAGGCAAGGCCGCCCACGACCGGGATGCCGAGGGCGGCCGCTGCCAGCAGGGGCCGGCGCCGACGCACGGTCCCATCGACCAGGGGTGCGGGGCGGAACAGCCGCAGGAGCTGCCACAACCCGCCGTACATGAAGTGCGCCAGCGTGTGGACGACGATGTATCCGAGGGACACCAGCGCGCAGGTGGCGTGCAGCCACACGACCCATCCGCCGTAGCCGAGGTAGAGCGCGACGCCGGTCCCCGTGAGGATCAGCGTGACGGCGTAGATCAGCCAGTGGAGTCCGACGTTGATGCCGCCCCACCGGGCCTTGCGGGCTGCCTGAGATCCGCCGCCGACCAGTACGGCGCGCATGCGGGACGGGCTGTTCCGCTCCGTCAGCCGGCCGCGAACGAGATAGACGAGATAGGCCGTGATCCCGAAGAACAGGCTGAGACCCGCCACGAAGTGGACGGTCCAGACCTCACCTTGCGGTAGGAACGGGGCGAGAAACTTCGCGGTCCGGGCGATGGGCGCATCGGCGGAGATGCGCAGCCCCGTGATCAAGCTCGCGATCATCGCGATGGCGACGATCCAGTGGATCACGATCGTGCCGGTGTCGGAACGGGGTCGCCGATCGGCGCGGGCGTTTGAAGTAGACTTGGATTCAGGAACGGCGTTGCCGTCGTCGGAGGGGGGCGGCGCGAGGCTCAGTGTGTCCGCCATCCAACTCTCTCCGATCGCTTACACGTATCGCCAGTGCTGTATTAGCATTCCGATAAGCATAGCGCGGCCGGGCCGCTATTGCCAAGCTTATCAGTCTTTATATTCGTCTCGCTTGCCGGTGCGCTGATGGCCGGTGCATCGGGCGGACTAGCCGGCCCCGGAACCGGCGCGCGGTGGGCGGGAGGCGGGGCGGCGGTCGCGACGCGATGCGACTTCACCGTCGAGGCAGGGCGCAGAGATCCGCCGGAGCCGCATCCTGGGCACGACGCCCGCGACGGGCCGCCCGATGGCCCGGACACCGCTCACGGCGGGGGAGGGGCTCAGGCCGCCCTGTGGCGGTCGGCGCGGACCTTCGGGACGGGAGACGTCGCACCCTGCTGCGCGATGCCGCGAAGCGAGGCCACCATCGCGTCGGTCTGGGCGTCGAGGGATGGGCGCGCGCGATGGCTGCCGGTGCTGCGCCACGCAATGGCGAAGCAGCCGAGTACCGCCGCGAAGCTCCCCGCCAGGGGTGCGACGATCAATGCCGCCAGGAGGCTGATCGGAGCCAGAATGGCGGCTGCGACAAGGCCGCTGCCGATCGCAACCGCAACCAAGAGAAGCATCGTAGCCTCTGCCCAAAGGTCCAGCGGGTACCATCGATCGCTGTCAGCATCCTCCTACGCCCCATTGGTTAACATTTGGTTAATGACAAGCTTCCGCTTCAGCTTAGGTTTTAGGATCCGCGCTCAAAGAAGCATTCGTTGAGAGTATGAGCGGATGGTCCGGCTTTGGTGCCCTGTATGCTGTCGGGATCGGGCACGCGTCGCCGCCGTCTTGCCCACCGCCGTCTTGCCCGCCGCCGTCTTGCCCGCCGCGTCAGGGGCGCCCGGCGCTCGGACAGGCGCAACCGTCGAGCGCTCGGGCCCGCCGCGGTGCTGCTGCCGGAGGCTCGGTCTGCGTGGGGCGACGATCCATCGGCGGGTGCGTCGCGACCGCGGGCGGCCCGTCGGCCGGACCTCAGATCTCGTCCGTTCGCGGATGGAGCCGAAGCCTCTGGTGCAGATGAACCAATCCTGGTCCATCCTGATCACTTGTGGCGCTTCGCCCGGGAGTGTTACTGGTCCGGACCGGTTTCGCGTAGGATAACCACCTCCGATGACCAGCGAAGAACGCGCTTCCCGGCGCTTGATCGCGATTGCAGAAGTTGTCGGCTGCCCCGTCGAAACTTTTTACCGGCCCGAAAGCGATACAAATCCGGCGAATATGACCTGGGAGCTGCTGCGGCTGTGGAGCTCGATCACCGAGCCTCGCACGCGGGAGCGCATTCTCGCACGCCTGCGCCAGGAGGCCGGTGTCGGACCGGCCTCGGCCCAAGCCGCCGAGTGATCGTGCGATAGTCCGAGGCCGTCGACGGCGGGCGGGCCGGGCGGTCGACGACACCCTTCGCGCGACCGTCCGTGCGCACCGATCCTCAACTCCCCTGAGCGATCCAGCCCAGGATCGTGGCGCATCGTTCGGCCTGATCACGCGTCAGGCCCGACGCGACCGCGGTTCCGTCCCGGTACACCGCGAAGGTTCCGTCGCTGACGGCGCGGATCTTGACCGAGGCCATCAGGCGCCGACCGGAACGAGCGCTTGCAACTGGGTCAGCCCGGACGCCGTGAGCTGCCAGACCGCGAGCGCCTCGTCGACGGTCCCGGATCGGCCGATCCGCTCCAGATGCCCGAGGCTTTCCAGTGCGGTGAGGCGACTGTGGTCGGCGGGCCACCGGTCGTCGATCTTCTTGCGGATCGAAATCCGGTAATCACGGGCTTCTGCTGCCTTGTTGAGAAGTCGGCGCTCGTGGTTGACCAGCATCAATCCTCCTGCGTTGAGCGGGTCGCTGCCCGTTACTTACGTACAGGCTGGCCGATATGGTCAAGCTTGGCAACCCCGCCGGCCCGAAGCCGCAGGGGACCGTTCGCGCCCATCCAGACGGATCACGGCTATCCGGGACGCCGGGCCGGCGCGTGCGCGACCTCCGACGGGGGGACGGGTTGCTCCCGCGGGCCGTGGGCCGATCCCGTTCGGCGACCGCGCACGAGAACGGCCGGCCGGGTTTCCCCGGCCGGCCGCTGGTATGTGGCGCGCCCGGGATGGGCGCGCGATGGGCGTGCGATCAGCGCAGGAGC
>Ga0160427_10000849_pt1 | contig 18556 bp, 15 predicted proteins | sample SolpanmetagenomL_FD_108194 | JGI IMG/M metagenome (GOLD analysis project Ga0160427, IMG submission 108194) | Solar panel surface microbial communities from Lawrence Berkeley National Laboratory, California, USA - L | ecosystem: Engineered > Built environment > Solar panel > Unclassified ...
CCCGTGTATTCACGGGTCACGTTGTCGGGCTGCCACTGCATGGGCTGGCCGTTTTCGACGTAGTTGATGGTCACGCGCTGGTCACGGATGCGGTCGCAGGGCGAGTAACCGTTATCCAGGGCGGTGAGGTACACGAAGGGCTTAAACGTGGAGCCTGCCTGGCGCCGGCCCTGCTTCACGTGGTCGTACTGGAAAAAGCGGTAGTCCAGCCCGCCCACCCAGGCCTTGATGGAGCCCGTAAACGGGTCCATCGTCATCATGCCAGCTTGCAGAAAGTGCTTGTAATAAGCCAGTGAATCGAGCGGCGAGAGCACGAGCGTGGTATCGCCGTCGTCTTTTTTCCAGGTAAATACCTTCATGGGGCGCTTGGCGTGCAGCGCCGAGTCGAGGCGGGCGGGCTGGCCCTGGTAGCGGGCGGCCAGGCTCTTGTAGCTCTGGGTGCGGCGCATCTGGCTCTCAATAAAGCCGGGGATTTCGTGGCCTTCCTCGTCTACCCAGGGGTTTTCGTTGCGGTTGCGCCAGAAGTTGTCGAACTGCTGCTGCAACGATTTCATGCGCTGGTGCACGGCCTGCTCGGCGTGGTCCTGCATGCGCGAGTCGAGGGTGGTGTAGATGCGCAGGCCGTCGCGGTACATGTCGTAGCCGTGGGCCTCGCACCAGCGGTTCACCGTCTGGCTGATGGCGCCGCGGAAGTAGTCATCGGGGCCATCCACATGCTTCTCTACCTGATAGTTGAGCACAATGGGCTCGGCCTGCATGGCGGCCACCTCGGCCGGCTTGAGGGCACCGGCCTGGCCCAGGCGCTGGAGCACCACGTTGCGGCGGCGACGCGAGGCCGCCGGGTGAAACTTCGGGTTAAACGCCGTGGGGTTGTTGAGCACGCCGATGAGCGTGGCAGCCTGCACCGGCGTGAGGCTATCGGGCGAGGTACTAAAAAACGTTTTGGCCGCCACCTTGATGCCGAACGCGTTGGAGCCATACTCCACCGTGTTGAGGTACATGCGCAAAATCTCGGGCTTGGTGTAGCGGCGCTCCAGCTCCACGGCCGTAATCCACTCCTTGGTTTTAGCCACCACCGTGCCCACGCCGGGAATGTGGCTGAGGCCGCCCCGGTTTTCGGCCCGCCGGGTTTTATAGAGGTTCTTGGCTAGCTGCTGGCTGATGGTGGAGCCACCCCGCTTATCGCCCCGCAGCCCGTAGTAGACCGACGCCGCCAGCGAGGGCGCATCGATACCCGAATGGTCGTAGTAGCGCGCATCTTCGGTGGCAATGAGGGCCTTCACCAGCCAGGGCGACATCTCGCTGAGACGCACTGGCGAACGGTTTTCGCGGAAATAGCGCCCGATAAGGACGCCATCAGACGTGAAGACCTGTGAGGGCTGTTCCACCTTAGGATTTTCCAGCTCCTCCAGGCTCGGCGACTTGCCGAAGAGAAACAGAAAATTGCTGCGCACCAGTAGCGGATACGCCAGGAAAAAGCCGACACTAATAAAAAAGAGCGTCCAGGCCACGCGCACCAGGCGGCGGGTGCCGCGGCCGGGCCGCTTGCGGGCAGCCGCCGCCGGGCGGGCGGGCGAGGAGTTGGAAGCGGCAGGTGGCAGTTTTTCGTCGGCCATGAACGGCAAATACAGAAGCGGGAACGGCAAAGATACCAGCCAGCCCCAACGCTACGCTGCCCGCAGCAGTGCCCGGCGCTGCCCGCGCCGCCCTTGGTAGCGCCAATAAGCAATTTCAGCCAGCGCAGCTACGGTTAGGCCCAGCCCCAGGCCTACGCTCCACTTCAGGTAGCGCAGCTGCCGAGCCGTGGGCGCATCGTAGGCGTGCAGGTACAGGCTCAAGCCCCACAACTCGTCGAGCAGCGTAAACCACCACACGCGGCCCGCTGCTCGCCGGGGCACCCGGCCCAGCACCATTACCCACCGAAACAGATACAGTACCAGCCCCGGAATGGCAGCCGGGGCCAGCAAGGGCTGCTGCCATAGCAACGGCAGGCCCAGCAGCACAATGGTGAGAGTTTCTTTGGCCAGCTGCGCGGCGGCCAGCCCCCGGCCCAGCGCGGACAGCTGCTGGGGCCGGGGCAGAAGAGGAGTAGCGAGTCGAGTCATGGCACAAAGTATTGAACAAGTGGCAAGTTACACGGCAAAAAGCAGCTAGCCTAGATGCGGACACCCCGCCCGGCAGCCCCGGGCGCGGGCCAGCTTTTAACCCGTTGGCTAGCGAAGGCAACAGGTACAGAGGAGGTTTTGAATAATTTATAATTCATTTTCTCATTTATTTCAAACCTATTACACAAGTAAAATGGGCAGTTAGGTAAAAAGGTGGCTCTGAACCAGTATCTTTGCAAAGAAAACAAGCTCTAGTCAATTAATAATCAGCCACCTTTAGTACAGATTCCTGAATTAATTGGATTCATTTTCTTATTGGTGGTTTTGCGCGGGTAGCCTCGCAAAATGTTTTTTAGCTCTCTCAACTCCTTGCTTCGCGGGCCTAGCCGGCATTACCCAGACCTCGACGCCATTTTTTGGCTGGAGACTTGGTTCCGACTTTCAATAAAACAGGGCTTCTAGCGTTGTCTCCCAGCTATTGAGCAGGTAGCTATTGCTGCCCACCTACTTCTACTTTCGGAAAATGCCTCCTTAGGAGAGTCATGCTTTTCCGGCAGGCCATCGCGCTTTGCTACGCGGGATGGCACCCTCACCTACTTAACTGGCTAGCATACTGGGGCGGCCAACGCCGGGGCTTTCACGGCTCCTCACCAGCTATTGTGTCTTCATTTTTTCATCACATACTCCCGTCAACGGCTTGCGGCCTGCTTTTTGCCAAGAGCAGCCGTGCCTTGTTCTAGTTCTTGTTTCAACCTAAAATCTACACTCATGGCCTATACAGTATCCACTTTGGGGTTAGCGCCCACGGTCCGGAGGGGGGCGGACCTTTCTAGTCGCCTTAAGTCGTCGCTTTTTTCGCTGGCACTGCTCGTTGGCTTGGGGGCGGCTCACTCGGCCTCGGCGCAACAGTCCACTTTCTACGACGATGCTATTACGCTGACGCAACAGCCTACTGGTAACGCGTCGAATCAGGTTAATTACTATGGCACTGCCAGTGATACCCCTTATTCGACATATATCCCGCTCGGTACCACCTCGACCAGCCCAGCTACGCCGGCGCCCACCTTGGGCACCTATGATATTGAAGGTACCAGCAAGCTGGCCCTTACGGGCGGGGCAGTGGTTGCGGACCCGCCTTACGACCAGCGAAAGAAAGTTTACACTGGCACCCTGGTAGGCGCTCGCATGCTGTACCGGGTATACCTGAATGGGGCGACCAACCAAGGTAACTACTCGCAGCTCAACCTAGTTGACCGGGGGGTAGCCCCGCAAGGCGGCGAGTTGTTTGACCTAGCTACGAACGTTGACTTTTTACAGGGCTTGCTGGGTGGTGGCACCTATACCGTTGAGGTCATTTTTCAGATTGACTCCAAGGATAACGCAACGGGTAGGATTTCGAGTGCTTCTGACCCCAGTTCTTCCTACCAGGCTATGTTTACGGTAACGGCGCCGGACGTGACGCCTACCGGGGGCACCACTACTTGGCAGAGTAAGAGCAGCACCGACTGGGCGGTAGCGGCGAACTGGAGCAACGGCGTGCCGACGGCTACTGCCAACGCTATTATCCCTGAAAAAGTAGCGGGCGTGGGCCTAGTGTACCCGGTGCTGAGTGACCCAACGTACAATTACGCCGTGAACAACCTGACGCTGGCGGGCACCACCAGCTCGTCGAAATCGGAGCTGACCATCAGCACGGCTACGCTTACGATATACGGCGACCTGAACGAGGATAGCGGCGGCCTGCGGGGCGTAACGATAGGCGCCCAGGGCGTGGCCGACCCGACCAAAAACTCGACCCTAATTTTTGCCGGGGTCAACCAGCTGATGACCGGCCGCCTGAGCGTGCCCGACGTAGTGATTGCGGGCAGTGGTACAAAGTCGGTTATCAACACGTTGCTGCCGACTAACACCCTGTCGTTCCGGCCTACTTCCGTTACGGATGGCGTTATTCTGCAATCGGCTTCGCGGAACCTGAGCAACAACAACATGCTGGAAACTAACTTCAATACGACTGGCAACTCGCTCATCGACCTAGGTAATTCGGGCATTATCAACCAGATGGCAGGCAATGCCGAAACCATTGCGGCCTACGTGAAAGGAGTGTTGCGCTCCTCGCATACGGTAACGCCGGGCGTGCAGGAGTTCTTTGGCAACATCGGCCTGGAGATGACGCCCAACCATACGCCGACCAGCGACATTACTATTTTCCGCATTGTGGGTGATGCCCTAACTGGCCCGGTCAATACCGGTGCCGTGCCGGTTAAGCGCCAGTACCAGATTTCGGGTGACGACAATAGCCGCTCGTCGGGCTTCAGCAACTCCAGCTCGACGATAGTGTTTCACTACCTGCCTTCGGTAGATGAGCTGAACGGCATTCAGGAAAAGAACCTGTATATGTTCCGCACGGAGAGCAATGGTATTCCGTATACCTCCATCCCCGGCCAGCTCAATATGGCAGCGCGCACGTACACCGTGCTTGACCTTCCGAGCCTGAACCCGTACACCCTCACGCTGGGTGACCGCACCAACCCGCTGCCCGTGAGCCTGGTAGCCTTCACGGCTACCCGCAGCAGCACCAATGCCGCCCTGAGCTGGACCACGGCTTCGGAGCAGAATAATACGGGCTTTGAGGTGCAGGTATCGACCGACGCGACCACTTTCCGCAAGCTGGCTTTCGTGGCCACCCAGAACGCCAACAGCAACCAGAAGCTGACCTACAGCTACCTGGACACCGAGGCTGGCAAAACGGGTACCCGCTACTACCGCCTGCGCCAGATTGACGCCAGCGGCGACTACTCGTACTCGCCAGTACGCGCCCTGAGCTTCGATGGCACCACGACCGGTGGCCTCACGGCTTACCCCAACCCGTTCAGCGACAAAGTCGATTTCAACCTTGATGCTACGGCCGTTGGCACGGGCACGGCCCACGTGCAGGTGCTGGACCTGACCGGCCGCACCGTACGCGACCAAAAAGTGGCCGTAGCCAACGCCAGCCTGTCGCTGACCGACCTTGGCGGCCTGCGTGCCGGCCTCTACGTGGCCCGCATCACGCTGCCCAGCGGCACCGTGCAAACCGTGCGCATTCAGAAGCAATAAGCTGGCTTATAAGATTTAATAAATCAAAGGCCGATACCCACGTGGGTATCGGCCTTTTTTGTGGGCGGTGCGGGGCAGTGCGCTCACTGCGCGGGGCGCAGGCGTGGGCTGGGCCACTGCCAGGCCCCGGCCGGACCAGTGGCGGCCGGCGCGGCCACCGGCTCGCCGCGCAGGGTGAGCGGGCCGGTGGCCTGCTGCATGTGCTCCACGCGGGCATATTCGGCCGCAATGGCCGCGCAAAAGCCCACCAGCCCGTAGCCACCCGCGCGCAGGGTGCGGCGGTTGGTGGCATACACCACTAGCGCGGTGCCCGCCATCAGGGCGCGGTAGGCTTGGCGCCACAGCACCCGGCCCAGCCAGCTGCGCCGGGGCGACAACTGCCGGATGGCCACGCAGTGGAACGCCAGGTGCAGTTCCTCATCGCGCAGAATGCGCCGGCAAATCTGCTGAAGCAGGCCAGAATACGTGGCATTGAACAGGGCGCGGTAGTAGATGGTGGCCACTACCTCGGCGGTAAGAATAACGCGCACCATGTGCACTAGGCCCAGCGGACGGCCTAGGTTTCGGAATGCGTCGTGCAGCCAGTGCGTGTGCAGGCGTTCAATGCCCTGCTGGTCCATAAACCGCCCCAGCAGGGCCGCGTGGCTTGCTTCTTCCTGAATGAAGAGCTGCATGGCCGCCGCGTAGTCGGCATCGCCGAGCTGCTCGGCGAGGGCCATGAGGTGGGCGCCGCCGGTGCCCTCGCCCCGCTGAAAGGTTTGGAGAGAAGTGCGCACGGCCCGCAGCTCGGCGGGGCCTAGCTGGTGCGGGTCGTCCCAGGCAAGGTCGGCAAAGCGGCTGCGATTGGTCTGGAAGTAGGTTTTGATGTCGGCGAAAGTCATGAGATTTAGAATTTATATTTCTTACTAGTCAATGCATTTCCCTTGCCAGCAAGTCATTGCAAATGCTGTTGTAAGTGCGACTGCTGCTAAGGCAACTGCTTGAAAAACAACTACAATTAGAAGCCACAGTGTAACGGTTAGATTAAGAAGTCATCCGCTCATTTATGACGCTCCTAGCCAGTAAAAGCTACCCCTTACCACCCGCCACCAAATCATAAAATGCAAAGGCCAAAAACACCCATACAGTATTGGCCCTGTCATTTTAACGAGCTGGCTTTCTGCCGTATAACCAACCATTATCCACGCACTAACACAGGTAACTACCTAGCTTACATTGCTTAATAACCATTGCCCCGATGAGCGCGGCTTTCCAAAGGGGTTTCGCATAAGTTTCTTAGCTCAGAAAGACAGTTAGAGAGGTTGATGCACTCTACTCAAAGGGTGTGTGCGAGATGCTCCCTTCGTTAATATGACAGGAGCTTATTGCAGCACTGGCAGCTTCAGCAGCAGTTCTGGCGCAGCGAGTTCGGGGGCTAGCGGGGTGGCGCCGGGCCCGGCTTGGGGGTCGGTGCCGCGCACCTTGCTCAGGATGCCTTCGAGCAGTGGGCGCATGGTGTCGAGGTGGCGAAATTTTATCATGAAATTCCAGAGCGGCTCCATTTTTTTCCAGCCGCCGGCATAGGCAAAGTGCTTGAGCTGGTGGTGCAGGGTGTCGTGCACGCGGCTAGCCCGGGTGATATTGGTCCAGGAGTAGAAGTCGCGGTAGGCCTGGTCGTAGCCGTTTTTGAGCTGGCGGGCAGTGAGGTGCGGGCCTGGCTGGCACACCACCGTGCGGGTGTCATATTCATTCCAACGGCGGTGCAGCAGGCGGCCTTGGGCCTCCATCTGCCTGAAAAGCGCCGTGCCCGGGTAGGGCGTGGCGATGTGGAAGGTGGCCGTGGTAATGCCCTGCGCCACAGCCCAGTCCACGGTGCGCCGAAACACGTCGGGCCGGTCGTCGTCGAGCCCAAACACGAAGCTGCCGTTTACCATAATACCCAGGTCGTGCAGCCGCCGGATGGCCGCCGCGTAGTCGCGGCCCAGGTTCTGGGGCTTGTTGCTCGCCTTCAGATTAACGGGGCTCAGCGTTTCGAACCCCACGAACAAGCTCCGCAAACCGGCCTGAGCGGCTTTTGCCAGCAAGCCGTTGTCCCGCAAAATACTATCGACGGTGGCCGCGCCCTGAAAGAGTCGGCCCAGGCCGCGCATTCCCTCAAACAAGCCGGCCGCAAAGCGCACGTTGCCGAGCAGGTGGTCGTCCAGAAAATAGAGATGGCGTCCAGATAAGCGATTTATCTCGGCCAGCGCATCGTCCACGGTTTGAGTGTAAAAAGATTTTCCGCCCTTAAAAAAGGCATCTTTATAGCAGAAATCGCAGTGGTGCGGGCAGCCCCGGGTCACTACCAGCGAGTTGGGCACCAGGTAGCGCTCGCGCTTGATGAGGTCGCGCCGGATGGGCGGCAGGCCCACCAGCGTGCGCCCGGTACCCGACACGTAGCGCGGCCGGGGCCGCCCGTGCCGAAAATCCTGCAAAAACTGCGGAAACGTTTCCTCGCCCGGCCCCAGAAAAATGCTATCGGCGTGGGGCGCTGCCTCGTCGGGCAGGCTCGTCACGTGCAGGCCACCCAGGCACACGTAGGCACCGCGGGCGCGGTAGTGGTCGGCCAGCGCGTAGGCCCGGTAGGCATTGGTGATGTAAACCTGGATGATGACCAGGTGCGGCGCGTCGTGCAGGTGCAGCTTTTCGACGTGTTCGTCCTGCATGTCCACCTCCCAGTCGGGCGGCAGGTAGGCGGCCAATGTGGCTAGCCCCAGCGGCGGAAACAACGAGTACTTGATGGGCCGCCAATACGGGTTGGTGGCCTCGGTGAGGGCGGGCAAAATGAGCTTAACGCGCATAGCTAAGTTATTACTAATTAATAAACTGCTTAATAATCGGACTCTTACCCAGCACCGCTACCGACGCCAGCACCAGCCCAAGCAAGCACCCCAGCTGACACACCGTGAGCAGCACCAGCCACAAGCTCGCCGCTAGCCGCGTCCAGGACAGGTAGTGCCGCTGCTCGTCGTGCCGGATGAGCGCCCGCCCCCCGGCCACGGCCCGCCACCAAAGAACCCCGTGCGCCACGCAGAGGCTACCGCCCCAAAGCCGGGCTTTCGCGTCGCCCGTCGGGGGCCAGGGCACTTCGGCCAGCAAGTTGTGCAAGAGCAGCAAGGCTACCAGGCAACTACCTGTCCAGCAGAGGCTACTGCGCAGCCACTCGCCGGTAGTGTTTGGTTGGAGAAAGGGGTTTTTCATTGCCCAAAGCCGATGCCGCCGGGCTCACCGATGCCCAGCAGGGCCAGCCCCAACCCCAGCGTAGCGGGCAGCGCCAGCAGCAGCGCCACCTGAAGCAGCCCCAGCCCCAGCCGCACCAAAAAGACCAGCCCCGACACGGTGGCCACTTCGGGCAGGGCCCAGCCGGGGGCTACCACGCGCTGCCACAGCAGGGCTTGCAGCGCGGCCCCGGCGGCCAGGCTCAGCCCGTAGGCCTGGCTATAGCCGATGAGGTGTAGCGCCAGCCACGTCAGCCCCAGCCAGCTCCCTACGCCCACTCCTAACCAAACCAGGCTGCCGGCCAGCCACTGACCGGGCGTGCGAGACGAGGCCGAAAATTGTTGTAATCCTTGGAAGGCAAACAGCATACTTACAGATGTATTAAGCAGGAAAAAGAAAACATTTAGCCGGCCAGCGGCCAGTTCTAAGCAAGCACCAGCATACTCCTACTGCCGCACTGGCCCGATGCCTCATTTTTTAATAACTTACTTATTGCCAATCAGGTACCGATGGGCTAGCTCGGCCGCCCCGGTGCGGCTTTGCCAGTCGCGCTGCGGGTACTCGGCTTGGAACTGGGCTAGCCGGGCGCGCAGCTTGCGGTGCGCTGCCTCGCGGGTAATGCTGTGGAAATAATTGTCGTTACCCTCTTCCACTAGCTCTTTGGCTTGGTCAATCAGTCCTTCGCGGGCGGCCAGCACGGGCAACACCCGGGGCGGCATGGTGAGCAGAAAGCCAATATCGAGGCGCGCAAAGCGCGGCTGGAGGTTGTAGCGCGCAATCCAGATTTCCCAGTTGCCGGCCGCCAGCGCCAGCAGCAGCGCATAGGCCGCCCACGAGTTGAGCCGCACCAAGCTGAAGGCCGAGCGCCGCTGCCAAATTTTGAGCAGCACCGTGCCCAGCCCAAACAGCGTGAGCAGCAAAAACCCGTATACCCCGATGCGCTTGTAAGCCAAGCCAGTATGCAGAATATAGTAGTAATTGCGCAGGCCTACTGATACCACTAGCACCGCATTTTGCAGCACCCACAGCGTGGCGCCCCAGCGCAGCAGCGGCAGGCCCGGCCGGTAAAAATTGAGGTTACGCCGGAAAAACCACAGCACGATGCCCGCCGCCAGCAGGATACTGAAAATCAGCACGTAAGTGCCCTCGTGCACAAACTGCGTGAGGTCGAAGCCCGGCGCAGCCTGAAAGCCAAACCACAGCCAGCGCACATCTACGGCGTTCACCACCAGCAGCAGGGCGTTGAGCAGGCTCATGCTCGCCACGGCCGCCAGCCACTCTTTGCGCAGGGCCAGCGCCCCCCGGTTAGAATAGGAAAAATTGGGCCGCCGCACCGCCAGCGAAGCCACGCCATCGCGCTGCCGCCGCACAAACTCGCCAAAGCGCGACTCGTGGTCGAGGAAAAAATGTACCGGCACGGCCACCAGTGCCCCGGCCGCTCCCACCCCGCACAGCCCCAAAAACAGTAGGTGCGGCACCGAAACCGCCTCTACCAGCCGGGCCAGCCAGTGGCCTAGCACCTCCCACAATTGCGCACTCAGCGCCGCGTAGCGCGGGTTGGCATAGGCAAATAAGGTCTGAAACACTACCAGCGCCAGCAGCGGCAGGCCCAGCAGGCGCCCGTAGTACCAGGCGCGCCGCAACCTCCCACCCAGGCCCTGCGGTACGCGCAGGCCACTCAGCACCAAAGCTATACTAGGCAGCACGCCCACCACGGCCGTGCCCACCGCTGAGCCCACCAGCCGCAGCTGCGGCTGATTGACCAGCCCCACCAGCAGCAGGCCCGAAGCCAGCGCCGCCAGCTCGGCCGCATTGGAGCCGTACCAGGCCACTAGCCCGCCGCTGAGTAGGCAGCCGCCCACGGCCACCCAGAAGGCTGCCGTGCGCCGCACCGGGGCGTAGCGGGGCAGCAAAACCAACTGCGCAACAACCAGAAAAGTCATGTAAATCAACCCATTCACCCCCACCAGCTCGTGCCAGAACAGGTAGTCGCTGAGCCCGGTAGCCAGTAGCAGCAGCCCACCCAATCGGGCCGAGATGCGGTAGACCGGCGTAGCCGCCACGGGCGCGGCCGTCGTCCAAAAAGCAGTTATGTTCATCGATAAAGAACTTTGTTATTCAAAGTATAGGGACAAAAAAATAGCCGTTTCAAGCCTAATTATTCCGCTTGAGCCGGGTTGGCGAAGCTCTTAGGCTCCTGGGTGGCAGTCCACACAGCTAGCAGCTGCGCCACGCATAAAACGGCCCCCAGCCCGTAGAGCAGGGTCAGAACTTCGGGGTGATGTGGACAGTCATTACTAGCTTTTACATCGTGAAAAGCGTACGTCCAGAATAACTCGTGCAACAGGCTCAACACGGCCTGGCCTACTACGGCCCTGCGCCCGGCCCGCCCCCGCACCTGCCGCCAGCGCAGCCCATACAGCACCAGCCCTGGCACGCCAAACAAGCAGATTATCCCAAATAGCAGCGAGCCATCGCTGAGCAGCAGCAGTATGGCGGCCGTGTCTTTGGCCTGCATCAGGGCGGCCACTATGCGCCTGGTAGTCAGTGGTATTAGCTCCGGCTCTTGCGCTGGCGCTAGCAAGGGTTGGTAAGCGGGTAGCTGCCGTAGCTGGGCATTCAGGGTTAGCGGCTCTTCGGGCAAGTCTTCCATTGGTTTTGGCTAGGAAATAGTTAAATTATTGACTTAAATCCACTTGTGGCCTTCGTCGCTTAGGCTCCATAGGCAGCCCACGACGGTGACAAAATCAAGGGCAATCCAGCCCATTAGCAGCAGGCTTAGCAGTAGCCGCTAGCCGCGCATTATTCTATCTTCAGCATCGAAACTAGTAGTACCTACCTGCTTGTGCACGTATCAGTAGCCCAAAAAAGTCTTCCACCAGAGTAGCCCGGAAGTCAGCAGCGTGCCCAGCGTGATGACGATAGTATTGACCTGGGCCTGCCGGCCAAACTCGGTAGAAACCTCTCCCAAACCCGGCAAAAAGGCTTGCTCACTCTCGCTATAATGCCACAGTAGCCAGCTACCGCCCGCGCTTATCAGGGTGTACCCTACCCTACGGGCGGTGGCTCGCAGCAGAGAGGCTGGCTCTGCTAAAGCCGGCGGTGGCATCTGGTTATTTTTCATCGGATATAAAAGAACTTTGTTTTACAAAGTAGTAGAGCAAAAAAAGGGGTAGCAGGCGGCCAGCCTTGCTTATCCGCCGCGCAGCAGTTTCTCCAGCGCCGTCAAGTGCTCCTGAAAAGCGGCTTTGCCTTCGGCGGTGGCGGTGTAGGTGGTATTGGGCTTTTTGCCGATGAACTGCTTGTTTACCAACACGTAACCGGTTTTTTCGAGGGCAGCCACGTGCGAGGCCAGGTTGCCATCGGTGAGGTCGAGGCTTTCTTTTAAATCGTTGAAGCTCACCGACTCGTTGGCGAGCAGCACGGCCATTACGCCAAGGCGCACGCGGTGGTCGAAAGCTTTGTTGAGGGTGTGGATGGCGTACTTCACGGGGCAGTAAAGTTCGTCTTACGGACCTCAACAGGACGCGGGCGCTCGTAGCGGTTGTACATCAGCAGGCCGTAGCCGATGTGCCCCAGCCCAAAGCCCGCCCCAAACAGCAGCAGGCCGTAGCTGGGCAGCAGCAGCGCCACCAGGCCCAGGCCCACCATCGTCAGGCCGAGGTACCCGATTTCTTCCAGCGTGTATTTGCTGCCATTGAGCAGCGCCAGGCCATAAAACACCAGCAGGCCCGGCACCACCAATTCGGGCGCGCCGCTGAGAAAAAGCCGGATGCAAAACAAGCCGCCCGCCACCAGCGGCACCAGCAGGGCCAGCGCCAGGCGCCGGGCCGGGGCCGTCCACATCGAGCGGAGGCCGTCGCGGCGGGTGCGGCGTAGCGTAAAGAACACCGCTGCCAGCAGGGCCGCCACTATCATAACTACCGCCAGACCCAGCAAAAATGGCAGCGCTGCCAGCCGCTCGCCCGCCGAGGTTTGAAACAGGCGCAGGTAGCCCTGCTCGCCGTACTGCTGCTGTAAATAATAGTGGCCCAGAGCCGTGCCGGCCAGCGCCACCACGCCCGCCCCCACCCCACTCAGCCCGCTGAGCGAGATGAAGCGCGAGCTGCGCTCCATGATGGCGCGGATTTCGGTGAGCTGGGCCAGGGGGTCTTGAGCGGCAGGCTTCATGCAGGGCGGTGAAGTACTTTGTGATGCAAAGTTAGCACAATAAATTGTTTTCGCGGCTAGTCCGCTTTCTATTTTTAGAAAATCAGGCTACCGTCTTTCGCTCTCTCATGCCTCCTTCCCTCGCTGCCGACCTTGCGTCTCGTCAGCTGCGCTATTCGCTGGTGCGCGGCATTTAGTACTTGCCGCTACTGAGCAATGCCGTTATGCTCTACTTAGGCTGGGAAGGTCATTGGCCACTGAACCTAGAAATAGACTGGCTTACGCCCGTTGCTTTTGTCATAGGCCTGCTTTTCTAGGTGTTGTGGGTACCTTGATAGGGATTGTTTTTCTGGGCGTTCCGGCGGCAGTGTATGGCCTGCTACGCCTGCTGCCTATGCGTGGGCTCTTCCGCCTTTCGATAGGCCGGCCCGCCATCCTGGCCTACACCCAACTGCTGGTTGGTACTTTCCTGTTGGTAGCAGCCAGGCTGTGGTTTATGCTTACCCCTCCCCCATTCTACCGGGCCTACGTGGGGGCGGCACCCATTACAATTCGCAGTATCTTTTTAGTATTCAGCCTACTTAGCTTGCCTTGGCTCTTATCGTCGCTCCACACCAGCTGGAAGCTTATTGGCCCGGTAGTAGGGCGCGCCGCCGGTAGCCAGGATGGCCCTGCCAGCCGGCCATCGTCGGCAAACTTAGGGCGTTAGCCGAAAGAAGTTGGGCAGCGGCTAGCTTGGTACGTCTTTTGAAAGATGTAGCCCCGATGGGCACCTGCCCGACCCGTTGGTAGTTGGTTCGCCGCTCGTTCTTGTCTAAGCCAGTATTCCTTTTTGCCATGAAAAAACGTCTGCTTCTGCTGTTGCCCGTGTTGGCTAGCCTGTCGCTTACCGCGCACGCCCAATTTAGCCTGCCCAGCAGCATCGGCGGCTTTAAGCTGCCCACCAAAAAAACCACTACTACAACTACGACCACCACGACCAGCGGCGTGGCGGGCCTCACCAACTCGGAGGCGGCCAATGGCCTGAAAGAGGCACTTATCCAAGGCATTTCGAAGGGCTCGGACCAGGCTTCGCAAACCGATGGCTTCAACCTGAACCGGCTCATCCGCATTCCCTTCCCGCCCGATGCGCAGAAAATGGCCAACACCCTGCGCAGCATTGGGCTGGGCAGCCAGGTTGATAAGTTTGAGCTGTCGCTGAACCGGGGCGCCGAAGATGCGGCCAAGAGCGCCAAGCCCATTTTCATCAGCGCCATCAAGCAGCTGACGTTCAGCGACGTGTGGAATATCCTCACCGGCCAGAAAGACGCCGCCACCCAGTACCTCAAGCGCACTACTACCTCGCAGCTCACCACGGCCTTCATGCCCATCATGCAGCAGAGCCTCGATAAGGTGGATGCTACCAAGTACTACACCACCTTGAGCTCGACCTACAACAGGCTGCCGCTCGTGACGCCGGTGCAAACCGACCTCAACCAGTATGCCACCGGCAAGGCCATCGACGGCCTGTTTACACTCATTGCGCAGGAGGAAGCCGACATTCGCGAGAACCCGGTGGCCCGCACCACTTCGCTGCTGAAAAAGGTATTCGGCATCGGCGGCAAATAGCCAGCGGGCGGCGAGCATCCTATTCTTAAAACGCCCGGCGGGTTTCCGCCGGGCGTTTTTTTGTGCCGGGCGCCTACCCACCGCCCCCTTCTGCCGTATCTGGCAGCCGTGAAGCTTCGCCTGCAATTATTCGAGTTTGAGGACCTGCCGTGGTTCCCGGCCGTTATTCGGGCCGGGATGATGGACTATTTGCGGTTCATGATTTCGGGGCTTGGTACCTATCGGCCGGTGGCTCCGCTGCTGGCCGAAGGCCTACGCCGAACCGGCCAAACGCACCTGCTGGAGCTGGGCGCCGGCGCGGGCGGCGGCACCGAAACCGTGCTCGCCGCCCTGCGCGCTCAGCAGCTGCCGCAGGCCACCATCACCCTCACCGACCTCTACCCCCAGCCCGCCGCCTGGGCCGATGTGGCGCGCCGAACTGGCGGAGCCATCCGGGGACACGCCGCGCCCGTCGATGCGCTGGCGGTGCCGGCTGGGCTGCCGGGCCTGCGGGTTATTTTTTCGGCGTTTCACCACTTTGCACCGCCGCAGGCCGAGGCGCTGCTGCGCGATGCCGTGGCGGGCGGCGTGGGCGTGGGCGTGTTTGAGGGCGCTGCCAAAAGCTGGCTTGAAATCGGGCTGGCGCTCACGGTGCTGCCGGTGGCGCAGTTGCTGCTCACGCCTTTTTTTCGACCTTTTCGGCTTAGCCGGTTGGTATTCACGTATTTGCTACCCATTATTCCCCTGGCCACCATGTGGGATGGCTCGGTGTCCATCCTGCGCATGTACCCACCCGAGGCGCTGCTGGCGCTGGCCCACCGCGCTGACCCGGCGGGGCACTACCGCTGGCAGGCCGGGCAGTTGCGCCACTGGTGGGGCCCGCGCGTGACGTACCTCGTGGGTTGGCCCGCCGGGGCCGCTGCCTAGCCTGCCTACCTTCGCCTGATGCTACTGCCTGCCTACCGCCGCGCTTTTCTGCTGCTGCGCCTGCCGTTTTCGCTGTTTTTAATGCCCGTGTTCTGGTTCGGGCTCAGCGCCTTGCGCGAGCCCTTTAGTTGGGGGCGGGCGGTGGCGGTATTCGCCATTCTGCACCTGCTGGTGTACCCGGCTTCCAACGGCTACAACTCGTACTACGACCGCGACGAGGGCAGCATCGGGGGGCTGAAAGCGCCGCCGGCCGTCACGCCCGAGCTGCTGCACCTGGTCTGGCTGTTCGAAACGCTGGCGCTGGTGGCTTCGCTGCTGCTCAACTGGGTTTTTGCGGCGCTGGTGGTGGTGTATATTCTCGTGTCGCGGGCCTACAGCTACGAAGGCATCCGGCTCAAGAAATACCCCCTGGTAAGCACGGCCGTGGTGGTGGTCTTCCAGGGAGCCTTCACGTTTTTGATGACCCAGGTGGGCGTAGGCGCCACCCCTGCACAGCTCGGCGAGCCTACTAATCTGCTGCTGGCCCTGGTGAGCACCTTGTTTTTGTGCGGCTCCTACCCGCTCACCCAAATCTATCAGCACCAAGAAGATGCGCGGCGGGGCGACCGCACCTTGAGCCTGCGGCTGGGCATTCGGGGCACGTTTGTATTTGCGGCGGCGGGGCTGCTGGCGGGCGCGGGCGCGATGGCCGTGGCCTACTGGCTGCGCCACGACTGGCGCCCGCTAATGATTTTTCTGGTGGCTACGGGGCCGGTGGTGGCGCTTTTTGCGCGCTGGGCCTGGCTGGCGTGGCACTACCCGGCGCTGGCCAACTTTGAGTGGACCATGCGCATGAACAAGGTGTCGTCGGTGTGCCTGAGCCTGGCTTTTTTGGCTATACTGCTGTGGCGCGGCTAGCGCTCAACTACCCGCGCAAAGGCCGCCGATATCTCATACTCAACATCCTGCACAATGAGCAGGCGCTCTTCCTGGATGGAGGCGCGGTAGGCCTGGGCAGTGGCCGTTTCGGGCGACATCTCCCAGCGGGCCAGCGCCGTGAGCGTCTCAATCCGTTGGAGCGACAGGTAGATGCGGGCGTTGATGGCCGCCCACAGCGCGGGTGCCTGGGTGGGCAGCGCCACCAGCTCCAGGTCGAGCAGGCGCATGGTGAGGTTGGCCATGCGCTGCAACACGAGTTGCTCCTCGGCGCTGAACTCCCGGGGCTTTTTATCAAGCACGCATAGGGAGCCAATGGGCTGGCCTTCGGGGGTTTGAATGGGATGGCTGGCGTAAAAGGCAAAGTCTTTCTGCGCCTCCAGGCTCACCCACTGGCAGGGCTGGGTGCGCAAGTCGGGAAAAATGGTCGTGGTGTTGGGTTGGTAAACGGCCACGGCGCAAATACTGTCCTGGCGAGCCAGGCGGCGGGCCAGCGGCGGGTCGCCCACGTTGCCGGGGTAAGTCACCTCTTCCGCATCAACCAGCGAAACCTGGGCCATAGGCGTGGCAAAGAGCTTGGCCGTGAGTTGGGCTACCTGGCCAAACACCTCATTATGTATGTCTTCCAGGGCTTTATAAGGCCTGAGGGCCCGCAGGCGCTCGGCTTCCTGGACAGCGGAAATAGGCAGAAGGAACGACATTGGTGCGCGATGAGAACGGAAAACGGGCCAAACCCTACCCGCTTGCGAAGGTAGCGTTTGGCCCGTTAGTGCCAGGGTTAGCCGTGGTTTACCCGTTCATGGCAAGCAAGAATTCTTCGTTGTCCTTGGTACCTTTCATGCGGTCCTTGAGGAATTCCATCGCCTCGGTGGCACTCATGTCAGTCATGAATTTGCGCAGCACCCACACGCGGCTCAGCTCGTCGCGGCTCATCAGCAGGTCTTCGCGGCGGGTGCCGGAAGCCGGAATGTCGATGGCCGGAAACACGCGCTTGTTGGCCAGCTTGCGGTCAAGCTGCAATTCCATGTTGCCGGTGCCTTTGAATTCTTCAAAGATAACCTCGTCCATCTTGGAGCCGGTTTCGATGAGCGCTGTGGCAATAATCGTCAGGGAGCCAGGGCCTTCAATGTTGCGGGCTGCGCCAAAAAAGCGCTTGGGCTTTTGCAGCGCGCCCGCGTCGATACCACCCGAGAGGATGCGCGAGCTGCTGGGCTGCACCGTGTTGTAGGCCCGCGCCAGGCGGGTGATGGAGTCGAGCAGAATCACCACGTCGTGGCCGCACTCCACGAGGCGGCGGGCCTTGTCGAGGGCCAGCTCCGCGATTTTGACGTGGCGGTCGGCCGTTTCGTCAAAGGTCGAAGACAGCACTTCGGCTTTCACCGAGCGGGCCATGTCGGTCACTTCCTCGGGGCGCTCGTCGATGAGCAGGATGATGAGGTAAACTTCGGGGTGGTTTTCGGAAATCGAGTTGGCGACTTCCTGCAACAGCACCGTTTTACCCGTTTTGGGCTGGGCCACGATGAGGCCGCGCTGGCCCTTGCCGATGGGGGCAAACAGGTCGAGCACGCGGGTGCTTATCTGGGTGGACTTGGTACTGAGCTTGAGCTTTTCATCCGCAAAGAGCGGTGTTAAGTGGTTGAATGGCACGCGGTCGCGTACTTCCTCCACCGTGCGGCCGTTGATGCTGTCCACGTTTACGAGGGCAAAATACTTCTCGCTTTCGCGGGGCGGGCGCATGGTGCAATTCACAGTGTCGCCAGCCTTGAGGCCGAACTGCCGCACCTGCTGCGGCGACACGTAGATGTCGTCGGGCGAGGTGAGGTAGTTGTAGTATGGCGAGCGCAGGAAGCCGTAGCCGCCGTCGGCCATCAGCTCCATCGTACCCGAGCCGGGCACGGTCAGGTCTAGCTCGGGAGCCCGGGGCGGGCGCGCGGGCTGCTGGCGCTGGCCTTCGGCAGGCTGGGTGGTAGCCGCCGTGCTCTGACTGGCAGCGCCTTGCTCAGCCGCTGGCTGGCCCTGGCCTTGATTCTGGCCATCGGTGCCGGTGCGCTGGCGCTCTTCGCGGCGCTGCTGGCGCTGGGCATCGCGCTGGGCATAGCGCTCCTCGCGGCTCAGTCGAGGCTGGTCGGTAGCGCCGGCGCCGTTCACGGGGCGCTGCTCGCGCGGCTGGTCGTTGTTGAAGCGGCCTTGCGTATTGCCTTCGCGGGGCTCGCGGGTTTCGCGCTGGTCGCTGCGGGGCTGGTCGTTGCGGCGCTGGCCGCTGTCGCGGTTGTCGCGGCCATCCCGGTTTTCACGCTCAAAGCGCTGGTCGCGGGTTTCGCGGCGCTCGGGGCTGCTGTCGGTCGTTTCGGCCGGGGCTTCGGCGGCGGGCTCCACGGTATCGGACGAGCCCATGAGCTGGGCGTTGTCGGTAGTAGCTGCCTCGCCGCTGGCCGGGGCGGCCGGCTGGCCAGGCTCGCGGCGGGGCAGCGGGCGGCCGGCGCGGTCCACGCGCTCGCGCCGCTCGCGGCGGGGCGCCGTGCTTTCCTCGGCCGAATGCA
>Ga0160427_10000850_pt1 | contig 18545 bp, 11 predicted proteins | sample SolpanmetagenomL_FD_108194 | JGI IMG/M metagenome (GOLD analysis project Ga0160427, IMG submission 108194) | Solar panel surface microbial communities from Lawrence Berkeley National Laboratory, California, USA - L | ecosystem: Engineered > Built environment > Solar panel > Unclassified ...
CGTCCTGCGGACGCGGTCCCGCTCCTACCAGATGTTCGGCATGCCGGACGGTCCGACGATCATGCGCACGTCCAACGCGGCGCACCGCACCATCGCCGACGCCATCGTCGGGCGGGACCCGGCGGCCGCGGCCACCGCCGCGGGCGCCCACGTCGCCCAGACCGAGGCGTGGTTGCGCCACTACCGCCCCGGACCCAGCACCTGACCGAACCTGAACGCCTGAACGCCTGAACGCCTGAACGCCTGAACGGAGGGGAACCTTCGCCACAGCTCCTCGACGAGGTCAAGCACAAGCTGTTGGACCATCCCCCGCGCTGCTTGTGATTTAGTGCTCCCGGAAGCACAAGGCGAACTACCTGGGAGACGGCATGGCGATCCAGCCTGGTGGCGAAGCCTGGGACGATCGCCGTCGCCTCGCCGCAGCCGTCGATCACGCGCTGCAGCTGCTCGCTCAGGGAGCTACGGCGGAGGCCGCCGAGACCGAGGGCGTCGACTTCAAGGAGGAACGTGGACGCCGGGGCGCTGGCGGCCGCATCCACCCGGGAGAGCCACGCAACCAGGCAGTCGCCGAGCAGCTGGCGGACGAGGTGGCGTGCCTGGCCAACTCGGTCAACGGCGGCGCGCTCATCGTCGGTGTCGCCGACGACGGCACGCTCATCGGCGCTGACACCGATCGTGACTGGTTGCGCCAGCGCATCAGCGAACGCATCGACGTGGCAGCGGCGGTGGACGAACGCCTCCTGCCCGACGGCACCCGTCTCCTGGTGGTTCTCGTCGCCGAAGCGCGTGAGCCGGTCGCCGACACCCGCGACCGGCTGCGCTGGCGCGTGGGCACGAGCTGCGCACCCGTCGACCGCTCCGAGTGGTGGGCGCAACGGCTGCGCCGACAGGGGCACGACCCTCTGCTGGCCACCACCTCGCGCACCTCCGCCAACCTCCCCCCCGGCGCTGTCGCTGCCGTCCAACGGTTGCTGCGGAGCACTCCGGGCGAGCAGCGCCAGCTGGCCGACCTTCCACCGCGAGACCTCCTGACTCGCCTCGGAGCGCTGCTGCCCGACGGCCACCTCACGGCGGCAGGCGCCCTGCTGCTCTGCCCCGCACCGCGGACCGTGATCGAGCTGGTGGCCCTGGACGTCCCCGGCGGCAACGTCGTGCTCCCTCCGCCTGACCTCAGCGGCCTCAGCCTCGTCGAGCAGCTCGTCGAGGTGGAGACCCGTCTGGACGCCCTCGACACGGGGGTGCCGCAGCACGCCGGGCTCCGCATCGCGCCCGTGCGCCGCGTGCCTTGGCCGGCCGTGCGTGAGGTGCTCCTCAACGCCGTCGTGCACCGCGACTGGCTCCCGGCCGATCCCGTGCACGTCACCTGGGTGCAGGAGGACGCCACGCTCGACGTCGTCTCACCGGGTGGGTTCGCCGGCGGGGTCACCGAGAACTCGGTGCTGTCGGCGCGCTACTCGCGCAACCCGGCACTCGCCGACCTGACCCGAGCCATGGGTCTTGTCGAGCGGCAAGGCGTCGGCGTAGACCGGATGTTCCGCGACATGGTCGCTCTCGGCCACCGAGCGCCCGGGATCCGAGAAGAGCCGGGACCGCAGGTGCGAGCACGACTTGTCGGTGGTCTCCCCCTCGCCGCGGTGGTCGCGGTGACGACCAGCTTGGCGCCGACCGTGCGGCAGCAGGACGTCCGCGTGGTCCTCGCCGTGCACGCTCTCCTGCGAGACGGCTTCGTCACCGCCGCCACGCTCGCCCCGCTGCTCCAGGTGCCGGAGGACGAAGCCGTCGACGCGTTGGACGTTCTGAGCACGTGCACCGTCGCCGGTCAGCCGGTCGCCCGCTCCAGCGGCGCGTCGTCGTGGGTTCCGGGTGCCGGCTTGGTCGCTGCCGGCACGGTCGATCCACAAGCCGTCGCGACGGCCAAGCGTCGCGGCCTGCTCACCTGGTGGCGGCCGGACGCCGTCGGCGCTCGACGCCTCGTCGACGCGTGGCTGCAGGTACACGAACGCATCACAAGCGGCGACGTCGCCGGCATCACGACGTTCTCCGGGCAGGCCTCCCTGTCCCTGCTGCAGCGACTCGAGGCGGACGACCTGGTCGTGCGCGGCACGAGCCGCGGGCGGACGGCTCACTTCACGTCCCAGAACAGCCCGGCCGAGGCGGGCCTGCACGCTGCACCCCGAGAGAGCCAGAAGTGAGCAGCTCGGACGAGCCCGACGCGGCGCGGATCGACCCGGCACCACCGTCGGACAGTCGTGCGCCAGGCACCGCCGCAGCGAGCGCCGATGCGGACACCGCAGCTGAGCCGACGTCCCTGGCCGGGGCCGTCCTCGCCGAGGTGACCCGGGCACCGGCGTCCACCGTGCGAGAGATCGCCCTCGGCCTGGCCGGTACCCCGTGGGCGGCGGACAAGACGCAGATCAACAAGGTGCTGTACGCCGGCGAGGGCGCCTCCTTTGTGAGGGACGCCGACACCCGCCCCCGCTGGTCGGCCGCCAGTGGCGATGGGCAGGCCACAGCCGCGGCGAGTCGCCGACCCCGCCGGCAGGATGATCGAGCCGCAAGCGACCCGACGCCGTCGACGGCGATGGAGGAGCTGCTCGCCTCGTTGGAGCAGCAGGCCGTGGCGCCGCCGCCTCCGATCGAACGCCTGTCCGCCGTCGCGGTACCGGCGTCGTGGGGCCTGTCGCTGCACCCGTGGCAGGACGAGGCGATGCGCGGTTGGTACGCGAACGGTTGCCGGGGCATCGTCGAGGCCGTCACGGGTTCCGGCAAGACCCACCTCGGCCTGGCCGCCGCCGCCCGGGCCGCGGTGGACGGCATGGCCACCACCGTCCTCGTCCCGTCGGTGGAGCTGCAACGCCAGTGGCTGCACCGCTTCGCCACCCACCTCCCCCGCCTGTCGGTCGCCGCGGTCGGCGGCGAGGAGAAGGGCGACGCCGCCCGCGCCGACGTGGTCGTCGCGGTCGTCAACAGCGCGGCCCGGCGTTCGCTGCTCCGGGGAAGCAACGGTGACCTGATCGTCGCCGACGAGGTGCACCGCTACGGCGCCGGCACCTGGTCCACCGCCCTGCGCGACGGGTACACGCGCCGCCTCGGCCTCACCGCGACGCTGGAACGCAGCGACGACGCGGTGGACTCGCACATCCGCCCGTACTTCGGCGCCACGGTCTGCGAGTACACGTTCCAGCGCGCCCTTCACGACCAGGTCGTCTCCCCGTTCCGCCTGGTGCTCGCCCCCGTGGGGATGACCGACGAGGAGCGGGTGGAGTACGACGCCCTCAGCTCCCGGGTCAGCGACTCCCTGCGCAAGCTGCGGAGCATGGGCGCGCTAGGCCGGACGTCGGGCATCTCGCTGAACCAGCGGCTCCGGCAGCTCGCCGGAGTTGGGGGTGTCGTGGGTCGCGCAGCTCAGACCGCCGAGTCCGCCATGCGCGCCCGCCGCCGGCTCCTCGCGGAGTTGGTGGGCAAGGTCGACGCGGTCGGCGAGATGGCCCCGCTCGTCGGCGTCTCCGAGGGCACCGTCGTCTTTACCCAGACCAAGGACAGCGCCGAAGCGGTCGCGCACCGCCTGCGAGAGCAAGGCGTTGCTGCTGCTGCCCTACACGCCGACATGGACCGACGGGAACGTCAGGACAACCTCGACGCCCTGGAGAGCCAGCGCCTCCTCGCACTCGCTGCGCCCAAGCTCCTCGACGAGGGCATCGACCTGCCCACCGTGGACCTCGGCATCGTTACGACAGCGAGCCGCAGCCGGCGGCAGATGATCCAACGCCTAGGACGGGTGGTCCGCCGCAAGCCTGGGGGCCGGGTGGTCACCTTCGTCATCCTCTTCGCGGCTGGCACGGTCGAGGACCCGAGCGACGGCGCGCACGAAGGGTTCTTCGACATGGTCGTGGGCGTGGCCGAAGACGTTCGGCGCCTGGGCGATGGGTGGCCAGTAGGAACCATTCTGAGTAGTTGACTAGATCTACCAGACCGCTTGTTGTTCAAGGACGATCTGTCACCGATCGACCCGCCGCGCCGGCGGCTTCGACCGTAGCGCCACCCGCTAACAGGCCAAGGGATCGCTCGAAGCCGTGAGTGGCCCCGCCCACCATTAGATCAGGTGAGCATGATCGGGTGCTGAGATCCGACAAGTCTGCATTGATTGACTCGGGTGGGGTCGCCGGCGGAACCGGTGTCTGTCCAAGGTCTCCACTGCAGGTCCTGGTAAGCGGCGGCTAATCGTTGGTGTTAGGTCCGCAGCGGCGCGGGGGACCAGCGAAGGGCAGCCGAAGGCGGCGACCAGGTAATCAGCCCACGGCCAGCCCGCAGCGATCTAGGTAACAGTCCGTCGGCCGGGGCCGGTGATACGAGACCCGGTGCGTAGCAGCCGGCAACGCAACGCCTCAGGTTCGCGGACTGCGAGGTCGCCATCCAGGAACATGGTTTGGGTCAAGCGAGCAAGTCGATCCGGCCAGGGCCAGCTCCAGCTAGGCGGCGTTGATTGCGCATACCTGAGACGTGAACCGACCAAAGCCGGTGTCCTTGCCGCTGCTAATGCGGTCTGCCAACCTTGCGTGGGGGCGGTGACGGACTTCGAGCGGGGCCACCCACCCAACCGCCGTGTTCGTCGCGAAGGTCCGGGACCGCCACCCGTCGACATCAGTGAAGCTCAGCTAAGTGCCGGGGTGCGGACGCTCGCACGTGTATGAAGGGCCCAGTGACGAGGCGCTAGTAGAGCATCCGGGCTAGGGGCCGGCCTCCTCAGGTGACGACTCGTGACGGCGACGGACTCGATGGGCTTCGGACATCGCAGGGGGCGCAGGAACATCATCACACCGGCGTGTCGGACGCGGGTATGGCTCGACCAACGTTGCAGCTCGCACGCAGAAGATACAATCGCACCTATGACCAGCGACGGGACTGAAGCAGCAGCAGCAGCAGCGACTCTGGCGGCCTCCCCTCAGGACGCCGAACTAATCCTTTCGATGTCTATCAATCTAAATGTACTAAATCACTTGGGAATTAACCTTTACAGTAACGTGCCCGCAGTACTGAGTGAAGTCGTCGCTAATAGTTGGGACGCAGATGCTAGCAAGGTGCAAGTTGTCATCGACGTTAAGTCGAGAACTGTGACCATAGCCGACGACGGACACGGTATGACTCGTAGACAGATTAACGATCGTTACCTGAACGTTGGCTACCAGCGACGGTTGAGCAGCGAAACGTCGGTCACTCCCAAGTTCAACCGCCGCGTTATGGGCCGGAAGGGGATCGGAAAACTTTCACTCTTTTCCGTTGCGGAGGAGGTCGAAGTTCACACGGCCAGAGACGGCCAGGTGAACTCGTTCCGCATGACTGTGGTTGGCATCCGGGAGGCAGTGACCAACAACCCCTCAAAGCCTGAATACCTCCCGGAAGAAATCGCCGTGTCGCCTGAGTTCTCGGGCGTCGGCACGCTTATTGTGCTTAAGAAGCTTAAGAAGGGCCTGGCGAACACTTCTTCTGGCCTAAGGAAGCGCCTCGCTAGGCGCTTTACCGTCTTAGACCCCGCGCAGAATTTTGAGCTATTCATTGGTTCAGAGATGGTCACTCTCGCGGATCGTGATTACTACGGAAAAATTCAATACCTTTGGGCTTACGGCAGTCCAGCAGAGCAGAATGAACTAAAAGCTTTGTGCGCCAACGCCGAATCTTTGCAGCCCCGGGGTCCTCAGACGATCAGCGTGGCTCCCGAAGCGTCGCTAGATCGTCAGGGCGAAGAGGCGAATGAGGAGCTGCCTGCGCCGGACGAACCCTTGCCCTCTTTTCAAGTCACCGGTTGGATTGGAACCGCCAAAGAGGCTGGGTCACTACGCGACACCGAAACCCGCGAAAGCCTCAACAAGATTGCTTTGGTAGTTCGTGGAAAAGTAGCCCACGAAAATCTCCTTGAAGACTTTAACGAAAATGGCATTTACGCGTCTTACCTTATTGGCGAGGTAGTCGCCGACTATCTTGACCGCGACGAGGGGGACGACATTGCCACGAGCAGCCGGCAACGGATTATCGAAGGCGATCCGCGGTTCACGGCCCTTCAGACGTGGCTTCAATCTGAGGTGACTCGGATTGGCACCGCATGGACTGCCCTGCGTAACGCCGAGGGCACCCGCGTTGCTTTTGACAATCCCTACATCAAGGCGTGGTTTAAATCCCTCGGCCCCGATGCCAAGAAAAAGGCTGAACGACTGTTTGGTAAGATTAATCAGCTGACTACGGATGACGAGGAAGCTCGCGAGCAGCTCTTCGCGCAGTCCGTTCTGGCATTCGAGACGCTCCGCTATAAGGACTCCCTGGATGCGTTGGACGCTCTAGACCCCGCTGAGGTGGTCGTAGCATCCAAACTATTCACTGACGTGTCCGACATTCAGGCGGCGATGTACCACAAGATTGTGACACAACGATTGGAGGTCATTGACAAGTTCGAAGAGTTCGTGGACAGCAACGCCCTTGAAAACCTGCTGCAGGAACACCTTTTCGATAACTTGTGGTTGCTCGACCCCGGTTGGGAGCGTGCCACTGACCGAACGATGGAGGAGCGGATCGGGAAGTCTTTTGCCAAGATCTCGGAGAAACTCACAGACGAAGAGCGGCGATCTCGTATCGACATCCGTTACAAGAAGACAGGTGGTGCGCACGTAATTGTTGAACTCAAACGCGCCAACGTCAAGCTCTCAGAACCTGTCTTGCTTACCCAGGTGAATAAGTATAGAAACGCCGTGACTGCTCACCTCGATAATATCGAAAGTACAGATGGGCTGCAAACTGTTGTTGTTGTTGGTAGGGACCTAGAAGAATGGAATACTCTTCAAGGACGTAACGAGTCGATCCGCTCACTGGCGCAACGCGGGATCAGAGTCGTGCAGTACGAAAAGCTTTTGGCTGATGCCCGGGCAGGTTACCGTGAGTACCTAGACGGCCAAACGGATCTCGGTCGAATTCAGACACTCTTGAAGGCAATTGCGAATGAAGCGGGAGGGGAAGAAGAAGATAGAACAGTGTTGGACGCGGAAGATGAAAAGGTGCTCGACGACCTTGCCCCGGGCGGCGAGCCGTCTTTGACGGGCAGCCCGGGGACCGCATAAGCGCTACCGCGGCGACGGTGCAACTAGCGTCCGACCCGGTGTCGGTGCACTGACCTAACCTCCCGGGCATCTAGGTTGGTGCACCGGGAGAGGGAGACGATGTGAGCAGGCGTATGACGGGGCTCTTCGCCGGGATCGGCGGGCTTGAGCTGGGACTGCACGAGCACGGCTGGGAGACAGAGCTGCTGTGTGAGATCGACACCGGAGCTCAGGCCGTCCTGCGGACACGCTTCCCCAACACGCCCCTAACCGCCGACGTCACCAAGCTGCGGTCCTTGCCGGCTGACAGCGAGCTGGTCGCCGCGGGCTTCCCCTGCCAGGATCTGTCCCAGGCCGGCGCCACCGCCGGGATCACCGGCGCCCGTTCCGGTCTGGTCGACGAGGTCTTCCGCCTGGTCACACGCCGCAAGGGCCCCCGGTGGCTGCTGCTCGAGAACGTCCCCTTCATGCTGCAGCTGGGCCGGGGTGCGGCGATGCGGCACGTCACCACCGCCCTGGAGGACCTCGGCTACCGCTGGGCCTACCGCGTCGTTGATGCGCGCTCCTTCGGCCTGCCCCAACGCCGCCTGCGGGTGCTGATGCTCGCCTCGCGCACCGAGGACCCCCGCGAGGTTCTCTTCGCCGACGACGCCGGCCCGCTGGAGATGGGCGCCTCGACCGAGCACCCCTGCGGCTTCTACTGGACCGAGGGCCTACGCGGGCTGGGTTGGGCCGTGGACGCCGTCCCGACGTTGAAGGGCGGCTCCTCCCTGGGGATAGCCAGCCCCCCGGCGGTGCGGACCCTGGCCGGTGAGCTGGTCACCCCCGGCATCACCGACGCCGAACGACTGCAGGGCTTCGACCCCGACTGGACCCTGCCGGCCGTGGGGACCCCCGGGGTGCGGGCCGGGCACCGCTGGAAGCTGGTCGGCAACGCCGTCAGCGTCCGCATGTCCACCTGGGTCGGGCACCGCCTGGACAACCCCCTGCCCTACGACGGCGCCGGTGACACTCCCTTGCAGCCCGGGGACGCGTGGCCGATGGCGGCTTGGTCCGGCCCGGACCGCATCGCGCACAAGGCCGCGGTCTCCACCTGGCCTCTGCACGCCCCGTATGAGCACCTGAACGGCTTCCTCGACGACACCAAACTGCTTTCCGCCCGGGCGACCGCCGGGTTCCTCAGTCGCGCCCGCCAGGCCAAGCTGCGCTTCGAGCCGGGGTTCCTGGACATCGTCGCCGCCCATCTGGACCGCATGGGCGGTGACCCCAAGCGCCTGACCCCTGCGGCCGCGGCGAAGGCCCCGCTCCTCGACCCGGTGGATGCCATGCAGCTGGTCGAAGGCGGCACCGTCGACCTGCAGGGAAAGGATCTTTGCGGTCGGGACCTGGGACAGCTGGACCCCGCGGGGTTGATCGACCGTCAGACGGGCACGGAGTCCCAGGAGTCGCCCGCGGGCGTCGGTCGTCAACGGCAGGGTCGCACCGACTCGGTCGTCGCCCGCTCGAAGGGTCGAGCAGCGTGAGGGGTCCGTCGATCATCGCCCGCACCTTGTCCGCCGCCAACGTCACCGACGCCCGGGGGCGGGGGCGGGGGCGGGGGCATTGCTCCCGCAGCGACCACCACTCCAAGGTGGCATGCTGGGCGGTGCTGTTCGACCTGCTGCAGACCTCCTCCCTCATGCAACGCCACGTCGCCGAGGGCAAGGTCGCCTTCGGCATCAACCGCCGCATCAACGACTGGACCTCCGGGCGCAGGAATGACCTGGTCGTGGCCCCGCACCGCCGGAGCCCACGACGAACAGCTGCAGTCCTTCGACCTGGCCGACCTCGCCGCCCGCTACCACCTGGACCTGGGCGCGACCAATCAGGCGATCCTGGCCGAGCTGCCCACCGCTCAGCAGGGACCGTCCGGGTCCACCGTCGTGGTCGCTGTGGAAGCCAAGGCCTGCATGACCGCCCACATCAAGGCCCCGCCGCGTCTGTACGACGAGCTGACCTCCAGCCGCACCACCGTTCACGGCGACAACACCAACGCTCTGGCCGTCGGGTTGGTCATGGCAACCTCGCCGAGACCTTCCTCAGCCCCGGCAAGCAGACCGCCGTCGACCCGGTCGTGACCGTGCACAAGCAGCCCAACGACACCGTCCGCACCGTGGCGAAGATGCACGAGATCGCCCGCCGCTCCGGCCCGCACGGCTTCGACGCCCTCGGGGTGGTCGTGCTCGACCTACGCAACGACGGCACCCCCGCCCAAATCGTCGCCGACGATCCCACGTCGGCGCCCACCGACGACTTCTACTACGACCACATGGTTGCCCGGGCCGGACACCTGTACGACTCCTCCTTCGGGCAGGTCTGACCTGCCCAACCCCACCACCCCGCCACCGCAGCCGAAGGATGCGGCCACCCGGACCAGGATGCGCGCGCAGGCCCGACGTGACACCGGCCCCGAACTGGCCCTGCGCCGTGAACTGCACCACCGAGGGATTCGCTTCTTCGTCGACCGCGCTCCCCTCCCGGGCCTGCGCCGGCGAGCGGACCTGGTCATGCCCCGCCGTAAGGTCGCGGTGTACATCGACGGCTGCTTCTGGCACCGGTGCCCGATCCACGGCACCAGTCCCCGCAACAACGGCGACTGGTGGAAGGTGAAGCTGGACGGCAACGTCGCCCGAGACCGTGACACCGACCGGCGCCTGGACGAGGCCGGATGGACCGTGATCCGGTTTTGGGAGCACGAAGACCCCCTGGTCGCCGCCGACCACGTCCAGCGCATCCTCACGGCCGAGGACACGCCGCCGTCCGGATAGCCCTACCGCACGGCACTGCGGTCGCCGCGCCCAGCGCATCCCGCGTGCTTCACGGCGCAGCAAATCCTTCACCGCCACCACCGGGGCCAATGCCGAACTGTTCTCGGTGGCGACGCTCGCGTGAACGTGGAACTGGTTGTGGTCCTCTCCGCGACTGGCGCAGTACACAACGCCGGAGCGCCTAACGCCGCTAAGGAAATTGCCGCTGATGCTCAGTTTGTTGATCTCGGCGCGTGGGGGATGAATGCGCCCTGAGTAGCGATGCTACTCGATTGACTGCAACAGCAGGACACACAAGTCTTGTAGTTGATCTTCAGAGCAAACGCTGATCACGGCTTGAGCCGGTTGGGCCGTCACCCCGGCGGCGATGACGAACGCCAAAGGAGTGGCCTCCCCCGCTGGAAAAGAAGGACCCGCGTCATGCAAGTACGCCGCTAACTGAACAATCCCTGCCCTCGCGCCTGCAATCGGGTCTTCATAATATTTGACCTCACCTAGCCGTATATGCCGCCTGTTTCCAACGTGGAAGTCCAGCAGGATGTCGACTCGCGGCTCACCGATGCTGAGACCGTTCGCTTGAGCGATCCGCTTAAGAAGGGCGTCATAGTCGACTACCTCAAGCGACGAAAGGGAACGCTGCCAGTGCACCGTCAACTGACAATCTTTGCGACGCAATTCGGCCAGCGGCGCCCTTCCCGAGAGCAGGCCCCAGGGTCTTACCCTCGTAAAACCTAAGAGCTCGAAAGCTTCCACCACCCGGAAGGCGGAGTACAACTCAAAAAGCGTCGCCGTCGTTTTCGGTAGAAGTATCAGTGACTCAAGTAGACGAATAATCGTGTCAGGGTCAGACTTCGTCCTCACGGTACGAGCCAGTCGTAGATACGACACGAAAGGGCGTAGTGATTGTCGACGCTCCAGTGCAGGCAGGTCCTGCTCTCTGACATCTTTGGACAACTGAGTCAACTTGGGATGTTTCAGGTATTTTACCACCTGCAAAGATCGACTCCTCAGGCCCGACTCGCTGGACGCTGACCCGATCATGCGCGAGCGTCGTGCGGCAGCTGAAATTTCCAACAGGACAGCTTTCAGCAGGCGTGCTGCCGGCGAGTCGTAGCGACGCTGAAGTACTTTCGAGACGAAAACGGTAGGATCGGAAGTACTTTGCCTACGCTCAACCGTTCGTTGCCAAGAAACCTGCCCACTGATGAACCCCTGAGTCTCACTCCATGCGGCCGTTGCCGTCGGCGGAAGAGACCGCAGAAGGTTCTCAACAGCATGCAGAACGGCGTCGGCTTCACTACCCATAACAAGCCGGTAGGCGAGCGCTTGCTCAATTGCTTCGGGGGTCAGGTCTGCGATGCTGGTAAGCCCCTTGAGCCCGGTCTGACGGTCAGACGCCTCCGACAGATACCGGACTAGGTCGCTCTTTAGGTAGCGAATAAGGAGTTCGCGCTGAAGCAGCAGCTCACACCTCCAAGTCAAGCTGCTTATCGGTTTCTGTCGTATTTTGCGCTCGCGTCTGGCTTGAGTCTTCTGTCTCGCTATTTTTGAGTGCACCCTCGTAGGCGGCGAGCACCTTTTCGATCTGCAACAGAATGCTAGCGCGCTCTTCCTCCGTTAGGGCGCCGAGTTGCGGCTCAATCAGCAGCTCGATCGCCAGACGGACAGCCGGCGCTATATCGACTTCGTTGGCTGACTCGTAGGACAAAGCGATACGGTGAGTTACGAAGCGTGCACAGTCCCGTACAATCGCGGGCCCTATGTCAAGCTGCGGTATTGATGCAATACGCGCCATAAGTTCACGCACGGTCGGAGAACTAATCGATCCTTCAGCTAGTACGTCACGCCACATGCCGAGCCCCTCCGGTAGGCCAATTCGAACCAGAGCGAAACGGCGCAAGAACGCTTCCGACAGTGAAAATAGAAGATCCTGATCGCGATCATTCATGGTGGCGATTAGCCGCCAACCCGGCTGCACTACATAGGGTTCTGACCCCCGAGGGGTATCAGCACCAGGAGGCACCACGCTGATCACCTTTTCCGTCTTACCCAAGTACGGCAGCACCACGGCGTGCCCACTAAGGACGGTAAATAGCTGACCCACAGCCTTATCTATGTCTGCCCTGTTTAGCTCATCGATAACTAGCCAGGCATTGCGGTCGATTGCCTGCAGGAAGTGTCCCGGCGAAAAGTCCAACTGCAATCCGCCGGCGGACGGCCGCTGACGATAAGAGCCCACTGTCTCGACCGATGTCCAATCTGCCGTCCCCGTCGTCACCACAGGTGCCGTCGACAGCCCCATCGAGGCGGCAGCCTGTGCTAGCGCCAGGGCCACCGTGCTTTTGCCCGTGCCAGGCGGACCGGTCAGGAGAAGATGCTTCCCCGAGCGCAACGCTGCAAGGCAATTCTCAAGTGTGCCTATCGGAAGAACCAGGCTCTTCGCTTGCTGGCGTACAGCCTCAAGGGACAGAACCATAGGGGGCGTATGCATGTCAGTTATGTCAAGAAGCCCAGTCTTCTCGATCCATTGCTGCACGAGGCCGGAATGTACGGTGGTCATGCGATTCTGAGCGGTAGGACGGGGGTCCCCGCCGAGTTCACTGAATGAGGCTGGTCGAGGAGCCCGCCAGTAGAGGTCGTAGATGGCGTATCTATCCTCGCCTCTACGGTGCACCCGTCCGACGCGGGCCAACCCGAAGATCCGGCCTCTATCGGGTCGCTTAGAATTTGTAGACCTGTAGCAAAGTACCCAGTCGCCGGAGGCCAGGCCATCCGGACTTGCCCGCGTGGTCCTTAAAAAGTGATAGCTTGAACCTTCGACGTCTGCATAGATTGACTCGTCCGAATGTGAAAATAGCCAACATGTGGCGGCGCTGGGAACTCGAAATGCGGGCACATTGCTCTCTCGCAGGTATTCGTCGCTCATTTCTCCGACTCCTGCCTCGACGTTATCCACGGTAGGCAGGGAATCATCCCCCCGAATGATCGAGGCCGGAGGAGATACCAGCGCCATTTCTGCGCCTGGCGCTATGCCTCGCAGCTGGCGAGTGAGCGAGTCAGCCTCGGCTGCACGTCCGACGATGCGAATGATTCGCGCATGAACAGATGTCTCCGAAGGCGCCGACTCAAGCTGTTGTCCGCTCCGCCGCAGTATGACGAGCGCATTCCGTACATGTGAACCTGGGCGGTACAGGTGGTCTCCGTAAGCTTCGACGACCTCATTGATAGTGTCGGCATTATCGGCAACAAAAATCGAGACGCGCACCCCTCGAAAGCCAGCTTGTCCAGTTCGATTGTGTCGGTGTTTGACCCAAGCCGCCCGGTCCTCAATGCCTACGCCGCCGGCCATCTGCCGGTCGACCGGTGAGCCGAGCAACTGGCAGAGCTGCATGGCGGCAGGATCCCACTTAGTATTCGACCTACTACTCAGGTCAACCGGTAGGATTGCCGCCAACAACTGCTTCTCGGCCGGAGTCGCCGGCCCGAGCTCCTCGGCGAGCCAGTCTTCAATCGGACTCTTTGCCTCGTTACGCGTCGACACCCTCCCACCGTAGAGCAACTCGCAGTCCCTCCGAGGGGGGGACCAGATCTCTTGTGCAGCTGGGGTTGGTGAGCAGCTCGATTGTGGCTAAGCCTGTACCGGTGGCTCGGTAGCCGGCACCTGCCGGGGCCGTCAGGCTTCCGCTTCTTGAACGTGGACCGGGCTGGAACTCCTGGCAGCAGTTGAGTCTGGGCTGATCGTGGTCGCCAGTCCTCTTTCACCGCCTCTAAGCCCACCGATGAACACCTCGCATCTTGATGGCTTGCTGGACGCTTGGCTTGAGTGGGCAGGCCGGACGGCTTGACGAGCGAGTCGAGAGCAGGGCTGTCTGCCGTGCTGGAGGACATCGCAGCCCTTCGCGCTGAAGGCCGGCGGGTGCTCGTGCATTGCCGCGCCGGCGCCTCGCGCACCGGGCTGGCATTGCGGGCGTGGCCGATGCGCGAAGAGGCAGATCCGGCACATGCGGCGACTGGGCAGGTGGCAGCGGCCTAGCTGTTCCTGAGCTTGTGGACGAAAGCTTCACATGGGCGCTCAACTGGCTCGCTCAGCGGAACAGGTAAACGGCCAGAGTCCCAATACGACACTTGCAGCGCTTCAGTGCCGTACCTGGGACACTTCTAGTCGGCGGTGACCTCGGACACCTACGAGGAGACCGAGCTCGCCCCGTGGTAAGTGAGACTCGGCGTTTTCGGCTGCGCGCCTCGCGCCAGCCGATCCCTAGGTCTGAGTGAGGGCATTCGACGTCATGGGAGGTGATCGGTGTGACTCCCAGTCAGTAGTCGCTCAGTCTGTTCACCCACCCTGCCGATAGGGCGCGGTGAGCATCTCTACGGTGACCCCGGCCAACCCACCGCTGGGCTGGCCCGAAGTGCAGCACCGGGCCCACACCTTCGTCACCACCTGGGCCGGGGAGCGACGCGAGCGGGCGGAGAAGGACACCTTCTGGAACGAGCTGCTCGCCGTCTTCGGCGTCAACCGTCGCCAGGTCGCCCGGTTCGAGCCTGTCGCTCGCCGCTACTCCACCGGCCGCCACGGCTACATCGACCTGCTGTGGCCCGGGCGGCTCCTGGTCGAGCACAAGTCCGCTGGCGCCGACCTCGACGTCGCGATGAAGCAGGCGATGGACTACCTGCCGGCGATGGACGACGCTGACTCGCCGCAGTTGATCATCGTCTGCGATTTCACGCGCTTCCTGGTCCGAGACCTCGACGCCGGCACCACCGCCGCTTTCACCCTCGAGCAGCTACCCGACCACCTCGACGCCTTCGGCATCCTCACCGGCCACGACCGGCGCCTGGACGCCGAGCCGGTCGAAGACGTCAACCTTCGCGCGACCGGCCTGCTGGCCGACTTCCACGACGCCCTCCGCGCCGCCGGCTACCCCGACCACTCCCGTCGGGCACTGCTGACCCGGGTGCTGTTCTGCCTCTTCGCCGACGACGCCGCCGTCTGGACCGGCGGACCGGACCTGTTCGAGGACTTCATCCGCCTGCGCACCGACCCCGACGGCTCCGATCTCGGCGCGCAGCTGGCCTGGCTGTTCCAGTTACTGGACACCCCGCCCGCACGCCGCGCCAAGCGGCTGCCCGCCGGCACTGAGGGCTTCACCTACATCAACGGCGGCCTGTTCGCTGAGATGCTGCCGATCTCGGACTGCACACCGCAGATGCGCACCGCGCTGCTGGCCTGCTGCCGCTTCAACTGGTCACGCATCTCCCCGGCCATCTTCGGCTCGATGTTCCAAAACGTCATGCGTGACGACGAACGCCGCGCCCTGGGGGCGCACTACACCTCCGAAGCCAACATCCTGCGCACCATCGGCCCGCTCTTCCTCGACGACCTACACGCCCAGCTCGACGCCTGCCGCAGTGCCGCTGACCTGCGCGCCCACCGCGACCGCCTCGCCGAGATGACCTTCTTCGACCCTGCCTGCGGCTGCGGCAACTTCCTCGTCATCGCCTACCGCGAGATCCGCGCCCTGGAGACAGAGTGTCTACGTCGGCTGCGGGAGCTGGAGCAGGCCTCCGTCGCTGGGCGTGTGGCCCGTGGCCGCAGTCGTGTCGCCGGCCCCGGGCAGCAGTCCGTCGACGTCGCCCTGGACTCCAAGGTCAGCGTCGGGCAGTTCTACGGGATCGAGATCGAGGAGTTCCCCGCCCGCATCGCCGAGACCGCCATGCACCTGGCCGACCACCTCGCCAACCGCGAGCTATCCAACGTCATCGGCCTGGCCTACGCCCGCTTCCCCATCGCCGACACCGCCCGCATCACCGTCGCCAACGCTCTACGTACCGACTGGGCCGACATCCTCGACCCTGCCCGCTGCTCCTACCTGATGGGCAATCCGCCCTTCGTCGGCATGTCCTGGATGACGAAGGAGCAGCAGGAGGATCGGGCGCTGGTCTTCTCCTCCCTATCCATCCAAGGCAGCCGCACCGGCCGGCTGGACTACGTCGCCTGCTGGTACGCCAAAGCCATCGACTACCTAGCTGACTCCACGACACGAGCGGCGTTCGTCTCCACCAACTCCCTCACCCAAGGTGATCAGGCTCGCGCGCTGGGTCCGCTCATGCTTGCCTCCGGCGTGCGCATCGACTTCGCCCACCGCACCTTCTCCTGGGTCTCCGAAGCCAAGGGTGCCGCTCACGTCCACGTCGTCATCATCGGCTTCTCCACCCTGGCAGACCCCCGGCCCCTGCAGCTTTTCAGCTACCCGCAGCTGCGCGGCGAGGGGGTGCAAGCCATCGCTGGCAACATCAACCCCTACCTCGTCGACGGCCCCAATGTCGTCCCGGCCAAGCGGAGCACTCCCCTGCGCGCTGGACTGCCTACAGCCACCAAAGGCAGTCAGCCCACAGACGGCGGACATCTGCTCGTGGCCGACAGTGAGCTCGCGGCCGTGCGCAATGACCCGATCGCCTCAAAGTACCTGCAGCGCTTTTGGCAGGGCCGCGAACTGCTCAACGGAGCACCCCGCTGGTGCCTATGGCTGGAAGGCGTCACCTCCACAGAGCTACGCAACTCTCCGGAGCTCCGCCGGCGCCTTGCCGCTGTCCGACAGGCGCGTCTGGCCTCCCCTACCGCCTCGGTTCGCGAGCAGGCGCAGACACCGGCGCTGTTCACCCAGCGACGCCAGCCACGCCAGCAGTACCTGGCCTTCCCAGAAGTCAGCAGCGAGAACCGCCGCTACATCCCCGCCACGCTCCTGCCGCCCGATGACATCGCCGGCAACAAGCTCATCTGCTGGGACGGCGCCGACCTGCGCCTGTTCGGCCTGCTGCAGTCCGTCGCCTTCACCCAGTGGGTCGCTGCTGTCGGTGGACGCTTAAAAAGCGACTTTTCGCTTTCTCCTGACCTGACCTTCTGCACCTTCCCCTTCCCCGAGGACACCCCGGCGGGACGCAAGCGGATTGAGACGGCGGCGCAGGCGGTGCTCGATGCTCGCGCGGCACACTCTGGTGCGTCGCTGGCGGACTTGTACGACCCGCTGGCCATGCCCGCTGATCTCGCTACCGCACACGCACGCTTGGACCGCGAAGTCGACCACCAAATCAGCGGTCACCGAGACCTGGACGATGACACTCGATTAGCGGCGCTGCTGGACGCCTACGCCGTGCTGACCGACGAAGGGCGCCTCAACGTAAGGGCCCCCGCGCCGCCACCAGCCGTGATCTGTCGCCCGCGGCGTCGCCGGGTCGCCAGCCTTGCCGCTGGTGCGGCCACCGGTTGACGGAATCGCCGACGGCTCGTCCGGAGCGACACGTCAACAGAGTCAGCCTGCGATACGCCAGGGGTGTTCCGGGGGTAGACCGATGCGCTGATCATGCTGAGCCGCCTGCACCCAGTCATGGAGTAGGACGGGAACCTCGGGTGTCGGCAGGCTCAGCAGATCCCAACGGTCGCGGTAGCCGGCGAACACATCGGCAGTGACGCGGCCGTTCGCCACCGGGGTGTTCCGGCGCCCCGCCGGAACAGAGGGGTCGGTCAGCCAACGCTGGTGCACGATCCAGAGGCCTGCACTGGCATGGTCACGGGGCACCACGTATGCCGCCGGCGGCACGGGTGCAAGCCGTTCGGCGGTAGGTCGAGCTAGCACGACCAGCACGAACCACTCGTGCAGCGACTGCGAAGGCATCAGCCCTTTCCGGCCCAGTATGAAGGCGCCTCGGCCGCCGTCCACGTTGCGCCCGTCGCTGGAGGTCTTCACCTGCACCTCGATCGCGGTGCGAACCTCGGCGACATGGACGGCAAGGATGTCGGTGCGCTCGATGCCGTCGCGGGTCAGGGCCGGCGCCCATCCGTGCAGGGCTAGCGCCGCCGCCACCCAGTGCTCGCCAGCCGTCTTGAGCATCTTGTTGTCGGTCATACCTTTTCCATCGACGAGTACCGGCACTCGCTCAAGGTGCAGTGGGCATGGCACCTCCCGCAGACCTGGACTGGCTGTGGGCAGATCCCTACCCGCTACCGCACCAGTGACCGTATGGACCTGAGGCCAGGGAGCCTCAAGCGGCGCCAGGGCTGCGTCTGACACGACGTGTTCGCGCATGGACCACCCCCGCCACCCGGTCGGCGGCCGCGACGGCGGGCACGTGCTCCCACACCCGCAGCGGGTACCAGCCCAGCCCCCGCAGGTGGGCATCGGTGTCGCGGTCGCGCGCGGCGATGCTCGCGAACTTCACGCGCCACCAGGCGGCGTTGGCCTTCGGTGGGTGGAAGTGCTGCGGGCAGGCGTGCCAGAAGCAGCCGTCGACGAAGACGGCCACGCGGGCGCCGCGGAAGACGAGGTCCGCGCGGCGCCGGCGGTTGGTGCCGGGCGGCGTCGTGTCGACCAGGTAGCGCAGCCCGCGCCGGTGCAGCTCCCGCCGCAGCGCGAGCTCAGGCGCGGTGTCCCGGCGTCCGGTGCGGCCCATGATGGCCGCCGCTGCGACGGTCGACGGCGGTGGCGCCGGCCCGGGGTCCTGCCACGACCGCGTCACCCCGCACCGCGCTGCACGCCCCGACGCTAGGAGTCCTGAGCCTCCCGCCGCCCGGCCCGTCCACAGGGTCCCGCCCCGCGGAGCCCCCCGACCGGCTAGCGTCCCCTGCACGACTCGACGCAGAGGTGGCACCGCACCCTGC
>Ga0160427_10000852_pt1 | contig 18540 bp, 15 predicted proteins | sample SolpanmetagenomL_FD_108194 | JGI IMG/M metagenome (GOLD analysis project Ga0160427, IMG submission 108194) | Solar panel surface microbial communities from Lawrence Berkeley National Laboratory, California, USA - L | ecosystem: Engineered > Built environment > Solar panel > Unclassified ...
GATAGAAATGTTCCTGTCGTCCAAAGCTTTACTCCACTACCATCGACTGTCAGCCGCGCAGCAGCGAAAAGGTTGGGTATCCATCTTGATGAGCTCAACCTGCCTGAAGAACCAAAACTTCGTGGTCGACGATCAAACTCTTTATTATCTGAATTAGATGACGAAGCGACTTCTCCCAGACCGTCTACGGAAAACTCGATTGAAGGCTATAAGCACCAACACGATGTACCTAAAGCCGGACGCGTGGTTCGTGATTCCTGGCCGCTGCGTACAGGCACAATGAGCACTTCTCAAACTGTAGAATCTTCTGAAGAGGACGATGATCGCAGCCAGTCAGCGATCAGTCGTAAGTCATCAAAGACTAGCTATTCTGCTGAGTTTTCGCCCAGGGTGCATGAACATTCACCAGGAAAGACCATCGGTCAGCGACCGCCTTCACGAGCCCAGTCAAGAGCGCGCAAGCTTCAGTGGCTGACTGGATCGCCTATGCCTGACACTAGCAGCTTCGATCCCGTGGCTGAACCTGCAAAGTCACATCCAGAATCTGCAATATCTGACATTAGTGTCCACCCTGCCTTCCGGCCCTCTGGACAGCCTTCACCAGTCGACCAAAAGCGATACGACTTTGAAGCCCACATGGAAGAAGCCATCTCACCAGACGCAGCCGAGAAGGTCATTCAATGTATTTTCGAGCGCATTGATAGCTTTGATGACATCTTTGCTGCAGCACGAATCAACCGCGGGTTCTACGGTGTCTTTAAACGTCATGAGCTTGATCTGATGAAGCGAGTGCTATACAACTCTTCACCTGCTGAGTGGGAGTATCGCGAGACATGCGCCAAGGAAATCATGCCAGGTAGATGCAATGCTCAGCCTGATTACACCCCAACACTATATGTTCAGTTTCACAAACGTGATTCATACATTCTCAAGTCTTTGAGAATGCTGATGTTCAGTCATTGTCAGCTCCTACTAAGGCAAGAAACCATTGATGCACTGCATAGTCAAAAGCCTCCACATACCAAGCGCATCGACGATGCTATCTGGCGTATATGGACATTTTGTGACATCTTCGGCAGTGGAAAAGCTGGAGAGAATGATTTCGTAGCGCAAAAGGCTTGGTTGAATGGCGGCGTTACTCAAGTAAAGCCAAGTGTCGGCAGAAAGTCCCGCATTACTAGGCATGCAGCTGGATCATACTTCGGCAAGGGTAACAATGGAGGACTCGGCGTAGGAGAGCTGGAGGATATACTGGAAGTCTGGAAATGTATGAGATCCCTTTTGAAAGGCATAATGGGCCCTGGCAGAGTGGCACAAGCGCGTCGTTACGGATTATTCATTGACATGGACTTTGACTACGCCGATGAGGTGGGCGAGGAAGCTATGCTCGGTAAGTTCATGGTAGCTGACAGACATTACGTCACTCGTGCTAACAAACACGACAGAGGAATGGACACACTATGTACTCACCTTGGGTCCTTCAACTGTTGTTGATCTAGCCAGCCTAGCCACCTCAAAATCATCAAACGTGTTCAAAACAGCTCGAGATATGGGTTGGGCGGCGTGGCGGTCTTGTCCAAAAGATGGATGTCGCTCAAAATTTCTGACTGATGTAATTACCACGCTGATTGCAGAACGGAAACCGCTACCTAAGCCTGAGCAAGTCAAGCCACAGGATAGGAAACGACAATCGCTCGACAGGTCGAAAAGGATGAGCCACCAGAACGTTGGTGCACCTTCTCTATCAGAACTGGACAATTCAGTAAGGATATGGGTTTCGTGGGTCAGCAAGTATGAAGAACCGTCCTCTGCACATCCCACAAAGCCTCTACCTCAAGTGCCAATCATGGCGAATCCACATCAGCGACATAAACCGATTCTACCTTCTCACAATGTGGAGGAAGGACAACATCTATCTTCCCGCCGCAGTCCACCCCTTTCGCTGTTTCCCCCTCAGTATACAAGGTCGAATACACCAAGTCGGTCGCCGTCTTTGGCACTTCGGTCTGAGTCGGAAAGAAGTAGTGAAACAAGTTCGATCATTAGTGAACAGAGAGAGAACTCGAGAGGCCCGATAGTTCCGAGGGGAATGCCTTTGGCTTCTGCAATGGGTTGATTGGAGAATTTGAAAGGTGATAGGAACGAGGATTTGAAGGACGACGATGCTGATTTGTCTAGCAATTGAATTGAGATATATATCTCTAGGCTTCAGTAATATAAAGCTCATGCAGAAAGTAAGCATGAGAAAAGTCACGTCTGTAACACGCTTAAAGCTCGGTGGAGGAGAATATTGCCACGTGACTGCATGTCCCAGCCTCTCCACACCGCGTAGACAAGCCAAAGATACCCACCCACACCCATTTGTATTCAAGCTGAGCTGAGACCAACGCAATCCTTCGTCGCCAGACTTCATCTTCGCTCCCTCCTATCTACATCTCGCCCTTCCGACTACATCGCTCCAACATCGACGTCTTCATACCACCGCACTCGTGACGACATCCACTAGCACACTACTGCGCATCAACACTCAACACCAAGACACATAGTCGCCGCCCATTCACACACACCTCTTTTCTCACATTCACAATGGCTGACCGCGAGCAACCATATGATCCTTACATCCCCGCTGGTGGTGCGCCCGGTGCCGGCGCTGGCGCAGGCGCCGCAGCAGGAGGGAATTCAAGAACCGCTGCGCTACAAGCTGTAAGTCTGAAGACAATCGCCTCTACGCATAGCTTCAAGAGACGCAAAGATGGCCGCGACAGCTATCCTAGCTCTCTAGCAATACCACCCTTGCACACTCCTCCACAAAGCCCACTTCCAAGCTACCAAGCTAACACACTTTCTTCCCTGTCTCTAGCAAATCGACGACACCGTTGGCGTAATGCGCGACAACATCAACAAAGTCTCTCAACGCGGCGAACGCCTCGACGCCCTCCAAGACAAAACAGACAACCTTGCCGTCAGTGCTCAGGGCTTCCGCAGAGGCGCAAATCGGGTTCGTAAGCAGATGTGGTGGAAGGATATGAAGATGAGGATTTGGATTATTGTGGGCATTATTTGCTTGTTGATTGTTATAATTGTTCCGAGTGGTGAGTTTTGCCCTTTTTTTAATGCTTTGAAAGGGTTGGAGTTAGAGGGGTGTGGTGTGGTGTGGTGTGGTGTGGTGATTGTTGGATGGGTTTATATGCTGACTTTGATATGCGTTGTAGTCATTGCTGCCGGAAAACATTAGTCGTTGGTGATGGAAAAGGATGGATGCGATGTGGGATGTCAATGTGGGACGCGATGCTTTTGTGCTTTATGTCTTTCTATGGGTAATGAGAATGGAAGGGTGTCGGGGGTCATGGTATGATTTGGGCAAACGCGTGAATTGGGGTCGAGACTATCAACAATATGAAACACGAAACAAAGACCTATGAAACAAACAATACAAACTCATGTTCTCCTTTCGCTTGTGACGGGGTTGTCTGCCATATTCCTTTGCTTTCGTTGCTCGGACTAGGCGCAGATTGAAATGGAATTATCTGTAGACAACAGAAAAAGGAACGTGTGTTCATTGCTTCTTTCGTGTATTTCATTACTACTTTTACTATGCAAATGCATGTACAACACTACGTAGTCTCCTCAATAAACCTCCCAATCTGCTCACAAAGAAACCTCTCATCCTCCCTACTCCCACCACCACCCCCAGCCAGATGTCCAAAAATACTCGGAATCACAACCAGTTTCGCCTTATTCTTCTCCCCAAACATCTCCACCTCCAACTCACTATCCCTCGGCGGGAAATACGTATCCGTTCGACTCGGCATAATCAAACACTTTGCCTCAATCTTATCCAACGCCTTTTTCAAATCTCCCTCTCTCACCACACCTCTCTTCCCTTTGCCTTCTTCTCCTCCCTTGTTATAAACACTAACATCACCATTCTGCCACGTCCAAAGCAGGCACAACAAGTTGTTCGCGTCCCATTCCCCAAGTCCGCCCTCCCACCTCGTCTCCAAATACTCCTCCAAACTCGCGCACTTCCCGCTCTCCTCCCTCTCCCAACACTTCTGCCGGAACCACTCCTGATCCAGCGCCCATGTAGAGTATACCCGTCCAAACGCCCTCGTGCCTTTATTGCACACCACACCTTTCTCTTTATACCGTCCACCGTGAAAATCTTCGGAAGCGAGTAACGCCGCTTTCGGGCCCTCGAGGAAAGAGTAGTTATGCCAGCTCGTGCGCGCTGAACCGGCGATCACGGCCATACGTTCTACGAAATTGGGGTAGAGCACGGACATGTGGTACGTTTGCTGCCCGCCCATGCTGAAGCCGGTGTAGAGGAAGAGCTTCTTGATGCCGAGGTGCGTGCATAGTGCGTGTTGCAGGTGGATGTTGTCTTCGTATGTAACTTTAGGGAATTTTGGGCCGGCGTATTCGGGCGATGGTGGGTTGGAAGGGGAGCTGGATTCGCCGTTGCCGAGGAGGGCGGTGATGATTATGAAGTATTTGTCTGAGGGGACTGGAGGGGTAGAAGAGGGGTTTTGGCACGAGGAGGCGTTGTACAGGAAGGGTGTTGTGCTGGCGAGTTTGCCGCCGAAACAGGAGGGCAGCAGGATTGCGGGGTTGGAAGGGGAGCCGTGGGTTGTGTAGGCGAGGGTGGCGGGGAAGGTGGTTGAGGGTGGGTGGGAGAGGGGGGAGAGGGTGAGGTTGTAGGTGAAGTAGCGGGTTTCGCCGTCTTTGGGGTTGGTGTTGGAGCTGGAGGTCATGGTGGTGTAGGATCGAGGTGGTGAATATGCTAGGGTGCGAGGGTTGCACTTTCTAGGTAGAGTTGTCGAGAAGATAACACTACAGGAGCTTACCTCAGTGATGTCAACAGATGATCAATGGGCTAGGCCGAATTAGGCAGCTTCTTTTCGAAATGTTACCACTCTTTTGCCGCAATGCAAACCATCGTAAGATGTAAGGAGGAAGGATTAAGAAGCAGCAAGATCGTGTCACAAACGTTCAAAGGTGTTCAAGCCTCGTAGGAATTCTGAAATTCCTAAATAGCAATGTTGTTGAGTGTAGTCACGACTTCGAACATCGAGACTGAAAAGTAGATGAGAAGTATGGTATATCTATAAGAGCAGCGGTTCAATGTGAAGTCTGTCACGAGTTGGATATCGTGCTCAAAGCTCAGTAGATGATGTCGCTGCTGTGTTCGTCAAAACAGCACAAGTTGCAGGCACATAATGATGTCAGATCTGCTGGCTTCTCTTTCAGCAACGCATTGTAGTGGTGACATATACGAGGCGGCTGGAGATGTGAGGAAAGCTGAAAACCAATAAGATGGACCATTGAAACTGAGATTTGTTTTGATCAATTGAGAAAGAGGAAAGCTTTCAACGAAGTAGCACATGGAATAGCAGCATTGTCTGATACAGATGTGATTGACGTTGTCTTGGAGGCATTTATCTCGATCGCACTCCTCTCCCACTGCATAGTAGAGGTTATATCATCTTAGTGAAAGGTCTGACGACAATAATCAGATTGGTGAGCCTCGAAGACTATTGAATTGAGTCCGTCTTTGGCGGACAATTTCTTTATAAGCAGTATTTGCTAAAGTTTTCTACTTATATGTATCGTCTTGTGCTCAGAGCTCGGCGGTTGAATGTTGACCTTCATGCGAATAGCTGACAGTAGATCTCGAGCTCGATATCATGAGATTCTTACATTTATTAGCATGTCTCTAGTCTTGGAGGTAGCATATTGTCTTTCATAGCGCCTACTTCAACCAATTGCATGAGGATAATCTGAGTAGCTCTCCTTAGCTAAGGATGAGACACCGAGACCGTCATGACATAGGAACGAAAGTCACTATAACGAGTACGTTACTGATATCCATAATCTTCTTATTCTTCCCAAATAGCACATCAGCTTCGAGGTTGTACCCTGCTTAATAAATAAGTAAGCATGGCCGTTTTCCTTGCTCTTGCCAGAAAGATACCTTTGTGTCGTGGACTGAATAACGCCACTTATCACCATGATCTTGATGACTTCTCTGTGACTTCTGTGCTATTGTTGTTGTTTGTTGGCAGCTCGAACTTTGAGCCCATGACGTCGGATCAGATGACGCGCTTACTCCCCCGCACTTGCCCCACTAAATTCAGGTTTCAGAGCTTGCCAAGAAGAAATGTTTCTCGTTTAGAAAGCAACAAACGTCACTTGTTACTATGGATCAACCACACTAACCATAACGACAACAAACAAGTGGCGAATGACATAGGAAATGGAGCATCGTGGACCTAGATCGCCTGCTTTCCTGCTAGCGCAACACAGCCACACACCCAGCCACAGGGTTCCCTGATCTTCTGGAAAAGCAGGTCCTCCCGTTTGTAGGCCCAGATCACCAGAAGATCTCCACGATGTTGTGCCAATCACCCAATGGGAGGCTGGCCCCTGACGGGAAAACTAGGACGAAGCTGAGAGCTTGGAAGAACGTGTCAGAGCAGGTTTCTTTACGCGCTTGCTCGTCGTCATCGTCTGGAGGGGTAGCTTTCAGAGAGCTTTGTTATATAACATCTAGTCTTCCTCTCTCTTCGTCCTTTCTTTCTTCTCCCTCGCATCACATCTGTTTTTCACAACTTCAAATCTTCAACTCTCAAAACAAAACACTACTTCTCTCTACTTCAACCTTACTACTCAGCACAAGCTTCAATCATGTCTGGACTTATCAACAAGGCAAAGGAGATGATCACTGGTCACCACGAGGAGCAGACTGGTAACACAAACACACACGGCTCTCACCACGACTTCAAGCACACCGGCAATTCCACCATTGGAACCACTGGTGAAGCCGACAAGTACGCTTCAGGATACGGTGGTCAGTCAGCAAACACCACTGGCAACCCCATGCCCATTGACAAGCTCACCGGTCACTCTTCATCAAACACTACCTCTTCCGAATACAAGAACACCGGATCTGGTCTTGGATCTGACCGCATTGGTGACAATACTTCATCCACTGGTCTTGGAAGCTCTGGGCTCACCGGCAGCTCATCCAACTATGGCAACAACTCTTCTTCAGGTCTCGGCTCTGGCTTGACTGGAAGCTCTACCCACGGCCACCACCACGAGTCATCGGGTCTCGGATCTTCCGACCGTGGTGTCTCTTCCGGTCTCACTGGTGGTCAAGGTTTGACGGGCAGCAGTGGTCTCACTGGCGGCTCTTCCAACTACGAGTCATCTGGAATGACAGGATCTGGTATGGGTTCCGGCATGACTGGCTCCAGCGGATTGACTGGCTCCAGCCACGGTCACGTTGCTCAGGAAGGTACTGCCGAGTATGAGCGCATTCGTGCTGAGATGGCTCAACACGGCCACAGCGGCTACGGCTCAGGTGTTCAGAACAGTGTCCAGGCTGCTGCAACTGAACTCAGTGGTGGACACCACACTCACCACACCGACCACAACATTGGTGGACACAGCCACAACTCCGGTTTGACTTCTGGTTCAGGTCTCACTGGTCACTCTTCTTCCAACCGTGACAACTACGACAACTCCACAAGCTCCTCAGGAGGTGGTCTTATGAACAAGCTCACTGGTAGCAACAATTCCTCTGACCGCACCGACCGCTACGACAACTCCAGCACTGTCACTGGCTCAGGATATGACAACAGCTCATCCTACGACAACAAGTCCAGCACTGGACAACACCAGGAGGGTGGTCTCAAGGGCAGTAAGTTTTCATCCATAATAAATCCGGCCATTGGACATTTCTCTAACACATTCCTCCAGTGATGAACAAGGTCATGGGCAAAGATGACACTACCAGCTCAAACACCCACGGCACACACGGCTCTCACATGGGCACCGGTGCTTCAGGCCAGCCTCGCAACACTGACTACTAGAGTCGTCATGAGTGATCTGGATGTGGCTGAGGAAGGATGCTGATGTTGATACCCCAATGGAAAAGACAGCAATGATATCTGTCGATAATGTATAATTAATGAACACAAGCTGCTTGAACAGAAATTGACTGTTGTAGCATAACACAAGAATGATAATCAATCTTGCCAAACATCTTTCTTTTCATCTCACCGTACCTCTTCCTCCTCAGTGCCTGCGACTCTACCTCGTGATTTCTCGATTTTCTTCTACCTACTGATTTAAACGTTCTCTCGCTCTTATTATTCGCCCCGTCAACTGTCTCATGACCAACGTGTACATCATATCCTACAGCCAGAACCGGCACGAATGTTATACCACAACGTCAATGGCGCGAAAGCTATGCAGTAGACTGGTTTATGTTAGTGGAAAGTGTTTTGTGAAGCACCACAATCATCCCACACAATCGCTTCCTCACTCAAGGTAGTTACTGTCATCCTTGTTTCATACTCGTTATGCTTCGGTCCACCTCACAGTGTGCTCGGTGCTCGGTCATCCTCGACTGGCAAACAAGAGGTTATGGCCTAAACAGGCAGGCGCGTACATGAGGGGGAGATATAGCTCCTCTTTCTACCTGCACTAGCTTAAATCAACCTTAGCTAATTACCAATCAATCAATCCACCTTTGATCAGAACCACTATCCCTCCTTCATCGTTAATGCTTTCATACGACTCTAAAAGCTGGTACAGTACAACGACTAGTTCAGTTCAGCCCTGCTGCCTAGAGCATTTGTACAGCACGTGTATAAAGATGAACAAGGCTGCAGCGTGCCATTAAGTACTTGTACTTGATGCTTCGCAGACGCCCACTTCGTAAAACATAATCAATCCTTCCATCTCCCATGTGCAGATAGTTACAGTATGGCAACGACCACTAGAAGCATGTCCTCATCTAAAACAGAGTGCACTGTGCTCAACCTGAGCCCCATGAGCGACGATAACTGGAAACTAGTGGCGAACATCCTCCGCGATCCCGCTCAGCTTGCAAATCGGGTGCAGACGATTAATACTGAAGAGTGGTCACCAGACACAGACTACGGGACATATGATATCAATACTAAAGAGTGGTTACCAAGAACGCTGCCTTGGGGCGAATCATGGCCTGAGCATGAACTGCATGCTGATTTTGCCTCGTTCTGGGCAGCGAAAATGAAGCACTTGGGCTTGCTTGAGCTTGCAGATGTTGCTGGTATCCAAGCTGGTCTCGATAAGGAGCTTGATAAGAGGATCATATCGCAGCTGCCAAGGTCTTTGGCGTTGTGTCTGCCACTATTCACGCAGCTGAAAGAGCTGAATGTGAAAGGTGAAGACGATGACCACCTTAGTGCCGCCGCCAGGATTGTGGAGCAGCAGAGTGTAAAGCTCAGGAACACACAAGACCCTCAAATCCCACTTAGTTTGGCATCTATCAAGCGTGTGACGCTGGATATCTACAACGAGCCAAACTATTCTACCAGTTTTTACGATTTTGTTCGCTTTCTCTGCCTGCCTAGCCTGGAATCTCTCAAGGCCAGCGAGATTATCCAACCCGGATTCATCAAACCTGGTGATACTTATGCTGAGGACGATGACGAGCTCAAGAGTATCCTCGGAAACTCTAACCATTCTCCACTGAAAGAGCTAATCCTCGAGGACTGCTGCATATCATGGGAAGGTATCGACTTTATGCTGTCAATGACCGCACGTACCTTAACGTCGCTTCGGCTCAGTGTGACCTCAATCAGCCTCGAGGATGAGGTTGGAAGCGAGCACCGACCACGCGAGCTCATCTCGATACTATCCCGAAGATGTCAGCAAAGTCTGGAGAGCCTCGACTACAGGATTGATACAGACTGGCTAGGAGTTCTCCTCGAGTGCTCATGGGACGACAACCTAACATATTGGGCTAGCGAGGGTGGCGGCCACACCTTTGCAAATACGGGGCTCAATGCTCAGGTCAACTTGACCGGATTCCCACGGCTAAAGCACGTTAGGCTAGATGCGGAGCTCCTGATCAATGGCTATGGTCTACTTGCCAGCATGCCGGCAAACGCACTTGGTCATAGTATCGTTGTGGACGGAAGGACTGTCGGAAAAGCTTTTGGTGGTAGCGGTGGTGTCGAAACCAGAGTTCCAGGTTCGACAACGGTGCCAAGTACTGATAGCTGGAGAGAGACAGATCCTAACGCTGGCTTACCTCTCGACGCACTGCTGCCACCAAGCCTTGAAACATTGGTCGTGTACTGTCATAGAAAACAGATCGCTCCAATGCTGCGGAAGCTGCGACAACAGCTAGATGGTGTACCGCTAGGACAAGCACCTGCGGACCTGCCCAGATTGAAGGAGGTGCTGCATGTGAGCAAACTTAAAGTACATCCTATGCCAACTCCTGCTTCGGACATGACGGAAATGTGGACTGTATCTAGAGGTTTTTCTGATTTCGCGAGACGGAACGCGGAGGATGATGGTGCTGATGAGGACGACGAAGATGAGGATGAAGAGGAGGAGGAGGAGGATAAGGAGAAAGACGAAGAGGAAGAGGAGGGCTAAACATGACCATCCAAAGGGTGGTGACATACCTCATCAGCAAGGCTGGCGAAAGCAAGGGAGAGGACGTGTAGGGATGGATAACACTGCACCATGCCGCATTTCAAGATGCGAGCGACCCCATGGATACCCCTTTTTGACGCTGAGCTTTCATTCAAGACACATGAGTAAGAGACAAGCCTGGGGATCGAGAAGCTTATAGAATCCGTCGCGGTGACCCTTCACCGAATAACAGTCAAGCTCCCAATTACCAAAACTCCTCGAGAGCTATGTGAGCGCGGCTGGATTGACTGTCAAACACATTCTGAGCGGTTGTTGGAAGCACTGGGCTGCAGCCCTTCACTGGGGATTCCTCATGGCGGTTATCGAACTCGCTATCTTCTCGTTACCTGTAAAAGCATACTTGTCTCATTGGGGACCATATCACGAAAGAGACGATATGGAATGGGCCATATACACGGCCTGGATTCCTTCCTTTATCTTTCACTCTTCATCTCACACTCGGAGAGCAATTATTATGAGGAGGAGTAGGAGGAGGAGGAGGCGGAGATGGATACTATCCATCGAAGTATCAAGCGCAAGACACCTCCCACAGAAGAGACAAGCCAACCAAAGCGCCAATCGACAATCAAGGCGGCGAAGATTATTCTACTGCAGCTCCTCACAGTCTCTTATATTGTGGTTGAAAACGAGAAGGAGTAATATCTACGTGAAGAATAGCTTTGGGAAGGAAGAGGGTCTGGGTGTAGCTCTCATTCATGGTTATGCTAGTGGCAAGATACACACATCTAACTATCAGCTATCTAAGCTGTGTAAAACAGATATCATTTCAGATCATGTTCGATCGAGATATAGGTTTCTAAGACAGGAAAGAATCATTATACTTTCCACCCGAGGTGATTCACATCAGTGTTTCATGTGTGTTCCAGAATGAGAAGGAGTAATGTCTTAGTGAAGAAAGCTTTAGGATGGAGAGGATCTAGATATGGTTCTCATTCATTGTTGTACTAGTAGCAAGCTACACAGATCATTGAGAGCTGTGGCTGCGAAGAAATTCAAACATCTCAAATGAACTTCCATTGAAGTCACTCAGTTTTCAAAGGCGAAAAACCATAGAACCTCGTGTGAGGTGAGTGCTGATAGTGCTTCTTGTTTCATGCAGTGAATGTGAGAAGGAGTAATACAGCATCTTAGTGAATAGCACTTTGAGAGAGAACGAACTTGGTGTAGTTGAAATTCATTTTATGCTATTGACAATACTCACAGCCAATTACCAGTCGTCTAGGCTGTGCAAAAGTGATCAATCGCGATTGACCTTTGAATGAGAAACAACATCATGAAACAGGGAAAACACATCATGAACCTCGTGTGAGGTGAGGTGTGAATATCTCATAGTTAGACACGAGAACGAGTAGTAGATATCTTGGTAACAATAGCATTGAGAAGGAGCAGAAGTTAGATATTTTTATTCATTTACTATGCTAGTGGCAAGCTACACACAGCCAATTACAGCTGTCTAGGCTTTATGTGAAAAGCAATCTCGAAATATTTTTGCTTGAGAGGCATTGTCGTGAAACAGGAATGGAACATCATAATTTTAGTATGTGTTGAGTGCTGGAGGTGTTTCAAGTTGTAACTAGATAGGAGATAGAGTGGCATCTTAGTGTAGTAGCTTTAAGAAGGAGAGGTTTGGGGTATAATTCATCATTCATTTGTTCTAGCGGTGCTACTCACAGCCACTTTTATAGCCATCCAGGCTGTGTGAGGTTTGAATCATCTCAAAACACCTTTGATTGCAAAGCAGCAGAAGCATCATAAAACCTCGTGTGAGGTGAGCTGTAGATGTTTCATGTTGTAGATAGGCACCAGAAGGAAGTGATATCTTACATTAGATAGTATGAGAAGGAGAGGTTTGGGATATAATCCATCATTCATTTATTCTAACGGTGCTACTCACAGCTAGGTATGAGCCATGTAGGCTGTGAAAATATCCAAACCCATCTCAAACTTTAACGTTCATTGAATTACAGCCTGCAGAACCAGGAAAAGAAAAATCCTTAAAATCTCGTGTGAGGTGAGCTGTAGATGTTTCACGTTGTATTTAGATACGAGAGAGGATAGTATTTCATAAAGAGCAGCATTAGGAGGAAGGTAAATTTGGGTATAGTTTATCATTCATTTATGCTAGTGGTACTACTAACAGCCAAGTATTAAGCCATGTAGGCTGTGAAAACATTTGAAACATCTCAAAACGTCTCTCAATGAGAAACGGCATTATTAAACAGGAAAAACCATCTTTAACCTCGTGTGAGGTATACCGACACCCCGTCATGACTTGTCCGATCCCTTGTTGAATCTCCCATCCTAACTAATGTTAGCACTAATACGGAGAGCTCTAACACCTTCCACCAATGGCGACATAGCAGGAGCAGGGTGCACAACGACAGATGGAGCGACGACGGCAGTATCGTCTGCCATCTTGACGGTCATAGTCTTCTTCTTGCGTCTTACGCCACCTCTTCCTTCACCAATTGCAGCGGTGCCAACAGGAATGCTAACAGCAGGATTGATGTTTGCAGCAGGAGGTGCACTCAAAGCAGAAGGAACGCTAAAAGTAGAAGGATGAGCACTTACAACTTGGCTCATGGCGGAAATCGGCAAGATGGCGAAGACATCGTTCAACTCGTTCTGCTCATTCTTGGCCTGCTCAAGACCTTCTGTAATAAACGACTTGCGGTTGACAGCAGGACTGACAGGCTGGGGTGCGAATATGATGGTGGATGAGCTGGCATCTTGGTGCTTGGGTGAAGGAGGCGACATTGGGCGTGGAGATCCTCGTCGCGAGTCTGCCGGAGGCGTAGGTAGTGGAGACGGAGTGCGACTGAAGGGGAAGAGTGGCATCTCCTTGGGAATGTTCTCTCTCAACTTGTTCTGGAGGATCTGACGATCAATACCGGCTGCCTTGTGCTCAGCCCTCGCACGTCTGACATAGTAGGGAACCTTCTGTGAGAGGGGTTCACGAAATGAAGGCTTCACAGAGTTTGGCCGGCTCATATCCATCTCGAAGAACGTCCCACTGCTGACACTGCTGTGGCGAGTTGAAGACTGTGTGCTTGTAGCATATCTGCTGCTCTCAAGGCCACCGAAAGCACTTGGCATAGCGGAAGCGAATGCCTCTGTGATCGGAGTCGGAGTGCGTAAATGCCTGAGGTACTCTCCAAAATGCTTGTGGGGATATGAGGTTGACAAGAGATCGCGGCCTGCATCGATGCCTGAGTTAAGTGGTCTCCACTCGTTGAAACCTTTGGCTTGGTCGAGTTTGTAGGCAGCCTCCTCACCGGAGCGTGATGTTTTTGCAAAGTCCTCGATCGTGCGAGGAGGTGCAGCAAGAGGATCGAGAGGAGGAGGTAGTGTCTTGCTCGAAAGACGTGGGCGGGTAGGATCAATGACATCGATAGGGGGTGAACGGTGGACAGCATTGACGGTCGATGCCTGCTGCTTTCCTTTTCCCTTGCTGGTGTTAGGGCCAGCAGTAGCAGGTGTAGTGCCGTCTCCTGAGAGAGATGCAGCACTGTCGTGCATACCAAAGTAGCGGTTGGTGTTGTAGGCAAGTGTGCTACCATCTCCTGAGAGAGATGCAGCGCTGTCGTGCATGCCAAAGTTGGTGTTGATCTTGTAAGCTGGTGTAGTACCCTCTCCTGAGAGAGATGCAGTACTGTTGTGCATGCCGAAGTTGGTCTTGGACTTGTAGGAGGGCAGGTCACTGATCTGATAGGACGGCAGGATGGTGCCTGAGGTTGACACGGTGCTTGAGATTGACACGCTACATGAGACCTCATGATGAGTGACAGTGGTGAGGTCATCATCAGGATTGAGCTCGTTGTCGTTGAGACGTGAAAGAAGCTCACGCCCGGTCGCGTTCTGCGCTTTGGTGAAATCGCTCAAGGTCGATCCAGGTTGAGACACATGGGGTTGAGAAGCTTCAGAAGCTGAAGCTGGCGTAGCAGAGTTTGAAGCAGCACGGCGAGCTGTACGATCGACTTGCTGTCCTGAGATCCTGAATGGTGTGTTAGATTGATGATAGATGAAAGTTTGCAAACATAAAAAGTCTCACCTTTGAAGGAAGCTTCTGGTGTCAGCCAGCTTGAGATTGTGCCAGTGACTATCCATGACTACTGGCTTCGTAAGATGGTAGTCGTAGAAGACAAGGTGATGAAATGACTGAATAGATGATTGTTAGCTGAAATACAAGCTGAAAATTTGAGCGTGCGTTGGCTGACCTTGAGGATTGAGATCAATCAAAGCTGAAGAAGCGTGTCTGAGCACGATAGCAGTGTTGAGAGTGTCGTTAACAGACAGGAGGTGGTGATGTTGGAGAGAAGAGATGAGAGAGGGATGAGGATGATGAAAAGAAGAGAAGAGGGTGAACTTGAAAGTGAAAGTGAGAGCGGGGTGATGCTGATGCAGCAACAAAAGTGGGGTCGACAACAGCTGACTATGACGGCAAGGTGATGCTTGGGGTACGGGGAGCGTGGACAAGCTGGGGAGTCGAGTGAGCAGGTAATTTCAATTTGTAAATTTGCAAGATGTTTGGATCCTGCAAGGTCTTCTTTACTTTCGGTCTTGCGCTCAAGATATGTTGGTTAATATATTCAAAGCGAACGTCTTATTATTGATCAGCAAGCACATAACAATCTGGATTGCGTGGTGTTTGGGCTTGTTGGCTCATCTTGAAACACAGATTGTCTTGGCAACAATGGTCAACAGCCTCGCAATCTACCACATTAAGAGCAGCACGACCGACTTCGACAAACAACAAGCTTCCTTTATTAATTGGCAGCATCAAGTTCGTACCAATAATTTGTTCTGCTTGCTTCATGCTCAAGGCTGCTGCTCCCTCAAACCTGATCAAATTGACCTCGCGGTCCTCTCAAGTCAAGAAACGGCGTTCGCTCTTGTATAACGACCTTATGAGAAGGCTAGCAACTTATCAAGCCAAGTTTGCTACCAATTCCCGTGAGAAGGAAAGCTTACCAAACTTCGTGCTTGGTCATGATGTTCTGATGTTTCGAGATTGTCCATAACAAAAATCGCTCTTCAAACAGTCCCACTGCTGTCCATATAAAGACGTTAGAGCACTGCGCGGCAATTGTGATTCCAGAGGCTCTTCAAACCGAAGTTGCGGTATATCTATACTCCATCCTCAGTCCCAGGGAAAATTGCTTATGCTGCAAGGTCTTAGACTTTGACCTCTAAACATCCATTGTATGACACATCGCATCTAACATAGTGTCAGAGACATGCATATGAAGCTGTTATGTGGATGATATTGACTTTTGAGACTCTTTCTGCTTGACATTATGCCCTGATTGTTTCGTGTTTGAATTGTCGTTGTTTCAAGTACTGTAACCCCTTTCTCCACATTTCTGCACATACTTTTTTATGGAAGGTGATGATCTTGTCGTAAATTGATCGACTCCAGCGCGTGTTTGAGAGCGCGTAGCATCGACCTGAGAAAAGAAAAGTAGTTATCGGCAGCCACCTTCTTTCTGCATCCCTGTGTCGACTGCTGAACCCCAACCTCAAACCCATCATCGGCGTTGCCTACAGGTCTTGTATAGTAACACATCCAAAAAGAGCAAGAGCTTGCCCTTATTCCTCCTTCCCCAGAAGCTCATCCTTTCGTCTCTTAACTCAGCACTTTACAAATACACAATGTAGGTCGCCACTTCGTTTAGATCCGCTGTCCTATAGTCTAACAACTTACCAGGGAAAGCTTCGAAGGCATTTACTTCGACCTATCCAAACTCTCCGGCAAAGCACGTCTTGCAGAATCAGGTCTTGGTTGGAAACCTTCTGGTGGCGGCGACACATTCACTCTCGATCGCGAGCAGATCGCACAAGCACAATGGAGCAGAGCCGCAAAGGGATACGAGCTGAAGATATTCTCTAGATCTTCCGGTGTCAGTCAATTCGACGGCTTCCAACAAGATGACTACGATCGAGTTTCAAAAGCAATGAAGGTGTGGTACGGGGTGAATTTGGATCAGAAGGAGCACGCACTACGAGGATGGAACTGGGGAAAGGCGGAATTTGGAAGATCAGAGCTGTCATTCAATGTACAGAATCGACCAGCTTTCGAGATACCATACACTGAGATTGCAAACACGAACTTGGCAGGAAGGAATGAGGTTGCTGTGGATTTCCTGCCGTCCGCGGAGATTGATGACACAAATGAGGAGAACGGTACGACCACTGGCAAGAAGGGCAAGAAAACAAAGAGACGATTAGGAGGTGGTAAAGACCAGCTGGTGGAAGCTCGTTTTTACATCCCTGGCACAGTCGCGAAGAAGGAGAAGAAGGAGGAAGATGATGTCAAAAAGGAGGACGGTGAAGAGGCCGACGCCGAGGAAGAGGAAGACGAAGCTGATGGAGAAGAGGCAAACGCAGCCAACACGTGGTATGAAATGCTCATCGACAAAGCTGAGATCGGCGACGTTGCTGGAGACACTTTTGCATCCTTCCTCGACATTCTACATCTCACACCACGCGGACGATTCGATTTGGACATGTACGAAAAGTCTTTTCGATTGCGTGGTAAAACATACGATTACAAGATCCAATACGACGCCATCAAGAAGTTCTTCCTCTTACCCAAACCTGACGACGTGCATACACTCATCACAATCGGTCTCGATCCGCCACTACGTCAAGGACAGACTAGATATCCTTTCGTGGTTATGCAGTTCAAACGCGAAGATGATATTGAGCTTGACTTGAACATGTCAGCAGAGGAATTGCAGGAAAAGTACCAAGACAAGCTACAAGAACACTACACCGGCCCAATGTATATTGTCCTCACACATCTCTTCCGTGGTCTGGCAGGTAAGAAGGTCATCTCACCCTCAAAGGACTTTGTTAGCAGACATGGACAATCTGGTATCAAGTGTTCAATCTAGGCAAATGAAGGTCATCTGTACTGCATGGACAAGAGTTTCATGTTCGTACCTAAGCCAGCGACTTACGTGGCGTTCGACAATGTGTCATTGGTGACTATGTCGAGAGTCGGCGGTGCGGTCAGCGCAAGCAGGACATTTGACATTACAGTCGCTCTGAAGCAGGGTGGCGAGCATCAATTCAGCAACATTAATCGGTACTAAACCACTTCTGCCCTGTAACAAAAGCACAAACTAACCACCATTATAGCGAGGAACAACAACCACTATACGATTTCCTGAAAGCAAAGAGCATCAAAGTCCGCAACGAAATGGCCGAAGAGGTAACAACAATCCCGCCATGTTCCAGCCATGCTAACACTGACAACACTCTAGTCCAAACTTCTCGAAGCAGCACTCAAAGACCAAGCTCTCTCAGACAGCGACGACGAAGTCGTCCCCGGTGGCGCACCACGCGGCTCCGCAGACGAAGACTCCGAAGAAGCAGACGAGGACTTCCAAGAAGGAAGCGAATCTGATCCCGAAGAGGAGTACAACTCGGATGTGCAAGGAGATAGTGATGCTGGAGGAAGCGATGCGGAGATGGCGGATGCGGGCGGCGATGATGGGGGCGATGATGATGACGGGGATGAGGAGGTTAGTGAGGTTGCTAAGCCGCCGCCGAAGAAGAAGGCGAAGACAGCGAAGTAGGTGTGGTGTGCTGATTTTGTTGGTGGTTGATTGTGCTTTTGTGAGGCTCCGAGCCAAGTGCTCGCTGAGCTGAGGTGGATGCTGCGAGGATGTGGGTGATGGCCAAACGACCCGCAGAGATATCGTGGCAAGATCTCGAGTGTCTGAGAGTGGGAATCGCGTTTGCTGCAGTCTTGACAAGCTCACTCAAGAGCTACTGAGGAAATAAATATTAAGGTGATCCAGGCATGCATGAGTGCAACTATAAGCATACATAGCAATCAAGCAGGACACCTTTGTGGTGAAGCCAACACATTCGCGTACATTCACTTTCAAATATTACCTTCGTTGAGGCATATTCACAAACATTGTAACCATCACCTATGTCAAATTGACAGATCCGTCGACTACCCAGGCAAAGGACTGACAGCTGCGAGAAGAGAAGAAGCTGTTGATATCATTGTCAACTATCAAC
>Ga0160427_10000853_pt1 | contig 18527 bp, 12 predicted proteins | sample SolpanmetagenomL_FD_108194 | JGI IMG/M metagenome (GOLD analysis project Ga0160427, IMG submission 108194) | Solar panel surface microbial communities from Lawrence Berkeley National Laboratory, California, USA - L | ecosystem: Engineered > Built environment > Solar panel > Unclassified ...
GACAGCGGCAACTTCACCAAGGTCGAGCAGGTGATTCCGGTGTCGGTGTACCTGACCGGCACCGACCGCTCGAAGCTGCTGCCCGGATCGAGCGCCAGCGTCACCATCGACCTGAGCGACCCGCCCAGCACGCCGCTCGCGGTCAGCGCCGTGGCCGCGCAGCCCAGCCCGCTCAAGGTGCAGATCAGCGTGGTCGGGACGCTGACGTCGAGCAGTGACGTCAGCATCACGCCGCAGGTGCAGGGCAGCGTGACCGAGGTCGGCCCGCAGGTCGGCGACACGGTGAAGAAGGGCGAGGTGCTGGTCCGGCTCGACCAGAGCACGCTGAGAACCCAGCTGGCGCAGGCCCAGGCCGCGTTGAGCCAGGTTCGCAACTCGGGCACCTCGGCGCAGGCCAACCTGGCGCAGGCGGCCTCGACGCTCGACCGGCTTCAGGCGGTGTACCGCCTCGGCGGGGTGTCGCGTCAGGACGTGCAGAACGCCCAGACCCAGTACACCGCGGCGCAGGTGGCGGCCCAGAACGCCACGGGTGGGTCGGTGGAGTCGGCGCAGGCGGCCGTGCAGAACCTGAACCTGATGCTCGCCAAGACCGTCATCACCAGCCCGATCACCGGTATCGTGGCGGCCAGAAACGTCGAGGTGGGCGAGGTCGCCGCGCCCGGCATGCCAATCATGACCATCGTGCAGGGCGACCCGCGCCGGATCGTCTCGACCGTCTCGGCCTCTCAGGCGAGCTTGATCCAGACCGGGCAACCGGTCCAGGTGACCTTCGACTCGGTGCCCAACCGCAGCTTCAGCGCGCAGGTCAGCGCCATCAACCCGACCTCGGTGGCGACCGGCGACGTCTACCCGATCGAGGCGCGGCTTGACCAGCCGAGCACCTTGCTGCGCGCGGGCATGATCGCCACGGAGCAGCTGGAGAGCAAGGTCGAGGCCGGACAGCCGGTGGTGCCGGCCACGGCCATCGCCCGCATCGGCGCGCAGAACTACGTGTACACGGTCGAGAACGGCAAGGCGACGCGGATTCCAGTTCAGACCGGCATCAGCGGTCAGGGGGACAACAACGTTCAGGACGTCACCCTGACCTCGGGGGTGACGAGCGGCACCCAGGTGGTGAGCACCAACGTGAACGCCCTCTGGGACGGCGCGCCCATCCAGGTCCAGTAAAGGCCTGGGCTTCCTCTTCCTCGGCTTCAACCCCGCCGCGTGTCCAGGATCGGCCGGTCGCTCCCGAAAACAGGAGAGCGGTTGACTCTCTGGTACGCAGGAGAGGTCGGAAGGTCCTGAAAACGATTTGAACACGGACGCCTCGCGGTGTCCGTGTTTTTCGTGGAAGCGGCTGGTTGGACGCTGCTCGTCAGGTGCGCAGATTCACCTCTGCAGTCGCATTCGAGAGCTGAAACCCACCAGACATCATGAAGCGTGTGTTGACGTCTCGGTCACCGGCAGGCAGGCGGTGATACAGACAAATGCTGCGCTGGATGATGGCCATGGGAAAGTGGCGTCGACAGGGCGTGGCGTCGGTCACGGCGGATCAACCTCTCCCGAGCCGGTTACGGCAACTCGACCGGTCGAGCCGGTCCATGCTCGCAGTGACCGGCAGAGCGAGCTCTTGCAGAGATGGTACCTTATGCTCGATTCACTGGATGGTGCCGTGACCAGCCGCCGGTCATTTGACTGAAGACACGCGCTCAGGAGGTTGTTCATGACATACCGGACTGCAACCCTGCTCCTTTCACTGGCCCTGGCGACTCCAGCTGCGCTGGCTGCCACCCCGAACGACACGCTGGTCATCCAGCAGGCCGCTGGCATCAGCACTCTGGATCCGAGTGCCACCTACGACACGTTCAGTGCACAGATCGTCGAGAACATCTATGAGACGCTCTGGACCTACAAGGGCAGCAGTCTCACCCAGATGACGCCGCTGCTGGCCTCCGCAGTGCCGACCTACACCAACGGGGGCAAGACGCTGGTGGTCAACCTCCGACAGGGCGTGAAATTTCACAGTGGAAACACCTTGAGCTGCGCGGACGCCGAGTACACCTATCGCCGCGATCTGGTCACCAACGCTCCTGACTCGGCCAACTGGTTTATCAGCGACGCCCTGCTGGGCAGCACCCAGAACGCGCACGACAACAAAACCATTACCTGGGCCAAGATCGCCGCCGCCGTCAAATGCAACGCCCAGGGCCAGCTCGTCTTTACGCTGGCGAAAGTCGATCCTGCGTTCATGGCCAAGATGACCTTCGCCGGCATGGGCATCATCGACAAGCAGTGGGCCATAAAGCAGGGCGAGTGGGACGGCAGCGAGAAGACCTGGCAGAGCTGGATCAGCAAAGATCTCAGCGGCAGTCCACTGAGTCTGCGGCCCAGCGGCACAGGGGCCTATACCCTGGTCAAGTCAGACGCGACCGGCGTATTTCTGCGTGCCTTTCCCAATTACTGGGGAGACAAACCCTCCATCAAGAATGTGGTCATGCAGAAAGTCGGTGAGCTGGCCGTGCGTCAGCAGGCTTTCCTGCGCGGTGACGCCGATCTGATCGAAGCAGGAACCCGCGCCAATGTTGAGTCCCAGCTCAAGGACAAGCCCGGCGTGGTGGTGCTCGACAACTTGCCGACGACGTCCGCCCAGGCACTCTTCATGAACAACGCCATCACGCCCTCGTCGGCGCTGGGCAGTGGCAAGCTCGACGGTCAGGGGATTCCGCCAAACTTCTTCTCGGACGTCAACATTCGCAAGGCGTTCGCGCTTTCCTTCGATGACGGGACGTTCATCAAGAGCGTGCAGAGCGGCAAAGGTTCACCCAGAACCATGCTGTTGCCCGATTCGTTTCCTGGCTATTCGGCACAGACCAAAACCTACCCGTTCGACGTGGCGGCGGCAACGGGGTACTTCAAGAAGGCGTGGGGCGGTGAAGTCTGGAACAAGGGCTTCGTGATCAATGCCAAGTACCGGACCGGTCACACGCTGGGGCAGACGGCGCTGGAACTCCTCAAACAGAATGTCGAGGCCATCAATCCCAAATTCCGGATCAACATCAGCGTCGAACCCTGGTCGGAGCAGTCCGTCAAATTTCAGAAAGGTGAGGAAGTGATGCTGCCGATGGGCTGGAGCGCAGATTACGCCGACCCGGACAACTTCATGTACACGTTCTACTCCAGCAAGGGCTACTTCTATGCTTCCAACCACTGGAAAGACCCGCAGGTAGACCAGTGGCTGGATCAGGCACGGGCCACCACCGATACGGCGCGGCGGAACCAACTCTACAAGCAGGTGGCCGACCGCGCCTATCGGGAGAGCGTGTTCGTGGTCCTGCCCGCCGATCTGAATGTTCGCGCCGTCCGCAGCAACCTCCAGGGCGTTTCGGAGGCCACCTACAACCCGATGCGCAGCTTTTCGTTTACCGGAACCTTCCTGCGCGAACTCAGCAAACGTTGAATCCGGTCGTGCGGGTTTAACCGGCAACGTGGCAGACAAAGAGCAGGGAGGGCCTGAGGTTCAGGCCATCCCTGCTGCGGCTGTTGACCACCTCCGGAACGCCTGTTTCGGTTCTGGCAACCTCACTCCGGTGGATTGATCGACCGCAAATCCTCCTGCCGAGCAGCATCCAGCAGGCCCTCTGACTGCGCCACGGCTCTCTGAGTTCACATCTAGGCCTGACACCATCAGCGCAACCTCGTTGAGCTACAGGGGCCTCATGCCCGGGGGTTCTGGCAGGTTCATGCCACTGACCAGCGTCGTGCTTATCGGCCGCACCCTCACCCTGAACGTCGGCACCCGGGACTGGACCGAAAATCCCGGCCCTGTCTGCCACTCCGGCTCTGGAGTGCCACCCGTGGATAGGGTTGTCATCAGCCCTGATCACGCTTTCACTCTCACGTTTCTAGGCCAGCTGCCTGTGGCCCATCACCCGCTTCTCCTTCAGTAATTCCTTTTCCCAGAATGCGTGCAGCCTGCAGATGGAGCAATTCCGCGAAGGGTGCCTGAAATTGGGCCCTCTGTTCGCTGAAACACTGCGTCACCAGGAACTCCGGCGGGGTTCCCGGTGGCATCTCGATATGGTACGGATACTGTCGGCAAATTCAGACAGCCGACACTAGACCTCCTGCAAAAGTAGGGCAGCAGGCTGGAAAGGATGACGGCGTTGAGGTATGAACAGGCGCTGGGGCTGAACAGGAGGAATTTTCGCCGACGAACCGGGGTTGATCCGGAGACGTTCGCGGAAATGGAAGCGGTGCTGCATCACTAGGCGGCCAGCAAGCGCAAGTTGGGACGCCCATAGGGAACGCCGGTGGGGGCGCACCTGCTGGTGACGCTGGAATCCCGGACGTGCTTTCACCTGCGTCAGGCGTGGGGGATGCATGAGACGACGGTTCTACGAACCGTGGTCCGGGTCGAGAACGCGCTGTTGCAGAGCGGGCGATTCTCTCTGCCGGGGAACAAGACCTTGACGGACGCTGGCACGGTCTTGACGGCAGTGGTCGTGGACGTCACCGAGGTGCCCTGTGAACGTCCCGAACAAAGCAGCGGGACGGGTACAGCGGGAGAAAGAAGCGCCACACCCTGAACTTGCATCTCCTGGTGCATCCCCTCACGTGCCGGATCCTCTGCGTGGCCACCGGTCGAGGGGCAACCCATGATTTTCCCCTCCTGCGGGAGTCGAAGACCGCCATCCGTCGCGACACCGAACTCCTCGCCGACGCTGGGGATCAAGGGATTCACCACCACCACCATGCTTACACCCGGACACCAAAGAAGGTGAGCAAGCATCGCCCGCTCACCGACATCCAACGGGCTGACAACCGACAACTGGCACGGCTCAGACTCCCCATGGAGCATGTCATACGTCAGCTCAAGGTCTTCCGCATTTTCAAGGAAACGTGTTGTCACTGACGGCGCCAGTTTTACCTTCGGGTCAATCTCATTGCTGCACTCTGCAACCGCATCTCCATCCGAACCTGACTCTCGCAGCAGGTCTAGTGAATAAACTGGGCTCAGCTTATTCGGGCTGCAGTGCCTGAAGTACCCGCTCACAGCGTGGAGGATCGATGGTCAAGCCTCTTTCCAAGCCCCAGAGCCAGTATTCCGCAGTACGAACATAGAGCCATTGTTTCGTCCTCTCCGGCTCCAGCTTCGCCGATTCGTTGAGGATGTCCAACGCCCAGAGCACACCACCTGCCGCCTCAATGTCTTCGAGTCGCCACCAGATCAACGGAGCGACGCCATATTCCAGGTCTCCGGCTAACACTTGAGGATCAACCGCCAACCACGGTTCGCGCAGTCCATGCAGGACATTGCCGTAGTGCAGGTCCCAGTTGACCAGAAGCGACCCAACCGTGGGTATCAGCAACTGGGAGAGGGCAAACACCCGCCGGATGACGTGATCCGGTACCGGTCGATTCAGCCGCTCCCATCTCTCAGTGAGCTGTCGCTGCATCGAATGCATTGACGATGTCAGCCTCGGCGCCCATTCAGGAGCTGGAAAGGCCAGGCGTCGAAGGAGCTGACCACTGATCATCAAGGCCTCCTCGATATTCACCTGCAGGAGATCCTGTGTTGAATCGAGGCGCTCGAGAAGCAACAGATGGCGATCCAGATCAAAGCGCAAGAGGCGAACCGCGCCTTGTCCGTTCCAGAGATTCAAAGTTCTGACAATATTTTCAATCGATGAATCGTTGGTGTAGGGCCAGGTCGCTTTCAGGGCTGCCAGGCCATCCAAACTCTGAACGTCGTAGACCAAGCCCCAAGACCCGTAGTGTGGGATGCGATCGACTTTCAGATCCCATTCGTCGCACGCTGTACGGATCAAATCTGGAATCGATGCAATCCACCGGCTTCCCTGTTCGCCGAAGCGCTGAACAATAGATGCTGCGAACGCGTCAGGCACAATGATCACGTCAAGATCGTCGCATATTGTGCAGGCAGCAACTCCAAGTACCAGCGGACATACATCGGCCTCCTGCGCAAGTCAGGTTTGCATGCACTTGCAGAGGGCGGCAATGAGATTGACCCGAAGGTAAAACTGGCGCCGTCGGTGACAACACGTTTCCTTGAAAATGCGGAAGACCTTGAGCTGACGTATCACATGCTCCATGGGGAGTCTGAGCCGTGCCAAGCGTCGGTTGTCAGCCCGCTCGGCATCAGAGAGCGGGTGATGCCTGCTTACCTTCTTCGGCGTCCGAGTCGAGGCGTGTTGGTGGTGAACACCCGGGGTCAACGAAGAGTTCGGTGTCGGGATGGAGAACCGTCTTCGACTCCTGCGGGAGTCGAAGATCATGTGTCGCCCCGCGGCCTGTGGTCACACAGAGGATCCGGTGCGTAACTGGGTGCATCAGGAGCTGTCGTTTCAGGGTGTGGCGCTTTTTCTTTCCGCTGTACCAGTTCCGCTGCCTTTTTTGGGGTGTGCACACAGCACCTCGCTGACGTCCACCATGACCGCCGTCAGTACCATGCTGGCGTCCCTCAACGCTCTCTTCCACGAGAACTGCCCGCTTCTTCCATCTGGACCACGGGTCGCAAAACCGTCGTCTCATGGACGCTCCAGCGGGCAGGCGTCGCCAGTGGCGCTGTTCTGCCCAAGACATCCTGAACCAGGTGGAAGTACGTCCGATACTGCCGCCAGAATTCCAGCGTCACCAGCCACTGTGCCCCCACAGGGAGCGACGTTGGGCGTCTTGACTCCTGACTTGCCTTTGCTCGCCTCACGGTCATGCGATACCGCTTTCATCTTCGCGAAGGCTTCCAGATTGACCCCAATCCGTCGGCGGAAATCCGTCCCGTTCAGCTGGAGGGCCTGTTCATACTTCAACGCCGTCATCCCCTCCGCCCTATCGCCCTCCTTTCGTAGGAGGTCTATTGATATTCCTCATAGCGAAGCGCAAGATGAGAACGTCCTAGAAGTGTAATAAATGTTACGTCGACGTCTCTGGGGATGATTCCGCCCCTCATCAGGCAGAGATTCTCAAGCCAGCTGGAACGTCCCGATGATCACCAAGGAGGTTACCCCCGTCCATCCCCCAGCGTCTTCAGTCCAGGCCACCGTGTTCCCCTGCAAACGCCCATCTTTGAAGAGTGGGAAAAGGAGCAGCAATGCAGTTATCTGAAACACGTCCGAACCGCGCGTCCCGTGGAGTGGCAGTGGCGTTCATGACTGTTCTTCTTTCAGGGTGTGCCGTCACGATGACCCCGATGGATCATCAGGGCGCTGTGGTGGCCCAGGGTTTGAATGGCCCTCAAGGTGTTTACGTTGCCGCGGACGGTACCGTCTGAATTACCGACTCCGGCATGGGCGGCTCAGGCACCTTCACCGTCCCGGGCGGTCCTGGCAGCACGGGACCAGCCACTGAAACGTACGGAGACACGGCACGCGTCATTCAGGTCAGCGCCAGTGGCACGTCCACGACGGTCACCATGCTCCCGTCGGTGCTCGGGGCTGAAGGGCCGGAAGGCGCCAGTCGAGTCACGGAACTCGGCGGGAAGATGTACCTCACCAGCGGACACTGGACCGCGAACTCCAGCATCGACCGTCTTCCGAAGACGGGCGCACTCCTCCGCCTCGACGGGACGTCCACGACAGAAGTCGCCAATACCTGGGCGTACGAGCTGGCGAACGACCCAGACAAACAGGGAGTGGACTCGCACGCTTACGGCCTGGCGGCTGGACCGGACGGCAACCTCTGGATGACAGACGCGGGTGGCAACGACCTGCTGCGCGTCAACCCAGCCACCGGGGCGATCACCCTGGTGGCCATCTTCGCGAATCTCCCCATCGCCAATCCGGGACCGGGACTGCCTCCAAGCTCGCAGGCGGTGCCAACGAGCATCGCGTTCCTGAACGATGGAGCAGCGTACGTATCGCTCCTTCCAGGCTTTCCCTTCACTCCAGGGTCAAGCAAAATCGTGCGGGTGGCCAGCGATGGCACCCAGACGGACTACGCGACAGGACTCAGCATGACGACGGACGTCAAAACCGGACCGGACGGGAACCTGTATGCCGTCGAGTTCGGGCAGTTCGGAGCAAAAGGGCCTGTTCCGGGAACCGGTTCGGTGGTCAGGATCAAAGCTGGCGGCAGCAAAGAGACGCTTCTGACCGGACTGAATACGCCCACGTCGCTGGCCTTCAACGCGCATGGTGATGCCTTCATCAGCGTGGGAGGGGCAGCGGCTCCGGGAACGGGTCAGGTGCTGAGGTGGGACGCCTTGACCACGAAAGCAGCCCTCCAAACCGGCCAGTGATGCGAGGGGAACGCGCCTCGGCCAGTGCGCTCCCTGCGCTTCAGACCACCCAGATGATTCCAATAAATGTCGTTCCACGGACCGCCTTGGGCCTGGGCACCTGGCCGTTCGTCGTGATGATCTTGAAGTCCACGTGACGTTGATGGTTCCGGAGATCAGTCCAGAAGCCATTGAGCGGGTCATTCCTGCTGGTACAGGGCGCGTGGTGATCGATCTGTTCCAGGGCACCGGGACTCCCACCTGTGGAACGTTGATTCACGATTTTTGCGACACATACCGCGTTGACCTGGTGCTGGTGTTTCAGACCACCCACAACGGCGCACGGGTCTTGGCCACGCTCCACTCGCCAAGCTGAGCAGTTGACACGGTCGCGTTGCCTTCATTCGGCCTGCGGCGGCTGGAGGGCAGAGGTGGCATGAGGTCATGCCACCTCTGCTGAAATCATTGACCACGTCTGGAACGCTTGTTTTCGATCGCTCCTTCGATTAGCGGCGAGAACGCTGGTGCGAGAATGGGGATGGAAGTTCCCGGTTTGTGCGTGCAGGCTCAGAACTTCCTGCGCTCGTTTGGCTGATCCTCGTCGACTGGCGCGGGTCAGACTCCCGTGGCGTCTGTCATCCGCCGGCTCAGGATCTTCCGCATCCGCCAGGCACCTTCCCGCCACCGATGGCGCCGCTTCCACCTCCCGGTCAATCTCATGGCTGCCCTCTGCCTCTGCAACCGTATGTTTACCCGGCAATGACTTTCGCAAAGAGGTCTATTGACTCCAACTCATCAGCGAAAAGGGTTCCAAGCGTGGCCAACAGTCGCGGCACAGGTGGACTGAAGTTCAGTCCACTCCTGCTCTTCATCCGCCGTGCCACCAACCGAAGCAACGTAACGTCCAGAATCCGGCGTTTCAGGCGTCCTGAAGAATAAATTGGGCGGCCCGTTCCCCGATCATCATGCTCGTCGCGTTGGTGTTGGCGTGAACGATCCGCGGCATCACGCTGGCGTCGGCCACCCACAGTCCACGTGTGCCGTGGACCGCCAACCGGCGGCCCACCACACTGGTGTCGCCTTCTCCCAGGGCACAGGTGCCGACCGGGTGGTACAGGGTCTCCATCTCGCGCCGAACATACTCGGGCAGATTGAGATCGGCGGGCAGATACTCCGCCCCTCTGGCCTCTGAGAGTGGCCCGCTCGCGGCGATCTCGCGGGCCAGGTGCAGACCGCTCACCAGCGCCGCAAGGTCCTGGCTGCCTTCACCGCCGCCGTTGTCACTCAGGTAGCGCGGGTCGATGCGCGGCGCGGCGAACGGGTCGGGGCTGTGCAGCCCGATCTCGCCGCGCGACTGCGGCGCGACGAGCACCGGGCCGAGCGTGAAGAAAGCCCCCTGCTGACGCCGAAATCCGTGCTCGCGGAAATAGGCGGGCGCGAAATGGTATTGCAGGTCGGGCGCATTCAGGCCAGCGTTCGACCTGACGAAGGCCCCGGCCTCGGCCACGTTGCTCGTCAGCGCGCCTCGGCGGCCCAGCAGGTACGGGATGGCCGCCCGGTCGGTCAGCTGCGCGTCGAGGGTCGGCAGGGTCGAGTGGAAGATCATGGCGGTGGCCGGGTGATCCTGAAGGTTCTGGCCCACCCCCGGCAGGTGCTGTCGCACGCCGATCCCCTGCCGGGCAAGCTCGGCGCGTGGCCCCACGCCCGAGAGCATCAGCAGCTGCGGGGTGTTGACCGTGCCTCCGGCCAGCACCACGCCGCCCGAGTGCACCTCACGCAGCCGCCCCTGGTACATGAACTGCACCCCGGTCGCCCGGTCGCCGTCCCAGAGCAGTCCGGTCGCCTGCGCCCCGGTCAGCACGGTCAGCCGCGGGTCACCCAGTTTGGGTTTCAGGAAGGCCCGGAAGGCCGACCAGCGTTCGCCGCGCAGATGGTTCGACTCGAACAGGCCCGCGCCTTCCAGGGTGCCGTCGTTGAAACTGTGCACCTGCGGAATGTTCATGCTCCGCGACGCCGAGACCACGAAGCGCCTCGAGAGGTCGTGCGAGCCGCCCGGACGGTGGCCGACCGGCAGCTCTCCCGACACACCCCGGCTGGAGCTCGCTTCCCCACTGTAGGCTTCGAGGCTTCGGTAGGCGGGCAGCACGTCGTCCCAGGTCCAGCCCTCCCCCCAGGCCGCGAAGTCCTGACGCGAGCCACGAATGTAGATGGTGGCATTGATGGCGCTGCTGCCGCCCAGCACCTTGCCGCGCGGCCAGTACAGCGTGCGCCCGAACAGCTCACCCTGCGGCTCGGTGAAGAAGGCCCAGTCGTGCCGGGTCTTGAACAGCCGTGAGAAGGCGGCCGGAGCGGTCACGAACAGATGCCCGTCGGAGCCGCCCGCTTCGAGCAGCAGCACCCGCGCCCCAGCGTCCAGGAGCCGCCTGGTCAGCACGCAGCCGCTCGCACCTGCGCCCACCACCACATAATCGGGGTTCCGTTCCATGTCCTCAGCTCCCCAGCTTGCGCAGCGCCCACGAGACCAGCCGGGCGGCAGGGCGACCGTACGGCGGCAGAATGAAGGCCACCGGGCTGAGGGCAGGTTCGTACATGACCGCCCGCTCGTGCGAGAAGGTCCGGAAGCCGTGGACCCCATGGTAGCTGCCGTGACCGCTGGCGCCGACACCGCCGAACGGCAGGTTGGGGTTGGTGAGCTGAATGACCGCGCCGTTCACCACCGTGCTGCCGCTGCTGGTCCGCGCGAGGACCTCCTGCACCACCTGTTCCTCGCGGGCAAAGACGTAGAGCGCCAGCGGCTTGCCCCGCCCCTGCACCACCGAGAGCGCGTCGTCCAGGTGGGCATAGGGCACCAGCGGCAGCACCGGGCCGAAGATCTCGCTCTGCATCACCCGCATGTCCGGCCGCACGTCGGTCAGCACCGTGGGCGACACGAAGCGGTTCGGCGGGTCGAAGTCGCCGCCCAGCGCCAGCCGCGCCCCGGCCTCGACGCTGTCGCGGGTGAGGGCCTGCATCCGCTCGGCCGCCTCAGGGTCGATCATGCGGCCGTAATCGGGGCCGACCCGCTGCCACGCCCGGCCACCGAACATCGTCCCGACCGTGTCCGCCAGTTCACGCACGAAGGCTTCCTGCATCTCGGCGGGCACGAGCACGTAGTCGGGCGCCACGCAGGTCTGCCCGGCGTTCAGAAACTTGGCCCAGGCGACGCGTGTGGCGGCCAGTTTCAGGTCGGCGCTGCGGTCCAGAATCGCCGGCGACTTGCCGCCCAGTTCCAGCGTCGCACCCGCGCCGTGCCGGGCCGCCGCCTCCATGACCAGCCGACCGACCCGTTCGCCGCCCGTGAAGAAGAAATGGTCGAAGGGCAGCTCCAGCAGCTCGCCCGCCACCTCCGGGCCGCCCTGCACCACCCCCACCAGACTCTGAGGAAACACCGCTTCCAACAGGTTCTGAATGGCGCGCGCGGTATGGGGCGCTTTCTCACTGACCTTCAGCACCACGCTGTTGCCCGCCGCCAGGGCCGGAATCAGCGGGCCGAGCGCGAGGTAGAACGGATAATTCCAGGGGGCCAGCACGAGCACCGCGCCCAGCGCCTCGGAGCGGATCTCGCTGCGGACGCCGGCCAGGGTGGGCGGCGTCGGCACCGGTCTGGGTTTCATCCACCCGGCAAGGTGGGCGCGGGCGTGCCTGATCTCGTCGAGCACCAGCCGGATCTCGGTGGTCTCGGCCTCGGCACGGCTCTTGCCCAGGTCGCGTTCCAGCGCCAAGGCGATCTGCTGACGCCGCTCCTTGATGGCGGCGTAGAGCCGGAGCAGCAGTTCGCGCCGCTCCCCCACACCCGTCTGCGACACCACCCAGCGCCCGGCCTGCTGGAGCCGGAAGAGGTCGGCGACCGACGAGCGTGTCTGAGGCGATTGAGGCTGAGACATGAACACTCCTGGGGACTGGCAGGGAGAGGGTCGCGAAACCGGGACAGCGTATTGTACCGAGTACAGAATCTGAGAAGAGTGTACACCGGCGGGCGGTTCTCCCAACACCGAGCCGGATGAAGCCTGTGTCTTACAGTGTCCAGGCGGTCTTCAGCCAAAACTGCGTTTGCTGCGCCCCACCAGCAGGACGGTTCGTTCATCAGCAAAGGGCGCAGTGATGGCCGTGGCCGACTGAAGTTCAGACGAGCACTTCGACTGCGGTTTGCCATGCCGGATGGGCACGGTTCTTAAGGAGTCTTCGGAGGTTGACAAGCGTGGGACGGGTGTGCTGCTGAAGGTTCGAAACGCGGGCATGCAGAATGCCTGTCACCTGCGGAGATTCTAGAGGCCAATCTGGCTTCCCGGTTAACGCAGCGCGGATTGACCACGCTGGACCGCATAAAGACACTTGCCCGCTTCGTCCCTGTTGACTGGACAGAACTGTTTGACCAGGGTATGACCGCGGGCCGCCCTCATGACCTGGACGTGCTCTTTCCTGTGCAGTCAAGGAAACTCCCGAATAGGACCGATCCATGACTCCACATTTTATCGGTGTGGGTTACCTCTGGCACGTTGTCCTGGACCAAGAGCCTTCCAAGAACGGTCTTCGCCGCGGGCGTATCCCGCCGATCTTGCGAGAACAGATCCGGGGCTGCGTCGGAGTCATCGGCGGCCTGCCAGAACCGATGCTCTTTGCTCTGGATCCCGATGCAGACCTCATCCAGAAACCACCGAGGGACCCGCCGGGGCAACCCGTCATGCGCCCTCAGCCTCCTGCGGTTGCCTTGCCAGAACCTGCGTTTCAGACGTGCTCTGTGCTTGGAGCAGGGGTGGAACTCGATGCCGGAAGTCTGGGTGATTCGGTATCTTGCTGAAGGAACGACGCAGACAGTGCGGCCCGGCAAGATGGGCCGCATGAAGGAGAGGAGATGACGGCAGCAGAGACGACCACCAGGCCGTTGGCAGAAAGCGACAGGTTCGATGTGATCGTGATTGGCGGGGGGCCCGCCGGCAGCACGGCGGCAGTCCATGCCGGGCTGCTGGGGGCGAAGGTCGCTCTGCTCGACCGCCGCCGGCTGGGGGGCACCTGTACCAACACGGGCTGCGTGCCCACCCGCGTGCTCGCCATCACAGCGCGGCTGCTGCGCGACATTCGTGGGGCCGCAGCCTACGGTATCCGGATGAGCGAGCCCACGCTCGACTGGGGAGAAACCGTCGCCCGGGTGCGGCAGACCATAGGCGACATCGGCCATCTCAAACGCACACCCGACAGACTGCGGCAGCTGGGAGGCGAAGTCATCCTCGAAGGATCGGCCGTGTTTCAGGACGCGCATACGGTGAAGCTCTCGGATACAGGGCGCGTGCTGAGTGCCGGACACTTCATCCTGGCGGTCGGCGGTCGCGCTCGCCGATTGCCGTTTCCGGGAGCCGAGCTGACGTTGACACCGGACGAGCTGACCGAACTGTCAACCCTGCCGCGCTCCATCGTCATCATCGGAAGTGGCTACACCGGGGTGCAGGTCACGACCGTGCTGAACGCGTTCGGTGTAGCCGTGACGCTGCTCGAGACCCTGCCCCGGATTCTGCCGCCGGCCGACGCCGATGTGGCACGCACTTTGCGAGAGAGTTTCGAGCGTCAGGGCATTCGGATCATCACGGGGATCGGAGGCGTGGAGCGGCTGGAGCGCGGGCCCGAGGGCACCCTCCACTTGACCTACACGCATGGCGGTCAGACACGCCTCCTCCAGGCCGACGCCGTGATGGTCGCGGCGGGGTGGCCGGCGGCCACCGAGGGGCTCGGGCTGGAAGCGGCCGGAGTGAAGGTCGAGCGTGGCTTTATTGAGGTCAACGAGCAGCTACAGTCGAGCGTTCCCCACATCTACGCGGTCGGTGACGCGAACGGGCGCGACATGCTGGTGCAGGGCGCAGTCTTCGAGGCCGAGCAGGCCGCCGAGAACGCGGTACGGGGAACGGCTCGGCCATACACGCGAATGTCGCTGCCGAGCGGTGGATTTACCGACCCCGACCATGCCGGCGTGGGCATGACCGAACAGCAGGCCCGCGAGTCGGGAATGAAGTACGCCGTGGCGGTCGCCCACTACGCCGATCTGGAACGGGCGATCATCGACGGGCGCACCACCGGCTTCCTGAAACTCGTGGCGGAGGTGCCCACCGGACGGATCGTCGGGGCACACGGCACAGGTGAGAATGCGGTCGAGGTGATGCAGGCGGTCGCCACAGCGATGTCTGGCGACGCGACGGCGGCGACCCTCAGCTCTGTCCGGTTTGCCTATCCAACGTACACGGCCATCGTGGGGGAGGCGGCGCGAAAACTCGAACTGGTCATTCGTCAGAAGGGGTCGGGTGGACGAACGGAATAGAGACGCGCCCGTATGAGCTTGCCTCGGTGTTGCGTACGGAGCTGAATTTTGGCCATCGATAGAGAGCAGATGGCTGCTTCCCCGTCAGACGTGAGCGTGACAGTGCTTCCGAGGGGATTCAGTGAAGTCCGACAGGGAGTCGCTCCACTGATTTCGGCACGGATCTGGCCGCAGGGGCACCTCCTCGTGGTCGGGGGCTGCACTTCTGGGAAACGGACAGAAACGGCGGCGTCGCAAGTAGTCAGGTTGGCGGACGATCCGAAGTTCAGTACGTTTCACCGCCTGTTGAGTCAGGCGCGCTGGTCCGGCCTCCAAGCCAGCCGAGTGCTGCTCAGCCTACTCCTGGCCACCTTTGCTCCTCCGATCCAGCAGTCCTCAGCCTGGACGACGGCGGATCCGCCTCTCCGAATCCGGGTAGGGCTACACAACCGTCGGCGGTCCAGTACGGACTGGCCGCGCTCACCACGGACAGCGTGTTGATACTGTTCTCACCCCAGCGACCACCGCAGCTGCAGATGCTGTTCGGGTCGGTGACGGTGGTCAGCGCGGCCTGTGGGCCGTACAGCGGGAGCGGATCTGCCCGGTGGTCGCTGTGCCGGGTGGAACGGGTGACCAGCTGAACATCATCGTTACACTAAAGGACGCCGGCGCCACTTTGTGCCGGGCTGTGAGTGGGACCGGCCAATCTCCGTTCGGTTGAAGTAGATCTACAAAAACATCAAGACTGCTTCACTTGATGCGTAAGGCAACTGCACTTGGAAAGGCCACACTGTGCCATGGCCATCCTGAATCGACTGATTGACCTTCTACGTGCGAAGCCCGAGCCCGTACCTGCGCCTCAGCCGACGACGGTGCAAACTCCCACCCAGCAGTCGCACGCAATAGACTTTGATGAGCTCCTCCGCGCCATGGGTGCAGACATCTGATCGTACCGAACAAATTTAACAACACTCTTCTGCTGAAGCTCAAAAACGTTTCGGCAGGAGAGTGTTACTTTTTACTTGTTCGCTCCAGTGGTCTGATTCGGAAGAAGGCGGGGAATTATCCGAAGGAACATAGCGCTCACAGAAGTGCTTGATATTGGCGAGGATATCGTTGGCAGATCGGGTCCACACGAAGGGGTTTGGCGCTTCGTTGGTCTGGGCACTGAAGGCCGTGATGGCCTGCTCCAGCCCATCTTTCGAGGTGAAATTGCCCCGCTTGAGACGCGTGCGGCTGAGCAAGGAAAACCACAGCTCGATCAGATGAAGCCAGGACCCGCTGGTCGGGGTGAAATGAAAATGCACGTTCGGATGGGCCAGCAGCCAATTCTGGATGGTCTTGTGGGTCGTGGAGTTACCAAGAATGACATGCACCTCAAGTCCCTGCGGGACTTGAGCCTGGACCAGATCAAGAAACGATCGGAAGGCTTCAGCCCGATGCTGCGGGTCACACTGCCCAATGACGCTGCCCACCTTCGCGTCCAGGGCCGCAATGAGGGTCGTGGTGCCATGACGGACAAACATGTGTCCCGTCGTCTCTGGCTACCCTGGCAGCATCGGAAAGGCGACGCTGCCACGCTCGAGGGCCTGAATTTACGGCTTTTCATCAACGCACAGCACCAGTGCCCGATCAGGTGGCGCGAGGTACAGCCCGACACGGTCCCGCACCTTCTCGATCAACAGCGGGTCTGTTGCGAGCGTGAATAACGACACGAAGTGCGGTCTCAGTCCGAAGGCCCGCCAGATCCGATGGACAGCGCTCTGCGTCGTCCCACTGGCCTGCGCCATGCCCGCGCGTACTCCACGGGGTGGCGTCCTGCAGCAAGGTATCGAGCGTCAGGCGCACCACCCGCAGGCGGCTTCGTCCTGGATCGTTCGTGGCGCGCCCGATGTGGGCGCGTCACTCAACCCTTCCAACCGCTGGACGGCAAAGCGTTTGCGCCAGGTGCCCACCGTATCGTCACAGAGGCCAACGTGTGCGCCAATCTCCGCCAGCGTCCACTCCGGGTGATCAGCGCTCAGGAGAATCACCCGCGCACGGGTCGCCAAACCCCTCGGGGTTTGACGTCGGACCGAGCTGTTCAAAACTTGGCGCTCGTCGCCCCTCAAGATGGGAACGGGAGATTGACGGCCACGATGCATCTGCCATCTCAGCCATCATCGTACGCCTGCCGATCCCAACGCTCTTCCGAATCACACCACTACCTGTACTACGGGCAGTATGCATGAAGGGCGTCCAGGCCGGCATCTGCGATGCTGGCCTTCTTGTTCACCTTCCCTCAAACGTCACCTCAAAGCCGCCACTTTCCCACCTGGTTTGCTCCTTTCCAGAGCTGTTCTCGGGGTTGTGTTGCCTTAGTCGGGTCGGGGTAGGCTGACGCGACGCGACTGACGCCAAGCCCCATGGCCACCGTTTTCCCATGGCCATCATTCAGCACGCCATTTGGCTCTACCACCGCTTTCCCTGAGGGACCGAGACGTACAGGAACTGCTCCACCAGCGCGGCATTGAAGTCAGCCACGAGACCCTACGCAAGTGGTGCATCAAGTTCAGCGCCCTCTTCGCTGAAGATCTGCGCCACCGTGAACCCCGACGGGATTCACGGTGGCATCTCGACGAGGTGTGTACGAGTGTCCGTGGCGTTCGACACTGACTGTGGAGGGCGGTGAACGAGCACGGGTTCGTGCTCGACATCCTCCGTCAGCCGCATCACGACACAGAAGCGGCAACGATCTTCCTCACCGGGCTGCTGTGGGAATACGTCGTCCCAGAGGTCATTCATATTGATCAGCTCCGCAGTTATGGGGCATCCATTCGAGGAATTCCAAGCCTGAAGGGCGTCGATCACCAACAGGTGATCTCAACGGCACGCTGCAACAACATCATCGAGCAGTCTCACCGACCCACACGACGTCAGGAACGACAGCAACAAGAACTCAAGCGGCGGAAACACACGCAGGAACTCCTGAGTCTGCACGCCCGAATCATCACTCTCTACCACTCCCGGACCAGCACTTCTGCGCAGACTAGACGAAGTCACCAAAAGAAAGCGTTCCAGACGTGGTCGCCGCGGGGGTGGCCCGAACCTCAGATGACCCCGGTCCTCAGCTTGCCGTGTCGCCAATGAAGGCAACACAACCGTCCGACCAGTTACTTTTCTATCTTGGTGGTTGACCTGACGGAGCCATTCTAGGAGCAACGAGAGAATAATTTCTCCCGACCTGATCAGCTTCTGATCAGACGTTGGTCCAACGAGTGTAGACACTCATAAATGGGAGTGAGTGCGTCTCCGTCTATGAGCAGAAGCAAGTTTCCCGGCAGGTCGCCCCTCAGACCTTATCACCGCGAATTTTTCACAGAAGAAGAGGCAGAAAATCCCTGCTGAGACACGGTCAACGCAACTGGCTCCATAAATTTCCTAGATAGCGATGACAGCAGCTCTTCGGCGTGTGAAGAGGGCGGGCAGTATCCACATTCTGAAGAAAATCCCGCATTTTGGCCGTGAAATTGAGGGTTTTTCGCAACTCCATTAGAAGATTTTTACAGAATCTTCTGGCTACCTTTAGTTATGGTTAATCAGGCGAGAGAAAGTGAGCGCTGAGCCCCGAGTGGACACCGTCCCGGGCACATCCTCCTCTCCTCTGGCTGCGCTTCTTCGGTTCTTCTTCTTCCCCAGCGCCCCGACGTTTCTCAGGTCCAGCTCAAGATCCAGACCTGAAATACCACCTTCGCACGGTACAAGGCTCGTGCTTCTCAACGACGCCAGCCATTGGCCCAACCACGAATTTTTCGGAGAACACAATGAAGAACAACCTCAAAACCGCAGCCAGCAGCAGTGACCGCCCGCACCGTCTTCGTCTGTCCAGCCCCCTCGTCGGCCTGACACTTCTGACCTTCAGTCTGGTGGCCTGCGGAAGCTCGACCACCACTGCGCCCCAGGCCAACACGGCAGCCTCGCCTTCGGCCACCTCGGGGGTCAACCCGGACA
>Ga0160427_10000854_pt1 | contig 18522 bp, 14 predicted proteins | sample SolpanmetagenomL_FD_108194 | JGI IMG/M metagenome (GOLD analysis project Ga0160427, IMG submission 108194) | Solar panel surface microbial communities from Lawrence Berkeley National Laboratory, California, USA - L | ecosystem: Engineered > Built environment > Solar panel > Unclassified ...
CCCAAGCACGATCTATGGTATCGGATCACTGACAAAGGCTTTCATTGCTGCTGGAATCGCTATCCTCGTGGAAGAAGAAAAAATGGAATGGACAACACCAATCAAAGACCTGCTGCCTGATTTCAGATCAACTGACAGCTATGTGCAGGATCATGCAACAGTTGTCGATTTGTTAGCTCACCGAACTGGATTGTCTTTTGCTGCAATGGAGGCCTTTCAGGGCGATGGTGCTTCATTACTGCCATATTCACAAATTCTACCTTGCGCTAGTACCTTGACAAGTGTTCGATCTTTGCGGGAGGAGTGGCTTTACAACAGCTGGGGCTACTCCATTGCTGGGTTGATTATTGAACAGCTCAGTGGAAAGCCCATCCATGCTTTCCTAGACGACACCTTCTTCAAGCCACTTGGCCTGAACAAAACCTCGCTCTGTCCAGATTTTGAACGCCTTGGGAACGCTGTCGCAAAACCTCACGCAGTATTGTCTAATGGCATACCAGTCGTGCTCAATCATCGTCAACAGTTTACTGACAATGTGTTCGAGGCAGCTGGTGGTATTTTCTCAAATGTGGATGACCTCCTCACGTGGTCACGTTTCTGGCTCAGGTGTGGTCCTAAAGACACAACTTTTCCTAGCTCGCAACTTCCTGATTTGTTGAGCGCTCAGATTCCTATCGCCCAGCCGTCACACTTGGAAAAGTCTTATGCTCTCGGAGGATGGATTCGGACCCAGCTTCCAGGCTCGATTGGTTTCATGGGGGACAATGCATACATACTTGACGATGAGCCCATGCCTATTGTTGGCGGAGGCCTTCCGTCCCAGTTGATATACTACCACCAAGGATCGACGGTTGGCTACTTCTCAAACATTGCTCTCATTCCAGAAACTCAATCTGCGATTGTAGTGCTTACCAACGGCATCGGATCGGCTGACGCTGCTGATTGGCTTGGTCAAGCTGTACTACAAGCGCTCTTGGAACCGACAGCGCAGCCCATAGATTACCTCGACTGGAGTGAGCGAACTGTGGCGAAGCTTAAGGAGTATTACGCGGGGTTGACACAGCAGATTCGCGAAGAGCGGAAGCCGGGAACTCGACCAAGAGATCTCAGGCAATACGAGGGCCGCTATTTCAACGACCTGCGGAACTTCTTTGTGGAAATAAGGCCGTCCGAAAAACCAGCTGAGGAGGAAACACTGGAAATGGCCTTTCAGGGATTGGAGTCCCAGTGCTACGAGCTACGCCACCTCCACGATGACACTTTCGAATGGAGTATGACTTGGGATGAAAGGGCGAGGAGGGGTAGGTATCATTGCCTCGATCCAGACTTCTACAAGTTCACGTTCGAAAGTACCGAACCGAGCTCTGAAATTCAGCACCTTGTTTGGGCGAATACTCCTGATACCAATTATGTCTATGTCAAGGACTCTTGAGCGTGGCAATGGGTGGGCTCACACTATAGAGAGGCGGAATGGACAATCATGACTGTTGCATCGTCGACCAAAAGGATGATGATATGGGGAAAGGCAAGGAAATGTAGCAGAAAGTGCACGACAGTGACTAGGCCGCGGCTATCATGCAAGAGGAAAGAGTTGGACTTTCTCGTCAACATGCACGCTCTGCTAGTACGAGAGTGACGAGGACGAAAGTCCGTGGCTGGCGAACTGATAAGGGCGAGAAGAGAATAGATATTATGATACTCGAATGCCTCCACTTCATCAACTTACGATCACGACCGCACAACCACACACTTCTCTCACACAAAAGTGAAGTCCACGTTGTTTATTGAAATGAAGATACCATATCTAAGCAGCAATGATAGAACAGCCTTCTACAAACGATAAAAAAAGAACCTATACTGCCAACGTTATCGTGAATAACTTTCGCCGACAGTGCCTTCGTGTCTGTAACAAGATTATGGTTATGTGGACTTGTGATGTGTGACTACCGGTGTTCTTTATATTCTGCTTGTCAGGCCAAGACATGCATTCGACCGCTCGTCTCGTCGATAGCCACTTTTGCTGAACTGGCCGTCTATTCGTCTATAAGGATGAGGCTGAGAACTATGCCATGTCCAACATCCTAACTTGACATACAACAAGATCTAAAGCGTGAGTAAGTGGACTGGGACGGCATCAGGTGAGAGGGAAAGTGTTCTCTCTATTGCGCTCGATACGTATACAGGATATTTGAGTATGAGATGGACCTTCCTTTGCATAGGAGAAGATAAAGACACTTGTGTGGGAGGAAAGGAAGAATGGTGATTTTGGAGATTGGGATTATATCTTCAAACGAACTAAATTATCCAGTAGTATATCATCGTAAAAAGAATGTCGTTATTCTTGCATCCAACATTCAACCAACATCTTTCCTCGGCCTCACCAGATCGAGCCGGTTCGTTCCCTTCATCAGCATGCTACGTTTGACTTGCCTTGCTCTCAAACCTCCATCTACCTTCCAGCAACAACCCCAAACAGCGCACTTCTTCTGCCAACTCAAGTAGCATGCTGAACGACATCCGCCCTCCACGTCCCTCCACACGGTTGATCACCTGTCAATCTCATATTAGCAAGTGTACCCAAGTACGCCACATCCCCCCCCCCAACCACAACGGAAAACTCACCATCACCCGTACAAGCCCTAGAACAATCACTCTCAGGCGCCTTCTGCGGCGGCGCCGCATTCCCACACCAACACTGGCTACTATACTCCGTTCGAGACAGAATACCCCGCCCCCGTACAAGCCGTCGCACAAAGCGTCGGCGTATTAGTTCCGTTATCATAAGCTTCATACGCCAAAAACCTCGCTCCACTATCATTCTCAACATAACATCCCAAATTGCTATATCCAAACGGCAGCGGGCTCGCGCTCAACACCGGTTTGGGGTTCTGTTGCACCGGGGTAGGTGGGGTTGGGAAGTCTTCGAGCACGACTTCGTGGCCGGAGAGGCTGAATGTGAGTGTGGCGAGGGCGGGGTTAGTGTCGATTGAGATTTTGTAGGTGCCGGGGTACAGGACTTTGCGGCCTTGGGCGTCTGTGCGCGCGAGGTTGCCGAGGGTGAGCGGGATTTGTGCGGATTGGGCGGAGTTGATGGCGATGGAAGACATGCGGGTGTAGCCTCCTAGACGTTGATTGGGTAGGGAGTGGGACCGTGTTTGCCTGAGATGAACAAGAGGGCGGAGTAGTCTGACATGCGACCGCCGGTGTTCGTAACGGTGACCTGAAGATTATGTTAGGATGGAGTTGTGAGTCGGAAGTTGTACTTAACTCACGGTGAAAGTACGGAAGGGACATTGGTCCATGAACTCGACGTTGCCGGATTGGCGACACGCAGCGACGAGGGAGTCTGTGCTGAAAGCGACATTTGAAACGATTGCCGGACCAGGGACACTAAGCGCTACTTTGAAGGTGGTGTAGTGCTTGCCGTAGCCGAAGTTGTAGACGGCGTCTGGATACCACATGTACGTTCTTCCAGGGTTGGTGGAGTTGGTGGAGCCATTGGAGGGACGGAGGTTCATGTCGGTCATGGGAACTTGGTTGACGTAGTTTGCTGGGTATTGGGTTGCGACGAGTCTGCCTGCTGGTGCTACTTTGCCGAAGACGATGTCTGCGATGGCTTGACCACCGGATTGTCCTGGATATCCAGCCCAGATAAGAGAACCAATGTTTTTCTTCTGCTTGATGAAAGTGGAGTCGAGTCCACCACCTAGTTTGAGTGTCAGACTGTAGGATTCTCGATTGCATATACAAATTTAGTACTCACCACCCATCTGGATGACAGCCATAGGCTTCTTGAATGTGGCGAGTGTGTTGATAATGCTGGTCTGAGCAGCACTCCAAGTAATCTGCTCGCGATCCCTGCTCTCGGACTCTATAGACTCGTCGATACCACCAATAAAGACAATGACATCAGAGTCTTCAGCAGCAGCATTCACGCTGGCCATATCAGTGACATTGGAGCTAGAAGAACCAATAATGCCAGCTGCGAAGTTGACAGTGACACCAGGTTGAGCAGAGAAAGCTTAGAGAGGTGAGATGAGGTAAGGTGCGGTTCCTGCCAGAAGTTAGTAGAGGTCTTCAATCGAACACATTTGTGTGACTTACCTTGGTAGTTTCCTTGCAGCTGACCGGTAGCATTGGCCCAATCACCGATAAGTGCAACTCTGAGAGGTTTGGCAGTGCTGAATGGGAGAGTGCCGTCGTTCTTAAGAAGGGTGATACCCTTGACAGCAGCTTCATAAGCGAGAGCTTGAGATGAGGCAGTGTTGACATCGGCCCAGCTGAGTTGACGGTATGGCTGCATGCTTGGAGGGTCGAAGTAGCCCAATTTGGCGAGTAGTGAGTATCGACTTTGGGATATATGTTAGCTTACGACGACATTGACAGCTGAAGCATTGAGGATATCTACCGATTGGTGGCAAGGTCGAGCTGACTGGTGTTGTAGAGGCCAAGAGAGTATGCAGGACCCAAAAATTGAGGGTATGTATTGCCACAATCGTAGTCAGCTGTCGTCAGGATTAGCAAATGTTGGATATACATCGAGCATTGTACGACTCAGTTCCTGCATTTAAAGAAACAGCAGAAGCGTGAGCGCCATCCTTGACGTAGTAGTGATCAGTATAGATGTTGGCAATAGCATCACAGTCAGAGGTGACCCAGTGAGCTTCGTCAGTAAAGTTCCAAGTATCACGAAGAAGTGTTTGGAGGAGGTAAGGGCTGGCACAGGTTGGCACGCCGTTGATCTAGATGAGAAAGTAAGCAATGATAGAATGGACAAAGTGAAGGACCTTCTGCTTACAGCGTTATAACTGCACATGATTCCTCGAACATCAGAGTCTCTGACACAGGCTTCGAAAGCAGGCATGTAGTACTCTGCCAAGTCCTGAGTATCAATGACAGCATTGAAGCCGTAACGTTCATTGCCTTCCCAGTCTTCGATATCATAGCCAGCTAAAGAATTGAATATCAGCAGTGAGCGAACAGGAAGTGCGATGACATACACAACCTACCAAAGTGCTTGCAAGTTGCAGCAATACGAGGATACTTGTCACCCTTTTCTCCTTGAAGACCAGGAATGAGTTGGCGAACGTATTGAGAAGTGCGGAAAGGGTCTTCTCCAGGTGTTTCTTGACCACGACCCCAGCGAGGATCTCTGAATCCGTTGATGTTCGGAGTCCTAAATGATTGTTAGACTGCCACGTAAAGCCATTAAATGCTTTAATGCCAAAGCATCTTACCAGAAATCCAGTCCACCAGCGCGAGATCCGTTAACAGTGGCGTAGTTGTTGAAGGCTCTGGCCTCGGTCGACACGACAGTAGCAACACGCTTGATCATTTCGTCGTCAAAAGCAGCAAGTCAAAAGGTTGGTGAGAGCATTGGCACGAGCCCATGGCGCTAGGATTATTGGTTAGGGAGATAGACTCAAGACTTGGACGATTTGACATACTAGCATTAGGATTGCACACAGTAGTGTTGGCGAGAGGACCATGAGCACAGTCGGGGAAGAGTCCTTGAGCATCACTGACAGCGGCCAAGGTGGCCAGGGTCGGCACAATGGTAGAGGTCTTCATGATGATGATTACTTGATCTTGCTCCTTGAAATTTCATGTTTCATGAGCTCGACGACGTCCGTCTTATAGTCACACAGTCGAAATACCCAGCAACTCTTTAGCCTGAGTATGAGTAGCACAAAAGGTGATCAGGTAACAACATGTCGTTCAGACACTGCAGAAGGGAGGAGTACAATGATTGAGAAGCGGGGGTAGTGCGGGGTGATATGCATGAAATGAATATAACCGTTGTGTGACAGTCAGGGACGGAGAACGTCTAGCGTAGTCCGTGCATGAAGTGACCGCTAAGGAAGGTGGTGGTGGGCGGCTGACGGTATGGTTGATTGTTGCCTGCATGTTTACTCCTCTTTCTTCACGCCACAAGCGCGCGGAGGTGATGCAGTGCATACGTCGATCCATGCACCTCATCACCGGCTGATTCCAGCTACCCCTGCTGCTCCTCCGCCCTTGTTCTCGGCTGAAAGATGCAACGAAGACTTCTTGGGGAAGCTTATGCAGCTTGGCGAGGAAGCTTAGGCAAGCTTGCTGTCTTGGTGAGGAGATGCCAAGAAGTGCACTGGTCGTGGTGTCCTTGATTTCGGTCATTAGGTCCGGTTAAATTGTTAGCGGTGACTCAAGGATCCTAGCTCAATACATCTCGCTTGCTTTTGTGTCTATTGCTGCAGAAAGTGATCAAGAGGGGTAACTGAGTTTGTCGGTCAGGTGAGGGTAGGGGTTTGGTCTTCAGTGGCGTCTTCGAGATGTTTGCCTAAAAGATGTTGCGCAACAAGATAGTGCTTGTGAGAGCAATTGGATCAGTCCATTCGTCGTGCTCGATCGCTCGCTGCTCCACCACCAATCCTACTACCACCACCACCAAGCATACTCTCAACGCCCCATCCCCTCAATCGTCCTCCAGCGCCTGCTCCAGCTCCCTGCACACTTGCCGTCGTAGCTCTACCCTCGCCATCTTCACCGACAGCTTCACTCTCCATCCTCCTCCTCAGCCCTTCAACCCCTTGCCCTGCTCTTGCGCCTGTTTTTGTTCCACCAAGAAAACCCCACAATCTGTCGCTGATGCGCCAATCGCTGCCAACGGGATATGGCAGCATCTCCCAACGCCAGGCATAGCCTATCAACCAGCCGGTGATGGCGGGGATCAGACTGCCTGGGAGGGAGGAGAGGGCTAGTTGGAAGGCTGGGAGGTAGGAGAGGGACTTTGAGGAGAGGATTATGCCTATGCTGTTGTCGTTGTCTTCATCTTGGTTTGGGGTTGATGGGTTAGACTGTGCGTTTGTGGGTGTGTTTGTGTTTGTTCTGGAAGCAGTGCTTAGTGGGGATGCGAGTGGTGATGAGACTCGATAGCGGTATGCGTCTGGTATAGCGGCGTGGTATTGGGCCAGCAGGGCGAAGATCAAGGCTGTAGGTCCGTTTGGCAGCGTGGTGAAGAAGTGGGTTGAACGGAGCGTGAGGAGGTTGAGGGTGTAGAGGATTAGTGGCGGTAGGATGATTGTGTAGGGCAGTGTTGCGAGGATGAATGACTGGGAGATGGTTGTGTTAGCTTTGTACCCATGTCCTGATGGTGTTTGACCGTGTGATTCAATGGAACAATGGAGTCTTCTCGCATACGCAGGCTTCCTCGTCATCTTCTTCATCTTGCCAGCTCCTCCCTTCAATCTCTTGCAGAATTTAAAAAACCTACCAAAGTCTTCCTACTCCCCCAAATCCTCTCAACAACTCTCAACTGATACACCACAACCCCCGCAAACAGCACATCCGCACTATTCGTATAACACATCCACCAACCTCCCAGCACTCGCCACGCCCATCCCGTCCACCCAAGTCGTGAAAGAAGTGGTAGGGAGAGATAGAAGTGGTGTTTGATGTCGAGGACTGTGGTGACGAGAGCGCTGGAGATGATGGCAATTAGACCAAGACGGACTATGGGGGCGGAGGAGAGGCCGGATGTTGTTGGCATTGTTGGGTCAGAGGTGGGAGAGGATGGAACGGGGTTGAGATAGATGTGATGATGTTTGTTTGGATTCCGGACGGCGTTTTGCTGAGATGTGAAATTGATATTGAAGGTTAAGAAGCACTTTTCGAGAGATTTGTGTGATTCTCGAGCGCCAGCACTCGTCAACGTCTTTTCGGCACTAACGACGTTGGGTAAACGAATGTAGAAGCTGAAACACAAGAGGGAGGTTCTGAAACGCAACGGCTATCATCGTGACACGTGTGCTTCAATATAGGACAACCGCATTCAGCGAACTACGCAGTATCTGTCCTCCAGCTTGCAAAATCACCGCCTCACACCCTACCGCTCCACCCCTTCCCCCTTCCTCGCTTTCTCGTCTAGCCTCCTGATTACATCCTCCACCCTCCCCTCCCACTCAACTCTCAACTCCTCCATCCTCTTCCAAACCTTCCTGCCCGCCTCTTCAAATTCCACCCTCCGCTCCTCGGTCAAATCGACCGCATCTCGCCACCTACCGAGTCGATTACTTTCGATATGCTGTACAGTACCATCATAGCCCCACCCATCAACTTCTGTGCGTGAGACATATTCGGTGCCGAGGCGGGTGGTCGCAGAGCCATATTTGCCTTTGCTTTTGGTTTTTCCTGATGCGAATGTATCTTCATCTTCATCTTTGCATTTGCTGTTACTGTTACTGTTAAGAGTATGAGCCCGATTATCATCCCCAAACCCCTCCAACATCTCCGCATCAGCCAAAGCAACCCAAACAGCACTCACGGCGCCTTTGTAGGGTTGGATTGGATGCCAGATTGAGCCGAGGAGACGGGCGAGCCAGAGGATGAAGAAGGTTGTGATTTTGATGTAGATTGGTTGGGGGAGGATTTCGGACATGCAGATGCCGGGGTGAGTAGTATACATTTTGGGGGTGTGTTGTTGATGCGTAGCCTCTTCTTCTCTTAGTCGTCGTGGGAGTTGCTTTTCGTGCGAGGGGAGTGGTGGCTCGTCTTGTTGTAGGAGTTGATTTCGTGATGTGGTAGCACCAAAATAGCCGTCAACTGCATGCGTCGTCCCCTGTAAATCTGCAGTCAAAGCTAACAAATCTACCAACCTCTTCATATCCTCATACACAACGCTACTCTTCAGTCCCATGATATCGGTATCGACATTGGCATCAAACGCACCTAAGTCAGCTTCTAAGGAGGAGATCCAGATGATTCTGCCACCGCTTCCATCTATCCCCCCAGGACAGCCTTTCGAGATGAGGGGAGAGAGGTAGTGGCCTAGCATATAATGGCCAAAGACGTTTGCTGTGAAGATTTCGCCTAGGGGTGGTTCTGGTGTTTCTTTTTCTGGTTGTATAATGGTGGTGCTGGGGTGTGTCTGTTGCGATTTTTCGAGCATTCCCGTCTCCATCTCCATCTTCACTCCATCCTGTCTTTTCACGCCTGTTCCTGCTCTTGATCCAGCGCTTGTAGTGACTGGATACCTCTCACACAACGGCCTACAAACCTTTCCCAGACTCCCAATCTTAAACGTCGGTCTTGTCACAGTCTCAACCAAATCAGTAGCCATCCCCCAAATGCCTTGAAGCGTATTTATACCCAACCAACCACCTATTCCCGCATTCCAAATGACGACGTCTAATTTGGGTATTTTTCCTGCCGCCTTGGCCCCACCATCACCATCACCACCACCACCTTCGCTCGCTTCGCCCAACAATCTCCCCGCACACCTCCTAACACTCACCAGATCCGTCAAATCAACCAATTCAGGCCGTATCCTCACCCTCTGCATGTGGTACCTAAGTAGTTCCTCTTCCTCCTCATGGTCATGCTCATCGTCACTATCACCCTCACTATCTTCCCCAGCATGTCCATCCAAATCAAAGTTCCTCAAAGCACTTGCTAAATGTACTTTCAATCTTCTCACTGTATCTTCAGCTTTTGCGCGTGTGCGGACAGTGGGGATGAGATGGAGGTGGGCGGACGGAGGGCGGGTGGAGAGGAATTCGTCGATGAGGCGGGTGCAGATTGCATAGCCTAATCCGCTGTTGGCGCCGGTTATGAGGATGTAGGTGTGTGTGTGGGTTGAAGGATCGGGGATGGACATTTTGATGTGGGAGTGTGTGTTGTGGTTATGGAGGGAGGAGGTGAGGTTGGGTGAGGGGAGGGAGGCGAGAGGTGGGAAGTCGTTGTCAATGCCAGGTCGGTGGAATAGAGTGGAAGTGAGAGAGTGATGGGGATGGGTTTGAAAGTGAAATGGTGTGATGACATTTGTTTACGCTATTCGGTCCGAGAGCATTGGGTTTCAGGTGTACTAACAACAATGCCACAATGCCGCTCTGTCGAGGTTCAGTACTGGTTATAGCTTCAGTCACAATTCCTTAAGCGGCCTCCCATTCAGCTCTTTCTCTTCCATCATCCTCCTCCCCTTCCTTTTCTCCTCCTTCCTCCTAACTTTCTCCTCCCACTCCCTCTTCCTCTCTACCTCCTTTACCCTCCTCCTCTCCGCCCTCTCCCTCTCCTTCCTGATCCTCCGCCTCTCCTCCCCCATCTTCCTCTTCTCCTCCATTTCCAACCTCCTCACCTCTTCCTGACTAACAACCCACGGTTTACTCAACACTTGACTACAAAACTCAGCATAGCCTTCCCATACCTCGACTTCGGTATCGATATCTTTGACGATGAAGGCGCGGAGGAGATTGAGTTGAAAGGTGTTGCGGAAGGTGGAGAGGGTGCCTTTTGCTTTGAGTGTTGTGCCGATGGTTATCTCCTGGTGCGAAGAGAGAAAAATGCTGTTGGAGGAGAAGGGGGAGATGTGGACTGTTATGTCGGCTGCTTGGGTGCGATGGATTGTTGTTTGTTCGTTGGCGTGTGTATTACTGGGTTTGGCAGATTCGACCCAAAATGCATCATCCTCGTCGCCAGCATATTCCTCTGTGCGCGCAACACTCACATCACCGCCCGTCTTCTGCTGTTGCTTATCCAAAACATGCACAATCTTGCACTCGACACTCTTCCCGCTCGCGTCATCCAGCGTAAGCAGGGTAAACCAGTTATTCAAGTACTCAATCTCCGTCACAACGCCACAAAGATAAATGAATCGTATGGGGTGATTGAGGTGAAAGTGGATATTTTGGATCTCGAAGCCGGGTTCACGGCGCAGGGCGTGGACGTCTGTGGCGGTGAGTTTGACCCATTTGTTGTAGGTTGGGGAGGCGCCGAAGCAGTGGGCTGGGTAGAGTTGGTGTTGTGTATCTTGAGGGCGAGTTGGAGGGGGGTTGTTGGTCATGTCATGGTTGTGATGCTGTTGTTGTTGTCGTGGGTGTCGAAGGATGATACAGAGAGGTCTTGGGCATTGAAGTGTGTTGTCACGTGATAGTGTATGATCATTATTTACACTATCGCAGCTATGCGTCTTTCATCTTTTTTCATTGCATCAAAGGTCATATATCTTCATAAACTCATATAGTCATCAAATCCTTCCACCAACAACCTCTTCCGTGCCCAACACAAGCACCTCTCCACTGACCAATGTCTTTCTCTTTTCCACGTACCATTTCCCCTGCCCAGTCTCATCTTGCTCATCCTGCACATATGCCACGCTTTCCACACCACCGGCCTCCTCGTTTTTCTCATCTTTGCGTTCAGCTTCTCTTTCTTCAAATGTCTTGCTACTTGCTGGTGGACGTGCGGCGAATTTCTCAAGTAGTGATGGTGGTGGAGGTGGAAGCAGAGGTAGGCCGATTGAAGAAGAAGATGACATTTTGATTGGAACAGGTGTGGATGTCCGCGAATCAAGTGGCAGCTCTCCCAATTGCAAGAGATCCTCAGGAGAGATTGGATGAGAACGAAGTGGTGGGTTGATGCTTTGTTTATCTGGTGTAGTCGGCAAAAGGCTGCTGGTGATACCGTTTAGTGCACCAGGCTGGTGTGGTGGCGTTGTTGACACTTCTGGCTCATCTGTTTCGTCAAACTGATCGTAATCTGTCTCTCCCTCTTCGTCTTCGCCTGCTCCATGCTCGACATACTGAGCGTAATAATCATTATTGACATCAGAAGTATGAGAAAATGGCGATGAAGGACTGTTCGGAGCAAAATAACCACCGTCAGCACTACCGGGTGATTCCAAGCGTGGTGGAGATGAGTTGACAATAGCCGTTCCTAAAGAAGAAGACCTCAAAGTCTTTCGCCTTGCACTATCAGGCACAGACCCAATCTTCACATCATGCTGGCCAGCCATAGGGCTCAAGGTCGGCAAGTTGGCTGACCTCCCAGCTAGAGGCGAAGATGGAAGTACTCCGCCAGCGCCTGCAAATTGACCGTACACTCCAAGGTTCGGGGAATGAGGTGAGTTAAAGTGTGCCGTTACAGGACTCATACCGGCTGTTCCAAGGGCATCTTGTCTTAACTTCATCAATTGCTTGAGCGTAAGATCGTCGTGATTGAGTCCGACACGACCCGCCAGCTCTCTCAGACCAGGACTTGGTAGTGCAGGTGAGCTAGGATGCAGGAAACCATTCTCACTGTGGAAAGGAATGCTCGGCAATGCAGGACTGTTTCCTTGTGGACCATGCACAAAGCTTGAAGGCCCGAATAGTGGTGAGCCCATTGACATGAAACTTGGTGCTCTACTGAACTCGCTACGTTCCGTTATAGGCGTCAGGATTGGTTCACGCACAGATCGATTACGGTTAAGGCCTGTGTTGTTAGCAGTATTGCCAAAAAAGCTACCAAATTCGCGACCATAGAACCCTGATTCGTCTGCTGCGAGTGCTTCGGCATTTGCTGCTGCAATGTCGTCAGAGTTGAAATTGAGAGACGGATCAAAGTCGTCGTAATCGTTGCCTTGCCAATAAGGTTGATCATCATCATCGTCCAAGGAGGGTTGCCAGTAGATTGGTGCTTGTTGTTGGTCTTGTTGGTAGTCATATTCGGAATGCTGAAACTGCTTGGGACCTTCCTCATCTGCGGCAACCTCACCAGCATAGCGTTGCAGAGGACTCATAGCTTCATCGTTGAACCTACCACTTGCTTCGGCTTTCGCAGTCGCATTAGCCAAAGCGTTGTGGTATGCATCGAGTTTACGCTGGTTGATCGGAGTGTCCTCACGATGATACTGCTTGTCCTGCATTGGTCTTTTGACTGGCGTAACATCACCATCTTCTCCAGTGGCAGAATCGTGAGGATCGAGGTAATCTGATGATGCTACCCTTGTTTCTTGCTCACCTTCCTCTGTTTGCCCAGGCTCGAATTGTATGTTGCCAGACTGTTTATTTGCAAGGGGCAACCCTTCACCAACTCTAATATCTCTATCAAAGACAGACTCGTCGAATGATTCTCCCTCCAGCGGCGAAGGTTCACCAATTAGCCCATCATCAAAGTACATATCGTCGTCCAACGCTGAATGATCTACCGCATCATTGTGATCAGGCTGCATATAGCTAGGAAATGTTGTCAACCCTCCATCTTGACCCAGAATTAAGCCAAGACCATGCTGCATAAGCTCCATAGAAGGTATCAGAGGTCCGGACTCCACTGCCGCAAATTGGGTGTGGTCTGTCACTATTGATCTTGGCAGATTGACATCTCTTCTCACAGTCTGATCCTCATCCAACATACTATCACCACCAATCTCTGGCACAGATTCTTCATTGTAGAATGACCCTTCCTCGCCATAATCTGATACGTAATCTTCATCCGATTCTTCATCTTCTTGTTCGTCGTCATCTGGTGCTGGCGCAGCCGGTCTATTCAGTTGCTCTTGAGTTACCTTCTCCATATGTCTCTGCTCAAGCTTCCTTTCTTCTTCTGCAGATAAATCGCCGGGCATAAAACTGAAACGGGAAGTGTCCGAAGCTTCACTAGGACGATGGAGACGAGGTGTTGGCGTTTCGAGTTGCCAGTCTTGCTCGACTGGTTGTGTTTCATTATGACTGTGATTCCCTTGCACGAATCCAGGAAACATGCGAGTAGTATCATTCTCCGGAATTGGTGTGCCCTCTATAATGTTAATTGCAGGTGGATTCGGCGTTGATGCTCTAACGGGTTCTTCAAGCTCCTCTGATTGAGCTGTTATGATAGGTGCAGAAACCTGTGCTTCCTTTGTCGCGGGTAGAGGCGGACTTGGTGACGCAGAATCGCCAGATACCTGTTCGTGCACACGATTCAGGAATTCCTGGTTTACCAAGTCTTCTCTCCTCAAAGCCAATCCAGTCTGTGTGCCATCATCCTCAAAGTGCTCCCTAAACATCGGTGCATGCTGCTGCTCAGACTGTTCTCTCGCTGTCTCCATCACTTGTGTTGGCGGCATCTCAGATGTCGACCATGGAATATCAATACGTCTTTTGTATTCTTCCACGGGTGTAACGTCACCTCTTGAATATGCATTATATCCATCGAGATCATTCGTAGATAGATTTCGACACGGTCGAGGCTTGTCGAAGTCGTGGACGCCTTTTCCTCGTATCACAGTGCCGAAGGGAGCGAAGTCGACCTGCGGATCTTGATCTAAGCCTTGTGATGTTCTACGCCGCGAGAGTAGATTCATTGGGTTGAGAATGCTCTTTCTCTGTCTCACAGGCTTTATCGTTGTTACTGGCGATAATTGGACGAACGATGAAGAGTCGGGATTGAGTGTGACTGCAGAATATGAGCGGTTAGCAGAAGATAAACTGGATCCAGACGATCCATTGTCATCAGAAATAGGTCGACGTGAAGGAACTACGGTGGGCGCTGCTGTCAAAGCTGGTAGTGTCCAGTGTTTCTTGGGTGAAGCCGACCGCTTTCTTGAATGAATTGGTGGTGCCGGCTGTGTTGGCGATAGTGGCGTTTCCTCGGCTGGACTTTGGAGATCGAGACTGTGTAGTTTGAAACTGTCATCAAAATCGATACCGAAGCCTGAAGTTGCGATGAGTGGCTCATCCAAAGGCTGGCTAGATATGTCTCTTCCAGCTTCATGACCAAGCTGTGAACTGCTCTGTTCTTTTGTAATAGAAGCCACCTGGAATTGAGGCGTCACTGTTGATGCCAAGAATACAGTCTCATTGTTGGACCCAAAATCTCTTGCTCCAACTTTAGATTGCTGCTCTAGCTCCTCTTCTTGCTCTTCTTCGGGCACATCCTCGAATGCCCATTTTCTAGGACTTTCAGATGGCAGTACAGGACTGGTAGTCGATCTCGCTCCTCTTGGTGGCCTTCTTACTGACCCACCTTCATTGCTTCTTGACTCGGAAACACTTGCGACCCTTTGAATGGGTGGTAATACTGGCGGCTGTGCTGATATTGGTGAAGAGTTGGTTGATACGGGTCGAGGAGGATGAGGACTTGGTGAAGCACTCACACGCCCTGCAGAGGAGGATGTTGCGAACTCGGAATGGGCTGGAGATGACGGTGGTTTAGGAGAAAAGCCAGTCTGAAAATGTGCAGACTGTGCAAGGAGAGGACTAGATCCTGTGCGGCGATGGTTGCGGAAGTAAGAAAAGACAGACGTAGGTGCCATGATGGCAAGCCAAGGTCTGAGTGGGTAGATGACCTGAGAGATCTGGTAGACAAGAGTGGATGAAGATATGGCCCTAGTTTACGGACTCATTGTATTCTGTCTTGAATCAGGAGCTGGCCAGCAGGAGTTGTTGCGTCGGTCCGTATATTTAGAGATCCTGCTCTTTAGCTCTCAGATAAAAGCTCCAGACAGTCGAATCTATGTCGAAGCTAGGAAGACAGCAATCTCTTCACGGTAGACCCTACGAATCTCGGAGGTTTCGAGGTTGCTGCAGTGTGACGCGAATCAAAGATGTTGTTTCAGGGATGCGATCGATTGTGACAGGGGTTTAGTTGAGATGGTCGTTGTCGTGTACGTCAGCTTCCAAAAGTGGTAGTCTCGATGTGGATATATGACAACAACAAACACAGACACTTAGAAAAGACACAGTCCAGTTCAAAAGACAGACACACACGACGCAAAGCGTAAAAGGTTGAGCTTGGTGAACGGCGATCGCTTGTTTCACATGGAATTGAGGCGATTTTAAGGTTAATCTCAAGCTTAAAAGTCGAGACCGGGCTGATCTCGGATGAAAACATCTAAAGACGACTATCCTCCATGACTATATACTCGTCCTGCGTTCACTCTTCCAAGTGAAAGACCCTTTGTCGCCGAACACCATGGCATAGAGCGAGTGGCGGTAACCTCCTCTGACGTCCTTGTGCGCGCAATGAGCCTGTTAACAATGAGCTGTGCTGTCCAGAAGACGTATTGCCCGACTACAAAACCAACTACGCCTGCATGCCCAGTTATCATGGCAAAGGCGCCAACGATCACGGATACAGACATGTCGCGACAAAGGTGTCAAAGCGGAAGCAGGGAACCATTCTGGGCCATTGGCCAGCTGGTGAGATGGTACTCGAACAATAATATGCGAGCAGGGAGCCTACAGCATGAAAGCTGAACCTGCGCACCGTGTCACACTGGTGACAGCCGACGAAACTAGAGCTACCGGTCTACGCGTAGTAGACTTGAGCTCAGTGAACGCAAAACAATACTAATACATCGGGTGGCCTTGTGCAACTACGCCAGCCTAGGCTCCTTTATACATTCGTCGCGAATTTGAATCTTCAGGCGGACTTATACGCTCATCATTTTCAGGCACTTTTGTCACCTGGAAACGTGATGACACGACGATCACATCACTGGGTCATCAGGACACGCTAAAGACTGCAATTCGACGACCACTTATCTCCTCACGTAGCATGCCCTTTGAATCCTACGGCTCATACTTCTATCGGTAGACCCGAACGTACTTGGTCTGCAAAAGCTTGGGATTTATACCACCAGGAAGTGGACCGACTAGTATTCCACTCGAACAAGCAGGTTTTGACTTGCCGGAGAATTGTGCGAATTCAGGTGAGTTAACCAGCTACATAACATGTTCTTCGATTCGATAGTTGAGCCAGTAATTTACGAAAAGGGAATATTCGACTTGATTCACGAGGACGTGTCAAAACATCTGCAAACAGGTCGCTACAAGATACGCTGAAGATTTCAGCATTTCGAAACATGCCCTCACACCCCTGATATCCTTCAGTTGTTACAATTACGCGAACTTGATTCTCATTTGCATCGAACCTTTGACACGATGCAGAATTCCAGGCGGAACACAAAATTCTTTGGCATTCCATGGTGGAGCAAGCCTTGGCTCGATTATCCTGAAGTAGCAACGCTTGAGCGGCTACAGGAAGTGGCGCCAGGTTCGTACTAAATTATGACATTGATTTCCTCTCTGCCACGAGTACCGCAGATCAGGCTTTGTGTTCGCACGCAGAGATGACAATGCCTTGCAAGTGCGTGGGGAGTCTCAGATCCAAGATCCAAGTTCATTCCAGAGGAGCACTCAAGATGCAAGACCAAGGTCGGGTGCACGTGCCGGATTGGTTACAGGATCAGAACGATGAACAAGCCGCGCTGGATATGCAGAGCTCGGCCACCACTCAAAGACGCGGAGATGCTATTTTCAGAATGATTCACAATGGAAGGTGTCGACGACTTTGAATTGCTGGACTGACTACAGCCAGTGTTCATTGTGTAGATCAACCATGCCGGAAAATAGCAGGCAGGTTTTCGATCTGGTGGTGTTGAATTGGTACCAGTTCCACAAATACCAGGTTCAGATGCAGAAACGACAACTACCATCAATAGTGTAAGCACAGACGAGACACTGTCAGACGCAAACTGACCGAAGAAGATAAAACGTGTAGCACTCAGTTGTGCTGCTGTTGCTCTATGCACAATTAAGCAGAACGCTAACTCGCGACAACAACCTCCGAACACTTCCACGGTTCAGCACTATTCAAGCACTTTTTAGGCTGTTTGAAGTGTGCGGGGTGCGGGGTGCGGGGTGGCGGCATTTCCTCCGGCGTTACCACTTCTTACAACTACCTATCTTCATCGCTCTTACTCTCGCATTAACCTAGCGCACACACAGCACCACACCATCGCACGGAATCCTTACAAAATATTCGCTACTATGGTCCTCAAAACATGCCACTCTACCTACCCACCCTTCGCAACCGGTCTCGCAACCGCTCCACTCGTCTCCATCTCCCTACACGACCTCGAAATCAACAACGCCTCCGCAGCGAGCGCCCTCTACACCGCCTCCAAAGATCTCGGCTTCTTCTACCTGGACATGGCCGGCTCCGCTCTTGGCGAAGAACTAGTCGCACAAGCCGAAGCACTGCACCTCGTCCAAAAGCAATTCAGCGCTTTGCCCAACTCCGTAAAAGAGACCTATCTCCGGGAAAAGATTGACAAATTCTTCGGCTACCGTATCCTCGGCGGCTGGCCACAGGCAGATGGAAGCATAGGCAGGAATGAAAACTATAATATGCGGAAAGATGACCTCTTTGGCAATAAAAACCTCGCACCTTTGCCTCATCCACCACTTATCAAACACCATTGGGACTTGCTGGCATCCTACGCACGCAACTGCCGCAAAGTAATCGACGTCATGTTTTTGCATCTGGAGCGCGGCCTCGGCCTGCCAACAGGTACACTATTAGCACTCCATCGCAACTCTCACCTCAGTGGTGATCACATCCGTTTCAACAAATCCGCGCCAGGCACGTACGACGAAGCAAAGGTGAAACTAGGCGAACACACTGATTTCGGGTCATTGACGATCCTGTTCAACTGGCTCGGCGGGCTGCAAATCCGACATCCAGAGACGGACGAGTGGGTGTATGTGCCGCCTGTCCCTGGCTCTGCTGTTGTGAATCTGGGAGACGCGCTGGTCAAGTTTTCGGCGGGCGTGCTGAGGAGTAATGTGCATCGAGTGGCGCCGGCACCAGCTCCGCAGGATAAAGAGGATCGGTTTAGTCTTGTTTTCTTCTCGAGGCCAGAGGATAGTGTTGTGTTGAAGAGGCTTAAGGGGGGTGTGATTGATTTGCAACCTGTGCGGGAGGAGGAAGGGCAGGAGATGACGAGTGAGGAGTGGATTTTAAAGA
>Ga0160427_10000855_pt1 | contig 18506 bp, 15 predicted proteins | sample SolpanmetagenomL_FD_108194 | JGI IMG/M metagenome (GOLD analysis project Ga0160427, IMG submission 108194) | Solar panel surface microbial communities from Lawrence Berkeley National Laboratory, California, USA - L | ecosystem: Engineered > Built environment > Solar panel > Unclassified ...
TAATGCAGGCGACCAAACAACCGATCCCACTGAAAAAACACGGACACCGCATGGTGTCCGTGTTTCGCCTGGGGCTCGACCACCTTCAAGACCTGCTGGCCCACCCTTCGCCCACGTCCTGGCGCGAGTTGGCCGACCTTATGCCACGTTTTGAGGGGTAGTCAGCTCGGGGGCGTCCGTTCTGCCCGAGAAGCAACCAATACCGGGCATTTCAGATGTGATACGAAGTCGGCGCAGGGGTGGCCTGAACTTCAGGCCACCCCTGCGCTTCGTCTATCAGCGACACGATTAACTTAACAGAACCCTACAAAGTCCTTTAATGGATATCGGTACACTTCAACGCGCCTTTGAGGTTCCTTAAAGATGGTTTCCGGTCCACGATAGGGTAGTTTGCTTTCGATAGATCCCATACTCGGATGGACTCCCCTCCACCTATCAAATACGGACCACACAGCACAAAGTTACGGTCGATGCCTGAAGAATTGTTCAACCACCGCTGAAAAACCCCGGCCGGGCTGTATACCTGAACTCCAATTCCGTTTGGTCCCTTTGGGTCCAATGCCGAGGTAGAAGCCCAACGCACGAGCGTTCTGCCGTCACGGGTTTGCAATCGTTGAGCAACAACATACCCTTCGGAGACATGACCGTTCGTGTTGGCTATCATGCCTCGCCACTGAGCTTCAGATAACCCGAGACGGAGATCCGGGTGCAATAAGGCGGAGGTAAGCATAAAGCCTGAAGCAAGAGCGGCAGGAAGCATTTTCAGAAGCATATTCTCTTTCCAGAACCACGGGCCCGTAAATTGGGGTGGGTGGACAGCTCTCAAAGGCGCAGATGGAGAGTCAATGTCTGTCTTGCTAGCGGCCGCCACGGACGAACACTACCATCCCGGTTCGACTGGGCTTGCAGTGTCGCCCCTGGTCAGGCCTGAGAGCAGGAAAAAGGACCGGCCATACTTCAAAGTCTCCCACTCAGGACAACACATCAGGCCATGTCGAACAGACAGGAATGGTCAGAAGCTGCCCTTCTCCGAAAAGGAAGACTCACTCAACGGAGCGATATGCCCTTCTTATTCGCCCTCGACTATTTCAGCCGGCCGGGACGTTATGCGGCCCGTTCCGTCCGCGAGGACACGCTGCAAGTGAGAACTACAACTGGAAGCGTTGTTCTCAACCTGCGGGGTTCCCTCCCTGCTCTGTCAGCACTACCGAATCCACGGCCCATACAGCCTGTCCACGTATCCTTGCAGAAACGACGCTGAGCGCGACATCAGGTACCCGTCCAGGGCCCAGAGTTCCGTGACGGGGCCTGCCTGAACATGCTTCACCTGCTGCTTGAGAAGCCCGTGCAGGGACAGGTTGCTGGTGGCGGCCACCTCGACGAACATCTCGAACTCCTCCACGCTCAGAATGAGGTAAGGCATCGTCAGGACGTGGATCGGATCCTGCGGCGTGCCGCGCAAGTGCTGCCGCACCTTCTGGTTCGCCAGGAGGTGTATCTCTCCGATGACGGCCACGGCAATGGGAGGCTCCGGCGGTTCATCGACTGCCAACTGCCCGCCCGCCCCCGCACGCAGGTGTGCCCACTTCGTCTCCAGAAGTCGAAGAGCGGAGAGAGCGCCGTCAAGGTTCCGTATCAGTTCCTCTCCGCCCTGGGCCACACGGGTGGCCGGCTGGATTCGCCGTGCCTTGGATTCCACCAGCACGACGTTGCCGTCCGGCTCGATCAACGTGAGGTCCGGGCCCTTCCACGACTTCTTGCCCACAGAGTAGGTCCGCTCTGTCACTTCCTTGACGGCGGGCAGACGTGTCTGTACCAGGTTGTGCAGGTAGAGTTCTTGCGCTGCTCCCTGCTGACTGCGGTACGCTTCCCACTTCTGTGCCTGGGTACCGTCCAGCATCGACAGGTGGGGGACATTGGCGATCACCGCGCCGTACGTAGACAGGTCCGGAACGACGTACCGTCCCTTGCCGATGTGCACGATGGGAAAGCGCTCCAGGGGCGAGAGCCACAGTCCGGGACCCCCGACCTGATATTCGGGTCGGGTCAGGGCGTCCCGCAGCTGCCCGGTTGTCGCTGACGTGAGGCTGAGAAAGCCCTGGACTTCGGCCGCCGTTCCCACGATAGCCAGGTCGGAGGCGGTGAACGTCACCTCTTCGCGCCGACGCTCTGTTTCCACAAGGTAAGACTCCAGTACAGACCAGGTGGAAGCTCCAGTGCTGACCAGCCGTTTCGCTGTGGGAGAAACGCCCACGTTCTTGTTCCGTTGGAGGTACAGGGCGATGACCGCAAAAGCCAAGTGCAGGAACCGCTCCAAGTCCAGCCCGTGAGCGGCGCTGAGGGCCGCGTCCATGTCGAAGCTCGCCCCGGCCTCGCCAACGCTCTCCTCTATTTCGGCGCGGTGCGTCCGGGGAATGTCCACCATCAGCGCGTAACTCCGGGCGAGATGGAAAAGGATGTCGTTTGCCGTCTGCGCCTGAGCCTGGCGGTTGAGCAGTGGTCCGAAGAACTGAACGGCGGTTTCCGCAGGTGTCAGGTTCGGCGGCAGGTCTGCGCTGATACCGACCGCCTCCGAGAGTGCTTTTTGAATCCGTATGTATTGTTTGATGCGGAAGGCTTGTGCGGGTGTCTTGTAGTCTGCGGCTTTGCTGGAGAGAATCGCCGACGCGAATAGGCGGATCTGCTCCGAATTCAACGCGGGAAAAAAAGCTTTCCTTCCTGAAGGGGTTTCGTCCTCAGTGCCGAACAGGTCGGCCATGCTCAGCAGGCAGCACAAGGTCCAGACGTCCGTCAGGTTAAAGCGGTTCAGTGAGGAGAGAGCCTGTTCGAAAAAACGTTCGCTGCTTGATGACATACGACTCCTTCTGCGCCCAACCCCTTGCGTGCATGGGACTAGTTCATGCTTTTCCGGCGTCTCCCTGACCTTTCTATCTGGATGATGGAGAGCGGGTGTGGTTCACCACTGGCCGACACTCTTCTTGAGGCTCTCATCACTCCATTTGGCGTAGATCCGGGTGGTCTCCAGCGTGCTGTGTCCCAGGTGTCTGGCGACCGCTTCCAGATCGTTGCTGATCCGGTAGAGCCGCGTGCCGGAATAGTGCCGCAGGGCGTGCACGGCCCGATACGGTATTCCGGTCCGAAAACACAGGACACGGATCCGTTTGCGTGCCGACACGTCACTGATCGTGAAGAGGCGCTGCTCCGGCTGACCAGGAGCGATCTCGCGGAGGGCTCGCGCGAGTGTGTCGCTCATCATGGCCCTGCGGGCTTTCCCGCCCTTGCCGGAGCGGACCTGAACCACCCGGGCACCGAACTCCAGGTCGGCCCAGGTCAGCGCCAGCAGCTCACTGACCCGCAGGCCGGCGTGCGCGCCGAGCAGCAGCAGTACTCGGGTGTCCGGTGTGGCCGCTCCAAGAAGCGCCTGCAGTTCCTCCTCGCTGTAAGGTTGCCGTTTGTCCCAGGGGGCGGTCGCGTCCCGGGCGGGCCGGGCGTCGGTGAACGGATCGTCGGTGGTGGCCTTCGCCCAGCGCAGGGCGCGGTACAGCAGGCGGACCGCGGCCAGCTCCAGTTTCACGGTGCTTGGACTCTTCCCTGCCGCTTCGCGTTCCCGCAGGAAACTCGGGCCGAGATCTCGGGCGGGCCTCAGCAGGTTGACGGCTTGGGACCCGGCGAAGTTCAGGAATGCGTTCAGGCCCTGCCGGTACGCGCGCAGAGTATGTCGGCTCGCTTTGGCGCCGGACGCGCCGTACGTAGTGAAGTAGGCTTCAGTCAGGGCCCAGAGGGTTTCGGGGTCCTGGTCCCGGCAGGCGGCTACGGTCAGGCGGCGCAGTTCAGGTTCTCCCAGGTCGGTCCAGTGCCGGGCACGGCTCAGCGTGTCGCCGGTGTAGGGCACGATCGCCGTGCTGTGTTCGGCTGTGGTCACGTTGGTTATGATAACGAGGCTTATCACAACCGACAACTCCCAGTTGATGCGGTGGTACTGATTGGACCCAGGTTGGACCCAGGGAAGTCAGACGCCGGCGGCCTGCTAAAGAGACGCCAGGACCCGAAACCTGAGATTCAGGTCTCGCGTGACCGTCTGTGCTTCCAGGTCGCTTCGATGCAGAGGCAGATGGTCCGAGTCAAGTCTCGACCGGTCGAGATTCGTTCAGGGCCCCTACGCAACGTCTGGAATGTTTTCCATAACTAGGCTGGACCAGTCCAGTTCTCACGCAGGATGAACCTGACGGTGCCTGCTTACGCCGCCAGATAGATTGACCAATAAACGATCAGATCAGCAACAACGGGAGACAGACTCTGGATAGAACAGATTCACAAAGTAACAGACTCTGGGTATATCAGAGTCTGTTACTAGAAAGTTGATTGCCTCAGTTGGATGGGTCAGATCTGCTCTCGTCCTGTCAGTGGAGACTGGCCAGCAACTCTTCCTCGGTATCCCCTTGAAGTTCAGAACGCCTGCGCAGCAGAAGTTCGGTCGCCACCCGGAGAAGGGTATTGGCGGTGATGATCTCTCCGACTTCCCGCTTTCTTCTGTTGAGTTCCCGGGCCAGACGGGTCAGCTCATCGTATTGCGCTTCATGCAGCCGGGCTTCCTTGCGCACCAGCCGCTGATACTTCGGTAAAGAAACAGACTCCGTTTCTCTGTAACTTATAGACTCTATATCTCTGTCATCCACAGAGTCTGGTACTGCGTTTGTCGACAGAGCGGGAAGTTCAGGCAGCGCCGTGCTTTCATACAGACTCTGTGACTCTGTATCCCCTGGAGAGGGTCGCAGGTGTTGCGCTTCCGTCCGCAGCATGTCGGCCAGACCGCGGCGTTTCACCATTCGCGGCTCACTTCCTCAGCGATCCGGTCGTAGTCGCGTTGCCCCTCGCGCGCATTCGCTCCTTTGTACTGATGAATCGGTACGCCGTCCAGGGCGGCACGTTCGTGCGCTTTGTATGCCCGCACGAACGCATGGAAGCTGGGAATACCGACATCGGTCAAGGTGTTCAGAGCTTCCAGCGCCTCATTCAACGCACGAGGATCGACCCGGGTCAGCATGACCCGGTACTTGACATTCGTAGGAGCCAGGACAGAACGGACGGTCTCGATGACTGCGTTGAGATCCAGGGCCGATGGGGGAGTGGGGACAAGAGCAAAGTCGGAGAGCGTGACCACAGCGGACAGCGCTTTGCTGCTGAGTGCGGGTTGGGTATCGATGATGGCGAGGTCGTAGCCACCAAGTTCGCGGAGTCTCGACAGGAGTGCCGGATCGCTTTCAGTGATCAGCTCGAATGGTTGCTTCTGGCCACGCTCATACCACCAGCTGGCACTCGCCTGAGGATCAGTATCCACCAGCAAGACCTTCTGGCTGCGGCCAGCGAAAGCCGCAGCCAGGCTGAATGCAGTGGTGGTTTTACCCACCCCGCCTTTACCGTTCACGATGGTCATCAGTTTCACGCGGAAATCCTCAGCATGTCCTGAATCTACCAAAAACTCTGCAACTCCGTTGATCACAGACTCTGTTAGTCTGTGATTGACTAAGCTTTATTCAGGAACAAGGATGCAGAGGCACATTCCAAGAAGTGGGAGGAAGACGTCGTTCTAGAGGTCATCCATACCGATCAGCTCCGCAGCCATGGGCCCGCAATCCGAGCGACACCGAGCCTGATCCACGTCGATCATCAGTAGGTGATCAGGGGGTTGTGTTGCCTTAATCGGGTCGGATTAAGCTAACCCGCCGTGTCCGACTCGAAACGGTTGTGTTGCCTTAACTGGCATCCAGGCAGACGAAGGGCAGGGTGGTCTGAAGTTCAGACCACCCCTGCCGCGACCGCAGACCACGTCTGGAATGCTTGCTTCTGGTTACTTCGTCTGTTCGAGGCGGAGACGCTGGTTCGGGAGTGGTGGTGGAGGTTGCTGATTCGGGCGTGTAGGTTCAAGAATTCTTGAGCGCGTTTCCGTCGTTTGAATCCCTGCTGACTTCGTTCTTGTCGCCGTGTGGAGCGGTGTTCTTGCTCAATCACGTTGTTGCACCGGGCCGTGGAAATCACCTGCTGGTGGTCGACGTGAACCAAGCTCGGGATCTCTCGTATCGCAGCCCCATAACTCCGCAGCTGGTCGGTGTGCATGACCTCTGGGACATCATATTCACCCAACAGCCGTGTCAGGAAGGTCTTCGCGGCTTCGGTGTCCCGATGCCGCTGAAGGAGGATATCGAGCACGAAGCCGTGCTCGTCGATGGCTCTCTATAACCAGTGTCGGACGCCATCGACGCTCGTACAGACCTCGTCCAAAAACCAGCGGGAACCCCGGCGGGGTTCCTGCTGGCGCAGGTCTTCCGCGAAGAGGGGTGCGAATTTAATATTCCATTCGCGTAGCGTCTCGTGGCTGATATGGATGGCGCGCTGGTGCAGCAATTCTTGAACATCTCGGTAGCTGAGCGGGAAGCGGTGATACAGCCACACGGCGTGCTGGATGATGGCCATCGGAAAGCGGTGGCGGTAGGGGGTGGGATCGGTCACTAGGGATCAGCCTAGCCCAGACCGATTAAGGCAACACAACCGCTCGCGCAGGTCGAGTACCTCCTGCATCACGCTGGCCCGTGTGAGTAGCACGCCGACCGGAATGAAGCGCACGGTGGTCTGGTTATCGGCAGTCTCGCGCAGCCAGTACGACAGTTCGGTGCCGATTTGCTTGGCCCACAGGTTGGCGGGGAGTTCGACCAGTCCTCTGAAGATCGGTGCGAAGCTGCGTGGGAAGTACTTGGCCCAATCTCCGAGCACGAGCGTCCAGGAGCCGGGAATGGACTGTCCCTCGACTTTGCGCGAGCGTCCACGGGCCATCACGGCCAGCACGCGCTGCCGTGTACCCTCGTCGTCGCTGGGGCCAGCGTCGGGTAGGGTGAGCCACAGGCGTTCCAGGTGGAAGAGGCTCTGGGTGCAGCGCAGCAGGTCCTTGGGGCGCACGCTGCCGTTCGGATGGGGTTAAGGCCAAGCGCCTGCGCGAGTTCGCCGGGCTTGATGGTGATCGGGGTGAAGAGGTCGCCCTGGTCGTGCTCCAGTGCTTTGGCGGTTAGCAGGCGCCAGACGTCAGAGGTGCGCGGGTCAAGCGTCATCAGCTGCTGGCGCAGGGTGTCGGCCCCGGTGTTCTCGTCGAAGTAATTGAGAACCAGGCCGTCCTCGAAGACCTCGCGGTACTGGAGGGTGGCGTCGTTCCAGCCTTCGGGGCCACGGGTGGCGCGGTCAATCAGCACACTCGGCTTGTTGGTGAGCGTGATCAGGTACGGCTGGTCGGAGGGCTGTTCCGTGCCCGCCGTGAGGACTTCGGGGGCGACGACTGCTGGGAAGTGACCGGCCTGCACTCCGGCGCGCAGGACCCACTGCCAGATCTTCGTGGGGAGACGGTAGTGGGTTTTCAGGGGCGTGACGTAGAGGATACGCTCGCGCCAGAGCCGCTTGTCGCTGCTGTTGCCCGCACGCACTTTCGCGCCGTCGAGAACAGCGGCCAGCGTTTCGGCATCCACTGGCTGCCCGTGCTCCTCGGCCCACTGCACGGCGGCCCAGCCCTGATACTGCGCCTTGAGCTGCGCCGGGTCTGCGAGGTCAGGTAGAGGCTGTTTGAAGCGGACTGCCCACTCCCTCACGAAGCGCTGCATTTCTTGCGGGTTCGGCAGCTTTTGGCGGGGCATGAATATAGTTTATACCGTTCCGGCTGAAGCTCTAGATGCTTGGAAAGACGTTTTAAGCACATTTTCTAAGGACAGATGATCAGTTCAGATCGGTATTACAACTAATATTTTTTTACAACACTAAATAATTCTGTCAACTTACTGATCACTTGCAAATTACATAAACGTAGGGCAGAATGCACCTGCCCCCCACGGCTCTACCGATCCACGTGACAAGCGTGTAGATCGTGACCCCGTGAGGTATATGTGTGTAATTCTACATTGTTTACTCCTGTGGGGGGAACTCTGACAAATTATATCTCTTCGAGATATAATCGCGTCGCTGACAACGTTGCCCACACCCCGCTGATCGGTGAGTTACAACTTGTAGGTTCCGGTGTAATTCGCCGAAGCTCCCCAAATGCACGACGATGTTATGCATATCAGGTTGAGACCGCGAATTACCAAGCCCAATTGTATCGATTTAGCGTATTAGGGGGAAAATATGCCGCAAATAAAAATTAAATACTCCGATCTCATAAAGTTTTGTAGAAATGAATCTTTTTCCAGATTGAACATAAGTAGAGAATCATCAAGAGTGTATTGCTCTCGATTTCTTCAGTACATGAATCTTCTAAGTTTTGAGAGTAATTATTTCATAAATCCAAGCATATTTGATTTTTCTAACAAAAATCTAGAGACTAAACTCATTACAGCTCTCAATTTTTTGTATAAATCATTTATATTAATTTTGATAGATTCACAACATTATAATAGGTTTGAAATTGTTGAGATAGGTTTCTGTTCAGGTGTACATAAAAGAATCGCTGGGAGTACAAATAAATTCTTTAGTTGGGATTTACAAAGATTTATAGAAGAATTGGAGAAAAATGAACTCTTATCCATAATTGAGATAGAAGATTTATTTTTGCTTCCGAAAGGGGTATTATCAATGCATATTAGGCCAAAATTAGATAGAAAAATTCCTAAGTATTGGTGGCCAGAGCGATATAATAGTAAAAAGTATGCTAAGAAAAGATCATGGGTCATAAAGTATGCATTTCTTGATCTATTGGAAGGAGAGGAGCTGACACAAGTAAAATTTTTTCAAGTAATTGATTTTGTTGATAGAGAAGGATATCTAATTGAACATACTAGGAATTTAAGGGATTATAAGGCAAAACATCCAAAAAAAACGATCTATATAAGTAAATCCTTGCAAGACGAAATTGATGATTGGGCTTCTCATAAAACGAATAATGATAAAGCGGGTGAAATCCAAAAAACTATATGTTGTACAGCTACTATAAATTTGCAAAAATTTGCATTTAAACGCTTTTTGATATTTATACGTACATATCTTGAGAGTATTGGAGAGAGCTGTGTTGATGATGAGCTGTCGCTTGCTCTTTTAATAAATCCAAAATATGTCATCGCTCATATCAATGAGAATCGAGATATGGCAAAAAAGTACAATAGCGCAAGTGAGAAAATCGTAAAAATAGTGATATCCATGCTACAACCTGATAGGGGTTGGTTGTGGAGAAGAGACGATCTAATCACCAAACTGCCTAAACAACTTCAAGAGGAGATAAATAAACAGGGAGGTTGGCATTCATATTGCGCTATAGCAAAGCAAGAAATTCGCAACTATTACAACAACGTAATTTCAAAGCAGATGGATATATCTTTTAATACTAAATCTCGTGCTAAAAGCATTCTTGATCTAGACAAACCACTAAGCAGAATATATTACGGTTTAGAATGTTGGCGAAAAGATATGGTGCCAAGAATGGAAAAATCCGAGGATTTTGCAAGAGAGCTCCAAGATTACGTAATAGTATTTTTAATGATCAACTTTCCATTAAGAACGAAAAATTGGTCTCTGATGAAACACAATCCTTTCATTAAAAAAGACAATTATTTACAGTTATCTACGGATCAAGAATGGACATTACATATTCCAAAAAGCGAATTAAAAAATGGATATAATAGTAAAAATCTAAAACATGTATCACATGTCATATATCCCCTAAGTAATGACGACTTTATGCAAGCAGATCTAAAATTGTTGTGGCTCTTTATATTTGAATACAGACCGTTAATCAATAAAACTGAATTTCTTTTTTTAAGTAGGAGAAATGAACAATTCTCCCCAAGTACCGCAAGTAGCATTGTACGTAGATTTTCGCTAAAATTCGTCTCTAAGTTCTCAAGGTTCCCCTCAAAAAACCAGGATGTTGAACCGTTCGGGAGCCATCTTTTACGGACACTGAAAGCAACTCATCATGTTAAAAATGGGAGTATCGAAGAGGCGGCGGCATTTCTAGTAGATCACCCAGCTACCGTGAGAGAACATTACGTTGTCGATGATATCAATCAGAAACTTAAAAGAGCTGCCATGGGAACGACAGCAGAAAAGCTAGGGATTAAAAAATAGTTGACTCATTTCAATTTTGAGGATATCTGCAAAAGCTTTCAACTCGAAATCATAAACTATACGCCGACCTCTCTCTATGCGGCTCAGTGTTAAAGTACTAATAAATATATTATGGTCTTCTGCAAGTAATTTTACAAACTCTTTAGAAGAAAATGGTGGATCATGACTTTTACGGAGCAATCTCAATTTGACACCAATACTATTCTTTTCACCAAATATATAATTCTTACTTTCATCATCTAAAGCATCTCGGTCATGGCGTTTTTTCAAGAGTGCATGCAAATGAATGCCCAGTGCTGAAGCCAAGGCGTCCATGTTGTCGATACTGATGTTCCGCTCGCCACGTTCGACAGAAGCGATATACGACCATGTCAGGTCAGCTCTGTCCTCTAGCTCCTCCAGCTTGAGCGACTGCGCATGGCGCTCCAGACGGAGTTGCTCAGCAAAGAGCTGCCTGGACGGGCTCGGGGCGCGTTGCTTTCGAGGCATCCCACTAGCCTGAAACGACTATTACTTGGCGTACAGCGTATCTCCGTACTATAACTTGAGTTGCAGCAGCAGCTCCAAGCGTCTGAAGCACCCAACGACCATCCGGGCCAAGCAAAGGCCAACACTCTTCCCGTGGAAGCGGAACTCCCTGGAGATGACTATGAGTCCTCGATTTCTCTTCCCCCTTTTCTGCAGCGTTCTGACTGCCTTTTCCGGCGCCTCCGCGCAAGGAAGTGCCCTGGTGAGTGCTGCACAGACAGCCATCAATCTCAAGTACCAGGGCAGGGCCTGCACGCAAGTAGAGCTGGGAAGCTATGCCCAGGGACTGAGTCCCACCGTCACCTACGTCAAAGGGGTGTACCTGACGGAACGCAAGCTAGCGAGCCAGCACGAACAGAAGGCGTACGGCACGGTTTACACGTCCTTCAACTACCGCACGGACATTCCTGAATCCGCCGGCAAGGGGTTTTACCTCCGGATACCGGAGGGCCTGGTGTACTGCTTCGGGCACTGGACGGTGACCGCAGCAAAACCAACCACCGGTTTTCAGCCCGCAGTCGGTACCCAAGCCGTCGAGGCAACCGTGGTTCTGACCGGTGCACCGACCTGGGTCACCACGGACCGCAAGGCCGCTGTCCTAGCGGAATTCAACGGTCGAGATGATCGGAGCGAACTGATCGCCTTGAATACCTACGATCAGGGCGTCGCCGCCTCGCTGACAAAACCCAACCGGGTCTGGCTGCAAATCCCCAAATGACCTCTTCAAGACTTTGGGAGTGGAGCTTCGGAGCAGACAGGGGAGCGGAGAACAGATGACCAACTCAAAAAGCAAAGGACAGCGCAAACCCAGAGAAACCATCATATTGCCATCCGTCAATGACGGGTTCAGATCCCACGAGGAGGTGACCTACTCCGGGAGCAAGGCCGATCTCGTCGAGGCAGTGGAAAAGCTGGTTCCTCGCCTAACCTCAGATATAGGTGGGAAAACCTATCCCTGGCAGCTTGACGGCTACAACTCCCATCATCTTTTCCTGCGCCTCACTGGTCTGGACACGCCTAACGGCGGGCTAAATTTCATTGACGAAGAGTTTGATTTGATGCTTCAAGACCAACAGGTGGTCCTCAGCATTCATACCCACTCGCAGTTTCGGAAGAAACTGTTCAACGCGTTGGTTGCCCTGCTGGACAGTATTTTAGAGCGTGTCCACTGATAAGCAATTTGGCCTAGAGCGACATCTACACGCCGTCCATCGTGTCATCCGACGCATGCTTCCCAGATCGAGGTATGGAAACGAAAAGCCGCTGAGCCGCCACTCTTGTGAACCATGTGAAATCAGGGCAGCCTGAAGCCGTAATCCGGTTCCAGCACGCGGTCGAGGTTCAGGGTGTAGTCGCCCAGCCGGTTGATGTGCTCGGTCAGGTACGGGCTGATGCCGGCCAGCGCTTCGGGTGGCACCTCGTGGCCCTCGGCGAGTAACTCCTTGACCACCTCAGTGAGCAGGCAGGCGGTGTGGAGGATGACGCAGTTGGCGGCCAGGTGGTTGTACTTGATGCGCTTGCGCTGCTAGTCCCGGTCATTGGTGGCGATCACGTCGCCACCAAACGCGATCCAGTCCTGGAAGGCATTGAACTGCTCACTCTTGTTCACGGCGGCGTGGATGGTGGCGCGGAGTTCGGGCTCACCGAGGTAGCGCAGCAGGAAGGCCGTGCGAACCGCACGGCCCAGCTCGCGGAAAGCGAGATAAAGCCGGTTGCGACGGCGGCCCGCGCTCCCCAGGCGCTTGAGGATAGTCGAAGGGAAGATGCTCCCGGCCTGGATGCTGACGCAGACCCGCAGCAGGTTGTCATAGTGGTCCTCGATCAGCTGCCAGTTGATCGGTTCCCCGAACAGCTCGTCGATGTGGTCGTACTGGACCGCCCCGTCAGGCCGGTACAAGATCAGGTTCTTCCAGTCGCGAATCCTGGGCATCAGGTCGATGCCCAGCAGGTAGGCGATGGCGAAGACCGGCGTGCTCTGCCCGTGGGTGTCGGCGTGCACGGTGGTGGGCTGGAGGTCGCTGTCGTTACGAAGGAGCCCATCGAGGATATACCGCGCCTCATAGACCCCACAGGGGATGAAATGGCTGTAGAGCGCGATATAGCGATCCGAGACGTGGTAATACCCGATGCCGCCGTACCCCCCGTAGCGCAGGTGGTACTCGGCCAGCAGATTCTCTTCGTAGATGTTCCACTTGGTGCCGTCCGCCGACGCACGTTCCCCGGTGCCCCAGACGCCGGGCAGGGACAACTTGGCATAGGCGTTGATCACCCGAGTGATTGCCTGATCGAGGGTCTGTTCGGTGACGTGCCTCCGGTTGACCCATTCCAGCTGCTTGCGGTCGGTTCCGGCCAGGGAGCGCGCCGTCTGGCTCGGCCCGAGGTTGCAGCCGTAACAGAAGATGGCCGTGACGTAGCGGGCGCTGGCATCTTCCAGCCGGGAATCGAAGCCGGAGAGTGGGCCGAAGGGACGGGTCATGCCCGTCCCCCGCTCCGCCGCCACGAACGCGTCCAGGATGGCGATCTCCCTGCCGGCCAGCTTCGTCTTGACGGCCAGCTCCAGATTCTTCAGGAGCGGGTGGGGGAGCTTCTTTTTGAGCTTGGCCACCACCGGTTCTCCCTTCTCGATGCGCAGGCCCTCGTTCCCTGGGAACGAGGCATCGGTGGCCTGCGCGATACCCTGCACCCACTCCCGCACCCGGGTCACGAAGGTCGCCCCGTCCCGGGGCAGCCCGGACGTCTCACACCAGGGCAGCACGCGTTCCTGGAAGACCACGTCGCTGACGAGCTGATCGCGATAATCAGCGTGTTCATGGCTGCCTGGCACGCACAGGTCGCCGCTCTTGAGGTCCTCACGCACCTGCGTCATGACGCAGGCTTCGAAGTGGTGCCGGTTCAGCGTCTTGACCGTGCCGTCACGGCGGGCCTGTCCGGTCACCAGCCACCACCAGCCGTCCGGAATCCAGGACAGGTCGAGCGTCTCCGAGCCCGGCACCCGGTTCGGACCGACCAGGATCAGCGTTTCCTGCCGCAAGGGGGCCGTGTCCAGCACGAACTGGAGGGCCTGTTGCACGGCGGCGTCTTGGCTGGTGGTCCTGACCACCAGCGCTCGACAGAGCGCCTGCAAGGTCGCGCGGGAACTGGCGTAGCTGCGCCAGACGAAAGGGGCCGCGCTGTTCAGCAGCAGCGCCTCGTGGGCCTCGCAGGCCTCGATCACGCTCACGGGCTCGCCGAGGGCGAGCCCGACCACCTCCAGTCGCTGGCCTGCCGTTCCTTCCTGCTGATACGCGACGGCCACCTCCTTGAGCCTGGACACCAGTGTGTTGACCCGCTCCTGAGAGTCTTCCCGGCTCTGCTCGAAGGCCGTCTGCGCGTCCCGGGCGATGGTGCCCATCCGGCGCACGAACAACTCTGCCAGGTCGTCGAGCGCCGACGCGTGCTGGACGTGCAGGAAGCAGGCCATCAGGGTGAAGCGTTTCCTGGGTTCCAGCGCCTGCATCCGGGCCGCGTCCAGGCTCCTGGCCTCCTCCGCGAAATGCAGCAGCTTGGCCTCCGGCAGCGTCCGCACCGCGTTCACGCCGAGTTGAAGGCCTGCCAGCCACTGCTGATGGGCTAGCCAGTCGCGCGTCCTGGAGAGGGTGGGGCGACCGGGCTCGCGTTTGAGGTCGTTCCACTGCGTCGTCGCGGCGTGGCGTCCAGGCAGAGTGAACAGGGCGCTCAGGCGCTCATGGTTCACCTCGCCCAGCGAGGTGAAGACCCGCTCGAACAGCTCCCGGTGCACCTGAGCCCGGACTCGCTCGGCCTCGGCCTCCAGGAAGGTGAAGCTGGGCAGCTCGAAGCGGTCGCGGACCAGCACTTCCACCGCGCCGTTGATCAGGTCGCGCGTGTCCTGTTTGGTGAGCGCCAGGGTCTGGAGGGTCTGCTCCACCCGCTCGCGTCCCCCAGCGGTGAAGGCCTGCACGCCCAGGTGCTCCCGGATCACTCGGATATGTCGCAGCCGGGCCCCGGACTCGTCGTACCCGCCCAGCTGGGCGGGTAGGGGTCATTTCAAGATTGGCGCGCCCTACTACGCTAAGGAAGTGGTTTGACGTGGCATCCTGACATGTGGTTCCTCAAGCACACATCAGGCCAGCAAACGGTACAGATGCTCAGACCGTTGCGCTTCACCGATACCCTGAACTCGATTCCTGTCACGACGCGGTAGCGACGTATGCTGCTTGGGTGGCCACCGCGATGGAACGGGGCCTGTATCTGGGATGGCTCGCCGAGCAGGATGGGCAAGTGATTGGCGGTGTTGGATTGATGTTCCTGGAATGGGGCCCTACAAGACACGACAGCCATCCATGGCGCGCACGAATCGTGAACATGTTTACGGCACCTGCTGTACGCCGACAAGGATGTGCCCGTGCCCTTTTGCAAAAAGCGATGCAGGAAGCGCACCGCTGTGGTATTGGAACGCTCAGCCTGGCCACCTCAGAGAGCGCGCGCGGATTATATGCTCAAGCTGGGTTTGCCCAATACCCAGACGAAATGTTAAAACGCTAGAGCTCAAAAGTTATAGCTGCATGGTGACAGCGAAATGTTTCCTATCAAGGGCATCGGGCTCACATGGGCAGCAGCCCCTTATGGCTCAGCGGTGCCGATGGATGATCTCCATCACGGTATTTTTGCTCAGGCCCAGATCGCGTGCGATCTGGCGATACGAGCAGCCCTCCTCCCGCAATTTCAGGACCCTGGCCTGATAGCGGTCGGCCTTGACCCGTACGCCAGGTTGCCGGCCGAACTTGACCCCACGTTCCTGGGCGGAGGCGACTCCGGACCTGATGCGCTCGCGCATCAGGTCACGCTCGAACTCGGCGAGGGCAGCCATCAGAGATGCGAACAACTTGCCCTGCGGTGAGCGTAGATCGAATTGCAGCCCGGTCTGGGCAATGACCGAGACGCCGCACGCCTCCAGTTCCTGCAGGGTGCTCAACAGGTCGGTCGTCGACCGACCCCAGCGGGTCAATTCCGTCACGAGCACGACCCCGATCTGTCTGGCCCGCACCAGCGTCAGAACTTTCCCGCGCTCCACCCGGTCGTCTTTGCTGCCAGAGGCGGTCTCCTTGAAGACCGCCACGACGTCGTATCCGGCCCGCTCGGCGAATGCCAGCAGATCCCGTTCCTGCCGATCACAGGACTGATCCGCCGTGGAAACCCGGCAGTAGAGAGCGGCGCGCTGTCCCATTTGAACCTTCCCGATTCTAGCCCTGAAAAACACCGTGTTTCCGGGGGCCAGCAGGTGTCCCGTTCGAAGTAGAGTTCAACCATGACAGAGCCCGGCCCTTGAATGACGCTCCGCCCGCCACCCTGACCGAGGCTCAGCGCGAACAGTTCACCCGCTATCCAGAACTCGACGAGCAGCTGCTGGCCCGACACTACCTGCTCGTCGAAGCCGACCTGCGGCTGGTCCGGGCCCGCCGCCGGGACGTCAACCGGCTCGGCTACGCGGTCCAGCTCACCGTGCTGAAGCACCTCGGACGCGGACTGCGACCCAACGAGGCCCCACCCACCAGCGTCGTCTGGTTCCTGGCCGACCAGTTGCGGATCGATCCGCTCTGCTATGCGCTGTACTCCGAACGAGAGCCCACCCGCTTCGAGCACTTCGCCGAGCTGTGCGCCCACTTCGGCTACCAGTCGCTGACCCGCGCTCTGAACCGGGAGTTGGTGGCGTGGCTGTCACCGCGCGCGGTGACGCTCGATCAGCCGTTTCCCCTGGCCGCCGAGCTGCTGGACGAGCTGCGCCGTCGGCGGATCCTTCAACCACCGATCAAGACGGTGGAACGCATGCTGGTGCGGGCCCGCACCTGGGCCACCCAGCAGACCTACCGGCTTCTGACGCTCGCCCTCAAGCCGGGCGACGGGGAACGGCTGGACGCCCTCCTCACGCCGGGAGACGTGCGCCCCATCTCCGACCTGGCCTGGCTCAAACAGCCGATCGGCACGCCGAAGGCCCGGAGTGTGGTGCGAATGCTCGAGAAGCTGACCGTCGTCCGCAGCTTCCCGCTGATGGACAACATTCGCGAGTTCGTGCCACAGAGTCGCATGAAGGCCCTCGCCCGCGAGGGCCGCACCCTGTACGGCCACCACCTCGCGGACTTCGAACCGATGCGGCGGCGGGCCACCCTGATGGCCACCCTTTACGATCTGGCCGAGACTCTGACCGACGACGTGCTGGACCTGCATGACCGGCTGATGATGGGCTTCGCGAGGCGCAGTGAGCAGCAGGGACTGGAGGCCTATCAGGAGCATGCCAAGAGCCTGGTCGAGCGGCTCAGCACCTTCCAGCGGGTGGGTGAGGCCCTGGTCAGTGCCCGTGCGCAGAAGACCGATCCGTTCCTGGCGATCGAGGCCGTGCTGTCCTGGCCGGCATTCGTCGAGACGGTGGAGGACAAGAAGGTGGCCGAGAACGCCGAGCAGTTTGACGCCATGCGTCAACTGCTCAGCTCCTATCCCCAGGTACGGCTGTACGCGCCCAGGCTGCTGGAACTGTTCAGCTTCGAGGGCGTCCGGGCGCGCTCCAGCCTGCTGGCCGCAGTGCAGGCACTGCGGACGATGTACGGGCAGGGCAAACGCACGCTGGAGGCCACTCCGCCCATCGGGTTCATCCCCTCGACCTGGGCCGGGTACGTCTTCGAGAACGGCGGCATCCACCGGCGTTACTACGAGCTGTGCGTGCTGGAACGCCTGCGGCAGGGGCTGAGATCGGGCGACGTCTGGGTCAAGGGGAGCCGCAAATATCGGGCGCTGGACGACTACCTGTTGCCGAAAGCCACCTGGAAGGAGCGGCTTCGAGGCGTCACCCTGGACGTGCCGCTCGACTTCGACGCGTACTGGCAAGGCCAGGAGCAGACCCTGAAGGCCCAGCTGGACCGGATCGAACCCCTGGCCGCTGCTGGCACCCTCCCGGGTGGACGCTTCGTCAAGGGCAAGCTCAGGACCAGACCCCTGAGAAACGTCATTCCCGCCGAGGTGCCGGCGCTCACCCGACGGCTGTACGCGCGGGTGCCCCGCATCAAGATCACCGATCTGATGCTGGAAGTCGACGGCTGGCTGAACTTCACGGATACCTTCACGAACCTACGCAGCGGGTTCGCGGCCGAACGGCGCGACCACCTGCTGACCGCCATTCTCGCGGACGGCATCAACCTCGGCCTGACCCGCATGGCTGAGGCCTCGCGTGACCTGAAGGTCACGCCGCAGATGCTGTTCTACCTCTCCGACTGGCACCTGCGCACCGAGACCTACGCGGCCGCTCTCTCCCAGGTGGTGAACTTCCAGTCCAGGCAACCTTTCGCTGCGCTGTGGGGCGACGGTACCACCTCCAGTTCAGACGGGCAACGCTTTCCTGCTGGCGGCCACGGCCGCGCTCACGGGCAGGTCAACGCGAAGTACGGCCGGGAACCGGGCGTGACCTTCTACACCCATGTCAGCGACCAGTACGCGCCGTTCAGCACCCGGGTGATCTCGGCCACCGCCCGCGACGCCACCTACGTGCTGGACGGGCTGCTCTATCACCAGTCCGATCTGAAACTCGACGAACACTACACTGACACGGTCGGCTACAAGGAACACCTCTTCGCCCTGATGCACCTGCTGAGCTTCGGGTTCGTACCGCGCATCCGCAACCTCAACGACACGCGGCTGTACGTGCCGGACCGGTCCGGCACCTATCCCACCCTGAATTCCCACATCGGCGGGATGATCAACGTCAAGCTCCTCCGTGTGCACTGGGACGACGTCCTGCGCCTGGCGGCCAGCATCCGGATGGGTACCGTCACCGCCTCGATGATCATGGGCAAACTGGCGGCCTACCCGCAGCAGAACGGTCTGGCCCTCGCCCTGCGGGA
>Ga0160427_10000856_pt1 | contig 18492 bp, 10 predicted proteins | sample SolpanmetagenomL_FD_108194 | JGI IMG/M metagenome (GOLD analysis project Ga0160427, IMG submission 108194) | Solar panel surface microbial communities from Lawrence Berkeley National Laboratory, California, USA - L | ecosystem: Engineered > Built environment > Solar panel > Unclassified ...
AAGCAGCCTCTTATCTTTGTGTTGAGCCTCAAAAGTAATTCGCTCGGTGGCTTTAATTAATTTGGTTTTCTCCTACGCTTTCTTTTCGGGTGCTTTTTCGCGCCGGCGCTCAGCGCTAGTGGGCCTGTTGGGCCTGTGCCTCTGGCTGCTGGGGGGTGGCCTCGCCGGGGCCCACGCCCAGACTACCGACTCGACCCGCACCAACCCGCGCCGCGCGGGCTCGGTGCCCACCCAGCCGGTGCGCAACCTCAACTACGACCGCAACGCGCCCCAGAGCCCGCCGCCGCCCGGCGTGCGCAACCCCGGCCAGCCGTCGGTGCCGGGCGTGTCGCGCAAGCCCGCGCCCAGCCTGCTGGTCGATAGCACGGGCCTGCTGGCCGACACGAGCCGCCGCACCCGCGACTCGCTCAACCTCGTCATTCTGCGCCGCCGCAGCCAGGTCGAAACCACGGTAAAGTACTCGGCCAAGGACTCGATTCAGTTCGACGTGCAAACCAAGATTGCCCGACTCTACAACAAGGCCAGCGTCGATTATGGCAAGATGGGGCTCAAGGCGGCCCTTATCACCGTCAATTACGGTACCAACACGGTGCAGGCCGCCGGCCGCCGCGACACCATCAAGAACAAGATGGAAGGCGTGCCGCTGTTCAAGGACGAGGCGGGCACCTACTCGGCGGGCAACATCAACTACAACTTCAAAACCAAGAAGGGCAAAATCGCCGACGTAGTAACCCAGCAGGGCGAGGGCTATATCCACGCCGAAGTGGTGAAAAAGCTGCCCGACAATGACTTCTTCGGCCTGCACGGCCGCTACACTACCTGCAACCTGGCGCACCCGCACTTTTACATCGAGGCGGGCAAGATGAAGGTGATACCAGGCCAGAAGGTGATAACCGGGCCGTTTCACATGGTGATTGCCGACGTGCCGCTGCCCATCGGGCTGCCGTTTGGCTACTTCCCCACGCCGCACGGCGGGCGGGGCTCGGGCTTCATCATCCCCACGTTTGGGCAGGGCTTGCAGCGCGGCTACTCGCTCACCAACGGCGGCTACTACTGGGCGCCCAACGACTACATCGGCCTGCGGGTGACGGGCGACATCTACGCCGGCAACGCCGACCGCTTCGGCGGCTGGGGCCTGTCGTCGGAACTGACGTATCGCAAGCGCTACAAGTACCAGGGCAGCTTCCGCTTCACGTATGCGCAGCAGCCGGTGTCGCCGCTCGTGAGCGGCTCGACCACGGTGTCGGGGGCCGAGTCTATCTACTCGACTTCTATCAATACCTTCTGGATAAGCTGGAGCCACTCGCCCACCCCGCTGCCGGGCGGCGGCGTGTTCTCGGCCAGCGTGCAGGCGGGCAGCTCGTCGTATAATAAGGTGAATACCCTCAACGCCCGCCAGCTGCTCACGGCCGCCTTCAACTCGACGGTGAGCTACAGCAAAACCTCGCGCCGGCTGCCCATCAACTACTCCCTCCAGCTGGCCCAGAGCCAGAACGTGCAAACCGGCACGATGGACTTTACGCTGCCCTCGCTCAACGTGGGCGTAGCCCGGCAGTACCCGTATCAGTGGCTGGGCATTCAGCCGAGCGGCAAGTTCTACGAGCAGTTTGCCATCAGTTACAACCTGGTGGCCCAGAACCGCATCAGCAGCCTGGTGCCGGCGCGCACGCTCACCGGCGACATTCCGCTGCTGGGCGGCAGCACCACGGCCTACAACATTCCGGTGAGCTTTAAAAATGTGGGCCAGCTGCTGCGTAATGCCCAGAACGGGATGCAGCACCAGTTTCAGATTACGCTGCCCTCGGCGGCGGTGCTGAGCCGCCACATCCAGATTCAGCCCTCGGTGAACTACGGCGAAACGTGGTACTTGCAGCGCCTCAACTACACGTATGAGCCCACGGCCCGCGCCATCCGCATCGACACCATCTCGCCGAGCTTCAACCGGGCGTATTCGTATTCGGCCAACGTGTCGGCGACCACCGTTTTTTACGGCCTGGTGCAGTTTAAGGGCAACCACTACGTGAAGGCCATTCGCCACAAGGTGGCGCCCAGCCTGAGCTACTCCTACTCGCCCGATTTGTCGAACTCGCGGGCGTTTCAGTCGGTGGGTGACATTCGCGATGCCTACGGGCGCTTCCTGGACCCGCGCGTGTTTTCGCGCTACCAGAACTTCGTGTATGGCACGCCCACCAGCTCGCGCGTGAGCCAGGTGAGCCTGAGCTTGCAAAACTCGATTGAGATGAAGGTGCGCAACAAGCAGGACACCACCGGCACCGACCCCTACAAGAAGGTGAGCCTGGCCGATGGCATCGACTTCAACGTGGGCTACAACCTGGCCGCCGACTCGTTGCGCCTCACGCCCCTCACCATGGGCTACCGCGTGCAGATTGCCAAAAAGCTGAACGTAGTGTTCAGCAGCTCGTTCGATTTTCACCAGCGCGACTCGACCGGGCGCGCCCTCGACCGCTACCTGTTTGAGCAGAGCCGGGTGCGGCTGGCTCGCCTGCTCAACGCCAACCTGAGCCTGGGCTACCAGTTTAACCCCGCTGCCAAGCCTAATCGCAAGAGCAACATTCCGCGCGCCGTGGCCCCCAGCAACGACCCCACGCTGGGCTCGCCGCTGCCGCAGGCCATTTATGCCGATTACATCGACTTCGACATTCCGTGGGAGGCCAGCGTACAGTACACGGCTAGCTACAACACCAGCACGGCTCCTATCCGGCCGGTGCTTTATAATACGCTGCCGCTGCTCTCGGGCAGCTCCGTTACGGCCAGCGGCTCGGTCAAGCTCACGCCCAACCTGCGCCTGAGCACCAGCCTCAACTACAACTTCACCCAGAGCACGTTCGTGTACCCCACTATCAACTTCTACCGTGACCTGCACTGCTGGCAGATTTCGGGCCTCTGGATACCCGTAGGACCCTACCGGGGCTACAACTTCACCATCGCCGCCAAAAGCAGCCTGCTACAAGACCTGAAGCTGAACCGCAACAAGACGATTCTCAACCGCTAGGCCCGCATCTGTTCTGGCGAGCGCAACAAAGTGAAGCGCGGCCATCTCTCCTTTTTCGTTGGATTAGTAACCCAATGTCAGGGAAAGACTGCCGCGCTTCACTGCGTTGCGCTTGCCAGAACAAACGCTTTTTATTCTATCTGAAGCAGCTTATTGCCCAAACTCAAAAACCACCTCGCGCACAAACAGGTCGCCCTGGGGGCGCAGAATGGCGAGGTTGCTGATTTCCAGCTCCAGGTTAAAGGTTTGGTTATTGAGGAATTGCAGCACCGGGCCCAGCAATTCGGGCGTGGTATCGTGCAGGGCCAGCGACACGTGGGGCAGCCACAGGTCGGGGGCGCTGAACTTGTCGGTGCGCGAGCAGAGCGGGGCTACGGCTTCCAGCACGCGGTGGTGCAGCAGGTTGAGGGCGTCGGAGCGCAGCACCGGGATGTGAATCACGGGGTTGTCGCCCGGAAACATGCCCAGCCCGGTGGTGTGGGCGATAAACGGTTTGGTAGTGCGGGCAATTTCACGCAGGGCCTCTTTTAGTACTTCCAGGTCGGCGGGCTCCACAATCTGGTACGTCAGGTGCGGCTCGGGGGTGGCCTGCACATCGGTCAGGCCAAATTCCTTTTCCAGGCTCTTGATGAGGGCGTTGATGTGGTCGGAAGACGGGGAGGGCAGCAGCGAAGTGATGGCGAGCATAACGCGAATAGCGAGGCAAAAGAGAGGCACCGGCCGGGGTGGCCGGGCCCAAAGCTAGGCAGGGACAAGGCTGCGGGGGCCGGAGATGGCCCGCAACCCAAACGGTTATTTTTTGAGAGGCACTTTTTGCAGCGTAAAGGATGCCACGGGCGGGCTCTGCATAGCCTGCAACGCATCGAGGTGCGAGTAGAGCACGTAGCTGACGGAATCGGCCCGGCGGGCCAGCGTGGTGGGGTACACACTGCCGGTAGCGAAGCTATTGCTGCGCACGGTGCTGTTGCTGCTCACGCTGCCAAAATCATCGCCGCTGGTTAGGCGATACACCCGGCCTTGGGCGTTGCACACGGCCAGCAGCACGCCGTTGTTCAGGAGCTGCAAGCCATCGGCGCCACTCAGGTCGAGGCTGTTGGTGTTGATTTTAGTGAAGTCCGCCGGGTTGCTGATGGGCACTTTGATGAGCGCCCCCTCGTCCGATTTGGCCACGAGGAGGTAGCCACCGGGGTGGTACACAATGCCGTTGAGACCAAACTTGCCGGCTGGGGCGGCCAGCGTGGCATTGGTCAAAAAGATGGTTGCCACGCCCTGTGGGTCGATTTTATAGATAATGGGGGCGTAGCTGTCGGTCACGTAAGCATTGCCGGCGGCATCGACGGCAATGTCGTTGGCAAAATGCGCCGGGTAGGCCGTATTGATGCTGCTGAAATTGATGAACTTGGTGAGCGTGCCGGTGCTGCGGTCAAAGATGGCCACGGCGGCGAGCTTGCCTTTGGTAGTGGCGCTGGTGCGGCTGGTGTTGTAGCCGGGGTCCGACACGGCAGCCAGCAGCCGGTTGTGCGTGGCATCGAGGTTGAGGCCGATGGTCGAAATCAGTTGCCCATCGTCGGCAAATGTGGTGTAGGTACCATCGTCGGCTACCTGGCCGATGCGGCCCGCTGTTTGGGAGCTGACGAGGAAGTGCGCCTGCTGGTCGTCGTACTGCGTGCCCTCGGGGTAGAGGCCAGCCTGGCTAAAGGTGATGGCGGCAGGCAGGCTGGCCGTAGCCATGTCCTTATCCTTTTTGCAGGCGGCGGCCAGCACCAGCAGGCCAGCGGCCAGGCCCAGGGAGGCCACGCGGGGCCGACGAAACAAGTGCATCTAGTCGATAAATGAAAGCTGAAGAAAATCTGCCGCTGGGGGCTGTACGGCGAGCAGGGGGGCCAGGGTTGGGCGCCGGTCATTTGGCACGCGCCGGCCGCAACCCGAAATGGGGGTTATGCCGTTAGCAGCCCTTCAGCCCCGCGCCGTGTCCGACTCCCCTGCTCCCTTGCCTGCCGCCCGGCCCGCTCACTGGGGCCGCTGGCTGCTACTAGGCTTTGCCTTACTGCTACTAGCTGGCATAGGCTGGCTGAAATGGGGCCTCGACCCCTGGCTGCGCCGTAAGCTAGAAAAGCAGGTGACTACCCAAACCCACGGCCAGTACGCGCTGAAGGTAGGGAGCTTAGAAACCAGCCTGTGGGCACGCAGCCTGCACCTGCGCGGCGTAGCGCTGCACCCCGCCACCCCCGCCCTGGCCGATACGCTGCCCCGCCTGAGCCTGCGCCTGGCTCGCCTCGACCTAAGCGGCGTAGGCCTGCTGGCCCTGTGGCGCGGCACCACCGCCCCCATCGACAGCCTCACCCTCGACTCGCTACACCTCCATGTAGCGGCGCTGGCTCGGCGGCCCGCGCCCCGCCGCCCTACCCCACCTTTTTACCAGGAGCACCCGCTGCGGCTGGGTTACCTGGCGCTGCGCCGGGCGGGCGGCAGCTACGGGCCGGCCGACAGCTTGCTGGGAAAGCTGGCTTCGGCCGACATAAGTGCCCGCGACCTGCTGCTCACCAAGGCCGGCGCGGCCGATACTCAGCGGCTGGCTTTCGCCGCGGCCTGGCAGGCCGTGCTACATGGGGCGCTGGGCAAGCTGGGCGGCCACACCATTGCGGTGCAGCTATTCGACTTTTCGAGCGCGCAACACTACGCCGGGCTCGACTCGTTGCGCATTACGCCGCCCGCGCCGGGCCAGGGCAAGCCGGGTGCGGTGCGCGTATTCTTTACCATGCCCCGCGCCCGGGTGCGGGGACTGCAAGCAGCTACCTGGCAGCACCAGGGCCGCCTGCGCACCAACTCGGTGCAGCTGAGCACGCCGCGCCTCACGTTTCGGCCGCCGGCCCAGGCGCCGCCACCACTGTGGCAGCTGCTGCGGCCACTTTTTAAGCGCGCTGACATCCGCTTGGTGAACGTGGCAGATGGCTACGTGGCCATGACGGGCGTGCGCGAGCAGCCAGCCATACGCCACGTGTACGCCGTGGGCCATAGCCTGCGCATCGACTCGCTGGGGGGGTGGCCCGGCGCCCAGCGGGCGCTGTATGCCCGCAGCTGGGTGGCCCACAGCGGGCAGCTGAGCGCCGTATTCGTGGCACCGGTGTATCCTACCACCATCGCGCACGCCTTTCTGGATACCGACAAGCACACATTGCGCTTCACCGACCTGGCGGTGCGCCCTACCCTCACGCCGGAGCAGCTCAACCGGCGCAGCGGCTACCAAACCACCCAGCTCACGGCACGCATAGCCGAGCTGCGGGCGCAGGGCTTCGACTTTTACCGGCTCTCCGACGACAGCCACGTGCACATTGCGCGCGTCACGGCCGAGCAGCCTTTTCTCGAGCTAAGCAGCGACGGGCGCGGGCCTATCAACCGGCAGCCTTCCATTCTCACGCCCGAGGCCGTGCGCCGGCTGCGCGCCCACCTCGACGTGCGCCAGCTCGACCTGCGCGCCGGCACCATCCGGGCCACGTACCGCAGCGCCCTTACGCCGCTGGTGGGCACCTTCACCATCGACCGGCTGAATGCCACGCTCTATAACGTGAGCAACGACCCGCGCCGCATGAGCCTGGCGCACCCGCTCACGGGCTCGGCCACCGCCTACCTGCAAAATAGCTGCCGGGCTGAAATGCACCTCACCACCTCGCTGCTCGACCCGCGCGGCCGCCAGCACCTGTGGGGCAGCTTCGGGCCGGCGCCGTTCAGCCTACTCAACCCCATTATGCAGCCCACCCGGCTCATCCGCTTTAAAAGCGGGCAGGTGCAAGGCATTGATTTCGACGAGTACCTGGACCGCCAGCGCCTCAGCGGCGAGGTGCGGGCGCGCTACACGGGCCTGAAAATCAATTTTCTGGGCTATAAGGAAGGCGAAGTCAAAAAGACTTTCTTCGGCCGCCTCAAGAGCGGGGCGGTGAACTTGGTCGTGCGCGACCAGAACCCACGCCCCGGCGGCCGCTTCGTGGTGGGCGACATCAAAACGCCCCGCGAGCTGGAGTTTTCAACGTTTACGGCCTGGCGGCAAGGGCTTATCGTGGGCTTTCTGAACAGCGTAGGCGTACCCGAGAAGCTGGCCAGCGGCTACGGGCAGTCGGCCGATGGCACGGCGCTGCCGCCCGGCCCCCACGCGCCGCCACCGCCCGCCACGGCCGCGCCAGCCGCCCCGGCGGCGAAGAGCGGGCCAGCCAAGTGGCTGGGTGGCGCCATCCGTCGGGTGAAGCAGGCCGCTAAGCAACTGCGGCAAAAGCTGCGGCCCCGGCGCTAGCACCCGTAAAGCCGCCCCCAATTTTTGGATTAAGGTATTTGCATCAAGACCAAAGCTCCAGGCCAGTTATCAATCATCATCGTCCTTGCGCTTGGGGGTAAGCTGCAAAAACGCGCCCCGGCGCGGCGCGGGCATGGTCGAGTGCTCGCCCTTCACGGCCTTCCACACCACTTCGTTCAGGTCGAGGTCGGGCACAGCGTCTTCGTGGGCAAAGTCGAACTTGGCCGAGCGCTCGGCGCTGTGGTTCCAGGCGGTATTGCGGGTGTCGAGCGGAATCTGATTGGCTTTGGCCTGGTATTTTGCCAGGTTGGGCTGGGCCTGAAACACGCCAAACAGCGGCCGGGCGGCGGCATCGTACTGGCTCATGGGCGGCAGGCCCAGGAGTAATTCCATCGTGCGCATCACGCCGGCGGTGGTATAGAGCGTGTGGTCTACGTAGCTATGCTTGACGTGCGGGCCGATGACGAAGGCCGGCGAGCGGTGGGCGTCGATGTGGTCGGAGCCGTTTTGGGCGTCGTCTTCGAGCACGAAAATTATCGATTCGCCCCAAATGGGACTGTTGGCCAAGTGCTCCACGAGGCGGCCCAGCGCTAGGTCATTATCAGCTACGGCGGCCGTGGGGCTCACTTTACCCAGGCGCTGGCCGCTGGTGTGGTCGTTGCTGAGGCGAATGGTGCTGAACTGCGGCACGGCATTCAGGGCCAAAAGCGAGTCGAAGTCCTGAGCCCAGGCGCGCTCCCGCTCTTGGTCAGTAATGTTCATATCGAAGCCCGGCGAGCGGGGGCACGCGTGCCCCCGCAGCGACTTGAGCGACGTTTTGGCGTAGTCGGCAAATTCGCCGTAAGTGCGGTACGTGAGGCCGGCGCGCTGGCAATAATCCCAGATGAAGCCGTCGCGCGGGTAGGCGATTTTGCGGGTGCCCTCAAAGTCGTAGCTGCCGCCGCGCCCGCCGTAGCTGATGGGCCACGACTTCTCCACATAGTCGGTAGCGTAGGCGGCGGTGCTCCAGTTGTGGCCGTCGGCGCTCACCTCGGCGTTCACGTAAAAGTTGTCGAGCAGCACAAACTCGCGGGCCAGCGCGTGGTGGTTGGGCGTCACCTTTTGCCCAAAAATGCACAGCGCCGTGTCGCCCTCCCCCTCGCGCACATCGCCCAGAATCTGGTCGTAGGTGCGGTTTTCCTTAATGATGTAGAAGACGTGCTTGATGGGCGACTTGTCGCCCACGCGGCGCGGCACGGGGTTGCCGGCCGCCCCCAAAGCCAGCTTTTCGCTGTCTTTGTTGAAGGGCGTATTATCGTACACCTGCCGGGTGTAGGCCTTAAGCCGGGCCGCGCCGGGCGTCGGAATGAAGAGCAGCGTGCCCTTAAACAAGCTGCCGATGTACTGAAACTCGCGGTGCGCACCGCCCGACTGGTAGCCGCTGTCGTCGTTTTTGCGCAGCGGGTGCGGGCCATTGGGGTTGGCCAGGCTGGTGAGGCCCTTGCCGCTGGCTACCAGCAGCTTGCTGCCCTGCACGCGCACGCAGGTGGGGTACCAGCCCGTCGGAATAAAGCCCTGGCTGGCACTGTGGCCCGGCTGCCGCACGTCGAACACGGCCAGGCAGTTGTTGTCGGCGTTGGCGATGTAGAGCGTCTTTTCGTCGGCACTCAGGGCCAGCCCGTTGGTAGTTGAGCCGGTGAGGCGCGTGGGGTAGAGCGAGGTGGAGATGGTTTCGAGCACCTTCCAGGTCTTGGCATCTACCACCGACACTGAGTTGTCGTTGGCATTGGCCACGAACAGGTAGCGGCCATTCTTGCTCTGAATCAACTCGTTAGGGTGGCTGCCGGTGGCTAGTTCGGCGCGCACGCGGCCGGTGGCGCGGTCGTAGGCCAGCAGCTTGTCGCCGCCCCACAGCGTGATGTACACCGTCTTCGCATCAGCCGAAAGCAGGCAGCCGTAAGCCTCGTGGCCCAGCTCGACGCGGCTGATGGTGCGCTTGGTCTGCAAGTCCACGACGTACAGCGCATTATCTTCCTTCGTAACGGTGTAGAGGCGCTGCCCGGCCGCATCCACCGCAATGCCGGTGGGGCTGATTTTGGCCTTGGGCCAGGCCGGGCCCAGGCGCAGCGTGTCGGGCGCGCCCAGCTTGCGGCCCGCCGTGGGGTAGCTCAGAATAATGTTGTCGTTGCCACCCGAGGCATACAGCCGGTCGCCCTTCTGGCTGAACGCCAACCCGTACCACGCCTTGCCGATGGGCCGCTCGTCGAGCAGCTTCTCGGTGCTGGGGTCGATGAGCTGGATGGTCTGCGCGCCCTGGCCGTTATTCGTGACGGCCAGCATGTGGCCGCCCGGCGCGAGCTGCATGTTCAGCGGCAAGTCGCCGAGGGGCAGGGGCCGGCCGGCCGGCGTCAGGCTCCAGCCGTTGGGCAGCAGTATTTTCTCCGCGTGGAGGTTATTGGTGGGTCGCTGGGCCTGGGCGGCGCAAGCGAGCAAGGCAAAGGCGGCGGCAAGCAGACGCTTCATAACGGGCAGGGTAAACTCAGCAAGCCGCAAAGGTCCGGCCGGCGGGTGAGTTTTGGGTTACGCGCAGGTTACGTTGTGCAGTAGGGCCTCACGCGGCACCTCCCCTAGCCCGCCACCGGCAGCGTAAAGTGAAAGGCGCTGCCGCTGCCCAACTCGCTTTCTACCCACAGCCGCCCGCCCTGGGTAGTGATAAACTCGCGGGCAATGCTCAGGCCTAGGCCCGAGCCGCCGGTGTAGCCCGCCTTGTCGGGCAGCTGGGCAAAGCGCTGGAATATCTTGTCGTGGTGCTCGGCTGCGATGCCGGGGCCGGCATCCTGCACCGTTACCTGCACAAATTTGCCGGCGTGGGCGGCGCGCACCGCAATGCTTTCGCCGGCCGGCGAGTAGCGAATGGCGTTGGCCAACAGATTAATAAGTACCCAAGTCGTTTTTTCCACATCGGCGCGCACGGGCGGTAGGTCGGCGGGCAGGGCCAGGCGCAGCGCAAGCTGCTTGTGGACCAGCTGCGCCTGCACGGTAGCCTCAGCAAAGCGCACCACATCGGCAAGCTGGGTGGGCGCAAAGTTGAGCTGAATGCCCTGGCCCGAGTCGAGGCGCGACACGTCGAGCAGCTCGCTCACCAGGCGCTGGAGGCGCTGGGTTTCGCGCTGAATGCCCAGCGTAACGTCTTGGCGCTCACTGGCGGGCAGGTTATCCTTTTGCAACAGCTTCAGGCTAAGGTTGATGCTTGACAAAGGCGTTTTCAGCTCGTGCGACACGGTGGCCAGGAAGTTCGACTTTACCTGGTCGAGCTTTTTGAAGTCGGACACGTTGCGCAGGGTCAGAATCTGGCCCACAAACTCGGTCTTATCCGTGGCCTCGTTGAAGGAAACCAGGTCTTGCACGGCCAAACGGTAAAATGCCTCCTCGCCCCGCTGCGCGATGGTGAGCACCGGCATGTCGGCCACGGCTTGCTCGCGCTGGGGCGCGTCGAGCGGCTTAAGCAGGGTTTGGAGCAGGTCGTTTTCGAGGCGCACCACGGCGGCCGGCCGGCCCACCAATTGGTCGGCGGCCTGGCCCAGCAAATCGCACATCACGGGGTTGGCCAGCAAGATGCGGCGGCTTTCATCGAGCACCAAAATACCCTCATCCAGGGTACTGACGATGCTGGCGGCGCGGTTGCGGGCCGTTATCAGCTCGGCGGTAGTGGAGCTGCGAAACTCGCGCAGCTCGCTCAGCATGCGGTTAAACGACTGCGCCACCTGCCCAAACTCGTCCTGGCTTTCCTGCGGGATGGTGGCTGCGAAGTTGCGCGCCGTGGCGTGGGCCAGCGCCGCATTGAGCTTGCGCAAGGGCTGCACGGCGGCCTCGGGCACGCTGGCCACAAAGCCCAGCCCCAGCAGCACGGCCAGCGTACTAAACAGGATGAGGTTGCGGTTGGCAGCCTCGGCGCGGTGGTCGGCCAGGGCGTTTTTGCGCGTCAGGGCAGCGGTGTTCAGGGCCATCATGCGCAGGGTTTGGTCGCGCAGGGGCGCCCAGGCGGGGGGCAGAGCCCCGGCGGCGCGGCTCAGGGCCTGGTCATAGGCGGCCAGGTTTTGGGTGAGGCTGTCTACCAGTTCGCGCTCGCCGGGCTCGGTGATGTTGCCGGCCTCCCGGGTCAGGCTCTGGCTAAAGCTGCGCCGGGCGGCGGCGCTGGCCGGGTCGCGGCTCAGCGCATCGAGCCCGCGCAGCATTTGCTGGCCTAGCTCTATGGAATAAAAGTTGGCCTTCAGCGTATTGCGCGAGCTAAGGTCAAGCTGCCGCACGGTATAAAACGCATAGCCGCTGATGCTCAGCAGCAGCGCCAGCATGGCCAGGAAGCCGAGGGTAATTTTAGTTTTGAGGGTCATGGGGTCAGCAGGACTAATCACCGCTTGTCATTGCGAGGAGGCACGACGAAGCAATTGCATCAGAACAAGTCGATTGGGCTCCGTGCTGGTGCGATTGCTTCGTCGTGCCTCCTCGCAATGACAGACATTATTATCGATATTAAAATCAATACGATACCAAGTACACGTCTAGCTCACTGCCATCGCCGGCTACGGCCGTGAGCAAATCGTGCGTGACGCCGCTGCGGCTGAGCTGCTGCCACAGCCCTTTCTCGCGGGTGGTGCCGCACACGAGCAGCGTAGCACGCTTTTCTTGCGCTACCCGCCGGATGGCGGCTACGATGTCATTCTCCTTCACGCGCAAAATCTGCGCGCCCAGCTCGGTGGCAAGTTGCAGGTTATGAAGCAAATGGCGCTGGCTGGCCAGCCCAATGCGGTCGGCGCTTTCGCGGCCGGTTTGCACGTAGAGCACGTACCAGGCCGCAGCCCCGAAGCGGTCGGCAAGGCGCGAAGTTTTGCGGATTATCTCCTTGGCGGCCTCGGCGTTGGTGTTGATGCAGGCCAGCAGGCGGTCGTCGTTGCGGCGCTGGGGCGCGATGGCCAGCGCACCGCCCGCATCCGTCTCGACTTGGCGGCCCAGCAGCTGCGCCACCTCGCGCACGGCCAGGCGGCGCAGCTGCAACAGGTTTTCGGACTGGAAGAAGTTGGCCAGCGCGGTGGGCACTTTAGCGGCGTCGTAGATTTTGCCTTCTTCGAGGCGGGCGCGCAGCTCGCCCACGGTCAGGTCCACGTTTACCACTTCGTCGGCCTGGCGCAGCAGCTGGTCCGGGATGCGCTCGGTCACGTCGGTGCCCGTTATTTTGAGCACCTGGTCGTGCAGGCTTTCGAGGTGCTGCACGTTCACGGCCGTTATCACCGAAATACCGCGCTGCACCAGTTCCTCCACGTCTTGCCAGCGCTTGGCGTGGCGCGAGCCAGGCACGTTGGAGTGGGCCAGCTCGTCTACTATCACCACCTGCGGGCGGCGCTGCTCGATGGCGTCGAGGTCCATCTCCTCTACCGCGTGGCCTTTGTAATACACCTGCTTGCGGGCTAGCAGCGGCACTTGTTGCAGCTGGGCCACGGTGCCGGCGCGGCCGTGGGTTTCGACGTAGCCGAGCAGCACATCCACGCCGTGCTGGTGCAGGTCGTGGGCCTCTTGCAGCATGCGGTAGGTTTTGCCTACCCCCGCCGCCAAGCCCAGGTACACTTTGAGCGTGCCGCGCCGCTTGTCGCGCACCAGGCGCAGGAAGCGCTCGGCCGATTGGTCGCGGGGGTCTTGCCCGGGGGTGGGGTTCATGGGGATGATTGTAGCCTGAGCTTTGCAGACCGAGAGCGAGCGTAGCAAGCATGCCGCGCTGGTGGTTTTCAAGTACGCTTTACAAATGCGCCGGCACCAGCTGCTCGCTACGCTCACGCTCGGCCTACAAAGCGCAGGCTACTTAAAACGACAGCGCCACGCTCGTCGTCAGGTTGCCGTAGTTGCGGCTATTGCCGGTGTCATGCTGAAAAATAGCATCTTGCGCCCGCAGGTAACGCCCTTCTACCCGAAAGGCCACGTTGGCAGTCGGCAAGTAATCGAGGTTGAGCGAGGTGCCGCCGGCCAGGAAGCGAGCGTCGGTGGGCGCGGGCATAATGCTGCTGATAATCACGCCCCGGTCGGCGTTGTAGTACTCACCACGCAGGGTGGTCGAGAACTGGTCGCTGAGCTTGTACTTCACAAAGGCTGAGGCGGCGTGCCAGGTATCGTAGCCGCGGCGCTGGGCGCCCTGCTGCTTGCCCACGTCAAACACGGCGGCCAGGCTCAGGCGCTCGGTCGCGGTGTACGTGATGTAAAAATCGTGGAAGTAGCGACGGCGTTTGAGCGAGTCCTGGGGCTGCTCATTGCCGTAGAACGTGCTGCTGTTGATGAGCAGCTTGGCCGTGGGCTTCCACTGAATTTGGGTACCCAGGGCCTTGCCCTGGTTGGTTTCGCGGATGTTTTGCCAGCCGTTGAGCACCAGCGCGGTGAGCGTCAGCTTAGGGTCAACTTCGTAGGTGAAGCGGGCGCCCGACTCGTAGTAGGGCGAGTTTTCGGCCATCAGCGAGCGGGTCAGCGTCCAGTTATCTTTCGAAATGGCCGACTCGAACCCGATGTGTGAGCCAAAAATCCCGAGGTCAAGCCACGCCTTTTTGAAGGGCCGGAAGCCTGCATACGCCTCGTAGATGTGCTTGAGCACCTGGTCTTCGGCAGCGTAGTTGGCGCTTACGTAGGTACCGGCGTGAATACCGAGCGCCCCACGCACCTTGCCGTCGTCGTAGCGCATACCCAGCACGGCGTTGTTCACCGTAAACTCGTTTTGGCGGTTGTGCGAGTAGAGAAAGCCCGGCCGCACATTGGTATTGCCGTGGTTGAAATCGAAGCCGTAGTAGGCATCTACGAAGCCGTAGGTGGTGAGCGGGCCAGGGGCGGCGGGCGCTACGGGGCCCGCCTCGGTGGGCGCAGTGGGGGCTGGGTTGGGGGTAGGCGCCACCTGGGCCAGGGCGGCCCCGGCAGGCAGGGCCAGCAGGCTGGCCAATACTAACTTTTTCATGAACTAAGCGCCGCTATTGCCAAGCGGCCAACGAATAAAAATCAAAGAAACCTAGTGGGCGCCGGCCAGCCCGTCGAGGGCTAGGTTGAGGGCCAGTACATTCACCTTGCTGGGGCCGAATAGGCTGGGCTGCACGTGCTGCTGCACTAAACTTGCCACCTGAGCGGCGGGTAGGGCGCGAGCCTTGGCCACGCGGGGCACCTGCACCAGCGCGCCCTGGGGCGAGAGGTCGGGGTCGAGGCCCGAGCCGCTGGCGGTGAGCAGCTCGGCCGGCACATCGGCGCGGCGCACACCGGGGTTTTTCACCAAGAACGTATCGAGCCGGGCCTGTACCTCCTTCAGGTAATCGGGGTTGCTGGGCCCCTTGTTGGAACCGCTGGAGCCATCGGCGTGGTAGCTGGCCGCCGAGGGCCGCGAGCTAAAATACTCGGGCCGGTCGAAGCGCTGGCCCACGTTGGCAAAGCCTACGAGGCGGCCGTTCTGGTGCATTTGCACGCCCTCGCCGTGGCCGGGGGCGAGCTGAGCGGCAGCCCACACCAAGGCAGGGTAAATGCCGCAGCACAGCACCAGCATGGTGAGCGTGAGGCGCAAGGCAGTTAAAAGTTGGGCTTTCATGGTATTTGAAATTTATTCCATGCCGTCATGCTGAGCTTGTCGAAGCATGACGGTCGTTTAGTTTTAGTATTTACAAAAACACGCCTACTACCAAGTCAATCAGCTTGATGCCGATAAACGGCACCACTACCCCACCCAGGCCATAAATGAGCAGGTTGCGGCGCAGCAGCGCCGAGGCACCCACCGGCTTGTAGGCCACCCCTTTGAGGGCTAGCGGCACCAGGGCCGGAATGATAAGCGCATTGAAGATGACAGCCGACAGGATGGCCGACTGCGGCGACTTCAGCCCCATTACGTTGAGCGCGCCCAGGGCCGGGATGGCGACCATGAACAGCGCCGGCACGATGGCGAAGTACTTGGCCACGTCGTTGGCGATGGAGAAGGTGGTGAGCGTGCCGCGCGTCATGAGCAGCTGCTTGCCAATTTCGACTACCTCGATGAGCTTGGTGGGGTCGTTGTCGAGGTCCACCATGTTGCCGGCTTCTTTGGCGGCCTGGGTGCCCGAGTTCATGGCTACTCCTACGTCGGCCTGGGCCAGGGCGGGGGCGTCGTTGGTACCGTCGCCCATCATGGCTACGAGCTTGCCCTGCTGCTGCTCGGCCCGGATATACTGCATCTTGTCCTCGGGCTTGGCCTCGGCGATGAAGTCATCGACGCCGGCTTTCTCGGCGATAAACTTGGCGGTGAGGGGGTTGTCGCCGGTTACCATCACCGTTTTGATGCCCATTTTGCGCAGCCGCTCGAAGCGCTCCTGGATGCCGGGCTTGATGATGTCCTGCAACTCGACTACCCCCAGGATGCGGTCGTTTTCGCTCACTACCAGCGGGGTACCGCCGTTGCTCGCCACCTTGGCTACCTGCTGGGTTGTCTCGTTGGGAAACTCTTGGCTGGCCACATTGGCCAGGAGGCGAATGGCATCCGAAGCGCCCTTGCGGATGCGCTGGCCGTTGGCCAGCGTCACACCCGAGCTGCGGGTTTCGGCCGTGAACTTGATGGCCTCGCTGCCCTCGGCGCGCTGGCGCAGGTCGGCGGCATCGGTGCGGCGCACTTGCTGGGCCAGCTCCACGATGCTTTTGCCCTCGGGGGTTTCATCGTGTAAGGAGCTGAGCGTGGCGGCTTCTACCAGCTCGCGCTCGCTCACACCGGGGGCGGGCCAGAAGTGGGTGGCCCGGCGATTGCCGATGGTGATGGTGCCGGTTTTATCGAGCAGCAACACGTCGATGTCGCCGGCCGTTTCCACCGCTTTGCCACTCTTTGTGATAACGTTGGCGCGCAGCGCCCGGTCCATGCCCGCAATGCCGATGGCCGAGAGCAGCCCGCCGATGGTAGTCGGTATCAAGCAGACAAACAGCGCGATAAAGGCCGAGATGGCAATCGGCGTTTTCGAGTAAGCCGCGAACGGCTGCAAGGTCACGCACACAATCACGAACACCAGCGTGAAGCCGGCCAGCAAGATGGTGAGGGCAATTTCGTTGGGCGTTTTTTGGCGTGAGGCGCCTTCGACCAGCGCAATCATCTTGTCCAGAAACGACTCGCCGGGCGCGGTGGTCACCAGCACCACGATGCGGTCAGAAAGCACCTTGGTGCCGCCCGTCACGGACGACTTGTCGCCGCCCGCCTCGCGGATAACCGGAGCCGACTCGCCGGTGATGGCCGACTCGTCGATGGTGGCCAGGCCCTCGATAATCTCGCCGTCGGTGGGGATGATTTCGCCGGCTTCGACCACGAATACCTGGCCTTTCTGGAGCTGGGCCGAGCTGACCAGCTCAAACTTCCCGTTCTCCATGCGCACCTTGGCGGGCGTATCCTGGCGGGTTTTGCGTAGCGAGTCAGCCTGGGCCTTGCCACGGGCCTCGGCAATGGCCTCGGCAAAATTGGCGAATAGCAGCGTGAGAAACAGCACGATAAAGACCGTGAGGTTGTAGCCAAAGCTGCCTTGCGCCGCATCGGGCTTGCGCAGCAGGCCAATGGTGACCAGCAGCATCACCGCGGTGCCGATTTCTACGGTGAACATCACCGGGTTGCGGAACATGGTGCGCGGGTCGAGCTTCACGAAGGCCTGCTTGGTAGCCTCTGCCACGAGCGCGGGTTGAAATAAGGATTGGGACTGGGTTGCCATTGTACGTTCACCTCACCCCCCGGCCCCCTCTCCAAAAAAGAGGGGGAGCCACGGCGGAGCAGGCTTTAAAGGCGTTGAATATTCTGAAAAAAAGCTGGTCGGCTCCCCCTCTTTTTTGGAGAAGGGGCCGGGGGTGAGGTGACGGTAGTTAATACAGCGTAAAATGCTCGGCCAGTGGCCCGAGCGCCAGAGCCGGGAAGAAGGCGAGCGCGGCGATAATCCAAATCACGAAAAAGACCATCACGCCGAAGGTGGCCGTGTCGACGCGTAGCGTGCCGGCGCTTTCGGGGATGTATTTTTTGCGGGCCAGCAGGCCAGCGATGGCCACCGGGCCGATGATGGGCAGGTAGCGGGCCAGCAGCATCACGATGCCGGTCGAGATGTTCCACCACGGCGTGTTGTCGCCGAGGCCCTCGAAGCCCGAGCCGTTGTTGGCGGCCGAAGACGTGAACTCGTAGAGCATTTCCGAGAAGCCGTGGTAGCCGGGGTTGGCTAGCCAGCCGGCGTACTCGGTGGGGTTGCCGGCGTAGAGGTGGGCCGATAGGGCCGTGCCGGCCAAAATGAGCAGCGGGTGCAGCAGGGCCACGATGATGGCGATTTTCATTTCGCGGGCCTCAATCTTCTTGCCCAGCAGCTCGGGGGTGCGCCCCACCATCAGCCCCGAAATGAAGACGGCGATAATGACGAAGACGAAGAAGTTGAGGAAGCCTACCCCTACCCCACCGTAGAAGGCGTTGGTCATCATACCCAGCAGCTCGGCCATGCCCGAGATGGGCATGTGCGAATCGTGCATGGAGTTGACCGAGCCGCAGGAGATAACGGTATTGGTGATGCCCCAGTAGGCCGAGGCGGCGGCGCCCAGGCGCATTTCCTTGCCTTCCAGCGCGCCTAGGCTTTGGTCGGCGCCCATATGGGCGATAGCGGGGTTGCCGTGCATTTCGTAGTACACCGTGGGGGCCAGCAGCAGCAGGAAGCCGGCCGTCATCACGCCCATCACCATGTAGGCGAGCTTGGGGCGCTTGAGGTAGTAGCCGAAGGCGAATACCATAGCCAGCGGAATGAGCACCAGGGCAAAGTTCTCGACGGCGTTGGTGAGGTAGGTGGGATTTTCGAGCGGGTGGGCCGAGTTGGCCCCAAAGAAGCCCCCGCCGTTGGTACCCAGCTCCTTAATGGCAATCATGGCGGCAGCCGGGCCGCGGCTCACGAAGGTGCTGTCGCCCTGCACGGTTACCACCGGCGCCTTGCCGGCAAACGTCATGGGCGTGCCCTGAAACACCAGCACCAGGGCCACGGCCAGCGAAATAGGCAGCAAAACGCGGGTGATGCTACGCGTGAAGTAGACGTAGAAATTACCCAGCTTTTCGGTAGTATGCGCCTGCAAGGCATTGAACACCACCACGCAGGCGGCCATGCCGGTGGCGGCCGTCACAAATTGCAGAAAGGTGATGGCGAAGAGCTGCGAAAAGTACGTGGCCCCCGACTCGCCCGAGTAGTGCTGC
>Ga0160427_10000858_pt1 | contig 18451 bp, 12 predicted proteins | sample SolpanmetagenomL_FD_108194 | JGI IMG/M metagenome (GOLD analysis project Ga0160427, IMG submission 108194) | Solar panel surface microbial communities from Lawrence Berkeley National Laboratory, California, USA - L | ecosystem: Engineered > Built environment > Solar panel > Unclassified ...
GGCAGGGTTTGGCCCTCATCCACAAAGTAGTGCGTGCCGTTGGGCAGCACGCCGTCGGCGGTGATGCGTGAGGTCCAGTGCCAGCGCCTGGGGCCGGCGCGCAGCTCAATGGCCACCGTGTCGCCGGTGCGCGAGCCGTCGAAGCGCAGCAGGCGAAAAGCGGGAAAGGAAGGCGCCAAGGCTACAAACAGCTCGCGGGTGAAGCCGGCCGCCACCTGGGCGGGCGGCTGGGCCACGGCAAAACGAAGAAGCAGGTGCATAAAGCAAGCAAAAAAGCGACGGCCACGGCCGGCCTGGTATCTTGGCTGGCCAGCCAGCTTCTTACGTACGGGCTGGGGAAGGAAACGAAGGAAAAGTAAACCCGCCCGCGCCCCGCATGTCAGACGCCCCCTCGCCCGGCCAACCTACCGAACTCCAGCAGCTGGAAGCCGCCCTGGCGGCCGGCGCCATCACGCCTGAGCTGTTTGCCACGCTGAAAGGAAAATTGCAGCCCGCTACGCCAGTTCCGGTGCAGGTGCCGCCCGCCCCCGCCCGCGTGCCGCCCCCACCTACCGAGGAGCTGCCTTCGCTGCTAGATATGTTCAGCCGCCCGCCCAGCCCGGCGGAGGCGGCGCCCGCCCCGCCCGATGTGCGCCCGGCTGCCCCCGCACCGTCCACGGTAGCCGGTCCTACGGCCCAGGAGCTGGCAGCCCGTCAGCGCATTGATGAGCACCTGGCCCGGCTGCGTCAGGTGCCGGCCGCTGTAGCTGCGCCGCGCCGGCCCGAGCCGCCCGCGCCGGTCTTTTACCCAGAGCCGCTGCCCGAACCACCCGCTGCGTCGCCCGCGCCCACTTTTTACCCTGAAAATCCGGCGCCGGTCCAGGCGGCATCCCCGCCAGCGGCGCCACCCCGGGCCCGGCCAGCCGCAGTAGCAAAGCCAGCCTCGGCCAGCCGCAGCTGGCTAGTAGTACTCCTGCTATTAGCTGTGGTAGGTGGGCTGGCTTATTATTTTACCAACTCCAGCCACCCCGATGAGGAACTGGCCAGCACCAAGCCCGCCGCTACCGAAACGCCCGCTGCCGCGCCGCCCAAGCTCAAGGCTGCTAAGCCGGCTAAAGCGGCCCGCCGCACCAAAAAGCGCAAGGCCAAAGCGGCCCGCACGGCCGCTCCAGTAGCGGCTTCTACCCCCGACTCGACGCAGCAAGAAGCAGCAGTGGCCGACGAAAGCCCGGCGCCGGCCCCCACCAAAGTCTCCGCCACCCCGGATTTCAGCCGGCCCATTGCGGCCGCGCCCGAGCCCGGCGATGATGCGGCGGCCTTGCAAGTACGCGCCGCGATGGCCAGCTACTACGCCGATTTGAATGCGCCGCCGCTACACGCCAGTGAGCACTTCGCCCCCCAGGTCGAGCGCCTCTACATCCGGCAAAACCTGACGCCGGCCGCCATCGAAGCCGAGCTAGCCCGCAGCTTTTTTCCTGATAACCAACACGCTGTGTGTCAGATTGAGCCAGGCACGCTGCACGTGAGCGACCTGGCCAACGACGGTAGCCGCACCGCCACCTTCGTAGAGCGCATGCGCCTCTACCGGGTGTCGCTCCAGAAGTATCAGCGGCTGCGCACCCAGGTGCGCGTGCGCCTCAACGCCGACAACAAGATTGTGTATATGCGGCAAGAAAAGCTGCTGAGCAATTCGTTTGAGGAATAGAGCTGTAGCGCGGACTTTGTAGTTCGCGCCCGCGCCGGTTGTCTGCCATTCAGGCGCGAAATACCGCGCCCACGCTACTTGCCCAGTGAGCCTATTTTGGGTTGAATCTGAATGATAAAGCGCTTGTTCTTTGCCTCTTCGCGCAGGCCCGCATAGCGGCCCACGCCCTTAAAGCCGCTGCCGGCAGCCACCAGTTCTAGGTTGGTGGGGAAGTGCAGGCCGGCGCTTTCCCAAAGACGAATTACCTCCATTGCCCGGCTGTAGCTGAGCTGGCGCACGGCTGCGCCGTCGAGGTTGCGCGGGTCGGTGTCGGGCAGGTTGGGGTTTTTGGCGGCGCGGCCTTCCACCACTACCAGGTACTGCACGTTGTCGGCGCGGTCGAGGGCCTGCATCTGCTTAAGCAGAAAGCGCCCGGCCTGAATGAGTGGCTCGCGAGCATCGGCCGGCAGGTCGTAGCGCTGGGGCTGAAACTCGACCGGAAAATTCAGCTCGTAGCGCTTGTAGCGTTGGTTGTACACAAAGTAACGCGGGTCTTCGAGCCGGCTGAGCGCCGCGCGAATCTCGTCGAGCTTTTTCTTTTCCCGCAGCTGCACTTCGAGCCGCGCCTTGGCTTGCTCCAGGCTGGCTTGTTTGTCTTGAAAGCGCTTGTAGCTAAGCACAAACAGCACGAGCATGACTAGGAACAGGGCCGTCATCAGGTCCACGTAGCTCGGCCAAAAAAAGTCGCGGCGGTTGGGGTTCATGCGCGGGGCCGGTTATTTCCTGTTCAGGCCCAGCGCTTTCTGAAGCCAGCTACGCTGGGTGAGCTGCTCCAGCACTGCGTTGGTGCGCGTCACCTGCGCCAGGAGTTGCTGCTGTAACGCTGAGTCGGCCGCGAGGCGCGTTTGCAGCCCCTGGATGGCCAGCGCCGTTTGCTGCGCTTGGCGCTCCTGTAGTTGGTTGAGGGTTTTCTGCTGCGCCGGCAGCTCACTAAATGGGCTGAGGTACTGCACAATGCGCTCGTATACGTTGTCTTTGTTGAGCGCCTGAAAATGGTCTTCCAGCACCCGCGCCGCTTGGTCAGCTTCTTGGGTAAGCACCGCCATGCGCTGGCGCATCACCGCCGACAGCTCGTGGTACTGGGTATCCATAAACACCTCCGACTGCCGGGCTAGCCGGTCTAGCTCGGTCTGGTTCTGGCGGAAAAACTGAAGCTGGGCCTGCACCGTGCCTGCGTGCTGCTGCACCAAGGCCGGCACCTGGTTGAGGCCCGTTTCGAGGCCGGTGAGACGGCCCAGCAGCGCGGTAATTTTGCCCGCTACCTCGCCGCCGTTGCGCAGCATGGCATTTAGCTCCTGCTGGTAGGCCAGGAAATGCTCGAAGTGCTGCGCGCTCTGGGCCACCTTGTCGAACACCCGGATGCTGGCATCGGCCATCTGGGTGTAGCCCACTTTTTGAAGCTGCTCCAGGAAGTCTTTTTGGGTGCTGATATTCTCGTTCAGCGCCCGCACGATGGGGCCAAACTCGTAAATCTTGCTGAGAAATTCCTGGTTAAATGCATCCAGCACGGCTTTGAGGCTGCCCAGGCTGCCCGCCATATCGGAGTGCAGAATGGGCAGCAGCTGCACCTGCAAAAACGTGTAGTAGTCGTTGCGGCGCTGCTCGGCCTGGCGGTGGGCGGCCTTATAAAGCGCGTTGCCCCACAGCGTGAGGCCCAGCCCGCAGAGGCTGCCAATCATAGCTACCGTTACGCCCCGCAAAAAGCCCTGAATACCCGCCTCATCAAAGCGCCCGCTGCCCGCCAGCAAGCCCGCCAAGCCCAGGATGGCCCCCAAAAAGGTGCCCATCAGGCCGATGTAGAGCGGGGCCGATGTACCGCCCTGCACTTCATTATCAAGGGCTACGGCCCGGCGCTCGGCAATGCTTTGCAGAATGTCGAAGTCGGCAGTACCCTTGTTTTTGAGCAGGTAGGCATTGGTGTCGCGCTCCACTAACTCGAAGTCGGGGGTGGCACCGGTGGCCAGCAGCACATCTACTAGCTGGCCGGTGGCTTCGTCCTGGTGGCGGGTCAGGCGCAGGGTGCTACTGGGCGGAAACAACTCGGCTAGCTGGGCAGTGGCCAGCCGGCTTTGCCAAAATGCCCGCGCCTGCAACCCAATGATGCCAGCCAGCGCCAGCCACTCCAGAACTTCCATGCCACGAAGTTAGAAGCTACTCAAATCGAATCTGGGCTTTTTGCGTGATTTGCCAGTCGCCGCCGGGCGTGCGCTGGGCCGTGCCCGGTACCTCGGTAACGATGCGCGATACGCCACCCTTCGGATACGAGTAGGTGCAGGCGCCGCCCAGAATATTCTGGTGGCTGCCGATGTAGCCGGCGTGCCCGGCGGGGTTGCCGGTCACCACAAATTGGGCCTGGTCGGGGCTGGTCTCCGTGCTCGTTAGCTCAAAAATGGTGTACGATGCCGGCGCATCTGCCAAGCTATTGCGCTGAAACTCGCCGTTGAGCGGCTGCTGGTTGGCATAGAGCGTGCGCGTAGGCACGGCGGCCGGTGCGGGCGCGGCATCCACCGGGTAGTTTACGGTAAAAAAGTCGTCGGCTGGCGCTGGGGCGGCCGAGGCAGGCTCCGGCGTCGGTGCCTGCACTGCCGGTTTGGCTGGCGCAGCGGCCTGGGGGGCTGGCGCGGGCGCCGGGGCCGTTGGAATGGGCGCGGCCTGCGGTGCTGGCGGGGTAGCAGGAGCGGCTTTGGGAGCGGCGGGCGCTACGGGCTGTGCCGTAGGTTTGGCTGGTGCGTCAGGGGCGGGGCGGGCGGCAGGCAGCTTGCCTACCTCGCGCTGCACCATCGTGCGCACTTCGGCGCGCATCTCATCGGTCAGGCTGGAGAGGCTGGGAGCCGCCGCTGCGCTGTGCCGGTGCCGGCCCCGCGAGTTGCCCTTAAAAAGCGCTACCAAAAGGCTAATAACGGAAAGCGCCAGCGCCAGGTAAGTCAGCATTGGGGTAGAAGTGGAGGTGGAAGTAGCAGTAGCGTCGGCTGGAGCCGCTGCCGCGGGCAGTGGCGCGGCTACGGCTGGCGTGTCGATAGCTGCGGGCGCCGGTGTGGGCACCGGCGCGTTGGGGTCGGCCAGCAGGTGTAGTTGGTTGCGCAGCTGGATAAAGGCTGGCTCCGTGCGCCGGGTCGGCTTGTTTTCCAGCAGTGCATTGGCAATGTTGGTGGGCAAGTCGGCCAGCTGCATGCTTTTGGTGCTGGTCAGCTTAAACAGCTCCTGAAACTTGAGCATATGGCCCTGCTTGGGCGCTGCTTTCTTCTCTAGCCGCACGGCGTTGTCGAGGCTGTGCCCGAAGGCTTTTACGCTGCTGCTGTCGATGGTTTGCAGCAATTGAGGGCGCAGGGCAGCCAGGTCGGGGTCGTTGCCATACACGAAGCGGGCCGTAGCGGCCCACATGCGGGCCCGCACATCAGCAGGCGGCACGTTGGAAGCGAGAGGCACCGCCGTCGGATTTTGGGCTGGTGCTGGGTAGGCCAGCAGCGTTGCCACTGCCAGCCCCCCCAATAATGTGCCGCGCTTAATTGGATTGCGAAGCATAGTAGCGCTTGAAAAGCTCGCGGCCCAGCTGGAACAGCGCGTCGCGGAACGGGAAGAAAAACAGCGTTTCCGGTAGCCGGTCATCGGCGTTGGTACCGTTGTCGCGTAGCGAGTTGAGGCCGGCCCGCAGGCTGTCCTTCAGCTTGCCATCCAGGAAACTATACACGAAATCGGGGTCGATTTCCACGTTCAGCTCGTCGAGCAAGCCCCGAATCTCGGGCGAGTCGTGGGTGATGAAGCGCACCAGCCGCCGGGCGTTAGCAATTACTTCGTCCTCAATGGTATCGCTCTCGGCTTCGGCCAGGGTGAAGGCGCGGGGCGGGCCTTCGGGCGCATCGGCCGGTAGCACGCCGGCCAGCACAAACTCGGCCGGGGCCTTGGCCTGGGCGGCGTCGCCGCCGGCCAGCTTCCAAAGCACCGAGCCGTTAGCAGTGGCCTCCTTGGGCTGGCCCACCAGCGTGAGGCGGAAATCGGAGGGCGCGGGCTGGCCGGCTGCAAACTCCAGAATCAGCTTGCCAATCTCGGTGAGCGTGTTCAGGTGCGGGTCGAGGTCGAGCATCCGCAAATAGGTGCTGCCCTTGCCGCTGAAGCACAAGTGGCGCGGCACGGCCACCTGCCGCGCCTGGCACACCTGCCCCACGTGGTAGACCACCGCCGCGTAGTGCAGCAGCAATACAATGCGCAGCTGCCGCGCACTGCGCAGTTCGCGGCTGAATTCCAACTGCTTATCAAAGTTGAAAAGCAAGCTTACCACATCGGCCGAGCCTGCCTTACTTTCGAGGGCAGCGCGCACGACCTCGCGGGCGGCGGCCGCTTCCTGGCTCACGGGCTTGTTGGCGGTGCGGGCCACGTAGTAGTAAAGTAGGCCGTTTTGCTGACGAGCGCCACCAAAAGCACCGTCGCCCCACAGCACGTCGCCAGCGAAGCGGAACGAGAACGTGGCCTCGGGCTTTTTGCCGCGTAGCAGCAGCACGTCGGTCGTGCCCCCGCCGATGTCGATATTCACCACGTTGTCGCGGTCGGAGGGCACGATGCCGCCGTCGGTATGGCGGTCGGTGAGGTACAAGTACGGGGCCCACGACTCGCTGAGGTCGGCCAGGCGCTGGCCCGGCTCCTCACCGAATACGCGCTCAAACTCCTGGTGCCAGATGTCGTGAAAATCGCGGCGGGCCACGGTTTTCATGCTCAGCGGGCGCGACCATACTACTTGCGTGGCGCGCACGTCGCCCTCATTCAGCGCCACTTTGTGCTTGATGAGCAGCAGCAACTCGCGGATGTAGGCCCGAATGCGCTCGACGCCGGCCGCGCGCTCGCTGCCCTCCGTATCCCACTTGAGGTTGGTGCGGTAGCGGCCATCCTCGGGGTGGTTGTAGAGAAAGCCGTCGCGGCTCAGGTAAAAGCCGATGTTGATGCTACCAAACAGCAGCGGGTTGCCCTCGCTAATAAAGGCCGGCGACTCGCACGTAGCCGTCCGAATCGGGAAGGCCGACTCGGCGCCCTCAATGCCGATGAAGGCTGGCACAAATTCCCGGTTGCGCAGCGTATCAGCCAGCGGCATCATACCGAAGCTGTCGGAGCCGTAGCGCTTAGGCAGCACGAAGTCGTTGGCTGGCAGCGGGCGGTTGAGCATCACCACTTCCATCTCGCGCTCGTTGGCGATGCGGAAGGGCTGGGGCTCGGGCCGCTCGCCGGTGGCATATGCCACGTGCGTATTAGTAGTGCCAAAGTCCACGGCAAACGTATAGCGCTGGGCGCCAGGGTTCACCGTGTGCCAGCGTGGTACTAGCAAGCCCGTCGCAGCTGGGGCAGCCGAGTAGCCACTCACCGGTGCGCTCACTTCCATATAGTCGAAGTGCGTGCCTACCACCTCGTAGTAGGTGCTGGCCGGGCCGCGCGGGTTGCGTCCCATGCGCTGGCGGGTGCGCACGCCGCGCGTGCCGCCCGGCACCAACGCCGGTAGCACTTGGCTGCCCTGGTAAAAGCGTAGCTGGGCTAGGTCGGCGCCCTCGTTCTGGTCAGCCAGCTGCACGTAGTACGGGCCATTGTCGCGGGCATTGGCACCCTCAAACTTGTAGAAGGGGAACACACCCACATCGAGGCGGGCGCTTACCCGACCGCCCCGGTAGGGCGTCTTGGGCGAGTCGCTGCGCACGGCTTCCACTGGGGCATCGGCGCCCTGGCCGGGGCCGGGGCGGAAGTAATAGCTGCGCTCGTACACCACCTCGCGGCCACTCGACACGGGCACGGCCAGCCGCACCTGCACGTGGTTGTCAAACAGCGTCAGGCGGAGTTGTTTGTCCAGGTCGGCCGGCTCAAAATACGCGAACCAAGCCCGCTTGATGGGCAAGAGGAAGCGCAAAGGCCGGTCCTCCGGCCGGGCGCCCGGCTCGGGCTGCACCTGGCCAAAATAATAGCGCTCGGTATTCACCGCGAAGGGCACTTCAAGTAGCCGGTCTTCTAGGAAGTCGTTGACTGTGAGGAAGGGATACTGAACGCCCAGTGTTTCGAGGCGGCGCTCTTCGAGGCTTTGGTTTTCGTAGCCCCACTGCACCACGGTCTGGTCGGTGCCCGCCGTACCACCGAAGTAGTCGCTACGGCGCAGGTCGAGGCCCGGCATGAGCACCAGCGGCACTTTGCCCGTTTGTGCCACCCGTTCGTTGAAGCGAATAAACCAGTCGGACGACGTTTTCTGCTGCGCCTCAGCCAGCTTCGATAGCGTGACGCCGCGCACCTGCACGTTGTTGCCCAGCGTGTCGCGCAGCGGCTCGTAAGGTTGCTCAAATACGGCAGCGGCTGGCTTCAACTCAGCTAATCGCTGCACGCGGCCCTTGTCGGTAGCGGCCAGAAACTGCGCGATGCACTGCGCAAAATTTTCCTGCCGCAGTTCCGGGTACACCTCAAACAGGCCAAACAAATAAGTCTGAAACTCGGCGCTACGCTGGTTGAGCGGCACCACTTGCTGGTCGAAGTAAAAGCCGTTGCCATCGCCCTTGCGCTGCATGTTGAGGCGCGGCACGGCCGGGTGCGCAAACACGAGCGTGAAGGGCGAGGTGCCCCCCAGTAGCTGCCGGGTTTCGTGGCCGCTGGCGTCGCGGCTATCGGCAAAAATCAGGTACAGCGTGTCGAAGTCGCGGAAGTGTGGGTCGTTTAGGTACAGGCGCAACGTATTGCCCAGCAGACGAATGCGCGGCTCGGGGCTTTGGCGCAGCTGGTCTACCTGCTCCTGCTTGGCCCAGGGCACAAAGCGCAGCCGGTAAGCATCAGTAGCCTTGTTGTAAAAAAGCAGCTCCAGCATGTCCCAGCACTGTGACACCAGCCGGTGATACAGCGAGTTGCCCTGCGGCTGCTGGCGCACAAACTTGAACGCCGTTTCGAGCAAGTGCATCCGCCCAAACGGCGTAGGAATGGCCGTAGCCGTGCGGCGCGGATTGTCGCCGGCGGGGTCCTGCATTTTTTCGGCTTCGCCGGCCGTAATGCGGTCCGACTCCTGCCAGCCGCGCAAGGTGGGCTTGCCCCGGTCAATAAGCTGAAGTATATTACTCATAATCTACTTTTTTACTGCTACTTAAAACTTCTTGGCTGAGAGCAAAGCGAAGCGCTTTGCTGCTTTCGAGGGTTTATCAGCCTGGCATTAAATCAATTGCTGGCCACTCACTACCTCATCCATCACCTCGCTGAAGGTGCGCACGAGGGCCGTAGCTGGCGAACTGGCCGTGTCGCTGGCCACCGCCTGGCTCAGGCGCTTGTCGAGCATCACCCGGATTTTTTGAGGGTCGATAACGTCCGATTTACCAAACAAGCCTTTCTTCTTCAGCTCTTTGCCGGCCACTGCCTTGTCGAAGTCGGGCTCCAGCAAGTCGTTCATGCTATCCCAGTGGTTTTGTGGGTCATAGCCGTCGCGCAGGTTAAAAGGCCGGAAGCGCCGGGCGTTGTCGCGCAGTTCGCGCAACCAGGCGGTGTAGCTGATAAACTGCCGGTCGGGCGAGTTATAATCGAACAGGAAGCGGCGTAAATCTTGGTAAAATGGGTCGCGGTCCCAGGCGTTTTTCAGCCCCAGATTGGTGGCGTAGGTAGCCGACATTGTTTCGCCCAGGTGGTGTTGCAGCCAGGTAGCGAAGAAATGAAAGCGCGTCAGCGCCTCGCCCACCAGCGGCAGCGTTTGGCGGCGGTCGAAGTGTTCAAAGCGCAGGTCGCTCTCGTCGCGCTCCAGCCCAAACTCATAAAAATGCTCCTCGTTGGCAATGCTGGCCGGCTTATCCAAGAAGTCGAGCACAGCCAGCGCGCCCACCACCTCAATGAAGTGGGCATTGTTCTGCTGGCTGATGCCGCCCTCGTGGTTGTCATTCTGCTTCTGCGCCTGGTCGCCGAGGTAGTACATGGCGTTCAGGCCAGTCAGGTTGTGCTGGTAATATGCCAGGGCCGCCTTCGTCTTGGTAATGAAGGTGTTGGAGTCGATAGCGCTGCTATCTTCGCTCTTCAGGCTGAAGTAGGGCAGCAGGCTGAGCGCGCCGATGGGCGCCGTATTCAGCAGCTCGATGTGGGGCAGGTTGGCGTCGCGGTCGCGCAGGTTCTTGAGCAGCAGTGGGAAGCCCGCCGCGCCCGTACCCCCAAAGATGGAGCTGATGAAAAAGATGCGGTCGCCGGCCCGAAACTCGTTGCCGAAAAACTGAAACTCGGGCGAGTCCACGAGTTGGTTCAGCACCACGCTGCCCACGTTGGGGCTACCCTTAAAACCCACTTTCAGGTTTTCATCCAGGCTCTTTGGGTCGAAAAGCAAGTCTACCAAGTACTGACTTTCTACTGGCAGGCTATGGTAGCGCAGGTAGTCGCGTAGTGGCTCTTCCATGCCGCTGAAGCTGTACTCAAACGTGTCTTTCACCCGGGCATCGCGCTGCTCGCCGGGTCGGGCCAGTGAGGCCAGCGTCTGAATATCAGCCCCAAAAAACTGCCCGGCCGTGCTGCTGCCCGGCGCGGCCGGCTTTATGTGGGAGCGCAGCCGCTGGTAGGTTTTGAGTAGCTCGATGGTGCGCTGCTTGTCGCCGTTGGTGGCGTCGGGGTCGATGATGATGGGCACCACCCGGTCACAGTTCTTGAGTTCGACCCCGGCCGCCAGCAGCATCGTGAGCGAGCGGATAACCCGCGACCCCGTGCCGCCAATGCCGAAGATATAAAGCGTGGACATGTAAGTTAGCTGTAAGCTACTGGCTATTAGCTGTTAGCTCTGGGCAAGTAGCGATTGAGAATTGAAAAAGCTACTAGCGCATCGCCAGTAGCTAAAAGCTGATATTAGTTGGGCCAGCGCACCGGCGTGGTGCGGGCACTCACCGACAGCGGCTTTACTACAAACGACCACAGCACGAAAAACAACGCCCCGTACAGGGCATTTACCACCAGAAAGCCCAGCACGTAGCGGTCGTAAGCCGATTTTTCAATGGTGCCCAGCGTCTCGCCGTCCAGGCTCGCATACACCACCGAGCGCGCCTGCGAATACGCCAGGATAGCCGAGCCAATAGCCGTGAGCAGCAGCATAATAAGCCAGTGCGTAGTCTTGTAAAAAGACGTAGTCAGCACCCGGTTGAGGATGACGTAGAACAGCAGTGCCGCCCCCAGCGACACGCCGAAAAGCGTGCCCAGGCCCACGCCCGGAAAAATGCTTTTCTGATACACCGGAATCAATGACGACGGCTCGGCGGTGCCCAGCAGCGCTTGGTAGAGCGTGGTAAACAGCTTTTGGAACATGAAAGAAAGAATGGGTTTTCGGGAAAAGGAAAAGGCTTACGCCGGAGCCGGCTGGGCAAGAAACGGGCCGGCTTAGTCGGCTGCCTGTAAGTTGATGGGCAAGGCCCAGGTTTCGCGCCCGGCGGGCTGCTGGTCGTAGTAGTCCTGTACGCCTTGCAGCACTTCGCTTAGTAAGAAGGTTTTGGGCCCCTGCGCGGCAATGTTGCTGTCGTTCAGCGTGGTGTACTTGGCCACCCACGCGGGCTGGGTGCGGGGCAATACCAATCGCAACGTAGTGGCCTTGCGCCCCGGCAGGCGCTCCAGGTGAATCTTGGCTAAGTGGGTATAAGTGGGCAGCGAAGGGCTGCTGGGCGCCTTAGGCTCGTCGCGCATGGCCCACACTTTGGTTAGAGTAGCACCGGTGCCGGCTTCATCCAGGTGCAGCTGCTTGGAAAGGCCGGCGGCCTCGGCTGCTGGGGCATTAGTAAGGTCGAGGCCCAGCACAAACTCGGCGGGCTGCTGGCGCGATAGGTTGTTGGTGAAGTGGAGCGTTAGCGGCTGCGTCTGGCGGCTGCCGGTTTTATCAGCATACCAATCACCGACGTTGCCATAATGCTCAAAGACCGCGGCCGGCGGCGGCGGTAGGTTGTAGCTCACCCGCTCGAAGCCCGTGCCGAGCAACGGCCGCAAAAACGGCGTGGCCGCCGCCACGGCCGCCGGCTGGCCCAGCACCCACACGTAGTAGGGCAGGCGGCTGCCGTTCAGCATCTGAAAGCGCGTGCGATTGCCCGGAAAAAACTTGTCCCGAAACTCGGAAGTACCCGCAAAGATGCTAACTGCCAGGTCCTGGGCTGATGCTTCGCTCAACGCATCTTTCACGTCGGTTTTTACTTTCCAGGTCTGCTTGGGGTCTTGGGGCGCGTAGATAAAATCGGAGATGACGACGCTCACGGCGCCGGGCTTGCCTTTTTGCAGCTTCAGGATTTCGCGCAGCATGGTGGGCATCTCCGTACCTAGCGAGGGGTTTTGGATGCCCGTGCTCACGGTGTTGCTCAGCTCGGCGTAGCTGCTGGGGCGCAGCACGCGCGGGTCCTTAGCCGTGCTTTCCTGCACGAAATAATAGGCTGGGGCCGTCTGGTTGGTGGCCCGCTGGTCGTTGATGTTGCTGAGCACCTCCGTCACGGAGCGCTGAAACTGGCTGCCCGTTTCGCCCGGCTTGTTGGGGTGCATAAAGCCGCGCATCCCCGCCGAGGCATCCACAAATACACTGACCTGGCTGATGGCCGTTGTGGGGGCCTTGGCGGTTTTGGCAGTCTTCTCGGTAGTTTTATCCGGCCCGCCGCAGCTACTGAGCCCACCCCCACCGAGCAGCAGCGCCGCCAGAGGCAAAAGAGTTGCGGAGTGAAAAAAGCGGGCTGCCGGTAGTCGAGCGTGCATAGGCGAGGAGCAGCAGGCGCCAACGCGGCGGCCATCTGCCCTGCAAGTAACGACAATTGGCGGGTTGGGGATATACCGCACCCCGCCACCCAGCAATTATTTGCCGGCGGCGGGGTGTGAACCCGACCTGGGAACAATTATGTAAGTCGCTCTGCCAAGCGCACGTTATCCCAGCAGCTCCTCGATGTCCTCGCGCGTCAGCGACTTGATGACGGCCTCATCGGTCGTTATCAAGTCGCTCACCAGCTTGAGCTTGCGCTTTTGCAGAGCCAGAATTTTCTCCTCTACCGTGCCCTGGCTGATGAACTTGTACACGAACACCGGCCGCTGCTGCCCGATGCGGTGGGCACGGTCGATGGCCTGCGCCTCCACGGCCGGGTTCCACCACGGGTCGAGGATGAACACGTAGTCGGCGGCGGTAAGGTTGAGGCCCACGCCGCCCGCTTTGAGGCTGATGAGGAAGATTTGCAGGTCGGGCGTTTCCTGGAAGCGGGCCACCTCGCCCTGGCGGTCGCGGGTGTGGCCGTCGAGATAGGCATAGGCGAGCTGGCGCTCGTCAAGGCCAGCGCGCACCAAACTCAGGTGCTGCACAAACTGGCTGAACACAAGTACCTTGTGCCCCTCGGCTACCACGCTCCGAATCATGCGCAGAATCTCGCGCATCTTGCCCGACTCGCCGTCGTACTCTTCGTTGGCCAGGCGCGGGTGGTTGGCAATCTGGCGTAGGCGGGTGAGGCCCTGGAGCAGCATGAGCTGGGTGCCACCGGCCGGGGTCGGGGCATGGCCATCCAGGCTTTCGAGGATTTTATTGCGGTAAAAGCTCTTGGTTTCTTCGTAAAACTGCTGCTGCTCGTCGGTGAGCGGGCAGTAACTGAGGTGCTCGGTTTTGGCGGGCAGCTCGCTGGCTACCTGTGCTTTGTGGCGACGCAGCACGAAGGGCTTGATGAGCGCGTGCAGCTTTTTGGTGCGGCTTTCGTCCTGGTGCTTCTCGATGGGCTTGACGAATTCCTTGCGGAAAAACGCCTGCGTACCCAGCAAGCCGGGGTTGATAAACGACATCTGCGACCATAAGTCCATCGTGCTGTTCTCGACCGGGGTGCCAGTAAGAATGAGCCGGTGGCGCGCCCGCAGCTTGCGCACGGCCTGCGCCGTGGTCGAAGACGGGTTTTTGATGGCCTGCGACTCATCCAGAATCACGTAGTCGAACTGGTAGGAAGCCAGTAGCTCGGTATCGAGACGCACGATGCCGTAGCTGGTCAGCACGATGTCGTAGTCGGCAAACTGGGCCACGTCCTTGGTGCGGTAAGTGCCGGTGTAGGCCAGCAGCCGCAGGGTAGGCGTGAATTTGCGTGCCTCATTCATCCAGTTGTGTACCAGGGAGGTAGGCAACACGAGGAGCGAGGCGGCACCCTTGGCGGCGCCGCTTTCCTGGCGCTCCATCAGCATCACGAGGGCCTGCACACTCTTGCCCAGGCCCATATCGTCGGCCAGGCAGCCGCCGAGGTGGTAGTCCTGCACAAAGCGCAGCCAGTTGTAGCCAGCCTGCTGGTAGGGCCGCAGCGTGCCCCGGAACCCCACCGGCAGCGGCCGGTCTTCCACGGCCGCGAAATCGCGCAGCTTTTCGAGACGCCGCGTGAGCGTGACGGTAGCCAGGTTATCGGCCTCTAAATCAGTGATGAGCGAGAGGTGGTGGCGGCGCAGGGCCAGCGGCTGGTCATCGGTTTCCTCGGCAAAGGCAAATAGCTCTAAGTAGTCCGTAAACCACTCGTCGGGGATGAAGGCAACCTGGCCGTTGGGCAGGCGGTACTCGCGGCGGCGCTGCAAGATGTAGGGCCGCAGTCGGATAAACGGCACCGCAAAATCGCCAAACCACACCGTGCCCCGCACATCAAACCAGTCGCCGCGCTCCTCAATGCCCACGTCAACGCGCACGGAACCAATAAAGTAGTCCTGACTCGCCGTGGCGGCGCCCTGCACCTGGAAGCCCAGCTCCGAGAGCGCGGGCGCATTGTCGTGCAGCCAGCGGAAAGCATCGGCCTTTGGCAGCGCGGCGTGGCCCTCGGCGTCGAGCAGCAGGCCGCGGTGGCGTAGCTCGTCGGCGCGGTCATTTTCCTCCTTAGCCGAGCGCAGCAGGCGCCGGAAGATGTAGGAGTCCGCATCTTCCTCCAACTGCACACTCATGGTGCGCGGCGGGGTCAGGGGCAGGTCGTAGGCGCCGTAGCGGAAGGTGAGCGAGAAGAAAAGCGGGGCCTCGTCGGTGCCCATGCCGGGCACTACTACGGGCTTGGGCAGCGGAATGCGGCCGCGCCGGGGCGGGCCGGGCGGGCGCACGGGCACCACGGGCGTGCCCGCCGCCGGGCCGGGCGGCACATCCGAAAACGTGAGGTGCGGCCGGGCCAGGTAGCGCTCGGTGCGGATGTCGAAGCCGCGCGCGTGCACATCAAACGACTCCATGAGCGGGGCCACGAACTTCTGAAAGTAGCTCTTCTCCACGGCGCGCGGCACCACGATAAACTTCTTATTCAGAAAGGGTTGCAGCTTGCGGCCGTCTACATCGTGGCGGAAGCTGTAGAGGGTATCCTCAATCAGCAGCCAGGCCGGCTGCTGGCACACAAGCACGGCATTCTTAAATTGAAAGTCGAGCTTCTGATTCTGATACTGGATGGTTGGGAAGTAGTGCGTGCCCTCCTCGTTGCGCCGAAAGTGAAACAACACCGAGGCCGGCGTGGGCGCCAGCTTCAGCTCACGCCAAGTGGGCTCGCCGTCGCGGCCCATCACGAACACCTGCTTGCCTTGCAGGCCCGCCAGCAGCCGGCCCAGGCGCGACTGCACGTAGCGGGCAATGGCCTCCTGCATAGGCTTATCGCCTTTATCGGGGCTGTAGATTTTCAGGAAGAACTCGGCCGGCGTGATTTTGCGGGGCCAGAACTCCTTGATGACGGCTTCCTGCTGGAGCTGGTCGCAGAGGGCAATCAGCTCGTAGTCGTCTTTTTCGAGGCCGGCCGCAAACTCAGGGGCGTTTTTGACCGAAACCGTCTGGTGTTGCAGCGTCAGCTGGCCCCGGGGCCCAAGCTGCACCACGTGCGCCGTAAACAGGTGACCAAGATACTCGTGCGCAAACAGCGAGTAGACGAGTTGAAAAGGTTGCGCAGTAGAAACATTCATAGCCGAGCACGATAGCGTGCAAGTTAGCCAAGGCAGCGGTATTCTGCATTGACTTTCGTCATTGCCGGGCCAATTGGCGCGAAATAACCCTGATGGATGCCCATTAACTTACAGATTCTCACGAATGAGCATCCGCCCGGCATTTAGTGCAGGCCGGATGGACACGGCCAGGGTAATGGAGATAATCGCCAGCGAGATGAAAAAGATGTCGGAGGCTTGCATTTTTACTGGGTACGAATCGACCACGCTCGTGGCCATGCCCATGCTCACAAAGTGAAAAGTTTGCTGAAGCCAGCAGACGGCTACGCCCAGCGCCAGCCCGGTTAGGGCGCCCACCAGCGCCACGATGGCACCCACCAGCAGGAAAGTGCGCCGCACCATCTGCTCGCTGGCCCCGATGGCTTGCAGCACGGCAATGTCCTTGCGCTTGTCGATGACGAGCATCGAAAGCGAGAAGAAAATATTGAGCGACGCGATGAGCAGGATAAAGGCGAAGGTGATGAACACGAACAGCTTCTCAATCTTGATGGCCTTAAGCAGGCTCACGTGCTGCTCGTCGGAGTCGAGCACGGTAAAGCCCTTGCCCAAGCGCTCGCGCAGTTCCTCCTTCACCTTTTCAGCCTTGAAGCTGTCGCCGATGCGCACGTAGAGCGCCGTGCGACGGGCACCGTAGCCCAAGAGCTTCTGGGCAAAGCTGAGTGGCACAAACAGGTAGCTGTCGTCGAGGTGCTGCTCAATCTGAAAGACGCCGCCCGCCAGGATGGTTTCCTCATTAAACGCCTTCTCGGGGTTGCTGTTGAGCGTTTTGCGGCCGGGCTCCTGGTGAGGGTAAAGGAGGCGCAGGGGCGCCAGGCGGTTGTCGAGGGCAATGCCCAACTCGTGCTGCACGCCCTCGCCCACCAAGGCGTATTCGCGCTCGCCGCGCCGTAGGCGGTGGTCGCCGGCAATGAGGTTGGAGTCGATAGGAATCTGGCCGAAGTAGTTTTCGGAGAGGCCACGCATCTTCACTACCATCCGGCGGTCGTGGTATTGCAGCAAAGCATTATCCTCGATAACCTCCGTGAGCAGGGCTACACCGGGCGTACGCTGAATCTTGGTAATCAGCAGCGTATCGACGGGAAAAGACTTGCCTTCGCGGGCCGCGATAACCAGGCTGGGGTCTGACTTGCCGTAGAGCGAGCGTACCAGCTCTTCGAGCCCATTGAACACCGAGAGCACGATGATGAGCGCCGCTGTGCCCACCGCCACGCCCACCATCGAGATGTTGGAGATGATGGTAATAATGTTGCGCTTCTTCTTCGACAGAAAGTAGCGCCGGGCAATGAGGAGAGGAACGTTCACAGAATCACGGATTACGCGGATTTAAACGGATTTCACGGATTTTGTGGACGATTACCCGTCTACTTTCTCCACGCAGGGCTTGCTATACTAGCCTGCTAGCATCATTTTCTCAGCCTTATACTAAATACTACGAATAGAGTAGGATGCGCCGTCCACAAAATCCGTGAAATCCGCGTAATCCGTGATTTATTTCCAGGCTTTCACTATCAGGCCGGTGCCCGAATCGTGGGTTGTGCGGGCATCGAACCAGTTGAGCAGCAGGCAAAACGGGAACGTGAGAGTGTAGTAGAAAGGCAGCAGCACGAAAAACCAGCGCGACTTGCCAAGCATCAGAATCGGGTATTTCATGCTCAGGCGCCACGACACCTGGCCCGGCTCACCGTAGCTGTAGCGGGCCTCAATGCGCTCGAAGCCAGCGGTGCGCAGCTTCTGCTGAATCTCGTGGATGTTGTAGCCGTCGCGCACGTGCTCCTCGATGAAGCTCGTTTCGGAGTCGGCGTGCACGTCGGAGCCGCCCTGGTCGCTGGGCGTAGAGATGAGCAGCATACCGCCGTCTTTGAGCGAGGCGTGGATGTTGCGAAACACCTCCACGTCTTCCAGAATGTGCTCCATCACATCGACCGCAATGGCCAACTCAAACGAGTTGGGCTGCTGGTAGAGCACTAAATCCTGCACCGCAAACTGCACCTGCGGCCGGCCGATGGCCCGGAAAAAGTTGTTGGAGTCGGCCACCTGCTCTTCCTTCACATCCACGGCCAGGATGCGCCAAAGCGAGCTGATGCCGCTGAGCCAGTAGCTATACTGGCCGTAGCCCGCGCCGGCATCCAGGATGTCGAGCGGCTCGCGGGTGCGGCCCCGGGCCCACTTGCGCAGCTCGCGGTGCACGTGCCAAGTGCGCAGCAGTAGCAAATCGAGCAGGTGATAAAACAGGCGCCGCAGCCACGGCGAGCGGTTGAATACATTGCCAAGGCTGCGCTTAATCGGGTCGTAATACAAAGGGAATCAACAATGAGCAGTGAGCAACCAAAGAAAGGCCGGAAGCCAGGGAGCCGGGTGGCTAGTCGTCGTTTTTGGGGTTGAACAGGCGCGGGCGCGGGGCGGTGGCCTGGTCATCGTCGTCGTCTTCGGGCGGCGCGGCCGGAATGTCGAGCTTGCTCAGTACCTGGTCCATGTGGGCGGCGTAGGCGGCGCTGTCGTCGTGGTAAAAAGTCAGCTCGGGCACCACGCGCACTTGGCTGCGGATGCGCTTGCCCAGCGCGTGGCGAATTTCCTTGGTGTGCTCCTTGATGGCTTCGAGCCGCTCGGGCGCGTCGTTGCCCAAGAGCAGGCTCAAGTGAATGCGGGCCACGGCCAGGTCGGGCGTCACCTTCACGCTGCTGATGCTGGGTACCAGCCCGCCGCCGAACAAATGCGGCAGGTCGCGCTGTAGCACTTGGGCCAGCTCCTGCTGAAGCAGGCTGGCCATTTTTTGCTGTCGTTTGCTTTCCATAACTTCTTGCTAAACCACAAAGGTACACTGCCCGGCAACGCAGGCGCTACGCGGCC